>Ga0123338_10001136_pt1 | contig 26041 bp, 19 predicted proteins | sample grotaG_FD_89793 | JGI IMG/M metagenome (GOLD analysis project Ga0123338, IMG submission 89793) | Glacier valley bacterial and archeal communities from Borup Fiord, Nunavut, Canada, to study Microbial Dark Matter (Phase II) -... | ecosystem: Environmental > Aquatic > Freshwater > Ice > Glacier ...
GCGACCGCGTTGCGATGAAGGTTCGCGGCGAGCCGGATATCGAGCAGATCATACGCGAGCGCGCCTTCAAACCCGAAGTACACGCCGTACTGCTTGAAGTTGTACGCATCGGTCAGGCCGCCGATGATGGTGAAGTTGTCGCTGTAGCCGTACTGCGCCTCGAGGTTGGCGCCGAAGCTCCCGAAGGCGCCCTTGGCGCTGAGATCGGTGCCGAGGCCGAGGCGGAGCTGGGTCACACCCTTCGTCATCGTCAGCGGGCGATCGTTCTCGCGAACTGGATAGGTATTGATGTTGTAGAGGCCGCCGGCGTAGACGGACGGCTGGTCCGATCCGTCCCCATTGCCGTCGTCGTCGTCGTCCCCGCCGGCGTCACCCTTGTCAGCTTTATCAGCTTTGCTGCCGCCCTCGTCGTCGCCACCGTCGTCATCGCCACCACCATCGTCGTCGCCGCCCCCCTTCGCGTACGCGCTGTGGCCATGCCAGCCCACGTACGCAACACTGAGAGCCATCACGAACGCGGTCTTCACCGCGCGTGAAAGTCTAGGGATCCTCACCACGTCGGTGAAATGCTACAGCAAAAGGCCGAGGTAACGGGCTCGCTAGCACCCGAAACTCCGAAACGATAAAAGGCCTCCCCGCGGGAGACCTTTTCTTAGCAGCAGAACGATAAACGCAGAGCTACTTGCGCTTGGTCTTCTTGGCCGGCGCCTTCTTGGCAGGTGCCTTCTTCGCCGGCGCCTTCTTGGCCGGCGCCGCCTTCTTCGCCGGGGCGGCCTTCTTCGCCGGAGCCGCCTTCTTCGCGCTCGAGCCCTTCGTCGCCTTACGCTTCGAACCGCCAACTTGGCGACCCGTGCGCTCGACGGTGAGGTCACCGGCGTTGTCGGTGCTCACGTAGTACATGAACTTCGCGTAGTCGAGGTCGACACCGGTCGACGCAATCTTCTGCGCTTTGCCCTTCGGCATGTTGGGCTTCTTCAAGGGGGAGCCCCAAACGTCTCCACCCTTGATGTAGTAAATCAGGCCCTTGTCGCGCTTAACACCAGTCTTAGCGATCGTCTCACCCATAGCTGTTGAACCCTCCCGGGGTTAATCAGGTCTGACGAAACGCTACACGAGTCAGATCCCGGATTCTCCGTCGAGGATCTTTTTTTTGACTTTTTTTGTCCTCGGAGATCTCTTCATTCGTCCTCGGAGCGCCTCGCCAAGAAGCCCGATTCCCTGTGGATAAAACGATCCAAATCCTCGTCGGAAAAGGGGAATTCCTCGACGAGGATCTTCAGGATCAGCACGTTTTCCGACGAGGAATCGGCGATCGCTCGCAGATCAAGATCTGGGACTCGGCGGTGCCGTCGAGCTCGCGCCACGCAAAATCCCCGTACCGCTCGACCACGCGGAAGCCGGCATGAGCGACCAGCGCCTCGAGCTCGGCGGGAAAATACTTCCGCTGCGACAGCTTCACGACCTTCGAAGGGCCTCGGCCGTCGGCGGGATCATAAAAGATCCGGATGTTCGCGATCTGGCCGACCGGATCGTAGTCGTGGTTCGTCGAGTAGAACATCGGCCGTTTCGTGGTCGGATCCGTGAACCGGGTCTTCGCCCAGCGCTTGCGCGAGTCGCGGAGCAACCACGCGAGATCGGGCATCTGGACATCGAAGGCAAAGGCCCCGCCGGGCGCGAGGTGTGCCGCGACGCGCGCGAGGCACGCCGCGAGCTCGCCGCGCGTATAGAGGTGCTCGAGGACATTGAACGCGGCGATCGCGAGATCGTATTTGCCCGGCACCGTGAACGTGCACAGGTCGCCCGGCGAGACGCGGATCCGATCCTGGACCGCGGCGGGCGCGTCGGCGATCCGCTTCTCCAGCGTTGCGAGCATGCTCGCGGACTGATCGATGCCGTGGAGGTGGTGGCCGTCGCGCGCGAGCGGGATGGTCACGCGACCCGAGCCGCAACCCAGATCCAGGATCGCCTCTGCCCGGCGGCGCTTCGCGAGCTCTCTATAGAAGGTGACGTCGGCGCGCCGCCGCCGGTACTCGTAATCGTAGAGCGCGGCGTCATTGTAGTGCTCGCGCGAGCCGGCGTCGACGAGGTCGTCGATCAGCTCGGGCGGCAACCGACCCGCACGTGCCACGCTAGAGCTCGGATTCGCCGTGCCGACGGCGACCACCGCGCCGGCGCCGGCGCCGCTTGCGGGGCCGATTTGGATCGTCGTCGTCCTCGGAGGCGGTCGCGCCGTTGCCACCCTTGGCGGCGACGGTCGTCGGCAGCACGGCTTCATTGCCGGCGGCGCGCTCGAGCAACGTGTACAGGAGGATCGCATCCTCGATCGAATCTCGCCCGCCGGCGAGCTCGGCCTGAACCTCGCGCTTCTTCGCCGAGGCGATCTTCTTCTGCGCGAGCAGCAGGAAGCGCAGTCGCTCGCTGTCGCGGCGCGTGACATGGGCCTGGACGATCAGCGGATTCGAGAGCTCGTGGACGGCTGCCATCAGCGCGCCGCCCTTTGGCTCGGCATCGCCCTGGAAGTAGACGAACGGTGCGAGCAGGGTGCCGAACGCGACCGCATTCGAAGGATCGCGTCCTTCTTTGATCGCGACATCGAGCTGGGTCAGCGCCTCCCACGCGAGCGTGCGGCGCTTCGCGAGCTCTGCACCCGCGAGGAACGAGAGCTTCACGGTGCTCGCGTGTGCAGGACGTGCTGGTGGGTCATCGGCCCACACGCGACGCCACGCTTGCTCCTCGACATCGAGGACCTTGAGGACCGGCGCGCCTGCTTCGTTCGCTTCGTCTGCGGCGTCGTTGTCGCCGTCGCCGTCGCCGTCGTCGTCGTCGTCCTCGTCCTCGTCGTCGTCGTCGTCGTCGTCGGTGGGATCGTCCGGATCGGTCGCGGCCGGATCCTCGTCCTCGTATTCGATCCGCGCGATCGTCGAGCGCGGCACCGAATCGGTGAGGGTGGGCGTCGCGAGCGGCGCGCCCGGACCCTCGAGGAGGCCAGCGAGATACGGCGATAGCACGGCGAGCACGCCGGTCTCGACCATCAGCTCGAACGAGCGCCGCGCGGCGCCACCACGCAGCAAGCGATGCATCTCCTCGAGCAGCCGCGGCGGGGCACACTTCGAGATCTCGCTCCGCCAGCGGAGCAGCGCCTTCCAGGTTGCGGGCTCGAACCCGAAGTCGAGGCGTGCCGCGAACTTGATCGCGCGCAGCATCCGGACCGGATCCTCCTGGAACCGAATATCTGGATCGCCGATCGTGCGAACGAGTTTCGCTTCGAGATCCGCAAGACCGCTGACGTGATCGATGACTTCTTCACGCTCGACGTCGTAAAATAGGCCGTTGATGGTGAAGTCGCGGCGTTTGGCATCTTCTGATTCGGTGCCGAACACGTTGTCGCGACGGATGAGCAAATCGTGCTCGTCCTCCTCACGCGGGTTCGCACGGAACGTCGCTGTCTCGATGATCTTCTGGTCGAAGAACACGTGCGCGAGCCGGAACCGGCGCCCGATGATCCGCGAGTTCCGGAACGTCGCTTTGATCTCGTTCGGCGTCGCGCTCGTCGCGACATCGAAGTCTTTCGGCGTTTTGCCGACGAGCAGGTCACGCACACAACCACCGACGAGGTATGCCTTGTACCCGGCACGGGTTAGCTTGCGGACCACTCGGTCGGCATCGGAGTCGATGGCAACGCGATCCAGGGTCGGCATAACTGATTCGAGCGGTAGCACGGTCCGCAAAGCTGTCGCAAGTGCGCGAAGCGCCTCGATTTAACGCTCGCTACCCCAGACCACACTGATCGCGTGCCGAGGCAACCCTCAGGAACATTGGAAGCTGACCGAACCGTAGACCCGTGACTTCCGAGGGCCTCATAGCATCAGTGTTCGACTTTGGTTCCCTTCCCGTGGGGGTGGTGGTGACCAAGGTTGATGGAATCGTGGTCGCAGCTAACCATGTCGCGACCGGTGCGGGTTGGCGTGTCGGGGGTCAGGTGTGGTCGCACTCGCTCCAGCTCGAGGCCGCGTGGCCGAGCCTCGCTGCCATCGGCGGCGAAGTCGACATCGAGGTGGCGAGCCCACGCGGTGACCGCATGGTGCGGCTCGTCGCCGAGCGTCGCCAGCACGAGGGCCAGTGGTACCTCGTCGCCTGCGTGATGGAGCTGAGCGATCGCAGCGACATCACCGAGCCCATCACGCAACGCAGTGCCAACCAGATCCGGATCGCCTCGAACGAACGCCTCGCGAGCCTCGGCCTCGTCGCTGGTGGTGTCGCGCACGAGTTCAACAACCAGCTCGTCAGCGTGGTCTCGGAAGCGAGCATGCTGCGCGAAGACGACTCGCTCGGGCACGATCCACGCGAAGCGGTCGGTCGGATCGAAGCGGCCGCGCGCCGCATGACCTTGCTCACCAAGCAACTCCTCGCGTTTGCAGGCCGCGGTCGATTCGTCACCGCGCTCCTCGATCCGGACCTCCTGCTCGCGGACACCCGCCATCGCTTGACCCGCATGGTGCCGCCGACCGTAACGCTCACGCTCGAGGCGCGCGCCCCCGACATCGCGATCGAAGCCGACCGGAGCCTCTTGCGTCAGGTCATCCTCGACCTCGTCGAGAACTCCGTCGATGCCGTGCGCGGTGCCGGCACGATTCGCGTGACCAGCGTGATCCGCGACAACGCGTGGGAGCTCTCGATCGTCGACGACGGCATCGGCATGGATGCCGCGACCCTCAACCGGATGTTCGATCCCTTCTTCTCGACCAAGGCGGACCATCGCGGCCTCGGCCTCTCGGCTGTGCTGGGCATCGTGCGCCGGCTCGGTGGCGATATCACCGCGACTTCGGAGCCCGAGCGCGGCACCACGCTGCGGGTTCGCCTCCCGATCGTGCCCGGTGTCCAGGCGCCCCGCCGCCGCTCGACGAGCGAGCATCCGCCGATGGAGAAGCTCACGGGCTTGAAGATCCTCGTCGCCGACGACGAGCCTTCGGTCCGCCAGACGATCCAACGCTTTCTGATCCGGCGTGGCGCGGTGCCGGTCGTCGCGTGCGACGGCGGCGAGGCCGAGCAACTCCTCCGCGCCCAGCACTTCGATGTCGTCCTCCTCGACGTGATGATGCCAAAGAAGACCGGGTACCAGCTCGTGCCCGTCGTGCGCGAGACCCAACCCGGCACCGCGGTCATCCTCATGTCGGGCTACTCCGAGCAACCCGATAGCGCCGAGCAGCCCGATGGCTTCATCGAGAAGCCGTTCAATGTTTCGGCGCTCGAAGGCACCATCCAGGCCGTGATGCGCGGCGACTCCCAGCGCATCGGTGTCGACGAAGAATAATTACGGTCCCTCGCTAACGCGAGTGCAGTCCGATCTTTCCCCACGGATCGAAGCTCGGTGGGGTGTTCGCATCGAGGTGCAGCTCGCTATCGCCGATCAGCGCTTCGTAGCCCTGCGCCATCACCATCACGGTGTACGTGCCCGGCGGCACGAGCTGTTTCATCCGGACCTCGCCGTTCGCATTCGTCCGCCCCCACGCGATCGCTTGATCGTCGAGGCGATTGAGATCGATCGAGCTCGAGCTCACGCCGGGTCGCAGCACCATCACGAGCGCATCGCGAATCGGTGACTCGGTCGCATCGTCGGTGATCGTGGTGTAGAGCCGGACGCCCTCGGCCGCGGCTTCGACCGAAGTCGGCGTGAGCGCGACATCCGTGCGATTTTCGAGGGGCGTCCAGCCTGCGGTGGCGTACGCGAGCAACTGGCTCGCTGTCTGGAGGGGGCGCACGAGGCCGACCTTGCCGTTCGAGCGATACGCCGAGGCGATGCCGACGAGCCGGCCGTGATCGTCGACGACCGGCCCGCCGCTGCTGCCCGAGCTGATCGAGGCGCGCGTGGTGATGTAGTCGCGACCCGAGGCGCCGTCGCTACCGGTCCAGCCTTCGACCGCACCTTCGGTGAGCGTGAGCCCTCCGCCACCGCGGTCCGGATAGCCGAGCACCCACAGGCGTTCGCCGATCGTGACGTTGCTGTGGCTCGCTTCGGCGAGCGTGGCCCAGATTCCCGACGAGGCGGCATTCCACGCGCGGCCATCCAGATCGGTGTCGCACTTGATCAGCGCGAGATCGAGCGTGGGCTGGAGCTTGCTGCGGCTCGGCTTGCCAGCGCACTGCAACCGCGGCGCTTTATCGAGCGAGGCGTAGCGCGCGACGATGAACAGGTCGTGCAGCCTCGGTTCCTTCTCGGTGCTGTCCGAGATCACGTGGTAGTTCGTGAGGATCGAGCCATCGCGGCCGACGATCACGCCGGACCCGCCACCGCGCGCACGTAGCTTGCCGTCGACGAGATCGGCGACGATCACCATCACCGTCGAATCGAACGCGAGCGAGACGCTATCCGGAAACTTTTGAATATCGAGCCGGCTGGTCTGCGGGACCATCGCCTGGCCGTTCTGGGTCCTGGTGCGCAGCGACGGAGCGACGACCTCTTCGATCCGAGCGAGCTCGCCCGAGGTGCCGAACAGCGTGACGACATAGATCTGGTCGTGATCGACCGTGGCGTACTCGATCGCGTGATCGACACGAGGCTCGTCGCCCTTGTCGGCGACGTGCGCGTAGCTGTACGCGGTGCGTAGCCAATCGTGCTCGGCAATGCCGCGCACCATGCTCGATTCGAGGTGATAGAGCTCGCCCCATCGCGTGCGCCGATCGAGCTCGAGCCACATGGTGTAGTTCGACCAGCGCGGCAGATCATCGATCAACACTTCGATCTTCGCCTGGGCGTCGATCGTCGACGTGAGCTCGACATGATAGAGACCGGTCTTGCCGGTGGTGATCGCGGGCGCCGGGCCACCCTCGGCTTCGCGCAGCAAGCGGGGCGCGGGCACGGGCGTCGGATCGGGACCGAGCCACGCGGACGAGTGCTCGAACGTGAGGCCGTGTTCCTCGAACTGCATGACCGGCGGCGTGACCAGCGCGGCGTGGACCCGGCCCGCGATGATCATCATGACCAGCGCGAGCAACAGGACGACGCCGTCGTGACGCTGGTACTGCAGGCGCAGCTGGCCGAGGTCGGTCTTCGCACGCGACCGCAACCGGCCGATCGCGGCGGCGGCGATCGCCACGGGATCAAAATCCTCGTCGGCCTCGGTCAGCTCGTTTTCGGGCGTCATCGCAACCGGCATCGGCTCGCTCGCCCGCCGCGCGCGCGCAGGCCCGGCCTCCTCGGTCGCGAGCGCCTTGATGATGCGCTCGCGCGAGAGCTTCACGGTCGTGACCGGGTCGCCTTTGTCGCCATCGGCGACCGGCATGTTCGGGCGCGACGTCGAAGGGTCGGCCTTCCTCGCGGCGGTGGCCGCTTCGATCGCGGCGCCGGCCGCGGCGGCCGCGGCGATCACGGCGCCGGACTCGCTATCGATATCGACCATCTCGCTGACGATGATCGCGGCATTCATCGCGGCCTCTTGCGGTGTCGGCAGCACCGGGGGCTGGGACACCGCTGCGTCGACGGGCTTGTCGCCGTTGTTGTCGTCGTTGTTGTCGGTCATGCGCCGCCCTTTCGGAACGGCGATTTCTCGAGCAAGCGCTGCGAGAACCACCAGATGATCCCGAATACGATCGCCGCGCACAGCGCCGCGTAGAACACGCCGCGCCACGGATGGAGATGGAGACCGCTCCGCACGACGTAGTCCTCGACGAGCTGGAACTGGCCATTCAGCGCGGCGGCACCGACGAGCCCGAGGAACACGAGCACGCTGCGCACGAACGGGGTGCGCTTGGAGAACTTCGAGCGGCCCATCACGTAGCCCAAGAACCCCGCGAACGAGGCGTGGGCGAGCGTGGTGACCACGGCCTGGGCCGCCGCCGTCGACAGGATCACCGAGTGACCCTGGCCGGAGAGCCGGTGGTAGTTGACCCAGATCGCAAAGCCAGTGCCACAAGCCATCATGTAGACGATGCCGTCCATCGGTTCGTCGAATTCGCGCGACGTGTAGACAGTGTAGCGAACGACCGCGTACTTGCAGACCTCCTGGGCGACGCCGACCACGAACACCGCATAGATCAGGCGATCGAGCGAGATCGCGGTGATCCCGTGGAGCTCGAGCGCGACCGGGGGTACGGCCTGGTACTGGACAAAGTCCGCGATCGGGGCGGCGACAAGTGCCCCGAGCACACACACGCCGATCACGAGCTGCTTGGGCTCGGGCTCGTGACGGTCCATCAGATAGAAGAACGCGAGCCACAGGACGGCGGGAATGGCCGCCATGAGGCCCGCAAACACCGGTCCCAGGTCGACCGGGCGGTGGAGGCCAATAATCAGTTCCGCAAGCCAGGCGACCACCACAAAGCCCACGAGCCCCGCAATCAGCAGGAACTTGGTGCCGAGCAGGATCCGGGCTCGCCGCAGCGACCAGCGCGACCGTTTCATAGAAAAATTCTACGGCACCCTTTCATGGCGCGCGCGCAAAGGGCCTTCTAAGATGCCCGACGGCGTTTAAATGGCGAAAAAGCAAGGCAATGACACCCCGCTGCTGACGATGCACGAGCTGGCGACGTATCTGCATCTCGACGAGCAGACCGTTACCAAGCTCGTCACGGCGGGGAAAATCCCGGCCCTGCAGGTCGAGCGTCAGTGGCGGTTCAGGCGCGAGCAGATCGATGCATGGATCGAGGAGCAGCTCGTCGGCGACGACGAAAACTTCGCCGACGTGCCCGATGGCATGAAGCTGCCGCTCGAGGACCTGCTCCCCGATCAAGCGATCATCACGAACATGCGAGCGACCGCTCCGATCTCGGTGATCGACGAGCTCGCGGCGCGCGCGTACACCAACGGCTGGCTCACGGACAAGCCGTGGTTCGTCGGGGCTGTCGTCGAGCGCGAGTCGCTGTCGTCGACGGCGATGGAGGGTGGCGTTGCCTTCCTTCACACCCGCGCGAAGGACAAGGGCAAGATCGGGCGGCCGTTCATCATCGTGGGTCGATCGTGGAGCGGCATCAACTTCGGCGCACCGGATGGCGCTCCGACGTACCTGTTCTTCTTGCTCGGCCTCAAATACGACCGGTTGCACTTGCCGATCCTTGGCCGGCTTGCACGCGCCCTGCGCAACCCGACCACGATCGCGAAGTTGCGCTCGCTGAGCTCGCCTGATCAGGTGCGGGCATTGCTCCTCAAAGAGGATGCATCCGTGCGCGATGGCACGATGCAGGACTTCCGGCCCGAGGACTTCAAGCCCACGCTCGACCGCACCTTGCGGCTGCGCGCGATCCGCCGGCTCCAGGCTGCCAAGGCGCCTGAACCGCCGCCGAAGGCGAAAAAGCGGTCCAAGCCGAAGAAAGCCATTCCAAACATCCCGGCGCCCAAGACGATCCTGTCGCCCGTCAAAAAGCCCTGACCTGGGCTTTACTGACCACGCTATGCTTGCCGCATCGTGGGTCGGACTGCGCTGTACCAAGACCCCATGCCGTTCAAATCGGCATGCGCGAAGGTCGAGCTCGAATCGGACGTGCTGCTCGTCGAGATGCCCGGTGGCTGGAGCCGGAGTCACGTGCTCGACGGCATGACCGCGACAATCGACGATGGCTTCGTGATGGCGCGTCGCGATGGCGGTCGGGTCGAGCGCAGGTTCGTGCGGATGCTCCAGCTCGAGCGCGGCGGCTGTCATGTCGCGGTGATCACGCCGCCGGAGCGCGGTGCGGTCGCGCCCAACGTGGTGCGGATTGCTGAAGCACCTCAGGATGCCGCGATCGTCGAGCCGGGCGTGTGGGAAGCCCTCGCCGAGTGGCTGATCGGTGGCGGGCGCCTGGGTGCGCTCTCGGTCGCGGGTCTCGCACGGCTCGCGTGTATCGCGACGCCCCAGTTCGCGGTGTTGATCGGTGAGGTCGCGGCGCAACGCGCGCTCGATCTCGTGTGGGTCGCAGCGGGGCCGTTGCGCGGCTCGCACGATCTCGATGCCGCGCTCCAGCCGCTCGTGGACGCGGCGCGCGAGTCGCCGCGTGCGGGTGAAGCGCTGATCTCGGCGCTCGCGCATGCAGCCGGCGTCACCCGCCGACGCAGACGATAGTTTCTTGGCCCGGGCGATCCTCGCGCGGTAGCTTCGACGCGATGCGGTTCGCCCTTCTTCTGGTCGTGTTGGCTGCATGCCAGTCGGCGAACGTCTCGCGCGATGTCGGCGCGCGCTGTGATACGAACTCGGAGTGCAACGAAGAGTGCCTGACCGGCGGCGACTGGCCCGGTGGGTTCTGCACCATGTTGTGCGATACCGATTCGGATTGCCCGAGCGATACGCGCTGTATCGAAGAAGCAGGCGGCGGCGTGTGTGTGTACAGCTGCGCGGGCGACCCGAGCTGCACGTTCCTCGGTGCGTACACGTGCCAGCAGCGCGATAGCCACGGCGCGGGTGCGAAGGTCATGGCATGTCGCGGGTAGCGCTGCTGTTGTTGTTCGGGTCGACCGCCGCGGAGGCGGCGCCGACGATGCCGGCGATGCCGGTGATGCCGGCGATGCCGGCGATGCCGGCGATGCCGGCGATGCCGGCGATGAGCGATCAGGCGCTTGGTGCGGAGCTCGGCGTCGCGACCGGTGGCCGCGTGACCGCTGGCGGCCTGCGCGTGGCGGGTCACTATCTCTACCAGCTCTCCTCGAGCGATTGGTTCGACGGCACCGCGAGCTTCACGTTCGGCGGCGGCACCGCGGCGTGCTTTCGCGATCGCGCCGACAACTACATCTGCGATCATGGCCTGGCTCAAGGGGGCGCGGCCGAGCTCGAAGCCGGCGTGCGCCACTTCTTCATGCCGCAGGGCCAGTTCTGGCCGTTCTTGCGCGGTGGCGTCGGTCTGCGCTACGTGCGGTTCGGCAACGACAATGTGAGTGGCGCGGCAATTCCGTTGCACCTCGGCGGCGGCGTGCGCGTCGATCTACGACAAGGGGCGAGCAAGGGCATCGCGATCACGGTGCAAGGTGCTCTCGAGCTCGGGGTTGGCGCGTTCAACCATTCGCTCGGCGCAGAGCCACAGCTCGGCATCGCGATCACGGGCGGCGTCGAATTCGGGTTGTGAAGACGCTCGCGTGCGTGGCGGTGATCGCGACCGCATGCAGCACCGGGAAGTCTTCGGTGCTGACGATCGCGGTCACCGATCAGGGCCAGCCGATCGCGGCGCGGGTCGTGTTGTTGAAGAACGACGAGGTCGTGCACCTCGGCACGATCGATCTGTACGGCCAGCGCCAAGGCGCGACGGCGTGCGCGATCGCGCCGGGCGTGATCGGCACCTGGGATGGTATCGTGCTCGCGACAGGCACCGGCAAGCTTTCCATCGGCGCGAAGGCGTGCGCGATCGCGCCAGGCACGTACACGGTGTGGGCGTGGCACGGCTTCGACTACGAGCGCTGGCAAGGCACGGTCACGCTCGCTGCAGACACCATGCTCGCGATTCCGCTCGTGCGCGCGTGGGCGCCACCGCCGAACGTCGTCGCCGCCGACATGCACGTGCACGCCGAGGCCTCGCCGGATTCCGGCATGCCGAATATCCAGCGCGTCGCCGCGCAGCTCGCGGCTGGCATCGAGGTGATCGGGCTCGCGAACCACAACACCAGTGGCGATGTGAACGCGGAGATCGCACAGCTCGGTGTGGGCGCGAAGATTCACTCGGTGCCTTCGAACGAGATCACGTCCGAGATCATGCACGTCGGGATCTATCCCGCGCTTACGGCGCCGACCGCGACGCAGATCGTGAAGGCCGATCCGGCGACGCTGTTCGGCCTCCTGCGCGCGCTGCCGAATCATCCGATCATCCAGGTCAACCATCCCCGGTTTCGCTACCAGTCGCTGTTCGATACGACGCACTGGGATGGCACGAGCTGGCCGCCGCCGTTTCCGCTCGAGCTCGATGCGATGGAAGTGGTCGCGGGCTACTCCGCGAACAACACCGACGGTGATCGCCGGCTCGATGACGAATTGCGCGACTTCTACACGTTCTACGAACACGGCTTCGCGGTCGCGGCGATGGGCGGCAGCGATACCCACGACTTCAACTGGGTGCTCGACGGCGCCGCGCGTACGTTCGTGACGCTGCCGGGTCCCTACGATCAGGCGGCGTTCATCCAGGCGATCCGCGATCGCCGAACGATGGCGACCTCCGGACCCTGGTTGGACGTCGCGGTGCGGCACGGTAGAGATGGCGAGAGTTTCGGTCCAGGTCAGATGATCGCGGCGAGCGGCTCGGTGTGGATCACCGTGAAGACCTCGCACGCGGCCTTCGTGAAGCCGACGCGGCTGCGGATCACGGTCGGCACCGCGGTGACCACGATCGTGCTCCCGCCCCAGCGCGATTTCGAGCTGACCCGGGAGCTCGAGGTCGGCACTCACGACACGTTCATCGGCGTCGCCGTCGATGGTGATGAAGCGCTGCCGCTCGAGCTGACCGGCACGTATCAGCGCGACAAGTGGAAGAAGCAGGGCGTCACGCCGTTCGCCGTGATCTCGCCGATCCTCGTCGACGCCGATGGCGACGGCGCCTGGAAACCTACTTCGTGACGCCCCTCGGGAGCAGCACCCAGTAGCGGCCCGGGCCGCCCATCCGACCTCCGCGCTCCGCGGCATCGCGAGTGTCGCCCCAGTACACGTCGCCGCGTACCGCGCCCTGGATGCCAGCACCGGTGTCTTGCGCGATCACGAGGTGTTGCCACGCGGCGGTCGTGCCGAGCTGGCCGACGACCGGCGCCTTGGTATCGACAAAGATCGGCGTCGACATCGCGATGAACGCGCGGTCGACCGCGAGCGATCGCTCCGCGGTGAGGATCACCATCTGCGAGCCGACCGCTCCGGGGACCTTCGATTCCTTGAAGAACACGTACGAGGCATCGTTGTCGATCACCTCGTCGAACTTGGTCGGGTTCTCGACGAACCACTTGCGGATGCCCTGCATGGTGCCGCTGCCCGGCTTCGCGAGCGCGCCGCGCGCTTTCAACAACCCACCGACGCCCATGTACGAGCGGCCGTTCTTGCCCGCGAACTCGAGCCAGGCCTCCGAGCCGTCATCCATCTTCGCCTTCGCCGATCCTTCGATCTGCGCGAACAGCACGTCGACCGGATCGTCGGCGTACATGATCTCGAGCTTCTGAGCGGCGAGGGCGCCTTTGCGAATCTCGGCGCGCGTGAAGTACGGCTCGATCTCGCCGGCCGCATTCATCCGGCCCCATACCCGGCGACCATGGGCATCCTTGATGAACTTGCCGAGGTCGACCATCGCGAGGTCACGTGGCCGCGCGAGGATCGGAATCTGAAACTTGCCCTGCTTCTTGCGCGAGGCGTGGACCTCCTGCACGTCGAAGCCGGTGAGCTTGCCCATCGCGCCCTTCTTGCCGGCGGCCACGAACGGGACGAACTCGGTCTCGAAGAACGTGCGGGCAGCGGCATCGTCGCCCGGCTTGAGCTTCGCGGCCGCGGCACAGGCCGCACGCCAGTTTTTCGCGATGCCACCGTGGCCATCGACGCCGACCGGATCCTCGTCCTTGAGCTCGGCGAGCCGCGCGCACGAATTCAGGAACGAAGGCACCGCCTCGGACAGCTTGTCGTCGGTCCAGCCGGGCAGCTCGCTGAACTTCGCCTTGGTCAGGGACATCGTGTCGTGGCCCGCCTTGGGGCCCTCGATCATCTTGGTGTCGGGGCCGTCGTCGTCGTCCGTGCACGGGTCTGCGGCTGCAAACAGGGAGGTCGACGCCAGGATTCCGAAAACGACAAAGGCCGCGCGCATCATCCAGAAGATGACAACGCGCGGCCTTCGGGGCGAATTTCTTACTTGCGGCCGATGACGATCGGGCGCGTGAACACTTCGACCCAGTTCTCGTCGGTCGGCTGGTCGATGACCCAGCTCGACATCACGAGCGAGGCCGGCGACAGCGTGTCGCTGGCGTAGAAGCCGTACGCGCCCGGCCACGGATTCGTGGCGCCGGCGATCGACTCGTGGGTCCACGCCATGTCGCCGCGGGTCGCGAGCAGGAGCTCCTGCGTGGTGGCGTCCTGGTAGAGCACCTGCGGGACGCCGTTCGAGAGTACGAGGCCGGCGTCATCGCCGACGAAGTGATACTCGGGCTTCGGCAAGCCATCGACGGTCGTGCCGACGATGCGGTAGCCGTCGTCGATGATCTCGGGCATGCCGCCTTCGACGATGTACTTGAGGTCGTCCGTGGTGGCGCTGACGTACGCGACCGCGACCTTGCCATCCGGCTGGACCTGCACCGATGGCGACCAGCCGACATCGGTGCCGTTCGAGCCATCGAGCGTGATCGCCGCGGCAAACTTGTTCATCGCGGTGTCCCACTTCGCGACCTTGAGGTCGCCCTTCGACCGGTCGTAGTACGTCACGACCGGGGTGCCGGTCGGCGTGCGCGACGAATCGATGAACAGGCCGAGACCTTCGGGCAGCGGATAGATGTTCGGGTTGTTCGGATCGTTGGCCGGGATGAGGCCGGTATCGACGAGCGCGATCGTCCAGTCGGCCGGGCCGGTCGGGACGACGAGGGTGGCCTGCGCGAAGTGAACTTCGGCGCGCAGCCCGTTCGCGTCGTTGAGGTGCGCGAGGTACGCGATGCCGGGACGACCCTGCGGGTCGAGCGTGAGCGAGCTCCACATGCCGACCGCATTGGTCGACGAGCCGGTATCTCCCGCGCCGGTCGCGAGCTCGACATCGGTCTTGGCCCACGTGCCATCGAGGCCACGCACGGCGAGCTTGAGCGCGCCGCGATCGACATCGAAGTACGAGACGTACACGGTGCTATCCGAGGCGACGGCGATGCTGGTGTACATGCCGACGTTGGCGCCGTCGTCCTCGACGCCGCCACGGATCGTCGAACCCGGAACCGTGATCGGGCCAACCGGAATGCCATCGACCCACTCCCAGTCTTTGTCGGGAATCCGGCCGCCCATCGCGTGCGCGACGACGAGGTCGCCGTGCGATTGCGCGTACGCCGAAACCCACATGTCGCCAGCGGCGTTGACGCCGATGTCGCTGTACGGGCCGACCTTGCCGGCCGGGATATCCGTCGAGCACACGCAGGTGTTGTCGATGCAGAACGGGATCTGACCTTCGGGGCACATCGTGCAATCCGCGGTCATTTCGCACGCGCTGGTCTTGTCGCTGCAGCTACAGCCCGGCTGCATCGAGGCGGCGACCGAGGCGCCCGCCCATAGCGCGAACGTCGAGACCATCTTGATCGTGCGCTTGCTCGGCTTGCGACGGCGGCGCAGGAGGCCGACACCGACGATGCCGAACAGCACCAGGCTGCCGCTGGTCGGTGCCCCGGTCGAGTTGCACGAGGTGCAACCCGCGCTGCCCGACGTCCCGTGGAACGGCGCGACGAGCGCGACCGCGACGTTGCCCGCTTCGTCACGCGCGAAGACCTGGATGTCCCCGGCGAACTGCAGCTTCTCGTACTGCTCGCGCGTGAACGCCGCGTCGCCCTGATACGTCCACTCGGTGCGCGGCTTGTCATCCCCGGGGCGACCGAAAGCGACTTGCACGTCCTTGCCGCTGACGGTGTCCCACACCGGCACGCTGAACGTGCCGTCGTTGTCGACGAGCTTGTCGTCGAAGATCTTCGGGCCGACCGAGTCGACGATCACCGGGATGCGAACTTCATCCGACTGCGTGTGGATGTCGCCCTTCACCCGCGAGATCAGGCCGATGTCGAACTTGCCCTGCCACGCGAACGCGCGGTCGGCGATGACGAGCGGGCTCGCCGAGGACCACTGGCGATAGAGGCCGCCGTCGAGGTTCCAGCTCCATTCGAGCTCGCGACCGGCGGCGTCGAAGTGATCGACGTCGATCGTGACTTCCGGCAGCTTGGCGCCGGTCTGATTCGAGAGCGCGGCGCGCACGACTTCGGGAGCCGGCGTGACGACGCCCTTCAGATGCGCGGTGCCGGTGCTCGGCGCGATCGTCGGACCGAGCTCCCTGTCCAGCGCCTGGACCGCGACCGCGGCGAGCGGCTCGGTCGTCGCGAGCTGGCGCGCCGAGAAGCCGGCACCGAGCGACGCGGTGATCGCGAGGAAGTTGTCCTGGTTCGTGATGACATGCGCGATCGTCGGGTTGTTGAGCGTGAAGCCCGCGAACGAAGGCAGCGCGATCGGCGGGAGGTTGCCGAGCAGCGGCGTCACGAGATCGAACACCGACGGCAGCACCATCTGGAGGTGGTCCGGGGTCTCCTTGACGAACTCGCTGTTGAGGACGGTGACGTGCACCGCGCTCGACGAGATGCCGACGAGCGAGGGCTTGACCATCGCGGGCATGCTGGCGACCTGCGAGAGCTCGAGGTTGATGCCGACATTCATCGTCAGGTCCATCGTGAACACCCGGACGTAGCGCTCGTAGAGGAAGGCGTAGAAGTCGACCTCGAGGTGCGAGAGCGCCATCGTGATCGCGGGCGACGCGACCGTGTTGTCGCCGATCGTGAAGTCGATCGCGCGCTGCGGGCGCGTCACGAGCAGCAGCGGGTCGTTGCCCTGCGTGCTCTGGAGCTCGCCGATCGAAGGAACGAGCAGGCTGATCGTGCCGACATTGAGCTGCGCGATCGTGCTGGTCCCGACGCCGAGACACATCGCACCCGAGGTGACGAGGTGATGACCGAGCTGATCGAGCATCGTCTCCGAGAGGCCCATCTTGATATCGGGTACGTTCGAGCCGGTCTCGTTCGCACCGTTGAAGTCGTTCGCCGCGGTGAGCGAGAACGCCTTGGCGGGGTTCGTGAGCGCCGAGCGGTTCACGGTCGGCAGGTTATGCGGCGCGGCCGCGAAGTCCGGGGTCGGCAGCGGCGGCACGCAGGTATTCGGCTCGCTGACGTATGGGACGTTATCCGGGCGCGTCCCGGTGCGGGTCGACAGATCCGCATCCGAGTTGAGGCCGGTGATCACGCCGAGGCTCAGGCCGTTGCCGACGAGGTTCGCGTAGCCACCCGGGACGATCCGGGTCTCGAGCGTGGCTTTCGTGCCAGGCGAGACGCCACCGAGCAGCTTGCCGATGTCCGTGATGCTCGCGATGCCGAGCGGGCTCGGCAAGAAGCCCTGGATCAACGGATCGATGATCGGTGTGAGCAGATCCGCGATGAACGATCCGAGGATCGCATCCACCGCATCGGTGAAGAAGTTCGCGACCGACGACACGAAACCACAGCCACTGAAGTTGAGGCTCAGGTGAAAGTCGTTGATGTGAGCGAGGTGGATGTTGAGCTCGCCGTTTGAAGGCGTGATGCCGAAAGCGACATCGAAGCTGCCGCCGAGGTCGTTCGACGTCGCGTCCAGATCACAACTCGCGACGTGGCCGCTCACCACGTAGGCATCGCCGTGAAACTTCGCGTTGATCGTCGTCGAGAGATTGATGCGGAGGTCATTGCCGACGACCTGCGTGGTCAACCCACCAGGATTCACGCCGACATTGATCTTGCAGCCCGGGCTGCAGCCGTTCGCGGCGGCGTTGCAGTACTTGAGGCCGGTGAACGCACCAAACGTCGAGAACCCGGCTTGGCCTTGCGGCACGCACGTGCCGGCCGCGAACGCCTGGTTCACGATGCCGGGCAACACCGATGTGAGTTTGGCGAAGCCCTGCGGTGTGACGCGGATCTGCGCGCCGCCTTCCACCGTCTGACTGCCGGGTAGACCGCCGGTTGGAAGTGGTGCCGATGCTCCACATGCCGAACAGCTACCAAAGTTTCCGCAAGCCCCCATCGAAACGACAAAGAGCACGGACAAAATACGGTTGATGCGAGTCGAAAAAACGATCACGGGTCCCTCCATCCGCGGTCGAACGAATAGAGACCTCGTATACCTGAACGCAGTTTCGGTTAGAAGGAATAGTTATTACGCGGTCGTAACGCGTGGGTGCGCGAACCACTTGACACACCGGGTCGCGGGCCGCTATCTATTCCGCCGCCGAGTCGGGTCCGTAGCTCAGCTGGATAGAGCGCCGGGCTTCGAACCCGTAGGTCAGGGGTTCGAATCCCTTCGGACTCACTGAAAACTGCAGACGTCACGCACAACAGCCCGGGGGCATAGCTCAATGGTAGAGCATCGGACTCTTAATCCGCTGGTTGAAGGTTCGAGCCCTTCTGCCCCCACCACGACTCGCTAAATCGCAGACTCTTCGAAGGAGACGCGCCACTGGCACCGCGCGCTAGATCGCGGTTTATCGAGGACGTTAGCGTGCGCGGGTGGGCAAGCGGCCAGGGACGCGTCGCCGCATCGGAGAACCTTCCTCGTGATCGGGGTGATCTCCGGTGTGTGGTGGCGACATCGAGCGCCCGAAGGCTTCATCGTGGAGCTCTGTGCACTCGAAGATGGCAGCGCAGTGATCTCTCACTCAGGACGATGTCCCACAGCGGGTGACCATCGTCGAGCGCGTGCGTCGCCACTGCCTGATCGGTCGCCCCTTGATGCGCGTCACGAACACTGACCCGGTCTCCGACCGGCATGTACCGAGCATCCTGAACAGGCCGCGCCTTTCACATGCAATCGCGGTCGAACGGTTTTGGGAACGTGATCCAGTCCTTGCCGGTGGCATCTTGGTGCACCGAACGTGATGCGAGCCACGCGGGTCGCATATCGCGTATCGCGATGAGCGCTTTTATGAGCTCGTCGTCATCGACTGTGATCACCCTCGCCTCACGCGCGCGCCGAGATCCGCAATGCTCGGCTCGCATGAAACGCGCACCAGGTCTCCTCACTCTCTCGCGACGTGAGTTCTGTGCAGCGGTCGGCCTCGCGGCAGGCGGATTGGCGATCGTGGGATGTTCGTCCGACGGCACCTCGCAACTAGGACCTGACGGCTCGGTGCCGCCACCCGATGCGAGTGGAAGCGGCAGCGCCACGTGCGGTACGGGCACCGACGTTGGCCCGCCGATGATGTTCACCCTCAACACGCCGGTGTACGTCGCGAGCGGCAAGTTCTTCGTCGTGCGCGACAGCGGTGGCCTGTTCGCAGTGAGTGCACGATGTACACACCAGGGCGTGACCATCGCGGTCTCCGGCAGTCAGTACCGCTGCCCAGCTCACGGTGCGATGTTCGCGTTCAGCGGCACGGTGACGGGTGGCCCGGCATCGGTCAGCCTCTCGCACTTCTCGATGTGCACGCTCGCCAACGGCCATGTCGGAGTGCTGGCCGGAACGACGGTCCCTGCGGCGACGCGCTTGATGGTCTGAATTGAAACCTGATCGGTAGCGCTCGCACGCGGCGACGCTCCTGATCGCAGTGGCAACGCTCTGGGCGCACGCGGGTGCGGAGTCCTGGTACCCGCCGATCACGCCGACCGCAAGTCCCGACCTCGAGCGCGAGCCCGCTCGACGCGCGTGGTCCGCGTAAAAGTGACCGATCGCGGTTCCACGCGCAGGGCCTGCGACAGGTCTTGAAACAGATCGAACGGCACGGCGACCTTCGTGTGCAGCAGCGTCGTGAACATCGAGTGGGCTGCGATGCGTTGCACCGAACCGGTGGGGCGACTGTACCCAAACCATGAACGACCGACCGCGAACATAACCACGGGATCGGACACGAGCTGCGCGGGTCTTTTACGTTTCCCACCGCAACGCAACGCAACGCAACGTAGCGTGGCGCGAACGCGAACGTGTTTGGCGCACGATCTCGAACGCTCGCGTGTTAGTTACTACGCATGAAGCGCCAACGAATTTTTGGAATCGCAACGATGACATTCATGTTTGCTGCCGCCTGCATCCAGGCGGATCAGAAGACCGGCAGCAAGCAGAGCAATCTTCTCGAAGAAGGTGGCGACGACGGTGGTGGTGGTGGCGGCGGTGGTGGCGGCGGCGGCGAAGGTGGCGGCGGCGAAGGTGGCGGCGGTGACCCAGGCGGTGGAGACCCGGGTGGCGGAGACCCGGGTGGCGGAGACACGGGTGGCGGAGACACGGGTAGCGGAGACACGGGTAGCGGAGACACGGGTGGCAGTGACGGAGGCAGTGGTGGAGATCAGAGCTGTGAGGCGGATGGCACCTGCGCCACGTGCAGCAACGGTGGAGATCCCAACGATGGCTGCGCGATCCAAGTCGCGAGCATCGGCGGTGTCGCTTGTCGCGCAGCGTGTTGGGGCGCAGCGAGCGCGGGATGCGCTGCGGTCGGCGTCGCGTGTGTCGCGGGTACTACGTTCACGTTCGGCGGCGCGGCCATCCCGTGCACCTGGGCTACGATCGCCGCGTGTACCGCTGCAGGTGCCGGCGCGTCCGTCTGCTCGGACGTGCTCTGCCCACCATGAAGCGACGGCTCTTGAGGCTGCGCATTGCTTGATTCCCCGGTCCGGTAGCCGCGTCGGTGACACCAGCGATGGATCGCGAACGCGATCGCGGCCGACACGATGCCGCTGGCGATCGCAGCGACAGGATGCGCGCCCGTACGCCACGCGACGGAGGCACTGGCGACCGCGACCGCGATCGCGAGATCGCGATGACTCGTGCGGAGCTGGATCACCAGCCCGTCATCCGACGCGCGCCGTTCCAGGCGCTCTGGGCCTGGTCGCCGACCCATTGAGCGCCTTGTACCGCACCGCGACCGGCCGCGCGGCCAACCGTACCGCCGAGGTCGTAGCCAGCCGCGCCGCCGATGCCCGCGCCGACGGTGACGCCGACTGGCACACCGGTAACGGTGGGCGTAGTGACGAGGCCGCCGAGCGCGCCGCCACCGACGGCTCCCGCACCCGCGCCTGCGTACTTGCCGACGAATTCGCCGACCTGGCCGCCGGTATCGACAGCGTCCCCGCCGATGATCGAGTCGAGCTGGGCGAGGTCGAGGGCTTCGAAAGCGGACTGCGTGTCGAGCGTGAGCGTATGCATCGTGAGTATCTCCGTATGGTTGTTGTTGCGCTTCGTGTGGTCGCTGGTGCACTCGCGAGGCCAGCTGCATGGCCACGTGAATTCACGAACATGCCAGTCGCGGCCGGTTTCCGATCGAGCCCCGCGGTCGCCGACAGCGCCTCCTCGTGGTTCCAGCTCGCGGTGCGCCGACGCGGCCCACTCGGCGTCGGCTTTGTATCAGCGCGTTGCGCTCGTCGAAGCACGCCGCATTCTCAGCCGCCTCGAATGCCACTTCACTCCGAAGTACGCGAGCTGGCTCAATATGGTCGCGATCGGCGTTTCTGCTCGACGTGAAGCGCGCCGCACCCGCCACGAAGATCGAAATCGTCGTCGGTAACGGCTGCGCAACGGCGTGCCAGATGATCGTGTCACTCGCGCTGTATCAGGATCGCGTTGCGGTCGCGAGCTCGACGGATGCTGGCCAATTACGCTCCCTACAGGTTCACGGTCGAGCAGCCGAGCGTGACATCGACTCCACTCGTCATGTCGCCTTCGATCGCGTTCATCGCATCGCGGACATACGACTCGAGTTGCGGTGTGCCGCGGCGTGCGCGACCGCCACCGATTGCTGCGCGATGCCGTCGGGGACCGCGACGACGTTCGCGTGCGTGATCGCCACGAGCTGTCCCGCGGCAGACCGGATCGTGTGTGGTGCATCGTGTACGAGCTGCAATGACACGAGCAAGGTCCAGCTCCGCCTCACCGGGCAGCGGAAAGTGTCACCAAATCGGCGGCCGCGCCGCGGTCGCAGCGCAGCGTTTGTTCGAGCATCGCGGCGGTCACCGCACGGATGACCGGAGCCGTCGTGGTGAATGGCGCATCGTCGGAGCCGCAGCCGTCGTTCGCGAGCTGCACGACGAGCTCGGGAATCTCGACGCCATGCGCTTTCGCGATCGCGACGGAGCCACCTCGGTCGGCACCGACGCCGCACAGGTCCGTGAACGCGAGATGCCCGGCGCGATGCACCACGACGACTCGGCCGTGCGCGGGAGCCGCGGCACTGCCGCCGCCGATGTGATCGTGATCGCCGAGCATGGTCAGGGTGGCGGCGCTGCCCTCGTTCGGCGCTGCGCCAGCGAGTGCGATGCGCACCGCGACCGCCGCTTGATCTGGGACCGAATTCGCGAGCAAGGCGCCCAACGAATGGCCGACGATCGCGAGCCGGTCGCCGAGCCGTGCGCGCAAAAAGGCGAGCGGATCCTGCGCGGGCGCGTGCTCGATCAGCGCCACGATCTTGGACGGCAGCATCAACGGGAACTCCTGCGGCCCACCCATCACGGCTGCGAGCCCGATGCCAGGCATCTCGGGCGCGAGCACCACGAACCCGCGGCTCGCCCAGTGCGTCGCGAGAAAGGCGCTCTGCGCGCGAAACGATGCGGCGCCGTGCAAGAACACGATCGCGGGATATCGACCGTGCGTGTCGTCGACCGGCAGGTCGCGCGTGCACGCGCACTCGAGCCACGCATTGTCTGGGTCGGGAATCTTCGCTGCCTCGACGGGCGGCATCGCTGCGCGCAGATCGTAACGGGCGTGCGGATGACCAATGTCCGAGCCGGGTTTCGCCGGATACCAGACCTCGATTGTCGTACCATCGAGCTCGATCGTCTTGACGCCGACCGGCCACGGGCCCGGTGCGGTGCGAGCCTCTGTGACCGGCGGTTCGATGCCCGCGCACGCGCCGCTCGAGGGATCCGCGCCGCGACACGCACCGAGCACACACAGCAGGAGCACGAGCTTCACACCTCGAAGCTACACCGTCTGCTATTTCGCTACGAGCGTGACGAGCTCGAACGGCAAGCCCTTGTGGGTCCACAAGTTGAACAGGTCGGCCCGCTCGGTCGTCGCGAGGATCGAGATGGTGAAGTCGTCGGACGGCGAAGCAAGCGCGAGGATGCGCGTGCCGTAGATGTTGCCCTGGCGCTCGACGAGCGCGACCGGCGTCGTGTGACCGGGCACCGGGAGCTCGTAGCCCCACGAGCCGAGCGCTTCCATGCCGAGCTGTGGATCGCCGGTGGCCATGATCGTCATCGAGGCGGCGTCGAGCAGGCGGTGATCGAGCAGCGCCTGGCTGAACACCGAAAGATCGGTCGCGTCGCCATAGATCGCGCCCGCCGGTCCAAACGCCGCGAGCTCGACGTCGGGTGAGCGCGCTCCATCGGTGCGGTAGCTGCGAACCGTGATCGGGGGATGTTGCGCGGCGACACCCCAGCTCGTGAGCCCGAGCCTGGCGATCACGCGCTCGTGGACCAGCTGCGTGAACGTGTGCCCGGTCACGTGCTCGAGCACCGCGCCGAGCACGATGTAGTCGCAGTTGTTGTAGCGAAATGATCCGGGCGGATCGAACACGCCTTCGACACAGCGCTTCGCTTCGGCGTGCGCATCACCGACAGCGCGGTGCTGATAGAATGGCGACACGGCGTTGTCGGCGATCCCCGCTTCCGGATCTGGCATGCCGGAGGTGTGCTGGAGCAGCTGCTTGATCGTGATGGGATGAGCGATCTCCGGCACGTACTGCTGGACCTGATCGCCGAGTGCGAGGTGATGCGCGGCGACTTCTTGCATCACGAGCACGGCGGTGACTTGCTTGGTCAGCGATGCGAGAGGAAATACGTCTCCGACCATGAGTGCGCGCGTCGCTTCGCGATCGGCCGCGCCGAACGCCGCGAGGTATACGAGCGCACCGTGCTTGCGGATCGCGACGACGCCATCGAAATCGCCACGCGCGTGATACTCGCCGAGCAGTCGATCCACGGCTGACGCGAAGGGTGCCGTGTGGACCGGCGCTCGTACCTGCGAGTGCGTGCAGGCCGAGCATATCACGAGCATCTGGAGGAGTTTCACGCACATTTGGATACCCGCGGAGCATGATGGTTACGGGCGGTTACGGGCGGTTACGGGCCTGCGTTTATCTGCGATTGCGGGCGCTGCGCGGGCTCCACTCTGCATGAACTATCCGAGACTCGCGCTCACGGTCGGGTTGCCGGCGGCAGTGGGCGTCGTGGCTGCGCGCGCGCTGGGCAGCACTGGTTACGGGATCGCGATCGGCGTTGGTCTGATGGTCGTGATCGTCGCGATCGTCGCCAAGCTCCGACCGGCGCCTGCATCGTCAAAGCCAGGGACACGTGCGTGGGAAGCAAAGCTGACACTGGACGTGCTGGTCCGGACGATCGCGGAACGCGTCGAGGCGACCAGGACCGCACCAGCCGAGCAGCTGCCGAAGAAGATCCGCGAGATCACCTTTCTTACCGCGCAGGTCGACGAGCTCGCGAGCATCGTCGAGCACAACGATGCGTCGCCCGGTCGCGGCTACATCGGCTTCGATGCGTATCAGGGCGACTAGATCTTTTGGATGCAAGCTCACGGCGTCGACGACGAGCTCGTCGCGTGTCTGGCGTATCGCCAGGCTCGCCGCGCACGAAGTAGTTGAACGCCAGATCAGTTAGCCGCGATCGAGAGCGGCTTGATGTAGCGCTCGTCGCGCGGATCCCACGCGTAGACGTTCGTGGTGCTCGTGCGATCGAGCTCGGCCAAGCCTGCCTTGATCACGCGATAGCCATCGGTCATCGGCAGCTGCGCGACGACGTGCACGCGACGCGGGCGCGCGAACTCGGGGAGCTCCTTGACCGCGGTGCCGAGCGCGGCGAGATCGATCGTGGCACCCGGACGAAGCTGCAAGGCCGCGATCGGAATTTCGAAACCGAGATCGATCGGCCTCGCCGCGACGATGCACAGCGCCACCGCGGCATAGCCATACAGCGCATCTTCGATCCGGGTCGATGCGATGAAGCCGCCCTTGCTGCGCACCATCTGACCATGGCGATCGACGAACCAGTAGTCGCCCTCGGCATCGATGCGCATGAAGTCGCCCGTGATGAACCACGAGTCGCCGGCCTCGAACGCATCGGCAAGGGTGCGCTTCGGATCGATATGAGCGACATCGGAGCCGGCGCCCGACAACTTCGCGACGAGCATGCCGGGCTCGTCGAGCCGCGCGTGTACGAGGAAGCCGCGCGCATCGCGCACCAGCTCGTTCGCGCGTTCGTCCCACGCCGCGACCGCGACGTGGGCGCTACCGGGGAGCGGGCGCCCGACCGAGCCGACCTTCTTGCCAGCGGTGTTCGCGAGCACGGCGCTCGCTTCGGTCGAGGCGTAGAGCTCGAGTACGCCGACCGGTCCGAACCGATCGACCAGCCGGCGCCAGACATCGGGGCGCATGCCGGAGCCCGCGAACAACCGCACCGGATTGTTCTGCTCTCCGACGACCGGCGCAGCATCGACGAGACGACGACACATCTCACCGGCGTAGAACGTGACGCTGACGCCGTAGCGCCGCACCTCATCCCAGAATGTCGCGGGCTCGAACTGCGACGCGAGCGCGAGGCGCGCGCCACTCGCGAGTGCGCTGCCGGTCGCGACGAGCGTGCCGGTCGGATGATGCAGCGGCAGGCAGCAGTAGACGGTGTCGCGCGTGGTCAGCGTCGCCGCCGCGGCCGCGCCGAGCGCCGAGATCGCCCAGCGGCGATTTGTCACGCGATGCGCACGTGCCGGTTCGTGTGCACCCGAGGTGACGAAGATCATCGCGAGGTCACGCGCACGACCCTGATCGGCCTTGTACCAGGCGGGCAGGGTGATCGCGCTAGGATCGATCGTCTCGAGGTCGATCACGCCGGCGGGAATCACGCGCGGCGCGCGCACTTCACCGGGCAGCGCATCGCCTTGCTCTCCGACGCCACCGAGCACGAGGATCTTGATCCCGGTGAGCGCGCGTATGCGTGCTGCATTTTCTGGATCGACGATCACGACCTCGGTCTCGCCGAGCTCGAAGGCCTTCGGCACGATCTCGTCGCGGGTCTCCGGCGAGATCAACACCGCGACCGCGCCGAGCCGGTTGATCGCGGCGACGACAGAGAGATGCGATGGCCGCGACTTCATCATCACGCCGACGCGCATCCCCGGCTTGCAGCCACACGCGATCAAGCCGCGCACGATCGCATCGACTCGGCGATTCGCATCCGCGAACGTGAACGCGCGACCGCGCCACAGAAAGAACGTGCGTTCGCCGATCTTGGAAGCCTGATCGCCGAGCGTGCGGCCGAGACTGACGAACGAATCATCCTGGAGGTTGCGCAGCTTGTTGAGCCGCGGCAGCTGGAACCGCGCGGTGTCGAGATAGTGACCGAGGTCTTCAGCCAAGCCCTCGAGCCGGCTCAGAGCCGTGCGCGCCGCGC
>Ga0123338_10001137_pt1 | contig 26039 bp, 26 predicted proteins | sample grotaG_FD_89793 | JGI IMG/M metagenome (GOLD analysis project Ga0123338, IMG submission 89793) | Glacier valley bacterial and archeal communities from Borup Fiord, Nunavut, Canada, to study Microbial Dark Matter (Phase II) -... | ecosystem: Environmental > Aquatic > Freshwater > Ice > Glacier ...
CGGGCGTGATGCAGCATTGCGCGCCTCGTGGAACTTCTTCAGTTCGGCGTTCGCGCGACCGATGACCTCGAGCTTGGCAACGATCGCGGCGAGCTCGCCACCCGGGATCGCGTAGTAGCCCTCGTGCTCGCTCGCCCCGGTGTACACGCGGTTGCCGACACAACCAAAGCTCGCCGAGGCGCGCGCGGTCTGCTGCGCCTGTGGCAACACCGCGCATGTCGGCCGGCCTAGCGTCGGCGTACCCGAGCCAACGCCTGCGGCCTGCGCGGCTTCGGCGAGCAACATCAACTGGCGGACGTCGGCGCGCACCAGCACGATGTCGGGCGCATACGTGGCCTCACCGAGCGGCGCGTACGCGATCACGCCGAACTCGACGGTGTCGCGGCGTGGGATCTGCGCCACCTCGTCCATCGACAGGTACTCGAGCCCCACCATCGTGTGGATCAGCTGCATCAGCTCCGCCTTCTGATCGGCGGTGGTCGGGACGCCGTGCGTGTGGGCACCCACCGCACAGCCGAGGTGATCGGAGGCCTCGGTGTAGAACGACTCACCGTCGGCGGCGCGACGCCAGTAGCTGCAGCTCGCGGGCGCAGCCTTGGTGATCCGAGGGAGTCCCGCGGGCGCCTTCGCGAGGAAGCCGACCGCGACGGGCGACAACGAAAGGCCGAGCAATTCCTCGAGACGGGTTTTCATCGGGGCAAGCTACCACTCTGTCGCGCTATCCACGGCTCGGCAGGTTATATGAGGTCATGGCGAAGGACCGGGTCCTGCTGCTGGCGCCGACAACGGCCTATCAGACGGCGGACTTTCGTCGAGCGGCCGAAGCCATGGGCGTCGAGGTCACGCTCGGCACCGATCGCTGCCATGTCCTGGCCGAGGCGTGGCCCGAAGGTGCGCTGGCACTCGACTTCCGGGATCCACCCGGCGCGGCGGCGCAGATCGCGGATGCAGACGGCGCAGCCCTGATCGCGGGGATCATCGCGACCGATGAGCGGACCGCGCTGATCGGCGCACTCGCCGCCGAGCTCCTCGGACTACCGTTCAATCCAGTCGAGGCAACGCGCGCAACCGGCGACAAGCTCCGGTTACGACAGCGGCTCGCGGAAGCAGGAGTCGCGCAACCCGCATTTCGCGTCGTGCCGCTGGAGAGCGATCCGATGGCGGTGGCGCGCGAGCTGCAGTTCCCGGTCGTGATCAAGCCGCGCCACCTGTCGACCAGCCGCGGTGTGATGCGCGCCGATGACGCGCGCGAGTTTTGCGATCGGTTCGCTCGCCTGGCGCGCCTCCTCGCGGCTCCCGAGCTGATCGCACGCGATCCGGAGGCGGCTCGCTCGGCGATGATCGAGGAGTTCGTTTCAGGGCCGGAGGTCGCCTTCGAGGGCCTGTTGCGCCAGGGACGCCTGCAATCACTTGCACTGTTCGACAAGCCGGACCCACTCGATGGTCCGTTCTTTGCCGAGACGATCTACGTGACGCCATCGAGCCTGCCGGTGGCGATGCAGCAGGCGATCGAGGCACGCGTCGCGGAGGCGGCGGCCGCGATCGGATTGCGCGAGGGGCCGATCCACGCCGAGCTGCGGATCGGCAGCGGGCATCCGGTCGTGATCGAGGTGGCCGCACGTTCGATCGGCGGGCTGTGCGGGCGCGCGCTTCGGTTCGGCGCCGGGATCTCCCTCGAAGAAGTGATCATCTCGCATGCGCTGCGACGTGATCTGGCGTGTGCACGCTCGGCCGAAGCGGCCGGCGTGCTCATGCTCCCCGTCCCCAGTGCCGGCGTCCTGCGCGCGATCGACGGACTCGATGACGCCATGCGCGTGCCGGGCGTACGCGAGGTGACGATCACCGCGCGCGTCGGCGAGAACGTGATGCCGCTGCCCGAGGGCAACATGTATCTCGGCTTCGTGTTCGCTGTGGGCGATCAAGCGGCGGCGGTGATCGCAGCACTTCGGCGCGCGGGACTCGCGCTCCGGTTCACCATCGCGCCGCTTCTATAGAGGGTGTCGAGTGTCGAGCGAGCCAAACTGGCTCGCGAGGGGTTCACTTCAACAGAACCACGACTCGCTCAGCCGCGGCGGCGGCGGGCCCGGCGGTCGGGCGCTCGCGACCGTGTGCACAACGTGACGACCGCATGCGAAGTACACGAGCTCGCGGATCCGCGCGAACACGATGGCCGGGTCGAGCTTGGTATCGGCGGCATCAGCCGCGATCGCGGCGAGCTCCTGCTGCAGCCGATCAACGCGTGGATCGGAATGCGTCCACTGATAGGACAGCGCCGCGCTGTCGAGCTCGCCGAAGGCATCACGCGTCTCGGGCCCGAGCAGCAGCGAGCCAGGGGGCACCAGCAGCCGCACCGAAAGCTGCACCGGATCGACGCACCCGATCAGACCTTCAGCCGCGAGAAAGTCGACCAAGTCGGCGATCTGGTCGAGCGTCGTCCACGGCGTGAACGGAACGAACGTCGGCCGCAACACGAGTCCGGCGCTCCTCATGAGGGCGAGGGCGTGCTCGAAGTCCGCACGGGTGTGCCCCTTATCCAGGCGTGCGAGCACGCCGTCATCGAGCGACTCGACGGCGCTGACGACGAACGCGCAGCCGAGCGACGCAAGCTCGACCAGCAACGCACGGTGCGAGATCAGGTGACTGATCTTGATCGTCACGTCGAACGTGAGCGCCGGCCAGCGGCGATGCAGGTCACGCAGGATCGCCAGGCCATGCCCCGGTCCGTTGAAGAAGTCGGGGTCACCGAACGTGACGTGTTCAGCGCCTTGCTCGACCTGGACCGCGATGTCGGCGAGAACGATCGCGGCGTTGACGACGAAGAACCGGCCGCCGTAGACCGGTGGAATCGGGCAGTGGCGGCACAGGTGAAGGCAACCACGCGACGTCTCGGTGTAGCCGGCGACATGCTCGCGGCCGTCGCGGATCAGCTTGGCGTAGCGGCCGATCTGCGGCAGTCCCGTGCGTTGAGGCTGTGGAAACGCCAGCTTCGCGAGTGTCACCGGTGGGACGACACCATCGCGCGCGCCGGTGTGGAGCCGGTCGACCAGCGCGACCAGCTCGGCTTCGTGCTCGCCACCGAGGACCGCGTCCGCCCCGCTCGCGCGCAGGTACGCCTCGTTGAGTGGCGCATATAGACCGAAGAAGCACAGGTGCACGCTCGGGTTGAGCTCGCGCACGCGAGCCGCGACCCGGACGCCGAGCCGTAGCGCCGTGTGCATCGGCACCGAGATCCCGACGAAGTCCGCGGTGCGGATCAGCTCCTCGTCGAGCCGTTCGATCGCGAGGTCCTGGACGACCGGCTGATAGCCGGCGCGCTCGAGGAATGCGAGCGGCATCGCGAGCCCATGTGGCTGATGGCCAAGCTCGTAACAGGACAGCAGCGCGATCCGCATCTACTTCGCGGCGGGTTGCACGAAGTCGGGCGGCAGGGCGGCGCCCTCACCGAACAAGAACTGCTCGCACTGCTCCTTGAGCTTCTTGTGCGACTCGGCCTGTGTCAGGTCGAGCCGGTACTCGTTGACGACCATCTTCGAGTGCTCGATCCAGAGCTTCCAGGCTTCCATCGAGATCTCGTTGAAGATCTTCTCGCCGAGCGCGTCGTTGAACGGCTTGTACGGCATGGCCGGAAGGTCTCGTTGCAGCTTCGCGCACTTGACGGTTCGGGCCATGTCTCGTCACACCCTACACCATGAGACGGCTGGCGACGACAGCGCCGATTCGGGGCTGTTACCGAGCGGCCCTGTTGATGGTCGAGGCGACCGCCTGTTCGATGGACATCGGCGGGTGCCGACAGGGTGTCACATCGGCTGATGTCCATCAAACAGGCCGCCGTGTGGTCGGCAGGGCGTGATGGTTAAAACGAACTGCGCAGCGACACGGCGTGACATCGGCCCGTCTTCGCTGGTGGCGCTGGCGTTTCGGAACGGCGACGGCGACGGCACCCGCACCGATGCGGATGGTCGAGATCGTGCCGGCTCGGGCGATGCCGGCTGCTGCGAGTTTGCGCGTGTACGTGGTTGGCGTGGTCCTGGAGCTGCCGGCGGACACGCCGCCGGAGTACGTCGGTCGTGTCCTTTGCGCGGCCCGCGCTGCATGCTGACGATCGCGTCGGGCGCACGTGTCTACCTCGCGAGCCAGGCCGTCGATCTACGGCGCGGCCACCCCATGTGCCACGACGGGCTGTGCGCGCTGGTTCGCGGCACGCTCGAGCTCGATCCGGCCGCCAGACGATTCTGCGCAGCTCGGCGCGGGCTAAACCGTCCAACGTCGCGATTCCTCGACGGTGACGTCGACCCTCGGACAGTTACAGTGCAACGGCGATCGAACTGAGCGACGAAAGCATCAGCCGTGGCAACATCCTCGATGGGGAAGCGAACTGGGGGTGGTGTGAAAGCAAAAAACGCCGCCCTTTCAGGCGGCGCAAATCGTCGAGCGGGATATGAGATTCGAACTCACGACCTTCAGCTTGGGAATGCAAGATAGGCCCTGGCCTCGAGCCCACTTAGAAAGCAACTCAACAACTTAACGCGTCGTCCTGTCCCAAGGCGTTGCGTGTTTGAGCACTCGAAGTGGGGTTTTAGGTGGGGTCGATCTTGCGTTCTTGACCTTCAGCTTCGTTCTGTAAGTCAGCGAAGTCCCGTCGACGATTCTCCGACGAGGAAATGGTCTTCGATTTGTCGCGCGCGATTTCGAACGAAAGGGTGGGATTGAAAGTGGGGTCCGGATGTAACGGCCGCTTCATTGCGCACGTTGAAGTTCGCGTTTCGGGGAGCCGGTTCGTGGCTGGGTGTGAGGCAGACCTTTAGCTTTCGCTTGCCGCGATGCCGATTCGTCACGAGCCTCGTGACGAATTGCCGGCGCCGCGACCGGCGAAATTGTCACCGTCATTGCGGGGCGTGCCACAGGGGATCGATGTCGCCCTTGATGAGCTTCCCCGTCCAGAAGCACCCTACCGAACGGCGGTTCGCCGCTTGCAGCTCTTTCATCGTAGGCGTCGCCGCCTTGCGCTCCACGAACATCGCGATGACCTCGGCCACCGTGAACGCGAAATCGGTCCTGTTGACCCTCGTGATGTCGGCGAGGGCGACCCACTGGTCGGGATAACGCGCGCAGATCTCGGTCCACGTGAGGTGTTCGACGGGCGCTGCGGCCTGGCTCGTGACCATAGTGGAAGCGTCCGCCTGCCACGAAGTTTGTCAATTCTTGGGAACGGCTCGTGTCGGGGATCAGCGTCGCAGGCGATCTGCTCTCGCGTCGATCGACGACCCACGCCAATTGTGTCAGCAGCGCTGACACTTTGGGCGCACGCACCAATAGAGTCGCGAGCTTTCGGCTGACCTCAGGGCTCACCCGGTTCGCCTCCTGCCGTCGAGCCGCGCCACCAATGCATCAGCCTCGGAGCGCACCGCGGGGAAAGCTGCGGGGAGGTCACAGGCGCATGCGGCGACCGCTTCGTCAGGATGCAGACGTTGAACGCCCGCTTCTACCTCGCCACGGAGTAGCTCGAAGTGTTGGGGCTGCGTGAAGCTCCGAACACTCTCCAAGAACTTGAGGTCGAGCTCCTTGCGGATCGGCCACGTGTCTCGCTGGACGAGAACGATCCCAGCTCGATTACAAATCCCGATGATGATCGTCGCACACGTCATCCCATGAGCGCCGTCTGAGAGTACAAGCCGCCCTTCTGCATCGAAGGAAGCGCCTCGATCTTCGAACGCGTACGGAAAGCTGCGGGTCTTCTGGTACTCGGCCCAGACAAGTCGGCAGTGGCCAGCGGCGAGAGCGAGTAACTCAGGTTCCGTGTCGGGCGCAGCCCAGAGAACTTGGAAGTCCCATCGGTCATAGAGCTTGTCCTGCCATCCGAGGTGCAGCGCACAACGCTCGCCGTTCTCTCCGCGATATAGGAGACCCGCGTGCAGGTTACCGTAAGGCGTTCGCGTCAGAACCGCCGCGAGCGGGACCACACGGTGGTCGAACGGCGCTTCCTCCTCGAACTGCGCAACGCCCATCGATTCCCGCCGTCCGCTAACGAAGGTTTTGTAGAAGACGGTTGGCTCGTTCCGGGACGCGTTCGTGCAGCGCCTTCTCGATGTCGCGAACCACCTCCACGCGAGCCTTCAGATGCGAGCTGGCCGGCCTCGTGATCGAGAGGACCGTGACCATCGTGGTGACGTCAAGGCGCTTGAAGTCCAGCGAACGAAGAGCGCTGTCACACAACTCGAACTCTGAGCGCATGAGCAGAGCGTTAAAGTGCCCGAGCAGTATGTCCATCGCTGCGTCCGTCTTGGACTTCGCAACGAAGGAGTAGACGTCGTCGATCCAACTCAAGAGGTGTTCCTTGCTTTTGGCCACCGTGATCTTCGCTGTCCTGACAACTTTGGTGCCCCCAACGTCGAAAATGATGACCTTGGAGAGGAGATCCAAGTACTGCGCGTCTTCGCCTGCACCCTGTGTAAGGCGAGTGTCTCCAGGATCGATCGCGACCGAACTCACGGTAAACTCCCGACGAGGAAATGCCGCGGCTGGTGTCGTCGGAGTCTGAAGCTGAAAACCGATGAGCGGATTCATTGAAAAAGCTCCCTCAGATCATCCGTGATCGAGTCCTCGAAGATCTCGCGCTGCCTCTTGTGAAGCGCTTCGATGATCGGCATCCATGCGTCGTCGGCGAAGGTGCACAAGTGGTCGCTGACTCGCCGGACGTTCAAGTCATAGATCAACGATGGCTTTCCGTCTGCTTCCGGAGGACCGGTAGCGATCGTGAGCAACGCGAGCGTTCCATCCATCGGGTCTCTCGTCTGTGTCACGACATGGAACCCCGATAGCTCCGTGGGCATGGCGGTCGGCCGGTACGGCATCACCTTGAGAAATCGCTGAACGTTGCTGTCAGGGAGCGTGATGCGATCAATGTATCGAACACCGAGGGCCGTGACAGGTCCAGTTCGAACAACATCGGGAAGCGCCTGCACTGCGGCGTGAGCCTGTTCCATGAAACGCTCCCACCCAGGATAGGGCGCGAGAACATGAACAGAGATTCCGCCGGGAGCGACCCCGATCTGGCGAAGTCCGTCGGTGGTCCGAAGGAAGGTCAGATCGGGGAGCTTCTTCGTCGAGCTTTGAACCGTGTCGCCGCTAACCTGCGCTTCGAACTGGATGCGCTCTTGCTTCCGTGGGTCGCCGTTGTACGTGCCCAGCGCATCCCGCAACGCGTCCAAGACAAGCTCTGGCGCAACTTCGCCTTCGTACCGAAGCTCGATGATTGCTTCGACGATCGGAGGGCGAGGATAGATTCGCCGCTCCGCGTCGTCAGATGGAGTGGGCATCGTCGCCGTCCTTTCGAGCATACCCGGTCGCTCTCCATGTAGCGGTAGGGGAAAGGGTCAGGCTACGCTCGGGCCCTGACACCGCCGCCAACCCCCTAACATTGTTCCGGTCGGGAACCTCATCCAAGACCTTACCCGTAGCACGGCCGCTCGAGGTGGACCAGATTTCGTCGTGTAGAGCACGTCGCCCTCTGTGGTCCCAACGGCTAGGTTGCCGCCGCTGCGGCCGTGCATCGCGCCGCGCGCTGATCGGCTTGGCCGCCGCGATTGTATGACCGTCGACGGAGAGCAGATCAACGACGCTGTGCGAGCGTCATCAGTGGTCCCAGCGCAGGTTCCACGAGGTACTTGGTCCGCACTTCCACGCCCGCATTTTCCATGCGTGCCTGGAACGCCTCGTACTCCGCGATCCGCTTGGGATCGAGTTGAGGGTTCTTCTGGAGAACGTCTTTATCGCTGGGCTGCTTCATGATCGTCTCAGTCGAATTCGCGCGAGTGGACATAGTTCTCGAGCTTGTTGCGGATCATGTAGTCGGTGAGGAGGTCGAAGTAGCTCCTCAGATTCGAGGTTAGCACGGCATCCGCCCCGAAGTCGTCGATCCTCAGCTTGAGCTCCTGCTGGAGAACCCGCATCGGGATGCCTCTTCCGTGCGATCCCCACTCGTCGTGTTTCATCAGACGGACGGCGATTTCTTCGGCGCGCGCCACGCGCATGGCAGGCGTGACCGTCGTTTGGTTCGTCTCCGTCGTGGTCCAGTCCTTGAACTTGTAGGTGGCGAGCCACTGCTTCAACAGCGAGATCGAGAGGTCGCGCGCCATCTCGAACTGATGCATCTCCGCGAGGTCCATGCCGCGCATGATCAGGAACTCGGCGTTGGTCAGTGTCCCGTTCTGCGACTTGCCGACAAACCTGTCCCATTGCAGCAGGTACGAAAGCGCCGGGACAAGCTTTCCGTCGCGCTCCACCTGGGGATCGATCGGGCCGAGGCACGCGAAGTAGTCCATCATGATCGCGTCGCCGGACATCGCCAAGATCGTACCGGCGGACATCGCGAGGTTCGGCACGACGAACACGACCTCCTGGTAGAAGTGGCGGATCACGTTGACCATCCGCTCCGCGACCTCGACTACACCACCACCCGTGTGCAACACCACGAACAGCTTGGGCCGCTTGTTCTGGACCGGTTCCAACGCGAGACGTGTCAGGCCTTCAAGACCGCCGCGGATGGGTCCGACGATCGCAAGTCCATCGGCGTTGAGATGTTGCTCGAGCTGCTGAAGCAGAGACTTCAGCGACTTCGACGCTTCGCTATTGATCGACGCCATGATCGGTCCGAATTCTCGCGCCTAGGTCTGACAAGCCACGCTTGGAGACTCGGCCGCGGTGCCACATCTAGATAGGGGCGATGAGCATCGCAGATCGCGCGCAGCCGCATCGCCGGATCCAACGCGAGCGCGGCAACCGCCGCCGCGTCTAAGTTGTCGGAGAGGATGATCCCGCCACGGTCGTCGAGGCTGATGAAACCAGTATCAAACGCTGCATCTTACCCTGCCGAGCTGGCCGGACAGTGGGGTCGCGAACGTCCACCGCCTTGATAGGGTTACGGAGCGGATCGACCGCCAGCGCCAACGATGTTCGAGGTTAGAGATCGCGTCAGCGTCCAACCGCGCCACCGTCTGCGGCGGTTTCGGCGGTGCCCGCTGGCTCCGGATCGATGGGCCGGATACGCTCGGCCGCGATGCGCACTTGGGGATGGGCGGGGGACGCGCGACACGCGCGCCGCCCGTGCACCCGCGCACAAGGTTGAGCCATGCCCACGAAGCGACAGGTTCTTGAAGTTCTCAGCCGTAGCGAGCTACAGACGATCGTCGAGAGCCACGACCTCCAGGTCGACGACAAGCGTGTCACTTCGCAGCTCGTTGACGCTGCAGCGGGCTCGCGCAAGATCGTGCTTACCGATGTGCTCTCGGAGTTCGCACGCGACCGGCTGAAGGAGCTGTGCCGCGAGCTGGGGCTCGATGAAGGAGGACGTGAAAAGGAGCCACTTGTGGAGCGACTCGCTGGCCAGAGCGCAGGCACGGGCAAGCCTGACGCGCCGAAGATCAACGGCGCAAAGGCCAGCAAGGCCACCAACGGTGCGGCGCCCGACAACCCCATCGAGATTGCACCGGGCGAGAAGCTCACGCTGCCGAAGCTGGAGGGCTACCTGTGGTCGGCGGCCGACATCTTGCGGGGCTCGATCGACTCGTCCGACTACAAGGGCTTCATCTTCGGGCTGCTTTTCCTCAAGCGTCTGTCGGATCGCTTCGACGAGGAATGCGATGCCTTGATCGCCGACGACGCTGATCCCGAGGACAAGGACGAGCACCAGTTCTTCGTGCCGAAGCGCGCCCGTTGGCCCGAGATCCAGAGGACCGCCACAGGCGTCGGCGAGGCGCTCAACAAGGCGTGCTCAGCACTCGAAGGTGCGAACTCGTCGCTCGAAGGTGTGCTCGCGGGGATCGACTTCAACGACGAGCGCAAACTCGGCGATGCGAGGAACCGCGACGTGGTGCTTGGGCGTCTCGTGCAGCACTTCTCGAAGGTGGACCTCAAAAACGCGAATCTCTCCGAGCCCGACATGCTCGGGCGCGCGTACGAGTACTTGATCGAGAAGTTCGCCGACGACGCGGGCAAGAAGGGCGGCGAGTTCTACACGCCCAAGAAGGTCGTCGAACTGATCGTCGAACTGCTCGCGCCGACCGAGAAGATGCGCATCTGCGATCCGACGGCAGGGTCTGGGGGAATGCTGATCGAGTGCGCGCACTACCTGGCGCGCCACGGCAAGAACCCGCGAAATCTGTCGCTGTCAGGGCAGGAGAAGAACCTGGGCACGTGGGCGATCTGCAAGATGAACATGCTCTTGCACGGCATTCCCGACGCGCGGATCGAGAAGGGCGACACGATTCGAGATCCGAAGCTGCGGGACGGCGACGGGCTCACGTTGTTCTCGCGCGTCATCGCGAACCCGCCGTTCTCACTCGACGAGTGGGGTCGCGAAGTCGCCGAGAACGATCCGTACGGTCGATTCAAGTACGGCATCCCGCCCAAGACCAAGGGCGATCTTGCGTTCGTGCAGCACATGATCGCGACGACCGACAAGACGGGCATGGTCGGCGTCGTGATGCCGCACGGCGTCTTGTTTCGCGGTGCGGCTGAAGGCGAGATCCGCAAAGGCATCCTTCAGGAGGATCTCGTCGAGGCAGTAGTTGGCTTGCCGCCTAACCTGTTCTACGGGACCGGGATCCCAGCAGCGATCTTGGTTCTCAACAAGGCCAAGGCCCCGGAGCGCAAACGCAAGGTTCTATTGATCGAGGCGTCGCGAGACTTCGGCAACAAGACGACACAGAACGTACTTCGCGACGAGGACGTCAAGAAGATCGCTGCGACCTTCCATGCCTTCCGCGACGTCGACAAGTATGCCCGCGTCGTCACGCTCGATGACATCGCGAGTAACGAGTTCAACCTGAACCTCAGCCGGTACCTGGAGACTGCTGACGCCGCAGCGAAGGTCGACGTAGCCAGCGCGCTCGCAAGACTACGCATGCTTGAGCGTGCGCGCACCGACGCGGAGGCGAAGATGAACGCGCATCTCGCGAGGCTTGGCTATGGCGGCTGAAGAATGGAGCAGCCGAAAGGTCCGCGACTTTGCGGTGCGCTGCAAGACCATCAACGTAGACGGCACGCTACTGCCTCCCCTCTCCATCACCAAGGGACGCGGCGTCGTTCTGCAATCCGAGAAGTACAAGAAGCAGATCGCGACCGATCTGCGCAAGTACGTCGTTGCGCGCCGCGATCAGTTCGCCTTCGACCCCATGTCGCTTTACTACGGCGCCATCGGGCGGGTTGCATCCATCGAGATCGGCCTCGTAAGCCCCGACTACGTCGTCTTCGATGTCGACGACACGGTGGACAAGACCTACCTGAACTACCTACTCCGATCACCTGAGCAAGTTGCCGTTTACGAGACGGTTGCTGAGACTGGGAACTCCTTTGGCAAGCGGCGGCGGGTGTACTGGTCCGTGTTCGAGGACCTGGAGGTCTCACTTCCGCCACGCGAAGAGCAGCGAATGATCGCGACGATCCTGTCATCGATGGACGCTACGATCGAAGCCGCGCAGGCCGTCATCGATCAGCTCCATGTTGTGAGGAAGTCCACGACGGCCGAGTTGCTGACGCGCGGCCTACCGGGACGGCACACGCTGTTCAAGCAGACGGAGATCGGCGAAGTTCCGGAGGAATGGAACGTGCGCGCGCTACGAGGTGTCGCCGCACTCAGTTCCGGGGGCACGCCGAGTCGAGATCGTCCCGAGTATTGGAACGGCGACATCCCCTGGGTAAAGACCGGGGAGATTGACTACGGCGTGATCACTGAGGTTGAGGAAATGATCTCCCACGCTGGACTTGAACACTCGTCCGCCAAGATGCTCGCGCCCGGAACACTTCTGATGGCGATGTACGGTCAAGGAGTCACCCGAGGCCGTGTGGCGATCCTCGGGATCCACGCTGCCGTAAACCAAGCGTGCCTTGCGATCACTCCCTCAGCTGGCATCAGCACGCGCTTTCTGTTCCACGTGTTCATGCACAAGTACGACGAACTTAGGGCTCTTGGACATGAAGGGGCGCAGAAGAACCTGAACGCGACACTCGTTGGCGACGTGTCAGTACCGATGCCCTCGGGCGAAGAGCAGGCCTCCATCGTCGCTATTCTTGATGATGTGAGGGTGCGGATCGAACAGGAAGTCCTGTTTCAGGATGGTCTTGTTAGTCTGAAGAGTGCGCTGTCGTCAGCACTTCTCACGGGCGAGCTTCGCGTCAGGCCCGACGAGAGGAAGTCCTGATGTCATCACGGTTCCTCTTCAACGCGGCGCTCTGGGACGAGTTGTACAGCCGCATCCCGAAGGCCAAGATCGTTCGAGCGGCCGTTGCCTACCTCGGAACCGGTGGAGGCGCGCTGCTTCCCCTCAGAAGGGGCGACAAGCTCGTCGTAGACATGAGCCTTCGTTCGGTTCGGTCGGGAACAACGAACCCGAACGAAGTGAAGAAGCTGCTCCAGAAAGGTGTGGAGGTCTTCTCTCGGGGGTCGCTTCACGCCAAGTTCTTCGTTATCGACGAGACCGTCATCGCTGGCTCGTCGAACGTATCGAAGCACGCCAAGGACGTCCTCGACGAGGCCGCAATACTCACGGATGACGCGGCAACCGTACGTCGCGCACGTGACACGTTCCAACAGCTCTGCACCGAGCCTGTTCGCAAGGACTACCTCAAGAAGTGCATCGACGAATACGTGCCACCCACGTTCGCGCCGCATGGGGTACCGAAGGCTTCTTCGCGACGACCGAAGACTACATCCGGGAAGCTCTGGATCATCGGCGGCCTGTCGTACGGTTCTGTTCCCGAGCGCGAGCAGGAAATCGCCGCACGTGTCGTGAAGGATGCGCACAAGCAGCTCCTCGACTTCGAGCGGAGCGAAGTGGAATACACCCACTACCCGACGAGGCAGAGCTTCTTCAAACGCTTGCGACTAGGCGACTGGCTGATCAAATGCATGAAGTACGAGAAGGGCTTCGATGTCTGGCCTCCGACTCGTTTTCTTGGCCTTGAAGACTATCCAAGAGGGAAGGGAAAGCGCCGCTACCTCTTGCTCGACGAGTCACCGACCGATGCCAAGGAGACTCGATGGACTGAACTCCGAAAGCGTGCACCAGGAGCAATCGCAGCGATCCAAAGGTCGGCGCCCCGTACTGGACCAGTCGCCAGCGACGCTGAAGCGGATGCGTTACTTCGCCTTTGGAACGCGCGCGGCAAACTTCGGAGCAAGAAGTGACCCCGCCCGGCCAAGGCTGGAACGAGGAGAACCTCTCCGAGAACCCGGCCGTCGTGCAGCTGCGACGGCTCGGATACACGTACGTCCCATCCGAGCTTCTCGATCTCGAACGCGGGTCGTTCAAGGACGTCGTGCTCACGAAGCGTCTCGCCACCGCGTTGAAGCGCATCAACCCGTGGATCTCGGACGACAACGTCGGCAAGGCGATCCGTACCGTCACGACCGTCCAGGCAGCGTCGCTGATCGAGGCCAGCGAGAAGCTCCATACAGCGCTGACCTACGGCATCTCGCTGGAGCAGGATCTCGGCGACGGCAAGAAGGGACAGACCGTCCGCTTCTTCGACTTCGAGAACCCGACCAAGAACGAGTTCATCGTCACGCGGCAGTTCCGCGTGCAGGGCTCGAAGAAGAACATCCGACCGGACATCGTCCTGCTCGTAAACGGCATCCCCCTCGTCGTCATCGAGTGTAAGAGCCCGACGCTCGGCGAGGGGTGGAAGGCCGAGGCCATCGATCAGTTTAGCCGCTACCAGGAACTGGAGAGCCGCTACCGCGAGTTGGGCGCGCCGAAGCTGTTCGAGACGATCCAGATACTCGTCGCGACGTGTGGGCCTGCGGCCTGCTACGGCACCGTGACGACGCCGCACCGCTTCTACGCCGAGTGGAAAACGATGTGGCCCTCCAACGAAGCCGAGTTCACCAAGGTCAACGGCCACGCACCGTCCGCGCAGGAGGTGTTGTTCGAGGGGATGCTGACGCCTGCGAACCTCCTGGACCTCGTGCAGAACTTCTTGGTCTTCGAGCGCGACGCCGCAACAGGGCGAACGATCCGCAAGCTCTGCCGGTACCAGCAGTTCGGCGCCGTCAACAAGGCCATCGCGCGAGCCCGCAAGGCGAAAGACCCGCTCGAACGCGGTGGCGTCGTCTGGCACACGCAGGGCAGTGGCAAGAGCCTGACGATGCTCTGGCTCGCGTTGAAGCTCCGGCGCGATCCCAAGCACGACAACCCGACGATCGTACTCGTCACTGATCGCAAAGACCTCGATGAGCAGATCACGAAGACGTTTCACGCGTGCGGCTTTCCGAACCCCGAGCAGGCCGCGAGCGTGCGCGATCTTCGTGACCTTCTCCACGGCCCGACGGGAAAGACGATCCTGACGACTGTCCAGAAGTTTCAGGAACTGCAAGAGCAACAAGCGGACGGAACGAAGCGGAAGGTCCGCGAGCAGTACCCGGTTCTTTCCGAGGCATCGAACATCTTCGTCCTCGCCGACGAAGCTCATCGAACGCAGTACGGCGGCCTCGCTGCAAATCTGCGCAAGGCGCTGCCGAACGCTTGCTTGTTCGGCTTCACCGGCACACCGATCGACAAGCGCGATCGCAGCACGCTCTCGACGTTCGGCGGCTACATCGACACCTACACGATCGACCAAGCCGTCGCCGACGGCGCCACGGTGCCGATCTTCTACGAGGGCCGCCTCGCAGAACTACGCATCCTTGGGAACACTCTCGACGCCGTGTTCGATCGTGTGTTCACCGATCGGACCGAAGAAGAGCGCGAGGCGATCAAGAAGAAGTACGGGACCGAGGCATCGATCGCGGGCGCACCCAAACGCGTAGAAGCGATCGGACTCGACATCGTCGAGCACTTCACGACGTTCATCAGGCCGAACGGCTTCAAGGCGCAAGTCGTCGCCTGCTCACGCGAGGCCGCGTGCCTATACAAGGAGGCTCTCGATAAGTTCAATGCACCGCAGTCGGCAGTGATCATTTCAGGAACCAACAAGGACGACGAACGGCTGGTCAAGCACCACACAAGCGAGGAAGAGCGGAAGGCATTGATCGCGCGCTTCCTGAAGAAGGACGACCCACTGTCGATCCTGATCGTTTGCGACATGCTGCTCACCGGCTTCGATGCACCGATCGAGCAGTGCATGTACCTGGACTCTCCCCTGCGCGAGCACACGTTGCTTCAGGCGATCGCACGCGTGAACCGCACGGATGACCTCAAGACCTACGGGCTGATTGTCGACTACTGGGGCGTGTCCGAGGCGCTCCAAGAAGCGCTCGCGATCTTTGCGCCGTCGGATATCACTGGTGCGATGACGCCGAAGGGCGACGAGCTGCCGCGACTCTTGACCCGACATGCCGCAGCGATGCGCACCTTTGTCGGCGTAAAAAACAAAGACGACCTCAACGCATGTGTCGCAGTACTGGAGCCCGAGGACGTTCGCGCAGACTTCGACCTAGCGTTCAAGCGGTTCTCGCAGTCGCTCGACATGCTGCTGCCCGATCCGCGCGCGCTGCCATACAACGCCGACATGCGCTGGCTGGGGAAGATCCGAGGAGCCGCTGCAGCGACCTACCGCGATGAAAAGCTCGACATCTCCGACTGCGGGGCCAAGGTCCGCCAGCTGATCGAAGAAGCTGTCATCGCCGAAGGAATTCAGATCCTGGTCAAGCAAGTTTCGCTGTTCACGCCCGAGTTCGACGACAAGCTCAAGGCACTCAAGACCGACGAGGCGCGTGCGAGCGAGATGGAGCACGCGATCAAGAAGGAGATCCACGTCAAGCTCGACGAGAACCCGGCGTTCTTCATCTCGCTGAGAACGCGCTTGGAGCAGATCGTCGCCGATCGCAAGGCGAAGCGCATCGACGCGGCCCAGCAGCTGAAGCTCTTCGAAGCCCTGACCAACGAGCTACGCGGTCACGCAGGCGCCGCGGAAAAAATCGGGCTGACCGAGACTGGGTTCGCGATCTACGGCCTACTGGTCGAGCCCAAAGGCACAAGGGCCGGCGAGTCGAAGGTCGCGTACGGTGTCACCGTCGATGACGCCAAGAAGGAGCTCGCGGAGATCCTCGAAGAGCAGCTCGCTGCGCAGACAGCGATCGTCGACTGGGCCAACAAGGATGACGTGCAGCGCGAGATGCGGCGGCTGATCAAGCGCCAGCTTCGAGCGGCCAGCTACCCGCAGACCAAGATCGATGCGGTTGCCGAGAGCGTCGTCGACCTTCTCAAGCGGAGGCGACGGTCGTGAACATGATCGAGCGCTCGGAGATCCAGTTTGGGTTGACGCGCATCCCGTTCGTCATCCGACGAAGCACGAAGCGCGGAACGGTCGCATTGACAATCGATGACGGCAAGCTCGTCGTGACGTCGCCGGCCGAAACAACGATCGACAAGCTCAACGCTGTTGTTCGCAACAAGGGCCCCTGGGTCATCCAGCGGATCCGTGGCGCGAGCCAGCTACCAGCCCGACCCTCAGAGCGCGAGTTCATCACGGGCGAGACGGTCCTGTATCTCGGACGGCAGTACCGCCTGAAGGTCGTCGAGTGTGATGACGATCATCCCCGCATCAAGGCCGGCTGGTACGCGGTCCCCGTGGCCCCCGGGCTTCACGGGCAGCAACAACGGCGCGAGGTTCGACGTGTGCTCTCGAGCTCGCTGAAGGAACATGCCGACCTCTACCTCCCCGACCGGCTTGCCGAGCTGTGTCGCCGGCTGCGGATCGGTAAGCCGTCGATCATCGTTCGCGAACAACGCAAGCGTTGGGGCAGCTGCGACGCGATCGGGACGCTGCGGATCAACTGGCGCATCGTCCAGGCGCCGATACCGCTCATCGAGTACGTACTGGTTCACGAGCTGGCCCACATTGAGCACCGCGGCCACGGCCGCGCGTTTTGGGACGCGGTAGGACGCTGGCTGCCCGACTACGAGGAGCGGCGACGGCGACTACGGGACCTCGGGCCGTCTCTGGAGTGGTAGGCGGCAGGAACCGAGTTTCGTCGGCAACGCATTCCATGCCCGTCAATCGCGCCAAGGCCGGTCGAGCGCATGGCTCCAACTCCATGATCTTAGACGAGTGCGGTAGACCAGATCCCGGGTCAGCGGCGCCATCTCAGATCATCGTCGTCATCGTCGCTTCGTTCATCGTCGTCTTTGTCACTGGGTAGCCACAACATCGACAACGCCGCGCCAAGACGCTGAAACGGTCGCGTCTCCTCACAGATATCTCTCCCGCCCAACACTCGTTGCTCCAGCCATGCGTTCTGGGGAACGGGCTGAAATCCGGCGGGAACCGATTTGTTCTTGAACACGTCGGCCGCATGCGAGTACCCGCTTAGCGTGCGACCGCGCGTCACCCAGGCTGGGAAATCCGTTGAGCGTACCGACCATTTTACCCGCCCATCCTCGGACCATACGATGGCGCAACGTTCTGACGTGATCTGCACGAAGCGGATCGCCGTGGCGGTCAACGTTGTCTGGAATAGCCTGGCGATCTTGCTCACCGCGTCGAAGCTAGGTGCTGGAACATCGCAATGCCGCGCGAACAATCGTCCGGGCATGAGAAGCTCCGCCGCAAACCAGTTGGCCTCGGCCTCGCGATTCCCTTCTTCGTAGCGAAACAAGTCTCGTTCGGAGCAAGGCTGCACGCTGCCGGTCTTGTGGAGGATGCAGTGCCCGATCTCGTGCGCGATCACGAAGCGGCGTCGTTCTGGCTGAGTGATGTCGCCTCGAACACGGATGATTCCGGCGCCCGCTCCGATGACGGAACGACCTTCTGCGCCTGCAAGTCCCCCTTCAACGACAAAGAGTTTGTGATAGTTCGCGATCGCTTCGATGTCGATCTCATCGACCGTTTCGATCCGTCGATCCTGAAGCTCCCGCCGAGCGGCGGCTCGAGGAATCTGGGCTGGATCATCGCCGCTCATTTCTTCTTTGCGAGCTCCTCGAGTCGAGCACGATCCGCCAATTGACTCCGCAGGTCGTCATCCGTCGCTTCGTCGAAGTTCTTGAAGTGGAGGCTGTCGGTGTACTTCTGGGCTTCGAGGATCAACAGCTCGCGAGGCATATCGGCGTATCTCGCCGACAGGTCCTCGGTTTGCGCAAACGCAGCAGCGTTGCTGCGTGACTCCTTGCGCCAAGAGAGACGCTCTTCTTTCTGTTTCGCTTGGATGGCTAGATGCACACGAGAGAGGAACCCCGTGACATTCACGCCGTCAGTAACCAGTTCCGCTTCCGCTTCCTCGGTGGTCTGTTCGTGCTCGGCTACATCCAGAAGCAGAGCAAGGATTCGCGCTGAATCGTCCTTGTCTTGCTTAGACATGGTTGAGTTCCTTTTGCAGACGAGCGAGTGCGCGTTGTCCGGCATTGCTCATTCGCTTCTTTAGATTGTTAACGTCCTTTACGGACATACATAGAGACTCGGCGAGCAACTGGGGCTTAAGAAGGCCCTTGAGCATCTCGTCGTGCAATTGCGAAAGCTGCTGGTCGTCGCCGATCTCTTCGATCAACAACTCATAGGCGCGGTTCACTCGCACCTTCTGTGCGGCATCGTTCTCGACCTCGAGCATCAACGCTTCTGCATCGTCCAGCGTAAAGATGGCATCTACCTCGACGTCACGCTCTGATCGGCGGTTCTCTTTGGAGACCGACAGATTTCGAAGCTCGGTCTTTACGAAGAGCATCAGGTACACAAACGGCTCCGGATACTTCACGGGATCCCACTGCCGTCTGACTCTGGCATCAGGATCGACCGGTCCGTACAACGAGACCATTGCCTTACAGACAACGTCCTCGATGGTATTGCCCTTCGCAAGTCCCCCGGCCTCACCAAGCCACCAGGTCATGACGCGGGCGTACCGCCGAGCATAAGCTAGTACGCGCTTCGAGAGACCGTCGACCTGCTTCGGGTCACGGATGTCCGTCACTTGCGCGTTGCGGCCTGCGTTCGAGGCGACCTTCTTGGTCCCCATGCTTACCCCCATAGTTGCTTTACAACAGATTTCAGCGTGGCGTTGCCGCAGAACTCGCACCCTGCATGCTTCGGCCGCAGTTCGCGCATGCGCTCGATCGGAGCCCCCCACGGGCTTAGGCGCCAGTAGTTGTACGACGGTCGTCCGTCGGACGGACCAGTGCGGATCGCGATCTCGATCGCAAGCATGACGCCGGCTAGCACCGACACGAACCCGAACGGCGCTAGAACGCGCTCGACGCTGCTCGTCTTGAGCTCTCCCTTGCCGCACAGCTGCTTGAAGAGCGAATCATAGGCCAGCCCTTCGAGTTTCGCGGGGGCGAGATGAGGGTACGTCTGTGCGATCAGGACGGCTGCTGTCTGGGTAACGAAGTTGGTGCGTACGTCCTCAGCGTTTACGCCAAGCGCTTTCGCGACGTGGGACTCGTGCGCCGACTCCTCGGGCGCTTCGTAATAGATGCACGACATGCAGGCCGAAGCGGAAGGAATCTCGTTGAAGTGGAGAACGAGTTCCGTGACGCCGGTGGTCGAAGCATCGAACACGCGATGGGGCATTTCATTCTGCAGGGCCCGCCGAACGCGGCGGCTGTCGACGCCGACGATCAACGTCTCGATCGGCGGATCGCCCAACTCTTTGATGGCATCGCGCAGCGTCGCGACATGTGGGATCAAAGCGAGGTGCGGCATGGAGGCCTGCGCGTGCTGCGCGAGTCGCACCGCCTTCGGTTTCTCGAGATCATCGGGGCCGAACCACCAGCAGCGGTTGAGGTTGCCGTCGCTCGCGTCGTCCGGATCGCAAACGTGGAGCTTTCCATACACGTCCAGCACCGAGAGACCAGCGATGACCGCGTTCCCGACCGCGCCGGCTCCCGCCATGAAGGAGTCTCCAAGCTCGATGCGTCCATCGACTCGGACGATGGCGGTACCGTACAGCTCGGCTAGATCGATCACGATCGGGAGGCGGAGCGGCACGGCGAGCTCTACGCCTAGCGCGCGATGCACTGCAGCGGCGACGACGTAGCACGCCGCAACGAGTTCGACGATCGGGCGCGTCTTACCGGCCAGCGTCGTCGGCGCGTCATCGCAAACTTCGATGCGAAACCCCTCCACGCCGAGGAAGACCGGTCGCGCGGCAGAGCGCCGCGCGACCGCACCGATGACAATTTCGACTGCCGGCTCACCGTCGGGGTCACGTTGCACATGACTTAGCGTGCGCGCCAGCAGCGCCACGACGTATCCAGCCAGACGCTCGCCGTCGGCGCCGTGCGTGACGAGTACCGTCGTCTCGAGCAGCTTCTCAGCCTCCTCCTCGGTACGTCCAATGGCCGATGCGAGCGTGCGCGCGTTCTCCTGCCGCGCGGTGCTCACAGCACCGCCCTGTACGCCGCATCGGGCGCTACCTCGACGAAGTTGTCTTCGGCATCAAGGCGAAACACCTTGGCATCGTCGACAAACGTGAACGCGGTCGTCCGCTGGCAGAACTGGGGCACGACCAACGAGAGCGCGCCCTCGTAGCGTACAATGGCCCAGCGATCATCCGCCGGCGAGTGGAACGCATCCTGAGGGTGCGTGTGCACCTGAGCCGCTACGAACAACCCCGCGGCGCGGATGTGCCCAAACAGCGCATCCATGCCGGCCGGCGGGATCCGAAAGTAATCTGCCTCGGTGACCTGGGTCGGAAGGAACACCTCGTGGATCCGAACATCGTCACCCGTGCGACGGCCTAACCACAGCACGACACGCTCGCGACGCTGTGAGGCGCGCAGGAGATCGACCGTCTCGCTGATCAGCGCCTTCGTAATCTCGAACTTGCTCACGGCCACACTCCCAACCATCCGTTCCAGATTTGTTCGACGACGTTGCCGAGCGTGTAGTTGTCCTGCGCCTTGTAGTTCGGCCACGGCTCGTTTAGATGCGAGGCGTGCGTGTGGTACTCGCGCACGCCGATCATGCACACGAATGGGCGCTTCGTTCGGTCATGCGCTCCCGCGTTGAAGATGTTGTTGCCAGGGCGAGGTTGCGGTAGCGCCATCAAGAACGTCCCGTCTGGCGCGCACAAGTCCACCGACGGCGGCGTGTCGTTCCAATCGTCGAAACCCAGCTTCACGCGCAGCTCCTGGCGCTCGTTGCTGCGAAACGAGATGTCGAGCACCGGGAACACCCTGCTGTGAATGACCCAGCCCCGTGACGCAAGGATTCGTTCGTCGAGCAGCGCGATCGACACGTCGAACAGCGCCTTGGCGCCAAGCGTGTTCACGACGCGCTCGCACCGCCGCCGCCCTCGCGCGGCCCGTAGTTGATGTCGACCTTGCCGGTGAGATGGTTCTCGGCATAGCTCTTGGTGATGTCGATTTCCTTGCCGCCGACCTTCGCGACCCAGGTGCTGGTGTTCGTGAGCTTCAGCGCCTTGGTGGCATCCTCAAGCACAACCTTTACGGGCTGGTTCTCCGGCAGCTCGTCGAAACCGTGCGCCGGATAGGCGCCGGCGGTCGTCAGGACAGCGACGGCGACGTGATTGGGCTTGTGATCGTTGGACATGGTGCGAGGCTCCTAGATGGGTTGCGATGGGATGACGTTGTGGAAACTAGCTGCCTTCGAATTTCTCCACGAATTTTCCAACTGCTTGTATTGGCAGGATAAAACGGCAGCGCTAGTTCAACGCGTGTCACTCGCTCAACGCGTTGCTGGCATCCAGAGCAGCGAGAACACCGTGCCGGCGCCTGGAATCGCTGTCGCGTGCTCGTACATCTGCGCGTCCGGAGCTTTGGCCGCGCGCGGGAGCCATGTCGTGGACGGGATGACACGGCTCGCTTGTTCGAGCGAGCCGCCATCGAAGTAGTCGAACGCCGCCGAAGCCGGCTCCACCGCACGCCCCTTGGGGATCCAGGAAGTGAACGAAGGGCTCTTCTTGACCCAACGGACGCGACCGAGCTCGCTGTACACGACCGCGCACCGCTCCGGCGTCAACTCCACGAAGCGCAACGCGCTCGCGAGCAGGGACGTCTGGAACGAACTCGCGATCGAGCGCACGGCATCGAGAGTGGTTGGAGGCTTCTTGCACCACGGCGTGACCATCGCCGCCGGCATCAGCAACTCGGTCGCGAAGACACTCGCCTCGCGCTCGGCGCTCGTCCCGTCGATCGAAAGGGGAGAGCAAAGCCTCTCGAGGGCACGATCGACGGAGCCGCGCTTCACGTAGTGCTTGCAGAGCAGATGGCCGATCTCGTGTGCGATCGAGAACCGAATCGAACCGATCTCGGCGATGCGCGTCGACACCACGATCTTCGCGCGGTCGCCGATTTGGATGACGCGGGCCGTGGCGCCTTCGAGGTCGTCGAAAACGATCTCCGCACCGAACGCCCCCGCGATGTGCTCCACGTCGATCTTGTTTGGCTCGGTCGCTTCGCTCGCGACGAGGGCTCGCCGCGCGGTGGCTCGAACCTCTTCTAGACGTAGCTCGCGCGCTTGGGCCGCTTCGGAAGGGCCCGCCACCCGCCGAGCCTTCATTTAGGAGAGCCGCTCCACCAGAGTCTCGGCGTCTTCGAGCGCGCTGCGCAGATCATCGTCGGTCATCGCGGTCAGATCGCGGTGCGCCATCACCGCATCCGGGTGCGCCGCGAACAACGCGTTGAAGCGTTCCTCCATCGCGGCGCGAGCCATCGCAAAGATCGACGGACGAACACGCCTGGCGCGTGTGACCGCACGATCTGCGCGCTGCTTGGCGCGCACCATCTCCCGCATGTTGCCGACGATCCGGCGAGCTTCCTCGTGCTCGGCAGGCGTGAGCTCCACGCCGCGTTCGGACGCGTCGAGCGACGCCTCGTGTGCGATCGCCTCGTAGATGCGCATGCTCTTGTTGTCTTGGTCGCTCATGTTCATCTCCTTACGCCACCGAATTGATGGCTTGGTCTCGAAGGTTTTGCGGAAGGCGCTCGACGAGTGCCATCAGGCGACGTCGTGCGTTGTGATACGTGCTGGCGTTCATGCTCGCGGCACGTAGGACGTCGCGTCGATCGACGACTCCTTCGCCGAAGCAGTCGAGGATCCTCAGGACGTCGTCGTCATCGGCGGCGAGCATGTACAAGGTGCCGACGACGCCGTCGATGACGCTTCCGAGATCGCCCGCGTTCCCGGTCGCGCGCTCGCTCTCCAACGCAGCGGACATCTCTTGCTCGAGATCCACGCGTGGCGCATGCGCCGTCACGCGCGGGAAGCGAGTCAGGTGCTTCATGGCCATCGTTGTTCGGCTGCGGATCACGCGCTTGAGATGCAGATCTAGCGGCGCCTTCTCCGGATCCCAGGTCACGTCACCAAGCCACGTGTCGGTGAGCGCATCCTGGAGCAGCTCGCGCCACAGGTAGTTGTCCTTGCGCTTGGTCTTGCCCTCCAACCAGCTCGCCCGCTTCTTCGCGAACGCGCCCACGGACGCGGCCAGTGCGTCCGTGAGTTGGGCAAGGTACGCGGCCTCCCATGTGGCATCGCGCGTGATCGTTTCAGTCCGCCCCAGTTTCTGCGGCGTATTGCTTTCGTGCATTCCAGTCCCCCTTCTTGAAGCGAGACTAGCCGCTGGGACTGACACTGAACACACGCGCAGTCCCGTGGCTAGATCACTTTCATTCGCTCAACGCGCAGCGTTTACGAGTACCTGGAAGATCCAACCCGAGATCTCTCGGCAATGTGCGCGCGAGATCCGCAACCAGCACTCGCTCACCTGCGCGGTGGTCGGAACGACGGTGCCGCGGCCTCGGGAGCGGCGAGAAGAGCAGCGGCACGTCACCACCGAGTGCGAGGTCGGCGCGGACGCGCTCGAGGTCGTTGCCCTGCCGTTGAGGCACGCGCGCAACACCGGAGAGAGCTCGTTCGTGCTGGAACCTAGCCTCGACACCCTCGCGCACCTCGATGCGATCCTCGGGCTCGCTTGGCAGATCGAGACCGACGAGTGGCTGGGTCAGCGCCACGTGATGCACTTGCGATCGAGATCGCTCGCGGGCGATACGAAACCTGTACGCTGCCGCCTCGAGATCGAAATCAATGCAAGGCTGCACTCCAGCAGGACTGTGCAGCATGGTGATCCAACCGGGTACTGCAGCCTTGATATCGATCGAGCACCAAGGGTGCGCCGCCTTGCGCGCGCGCCAATGCCAAGGCTTCATTCTTCGGCTGGGTTGGGACGTTCGAGCCAAGCCGGTGCGTACAAGCTCGCATGCAACGCAATGGGCGGTTCGAACAGCGCGACTACCGCCATCTTTACACCCCTGCGGGCAATAAGTTCGTCATCGGCACGCTGCATGGCGACACGATCGAGATCGTTGCGCAGTACAATCCGAAGGAGCTGTCGCGCAGCGCGAGCGCCTCGTGGACGCCACATCCCAACACGAGCGCGAAGCAATCGAAGACGTCCGACAACCATCTGTGGATGGAGTACGGCACGACGGAACCGCGCAGCCTCACGTTCGAGCTCCTGTTCGACGGCTACGAAGAAGGCATCAGCGTCGCCGGCATCATCGAGCAACTCGAAGCGCTCACGCTGCCGAAGAACATGAGCTCGCTCGTCGAGTCCGAGCGTCATCCCCAGCTCTGCGTCGCGGTGTGGGGCAAGCAATCGCTGCGCTGCGTGGTGATGTCGATCGCGACCAAGTTCTCGATGTTCGATGCGAGCGGCGAACCGCTGCGCGCGACTTGCTCGGTCACACTCAAGGAAGTCGACGTCGTCGCGATGATGCACAAATCCTCGACGGCCGACTTCCAGCAGCGGCAGGATAACTACACGACGAGGAGCGGTGGCGAGACGACCAAGATGCGTCGGCACTGGAGCGACAGCCGGCCGGTCGTAGACGCGACTCTTCGCTCGCAACTACGCGGCACGAACGCGTCCCCCGTTGCGGCGAAGCCAGTTGCTGCGAAGCCTACGCCCACTGTGGCGCCCGTGACCCCGGTTTCGATCCCCGGCGTCGCTGACGAAGACGAGCAGGATCAGCAAGACGATCAGGCGATCGCGGCGCAGAACTCACAGGATCGCAAAGACGACGATGCGGCCGATGCGGCTGCGTCACCGAAAACCGAAACCGTCGCGGGCACCAGCCAGATGCCGGGCGGCACGTACGAAGTCGGCGCGCCGAGCGAGCAGGTCGATCCGAACACGATCGAAGCTTCGGATCCGCCCGCGCCGAAGACCGAAACCGTTGCGGGGACCGATCAGATGCCGGGCGGCACGTACGGAGTCGGTTCGAAATCTACGCCGTTTGCCGGCGACGATGATCTGGATAGCCCACGCCAGAGCTCCGCCTTCGACGACCTCGAGTAACGACACCGAGGATCCTCCATGTCGAACAGTCTAAGTCTCGTGGTCGCGCTCGAATCCATCGCACGGATCGATCGCGAGTTGACCATCGCGGTCGATCAAGCGAGCACGCTTGCAGCCCACACCTACTCCGCTCATCGCGCGCTCGGCGAGCTCCATCGATCGCTCGAGAACTCGATGACGGGCACCCGAGAGCTGCGGGAGGACCTACTCATGATCCTACTCATGTTTTCCGGCGACGCGAGCGAGCCTTACCCGGAGGCCGCGTTGCGCGAGCGAACGGCAGCGGTCGTAACGCGGCTCGCAAATCTGGCGGTCGTCGAGCACGAGGCCGCCGGTGCGGAGAGCGGGCTCTTCATCGGCAAGTTCCAACGCCTTCATGACGTCCACACGCACGTGCTGGCTCAGATCGGGCGAGTGAACGAAGCCTGCTTCCGTGCCAGCGTCGGCCTCGAATCGTGGCGCGTCGACGACGGCGTTCAGCCTGCTACCAAGCGCGCGAAGTATCGGAGCAACCTCGTGTCCGCGAACGAGGCCTTCGCCGCGATCGGCAAGGATCGAGATCTCGTTTGTTTCGTGCGTGCGGGCGTTGCCGTGAGATCCGAGCCGTTCCGGGCCGGATGCCGCGCCCTCGCGACGCTGCTCGAGGTCGATCTCGAGCCCGAGACCACGGGATTCGAACGATGATCCCCTCGGACAAGCTCCATCCCGAGCGACCATCAGGGCTCGTTGCGGAATGCGATCTCGCGTGGGTTGCGGCGGGGGATCGATGAGCGAGTACGACTATAGCCGCGCGAAG
>Ga0123338_10001140_pt1 | contig 26003 bp, 18 predicted proteins | sample grotaG_FD_89793 | JGI IMG/M metagenome (GOLD analysis project Ga0123338, IMG submission 89793) | Glacier valley bacterial and archeal communities from Borup Fiord, Nunavut, Canada, to study Microbial Dark Matter (Phase II) -... | ecosystem: Environmental > Aquatic > Freshwater > Ice > Glacier ...
AATCGTGCAAGATTCCGTGACGCCGGTGAAGGCACCGTACTACGTCAACATCGGCACGACCCCATACGATCCCGCAAAGGCGAATACGCTGCTCGACCGCGCGGGTTGGAGGCGTGGAGCCGATGGCATTCGCGCGAAAGGCGGAGTCAAGCTCGTACTGGACCTCGCGACTCGCGCCGGTACGCCGGATATCGATCGGCAACTCGCCTTCGTTCAGAAGGACTGGAAAGCGATCGGCGTCGCGCTCACCATGCACCACTACCCAGCCGCGCAGATGTTTGCACCCGCGAAGCAAGGCGGTATCGTGTACGGCAATATGTGGGACGTCACGATCTTCGCCTGGGCTGCCAACCCGATCGGAGACTACTCGGAAAGCTACGGGTGTAGCGCCTTTCCACCCGTCGGTGAGAACACCGCGCGTTGGTGCAACAAAGCCGCTCAAGTCGCGATGGACGCGCTCGTCGGACACTACGAAACCGCGGAACGCATCGCGGATCTCAAAATCATGATGCATGAATTCGTCAAAGACGTGCCGTCGATCGTCTCGTCGTTACGCGTGGATCTCTTCGCTTACAACCGGGACCTCAAGAACTACCATCCAAACAACATCACCCCGTTCGACAACATGATGGACGTCGATATCTAGCGGCCTTCCGCTGAGTCGGCTTCGAGAGCGCGCGGCATCGGCGTTCGCGCTTACTCGCGCGATCTTCGGGGAAGAGGTACGCTGATGTGAAACGACATTTCCCCGCGATCCTAGCGATCGCACTCGCCATCTCGAGTTCAGGTACCGTTGACGCCGCCAATCGAGTCGGACGATTCTTCGGAACCGGTTCGCCCTGGAACCAGCGACTTCCGAGCCGACCGCGTCTTGCGAATACATCGCGATCCATCATCGCGTTCACGTGGTCGCAAGGCGACGGGGTCATGCACATGCCGCGAATCAACGGTGCCGACTACGGATTCCCGCTGTATTACGGTCACGCGAACGACCCGCTCGTGCGTATTCACTGTCGCGAACCCTGGGGGCCGTGCGCGATCGAAGGTCGCTTGGTCCGCATTCCGGCCGAGGCACGCGCCGCCGCGGAAAGCGACGCCCATCTTACCATCGTCAACAACAACACGTCGACGGCACCGTCGTTGACAATCTTGCTCGCGATTCCGGTTGGCCGGGGCCGGGGGTGACGGCGGCCGGAGCAAGTGCGCTCGGTGGTCGCGTTCCCGTAGCGGAACTGCGAACCGCGCACATCCGACACGCACTTGCCCTCGCGACCGCATGCAGCACGGCAAACAGCGTACCTCCGGCAACAGCGACTGCCTCGCAAACGTGCAACGGCGAGCCCGCGCCGAACGCCGCTCCGCTCGGATCGCGGTTTTGGCTCGACTCTACGCCACGACAGATCGCGCGCTTGCGCCTTTCCCGCATGTCGACCGTCGTTCTCGATGCGCTTCACGAGTACGGCGCATTCATGACCGACACGAACGGCGAGAGCGCGACCGTCGACTTGCGCAATATACCGGGATCGCCGACGTCAAAGCGCGACCTGCGCACGCTACCTCCGCAATTTTGGCTCCGGCATCTGCACGTCGTCGCGCGCTGCGTCACGACGCGCCGTTGTTAGAGCCATCCGCGCTCCCGCGCGATCCGCGCTGCGTCGACCCGATTGGTGCCGCCCACTTTTCCGATGGCCTCCGAGAGATAATTGCGGACCGTTCCCTCGGAGAGATGCAATTCGGATGCAATCCAGGACGACGAGCGCCCCTCGCCCGCGAGTCGTAAGACGGAGCGTTCGCGATCGCTGAGCGGATCGGAACCCGTCCACGCATCCACCGCAAGATCCGGATCGATCACGCGCCCGCCCGCGTGAACGCGGCGAACGGCGTCGGCTAGTGCCGCGGCGGGGCGGTCTTTTAGCAGATACCCGGCGACGCCCGCATCGAGCGCCCGGCGCAGATAGCCCGCGCGCGCGAACGTCGTCACGATGATCACTCGCGTCGCAATTCCTCGCTCCGCAATCGCACGTGCGAGTTCGAGACCCGTCATCTGCGGCATCTCGATATCAGTCACGACGACATCCGGCACATGCGCTTCGATCGCCCGTAGCGCCTCTTCACCGTTCGCGCACTGCGCGACGACCGAAATGTCGGGTTCGAGATCGAGCAAGGCGGCGAGTGCCCCGCGCACGAGACCTTGGTCTTCGGCGATGAGGACGTCGATCAGAGCGCGCGTGCTTTCGTCGGCAGCGTGAGCGTGAGCCGCGTTCCGTTGTGCGCATCGCGCAGCATCGTCCCACCGAGTGCTTCGATTCGTTCGCGCATTCCGGCGAGCCCGTTGCCTTCGGTGAGAACGCTCGAACCGCGGCCGTCGTCGGCTATTTCAAACCGACACGTGCCGCCGTCTTGCACGAGCCGGAGTTCGACGGCGTGCGCTTGCGCGTGCCGAACGACATTCGTAACGGCCTCGCGGATGGCGAGCGCCAACACGCCCTCGTGCGTTGCAGGTAAGCGAACCGCTTGCGTTTGCGCCGCGAACGTCACGCCCGCGCTTTGCAAAACCGTTCGCGCGTGATCGATTTCCGCCGCAACACCCGCGGACCGATAGCCCGTCACCGCTTCGCGCAACTCGTGCAAGGCACCGCGCGCGATCGACTCGACATCGCGAATCTCGCTTGCCGCGCGCGCCGGATCGCGGTCGGCAAGCTTACTCGCAAGCTCGCTCTTGAGCACGATCAGCGAGAGCGTATGTCCCAGCACGTCATGAAGATCGCGCGCGATGCGCTCGCGTTCGGCGACTTTTGCCAGACCCTCGACTTGATCGTAGGCGACGCGGAGTTTGGCGCTCGTCCGCGCTTCTTCCGCGTACCGAATGTTCGTAATTCCCACGATCGAGGAAAACACGAGCGCCATCGTCCAGCTCCAGATCACGTCGTGGAACACAAGCGCCGAAAGCAGCGGGATCGACACACAGTAGACGAGCAGAATCGTCCAGGCGCGTCGCGAGGGGAACGAATAGCCGATCATGCCCGCGCCGAAGACGAAAAACGAACTCGCCCCGACGTTGAAGGTCATCACCCACGTGCCGATCGCGTAGATCGCCAGCAGAATGGCGATTCGTGCCGGGTGGCCTTGATCGAGTCGATAGAGCGAGGTCAGATACAGACCGAGAAAAACGACGGTCGATACGCCCGCGGCAATCCATTGCCAAAGCGGCGCGTGCGAGAGAATCGGATCGACGGGAAGCCATAGCAGATAGACCAGCCACAGCAGTGGTACCCAGTTTTTCCGGCTCGGTTCAACGCACGCGACCTTAGCCATAGGTCTCGCCTTCGTCACGGCGGTACGCGAACGCTGCCGCGCTGAGGGCGGCTGCGGTGAACGCGAGCAGAACGACCACGTGCAGATACCAGGGCTGCGAACCGCCGGCGCCGATCGTGCCGAGGGCGAGTTGGCCCAAATGATACGCCGGCATGAAGGGCGCGATGTGTTGAACGACCGGCGGCAGTACGTCCACCGGTAACCACAACCCAGACACGAACGACATCGGCAAGTTGATCAGGTTGATGACGGCGACGGCCGAATTCGGACTGATCAGATACCCGAGCGCCAATCCCATCGCGCAGAACGGCAACGCACCGACCACGAGCGCACCGCCAAGCGCGAGCCACGTGAGTGCGGGAAGATGAACGCCGCCGAAGAGCGCGCCCATCGTAAAGAGCAGCGATACGACCAGCGCGGAGAATGCCGTCGCCGAAATCAACTTCGCCGTAAAATACGCGAGCGGCGGCATCGGTGATGCACGCTTGAGCAGCAGCCAGCCCGCGCCACGTTCGAGCGCGACGCTCACGCCGAATCCGAAGAGCGAAGCGCCGACGACGCCGAAGGTGCCGTATGTGGCAAGCAAATAGGTCGCAAGACTCATGCCGTTATTATGCAGGCCCGACATGAGTCCGAAAAATGCGTAGAACATCAGCGGAAAACCGAGCGTTGCAATCGCGTACGCCGGGCGCCGCAGTTGTTTGAGGAATTCGAATTTCGTTTCGAGTGCGTAGATCTGCGCGACGTTCGTCATGAGGCGACCTCCAAAGTAACGCTTTTGGTGAGGGTGAGATACGCCGTTTCGAGTTCGCGCGTACCGGCGCGCGCTTTGATCTCCGCGGGCGACCCATCGGCCACGATCGAGCCGCGCGAAATGAAGGCGATCCGATCGGCGAGCGCATCGGCCTCGGCGAGCTGATGCGTGGTGAAGACGATCGTCTTCCCGCGAACGGCGAGCACGCGAATTTGCTCCCAGAGCGCCACACGCGACTCGATGTCCAAACTCGCCGTCGGTTCGTCCAGCACCAGCAGATCCGGATCGCCGCAAATCGCAAGCGCGAAGGCGAGACGTTGACGCTGACCACCAGAGAGTCGCTCCGAACGCCGGTCGGCAAGTTCATCGAGCGCCGCGAGCCGCAGCGTCTCCTCGATAGCGAGCGGCTGCGGATAGTACGCGGAGAAAAGCGTGATGTGCTCGCGCACCGTCAAACCGGCGGGCAGTTCCGCGATCTGCAGCATCGTGCCGATTCGCAGGCGCGTTGCGACATCGCGCGGATCGCGACCGAACACCCGAACCGTCCCGAGCGTCGGCCGCACGAGGCCCAGGATCGCGCGGATCGTCGTCGTCTTCCCGGCGCCATTGGGGCCGAGAAGCGCGAGCGTCTGGCCCGGCGCTACGCTGAGCGAAACCTCGCGCACGGCGGCGATTCCGCCGGGATAGACTTTACTGAGGTCGGTGAGTTGAACGGGGATCGAGTCGATCATGCAAGCTACCTCCACCCGTATGGTCGCATGCGCTCAGCGGGGCCGGTAGTCGCAGCCGTCAAGAACGCGGCATGACAAACGTCACGCAAGGCTTTCGACCGACCTAGCCCGTGACGCGGAGACCCGCAGCGATCCCGTTGATGGAGAGACGAATCGCGTTGCTGAGGTGGACGTCGCGCTCGTCACTCGAACGGTAGGCTCGTAGCAGTCGAATTTGCATTAGCGAGAGCGGATCGACGTAAGGATTGCGCAACGCGATACTCCGCGCAAGCGTCGGCTCGTCTTCGAGCAGACGTTCGTGTTCGACGATGGCGAGTAGCATCGCACGCGAGGCTTCGAACTCGGCGTGAATGCGCGAGACGTAATTCCAGCGGACGTCTTGGTCGGCGACGAGTTCGCGCGCGTAGCGTTCGAAAATCGGCATATCGGCGATCGCAAGCGCTCGCTCGACATTGCGTAGCAGCGTTCCGAAGGCCGGGAAGTCGCGTTTCATCGCGCGTAGGAGCGGCAGGTGTTCGCGTTCGGCGGCGACGGCCGTGCCGAAACCGTACCAGCCCGGTAACATCGCCCGCGTTTGCCCCCAACCGAACGACCAGGGGATCGCGCGCAGATCCTGGATCGATCGACGCACGCCGCGACGGCCCGGTCGCGAACTGATCTGCATTTCATCGATCTCATCGACCGGCGTACAGGCGGCGAAAAATGCCAAGAATCCGGGATCGTCGATCAGCTCGACATACGCCGATTGCGCGCTTGCCGATAAGCGGTCCATGATCGCAAACCACGCGTCGGGCGTGGGCTCGGGTGTACAACCGCCGACGACGGCGGACACGGTCAATTCGAGATTGCGGCGCGCGAGCGAAGGGAGCCCGTAGCGCGCGCTTATTACTTCGCCTTGTTCCGTTACCTTATACCGTCCGTTGCGTACGATCGGGGGCTGCGAGGCGACCGCGTCGGTCGCATCGGCAGCGCCGCGGCCGACCGATCCACCGCGTCCATGAAAATAGCGCAACGTCACGCCGACACGCTGCGTCACCGCGAAAATCGCGAGTTGCGTGCGATAGATCGACCACGCGCTCGTGACGATCCCGGCAACTTTCGCGCTATCCGAATAGCCGAGCATGACCTCCCAGACATCACCGCACGTGCCGACGTGCGCGCGAAACCCCGACTGGGCGAGCAGGGAGTCGGCGATGTAGGCACCGTTACGAAGCGCGGTATCACTTTCGAGCAGCGGGACGATCTGAAGCGGCCCGTTCTCGAGCGTCCCACATGCGCGTGCAAGCACGAGCAGCGCCAGCATCTCATCCGGCCCTTCCGTGCCGGCGAGGATCAGGGACGACACAGCCGACTGACCGCGTAGCGCGCGGAGCGTCCGCACGGCATCGAGCGAGGCGATGATGTCGGCACTCTTCGCGCCGAGCGTGCTCGTAAGCGGAAAGATCGTGGGTCCCTCGCGTAACTCGCGCGCGAACCACGCATCGCGCTCAGCCGCCGAACGTGCGGAAAGCGGCGGCAGCTGTGGTTCGACCGCCGAGACCACCTCGTCGAGTGCGGCGATCACGCGATCGCGATGCTGTCGCCACTCGAGCGAAACCAAGTGAAAGCCGAAGAGCGCAACGGAGCGGCGCAGCAATCGAATCGGCCGCGCGACATCGCGTCCGCTCTTCGCACTCACGCTGCTCTCGATGAGCGCGAGGTCCGCATCGAATTGCGCGGGGCCCGCATAGCCGCCCGCGCCGTCGGCAAGCGCAAGGGAGAGTCGACGATGCATGAAGGCAAGCTTCCGCCGATACGGCTCGGCTTCTTGGCGCGGCCCGAGCGTATAGCGTACGTCGTGCAAATCACGTTGATCGCGTTTCATCGAAGCGATCAAATCGGGCAAGACCGAGCCACGGTCGACGTCCTGTGAAAAGCGGACCTGCAGGGCCTCGATCGTCTCGAGATAGTGCTGCAGTACGGAGGTGCGCGCTTGGGCGTGTGCCTCGAGCAACGCATCGGGCGCGACGGTTGCATTCCCATCGCGGTCCGAACCGATCCAACTGCCAAAACTCAAGAAGGTCGGCACGATCGCCCCGACGTGCGCCTCGAGCCGTTCGAACAGCAGTGGCGCTTCATCGAAGAGCGACTCGCGAAATCGTGCCAAGAGATTGCGAACTTCATCGGAGACGGTCGGCGGAGTGACATACAATTCCGTGCTCTGCCACAGCAGGATCATTTGCGCGCGCAGTTCGGCATCGAGGGTCTCGGTTTCGTCGGCCGTTAGCACGCGCTCGTCGCGCTCGCGCATGAGAGCTGCGATCGACACAAGTTTTTCGCTCGTCGTCCGACGGCGGACCTCCGTTGGATGCGCGGTGAAGACGAGTCGTATTTCGAGTTCCTCGAAAACATCGGCAGCCGTTGCGGGCAGGGTCTCGATTGCGCCACGAAGCGGCGGCTCGCCGTTCATCGCCCGCTCCCGCCGTCGACGCTCGCGATGCACTTCTTCTGCCAGATTCACCATCTGGAAATACAGACCGAACGCGCGAATCACGTCGACGGCATCCTCGAGGCTCAACTCATCGAGCACCCGATCGATCTCGCGCTCGTCGACGCTCGCTTGATCGGCGCGCCGCATGCGCGTCAGGGCACGCAACCGCTCGACGTAGTGGTACGTCCGGGGACGCGCCCACGATTGCAGAACATCGCCGACGAGCCGCCCAAGAATGCTGATGCGCGCTCGAAGCGGCGCTCCGGTATCAGGTTCGATGGCCTCGCGTTCTGCCCGGTCGCTCGGCAACCTCTCGACACCCTATCGAGCGGCAGAAAAAACCAGCGGCGGCGTCTAAGCCTTCGGAAACGAAACCCGTCAGCGCCGGAAAGGCACCTACATGCAGAACGATCAACTCGAAAACAAGATCTTTGAAATGGATAAAACCCAGCTCGATGCCTACCCCGATGGCGTGATTACGCTTGACCGCACGGGCATCATCAAGCGCTACAATAAAACCGAGGCGATGCTCGCCCGTCGCGAAGCCGGCGAGACGATGGGGCTCAACTTCTTCACCGACGTTGCTCCGTGCACGGCCGTGCAAGATTTCAAAGGGCGCTTCGATACGTTCGCCAAGGGCGAAGGCTCGGGCGTCGAGCGCTTCAACTTTACGTTTCGTTTCGCATGGGGTCGTCAGGATGTCGGCATCACGATGATCCGCCGCACGGGGGCTGATGAGATCAACGTGCTCGTCGCGCGCCGCTCGGAAAAAACATAGCGAGCGCACGTCGCTCGTCGGTGCAGCAAGAGCCCGCGGTGAGAACCGCGGGCTCTTTTTACACGCCGGTGTCAGACGATGGGCGGTGTGAGCGAGATCCGCAGCCTCCTCACACAACTCTACTCTTGCGAGGGGCGCAAACCAGCCGCCGGAATGGATGATCGCATCACTGATTTCCAAAGGTTGTGTACCGTGCTTTCTCTCCGATTTCCAGCCCTGGCATTGGTTTTTTCGCTTGCGGCATGTAACGGCGGCGGATCGGCCGTCCCATCGGCGTCCGCAGTCGCCGCAACCGCGCCGCTCGGCAACGTCCGCATCGCCGAAGCGGCCGGTCGCGTGCTCTTTCACGAATTCAAGACCGAGTGCGATACCGATAAGCAAAACACGAATCGCGATGGCGCAACGGGTGAGACAGCGTTCCTCGATCTCGCCCAAGATCCAATCGTTTATCCGGGCCAAGCGAATCCGCCGATGCAGCATACGCATACGTTTTGGGGAAATCTTGCGATCAGTCCGACTGCGACGCTCGCCGATTTGATGGCGGCACCGAGTACGTGCAACATGATCGGCGGCCATCAAGCCTGGTGGATTCCACAAGCGAGCTTGGATGGCGTGCCGGTCCATCCGATCGCAATCGTCGTTTACTATAAGATGGGCCCCGACGGCTTCAACGACCACGTCACTCCGTGGACCAACGGCATCCGTATTCTCGCCGGCAAATCATCGCAGTCGCAAGCTGATTTTGCGAAGATCGGCAACTGGACGTGCGGCACGTTGCCGCGCACCTCGGATGTGCCCGACAGCTGCGCTCCGGGAACGGATCTCGTCCTCCGTCTGAATGGCCCGCATTGCATGGCCGATCTCACGCAACTCGATAGCCCAACGCATCGCACGCACATCGTGTACTCCGTCAAAGGTGCGACCGGCGGAGACGTCTGCCCGGCCGATCATCCGATCGCCGTTCCGATGCCCGTGTGGAAAATCTCCTACGCCGTCACCGGCGGCGGTCTCAAAAATCGGCTACGATTCTCCGCGATGCGCGCTGATGGAACCGTCGGGCCGGCCGGACCGGCGTGGTCGTTCCACGCCGACGAATTCTTCGCATTCGATATGACTCGCTTCGCGCATCTCGTCGATTACTGCATCAACGGCGGGCGTCAATGCCAGCACACGGGTGAAGGCCCGCACCTCACGCTGTGATGGCCACGCGTTCGAGCCCGGCGCTGTGCGCCGCACTTCTGCTCCTGATCGCGGGATGCGCGAGTCCCGGCACCTCGACGGTACCGCCGAGCACGGGCCCGAGCGCATCCACGGCCGCTCGCAGCCCGGAATCACTCGCAGCGACGCCAAGCGGCGAACGTGCCTATCCCGATGGCGTCGCCTGGGCCGTTCCCGGTACGATCGCAATCGACGACTACGATCTCGGCGGTCGCGACGTCGCGTATCATACGCTCGCCCGGAACAACCCGGGCGGCGTGTATCGACACGACGGCGTCGGAATCGAAAAGACGACGGATACCGGCGGCAACGGATACGATGTCGGCTGGAATGCGAATGGCAATTGGTATCATTACACGGTTGCCGTAGCGCAAACCGGTTCGTACGAAATCGCCGTACGCATTGCATCGGTGCGTCCGGCGGGCGAAGCCGCCACCTTTCATATTGAGGATGAAACGGGAACGAACCTCACGGGCGCCGTCATCGTACCGGTCACCGGCGGCTTCCAACGCTGGTCAACGCTGATGACGAAAGCGAGTCTCACGGCGGGCTCACACGTTCTCAAGGTGGCCGTCGATACGGGCCATGCCTCGTTCAATTTTACGACGATGACGTTCTCGACTACCGCCGTTGCGTCGCCAACACCGACACCAACGCCGAGTGCGACTCCCTCGCATCTTCCCTCACCGTCGCCGACGCCAAGTGTTTCACCGACGCCCGTCCACACGCCATCACCCACCCCGATCGCCTCGAGTTCGCCGACGCCACCACCGGTAACCGGCGGCTTACCCACGACGATCGTCAATAACAGCGGCATTGCGGGCTGGTTCTACATCTTCGGTTCCGATGCGAACGGCATCCCGATGCACGTCCGTCCCGACGGTGCCGTCGTTGCGAATTCACTTGCCGACCGCGATGCCAGCGGCCACGTCGACTACAGCGTTCCGATCGCCACGACCGGTTCGACGACGTTCCGATTCCCGCATCTCAACGGTCGCATGTACGTTTCGCTCGGCCAGAAACTTAGCGTGTCGGGCAACGTCGATGCGCGTGGCCGCGTCAACGTCTCGACACCGGTCGGCTGGAATCCGCGCGATGCTAACTACGCGGTCTTGCACGATTGGGTGGAATACGCGTATAGCGGAACGACGTTCAACGTGAACGTTACCGCCGTCGATATGTATGGACTGCCGATGAGTATCACGCTCGACGGTCGGACCACGCAGAAGACCGGGAGTCTCCCGGGCGCGCGCAGTGCGATCTTTGCCGGACTTCGCGCCGATCCGAACTTTGCCGGAACGGTTCTCACGCAAAACGCGATCGATCTGCGTGCGCTTTCGCCGGGACACGCCGCGGGTCTGGGCTTGTTCTCGCCGACGTATCTCGACCCGTATATCAGCCAAGTGTGGAGCTATTACACGAATCACACGTATACGATCGCAAATCAACCCGGTGTAAGCGGGAGTGTCGATTCAACGAACACGCTGCGCTTTACCAAGTCGGGCGCACCCTATATCGCGTTTGCAAAACCGACCACCCTCGATGTCTTCGGCTGCAGCGGCGCGATCATCTCACCCAATACGGCAGCGGGCGGACTGGGTTCCGATCTCTGCGCGGCACTCAATCGCGGGACGGCGCTCGCCGCCGTGCAGCCCGATAACGTAGCGGCCGACTTCTACGGAGTTCCGCTCACCAACGTCTACTCACGCGTGATCCATCAGTACAGCATCGCGGGGAAAGCCTACGGTTTCCCCTACGATGACAACGGCGGCTTCAGTTCGTTCGTAGCCGACGGTCAACCGCGTGCATTCACGGTGACCATCGAGCGATTATAGTATGCACTCGGTTTGATCATCAACGGGCAGTCGCCCGACTCAACGGAGTTATATCTGAATATCGTAAGCGACGATATTCGTTCCAATACCCATTTTACGTCAGGGTCGAAATAGTATTCGTTTCGCCTTCGATCTTCGAAGTGAAATCGTTGAGGGTAACGTGCCGCCGATATTTGTTTTACTCGGTCTCGCGTGCTAGAAGCATGAGGACGTACGGCCCACCGCGAGGGTTCTGGCAGATCGAATGGACCCGTCATCCTTTCGCGGTAAGCTCTTTGAAATGCTCATAAGCAAGGTCGTCCGTAGTAATCGGACCAGCCCCAGCATAAGCTGTCGCGTTCTCATATGAGTTCGCTAACAAGTTCACAAATTGATATTCGTATCCTGGCACTGGGACGATCCCTCCAATTATGGCGGTGAGTAAAGTAGTGAATTCGCGAGGAACTTCGTCGGGTGAAAGTGTCATGCCATACTCGCGCAAGGTTGCGCCATATTCAGCAATCCACCGAGCAGGGAGAGAAGCCGCTTCGGGTGGCCAGCGCCGACCAGATTTTCCAAAGCGGGCATCGAATACGGCTTGGCAACTGGCATTGATGGTCGAAGTCTCAACGTTTTTTGCAAGCCGAATAACATCGACGACGTGACGCGCGTCGATCTACTTGCAAATCCTTAATCGGCTTGCGGGCGCGGTGGCACGCGCGCTCAAAATCGTCAAAGCCGGCGCGCCGGCACTCATCGACGTCGTAACGCAAGGGAGATAAGACGATGCGATTCATTCACGTTGCCGCGGCCTGCTCGCGGGCGTCGTCGCGAGCGCGAGCGCCGCACCCTCGGCCGATTCGCCACCGACTTCGGGCAAGCTGCTCTTCGCTGCAAACGGCTGCGCGCAATGTCACGGGACCCTCGGGCAAGGGAATCGGTCGGCGGGCGTCAAGCTTGCACCCCATCCGCTCCCGTATTCGGCGTTCGTCGCGCAACTGCGCAAACCGCGTGGCGAGATGCTACCCTACAGCGCACATCTCGTGAACGATCGCGACGCGCACGCGATCTACGCGTTTCTCGAATCGATTCACGACGGCAGAACCGCAGCGCAAATTCCGATGCTCGCCTCGGTCGGCAACGGGAATGCCGGTCCGACACCGCGGAACACGCTTGCCGTCGGTCGCATCGTCTTCGCGCAAAATTGCGCGAGTTGTCACGGCACGGCGGGCGGCGGCGGGGGCGTCGGTCCGGCGCTCGTCGGCGAACATTCGCGAAAAGATCTCGCGGCGACGATCGCGATCATCAAGCACCCCATCGCACCGATGCCCGTCCTCTATCCGGCGCCCCTCGACGAACGCGCCGTGGCAGAGGTCGCTGCGTACGTTCAATCGTTGTAACGCGGCTCAATCATGTGCGTCACATTAGAAATCCGTGCAAATCATCACTACGCGAGTGCGCGCAAAGGCGAAGCTGATTTGATGGCGCACTAGCCCACGACATTCTCCCGTTCTTTCGATCGCGAGTCTTCATGCTAGTTCGATCGTTCGTGCTTGCCGGATGCCTTACCATCGTCGTTCCGTTGTCCGCCTGCGGCGGAGGAGGCGGAGGCGCAAGCTCCGCTGTGCCGCCTGTTGCAACCGCAACGCCGCCCGGTCCGGTCGCAACGCCCACGCCGACGCCGACGCCGACCGCCACACCGAAAGCGACGCCCGGACCGCTTCCGACGTATGCGTTGCCCAGCGCGAAACCGGTTACCGCGAGCGTCCTTGCGATGGATTCGAATCCCCAAGGCCTCGCGATCACGGTCGACGGCACGGCGATGGGAACGACGCCCGGCTCAACGACACCGCCCTACTCGCGCGCGTCGCATACGATCGCGATCGCCGCCCCCGGCGTCGCGCCGTTCGTTGTGACGCTCGCGCAGACCGCGAACGGTCCGCGCACGATCTACTTCAATTCGATCGTCGATACGCAAGGCAAGATCGCATCGATTACCACGACGCCGTTCGCGCACGCTCGTCGAGCGATGCAATTCGGTCGCGTCCCGCTCGGCGTCATCCGCTCGACCGCGGCGCTTGCCGGACGCGCACGCTTTAGCGACCGCCGACTCGTCGTTCGTTACGATCCGCGAGGTGTGAACGCAACCTTCGCGCGCATCGAATCACTTCACGGAACGCTGAGCGCGACGACGGATCGGCAATCGACGACCGACGTGAGACGCATCATCACGCTGCGCCCAGGGGTCGCATTGCAGACGGCTTTGCACGACTTCGCGCAAGAACCCGGCGTGACCGCCGTCGATCGCGTTCGACTTCGATATCCGCTCGCATCGGCAGCGGTGTATCCGAACGATCCTTTTTTCGTCCAAGGTACGCAGTGGTATCTGAATGCCATCGATACCACGGATGCGTGGAGCTACGGACTCGGAAAGTCCTCGATTGCGATCGCGGTGATCGATACGGGCTACGACCCAGCGCAGACCGAGGTCGCACCCGGCGTCCTGTTCTCGGAGAAAATCGTCGGCGGAGCGATCGATTCGAGCGCGAAGGCCGCAGCCGATTCCGATGGACACGGGACGTTTGCCGCGGGGGTCGCGAGCGCCCAAACCAACAACGGTGCGGGGTTTGCGGGGGTCGCCTACGGTGCGGGTCTGCAGGCATACAAAGTCTTCACCGACGGCACGTCACCGACGGCCGATTCGGCGGACGTTGCCGCGGCGATTCGTGAAGCGGTCGCACACAAAGCGAGTGTTATTCTGCTTCCGTTCGGCGGACCACCCGATGCCGGTCCCGACCCGCTCGAACGCGATGCAGTCGCCTTCGCGCTTGCGAACAACGTCACCGTCGTCGCGGCCGCGGGCAACGAAGGCGCGACCGCGCTCGACTTCCCGGCGGGATACGACGGCGTCATCTCCGTTGGATCGTCGGCTATCAACGATACGGCATCACCCGGAAGTGCGTTCGGCGCCGGCAATTTCGAGTACGTGCCGACGTATTCGAATTCGGGCCAGACGCTGAGCCTGGTTGCACCCGGCGGCGATCTGAGCGGCACGGGCGACACCGACGTGATACACGGAATCATCAACGCGTACACGACACAACCGCTCGCAGGCTCACCCGCGTGTCCGGCGGGAACGACCGCGGCTGCGTGCAGCGTGACGTTCAGTGGAACATCGGCGGCCGCCGCGATCGTTGCCGGCGCGTCGGCCCTGCTTCTCTCGCAAAATCCGAGCCTCACGCCCGCGCAACTCGGCCACTTGCTGACCTCGACCGCCGACGATATCAAAGACGGGCGCCAGGGCAGCGGGCGGCTCAATCTCCACGCGGCAGCGGCGGCCCTCGCCGGCGATGTCGGGCCGATTCCCGCGTTGCCCTTGCCAAGCTTTAACGCATTCATCGCCTTTGCGTACAGGAATTCCGGTGGCATGCAGCCGCAGATCATCGATGTGACCTTTCCAACCGGCGTGCACGTCTCTCAAGACGGCACGTTTCGCATTGCCGACATTCCCGCCGGGGCGGCACCGTATAAAATCGCGGTCTGGGCCGACACGAACGGCAACGGCGTGATCGACGCGGGCGATTCGTTCGGTGTCGTCGCGGCGAATTGCGCTGCAAGCGGGCCATGCAGCGGAGCGACGGCGATCGTTGCGAAGCGCGTCGCAAGCGGATTCGTTCTTCCCTGAGCACGCAGCGCGCCGCCGCCCTCGCTCTGCTTCTCTGCCTGGTTCCCGTGCGCGCGTTTGCAAGCGACGCGCCGAGCGTCATCGATCTGACGCAGATTTCCGCTGCGCGAGCGGCGCACGTCGTGACCGATCTCTTCCCGCACGCGCGCGTGCGCATCGATACCGCAGTAAACGCACTGATCGTCACCGCACCCGAACGCGACCTTGCGACGATTCGGGCAATCGTCGCCCAACTCGATGTGAAGAGTCCGCTCGCGCGCACGGCGCGGGCGATCCCCGTCCATTCCGTTCGCGCAAGCACGCTCACGACGGAGCTCCGCGTGCTTTATCCGAGCGCCCGCGCGATCGCCGGACCCGGTAATCACAGCATCATCGTGAGTGCGACGCCGGCCGAAGCGCAAGAGATTGCCGGACTCATTGCGGCACTCGATACGGCGGCGCCGTCCATCGGCACGACCGGTCCGCGCGCGTCCGATGCCGTCCGGCTCACGCAGGCGACGCCGAGCGATGTCGCTCGCGCGATCGCACGACTCTTACCGACCCTGCGCGTCGCCGTGTCGGGATCGAGCATCCTTTTTTCCGGTGCGCCCGATGACGTCGAACGTGCGAAGACGCTCGCGAGAAGTCTCGACACACCGCCCGCGAGCGTACGCTATCCCTCGCTGTATCGCGCGCGATATTACGATGCCACCTCGCTCGGCTCGCTGCTTACGCGCTCGTTTCCCACCATCTCGATCGCGATCGACCGAGAACTCAACGCCCTTACCGTCCTTGGAACGGCTGCCGAGCAGCGTCGCGTTGCCGACGCTCTCGCTCAGCTCGACGTCGCGCCCGCCGGCGCCTCGCTTGCCGTGGCCGAACCGGGTACCGCGAACACGCCGGTCGGAACGGGCAGCGGCACGTTTGCGGTCTATACGCTGCGCGCGGCGCTTCCCGGCATCAATGGTGCCGCGTCCACGAGCGCAAGCGACATCGCGACGACCGTCACGCAAGCGCTCGCCGCCGCAGCGCCCGATCTCCGCATCACCGTATCGGCAAATTCAAACCAACTCGTCCTCTCCGGCAGCCCGCTTTCCATGCAGCTGGCGCGCAGTCTGATCGACCAACTCGATGTCGCGCAGAAACTCGTCGTGCTCGACACCCAAGTGCTCGAAATCGACGAAAACGTTTCGAAGAATTTGGGTCTCTCGTTCACCAACCCGTTGATCTCGACGAACTACACCGAAGTCGCGCCGCCGAACGATGCAAACGGCAATCCGCAACGCCTGCTCGGCCTGGGCCCGCTCACGCGCTCAGCGCTGAGCTTAGGACTGACGTTGAACTTGGCGATCGCGCAAGGTCACGGCCGCGTGCTTGCCAATCCGCGTATCACGACGATCTCGGGCCGCACGGCGACGATCCGCGCGGGCGATACGATCTCGATTCAAACGACGGCAGGCGGCGGCGCCGGTACGGTCGCGACCACCCAATTGCAAACATTTCAAACCGGTGTGACGCTCGATATCACGCCGATCGTGAATGCCGATAATTTCATCAGCGTCCTGCTGCATCCGACGGTCAACAGCAATCTCGGACTGCTGGCCGGAATCCCGCAGATCTCGACGCGCGACACACAGACGACCGTCGCCCTGCGCGAAGATGAAACGCTCATCATCGGCGGACTCATCCAAGAGAATGCAACGCGAACCGATACGAAGATTCCCGTTCTCGGCGATCTCCCGCTCATCGGCAAACTCTTCCGCGACGGTCAGGTCAATACGACCCGTAACGAATTGATCATCACCGTCACGCCGCACATCATCGACCCGAGCCGCCTGCGCGCAACGAGCGAACGTCCCGCGCCGCTCGCGCGTCCGACCTTACCGCCGACGACACTTCTTCCAGCGGAACGCAGCGCGCAACTCGACCTCGCGCCGGCGCGTCCGCTCCCGCCGGTCACACTCGCATCGCAATCGCCGGCGCCCGTCCCCTCGCCATCGGTTGGCGGTGCCGGCTACACCTATGGCGCGATCCCACCCTCACTGGTTCTCGGGCCCGCCGAGCTTCCGAAAATCTTCTTTGCAGCCGTGACGCCGTCGCTGCCGTGGGTTGGAAAGACGATCACCATCGCCGCCGTGACGTCGACCAACGTGCAGCGACTCTCGGTCATGTACGGCGGCGGTTTCTCCGCCCAACTCTCCCAGTCGACCGCCGGGCACTGGCAGACCACGTTCGCGTTCCCGCTTGCGGCAGCGGCAGCACTCGGCAGCGATCCATCCGTAACGCTGGTTGCAACGCGCGCCGATCTTGCCGCGACGGCGCGCGTCGTCGTTCCGCTCGTGAGCCCGTGAAGGTCCGCGTCGCCTGCGCTAGCACGGTGTTCGGCCTGCTGGCCGCCCTTGCGGGGTGTTCCGGAGCGAACTACAACGTCGTCGCACCCGCTCTTACACCGAGTCCCGCAGCGACACAAACGCCGGGCATTCCCGCATCTCCCGCGCCGCAAGCGTGCGGAGGAGCCGTCGCCGGTTCGGTCTTGATCGCCGTTGGGTCGTATATCGAACCGCAAATTCCGCCGGATACCACGTATGGAACGCTCTCCGGGTACGCGCTTACCGATGCAGCCGGGAACTATCCGCTCGTCGCGCGACCGATCGTGCTCAAGCCGAATGACGTCGTGCAATTCGTCAACGTCGATCCGGCACTTGCCGGTGGCGCGGCGGGTACGCCGCACAGTGCTGCGGGTTTGCAAGCGACGTTCTTTCCGGTATCGCATACGTTTGCGGCGTCGGCATCCCTCGCAACCGGAACGACGATCGACAACAGCTCGGCGTGGTCGACCGGCGAAATTCCGGCTCTCGCGAGCTCGCTTTGCTATTCGCAGCGCCTCCAGCTTCCGGCGAGCGGCGTGTTCTTTTTCGGTGACGTCCTCTTCTACACTCCCGCCAACATGCGCGACGTATTGGTCATCTCACCGACGGCAGCACGTTAATGATTGATTTGAAAAACGTGCCGGGGCGAGGGACGGGAGGTCTTTGCACCAATCGTAACCGTAGCCGGGTCAGAGGAGGATATCAATGATGAAGCGCGCTCGTTTTGCATGTGCGGCACTTGCGTTTCTCGTGCTTACGGCCGCGCATGCGGTCGATGCTGCGACGACCAACACGGCGTTCGTTTCGCACCTCCCACGCGGAAGCGTCGGCACGGATGCGGGTATCGACCTCACGGGCGGGGGCATCGTGCGCGTAACCGCGAGCGGAACGCTGCGAACGCCGAGCGGCGCGTGCGGCGCGAACCTGAGCCCGGACGGCTGCGCGCACGCATTTTCGCTGACCCGTGAATCGAGTTCTCCCGTCGGTACGCTCCTTGCGGCATTCGTCGGTCGCGACGGTCGCCTGATCTCGCAGTGGACGCCGATCGGCCGCTACGGCTCGCTGCCCATTCCGAGCGGCGCGGCTCGTTTGGTCTTGCGCATCAACGGCATCGGCGATGGCACATTCGGTGCCTTCAAAGTCGTTTCGAGTGCCGGCCGTACGCTGCAAGACGGTGCGGCTTTCGGCGGGGTGCGTCGACTGCTCGGTGAAGCGCGGCAAGTCGGTTCGGGCAACGCCGTTCTCACACGCAAAGTCGTGCAGAATGCGCTTCGGCGGTTCGCGTTCTCCGATACGCCCGCGACCGTGACGGCGGTCTACGCGTCCGGCTTGCAAAGCTGGTTTTCCGCGCAGCTCAGTCCCGACACGCTCGATGACTCCGCGCTCAACCGCTATCTGACCGCGGAGCCCAATAATACGGGGCTGCTGCAAAAGAACGACAACAACATTCTGTGCTCGTACGGCACGCTCATGACCGAACGGCAGGTCTCCTCGAAGAAGCAGTTGCTCGAGAAAATGACGATGTACTGGCTCGAGCATTTTTCGATCAACGGGACGAGCAACATTCCGGGTCCGATCGGCGAATACACCACCGTCGTGCGCGCCGATGCACTCGGCAATTTCGGCAAGCTCGTTTCCGACGTTGCCGTCCTTCCCGCGATGCTCGATTGGCTCGGGAACAATCACAACAACGGTTCGGATCCGGTTCATTCTCCGCCGAATCAGAATTTCGGTCGGGAACTCATGCAGCTCTACGTCATGGGAACCGACCAGCTGAACGTGGACGGCACACCCATCCTCGATGGGACCGGTACGCCGAAACCCAACTACGCGCAAGCCGACGTCGATGCCGTTTCGCTCGCACTCACCGGCTACTCGTGGTCCGTGCCGAACCCGTATCCGCTCGGCCTACCGCGCGATCCGTCGGCAAATCCCGTGACCTTTACCGCGCGCAATCACGGCAAAGGGCCCTATCAGATCATCGGCAAGACGGTCAACGACCCGGGCGATCAAACGGTCGTCACCGCCGTCGTCAGCTCGCTCATCTCCAATCCGTCGACGGCGCCGTTTCAAGCGCGCGAGATGCTGCAGCGCATGGTCACGGAAAGTCCATCGACGGCTTACGTGGCACGCATCGCGCAGGTCTGGAGCGCGAGCAGCAATGACCCGCATCAGATGGCAACGGTAATCGCCGCAATAGCCGCCGATCCGGAATTCATCCCGGCCATGTCGCAACCGATGCTCAAGGAGACGGTCGAGTACGAGCTCGATGCGATTCGCGCACTCGGTGGAGCGACTGCGAATCCGGTATCCGGCAGCGATCTTGCGCCGCTGCAAGGCGTCCGTTACGATCTCGAGAGCAGCCAGCAACTCCTCTACGACCCAGAGACGGTCTTCGGCTTTTATACGGTCGGCGACAAGAGCGCGATCCTCAGCAACGGGTTGCTGCTCACGCGCTATTTGATGGCGTCGCGTGTGGCAAACGCCATGCAGCTCGGGCCGCTCCCGGCGCTCACTTCGAGCACCGGATGCGGGGGGCGCAATGCGTTCAACATCGATGCGCGGGCGCTCGCCGGTATGAACGGTACGCAACTTGCAAGCTATCTGCTCGACGCGCTCGTCGACGGCGGGAATCCCGAGCTTCGTGCGCTGGTGCAAAACTACATCAACAACGATCCAAAACGCGTCGCGGGGGCCGTGTACATCATCATGACCTCTCCGGAATACGAGGTCAACTAAGATGGTTTTCAGTCGCCGACGATTCCTATGCGGTGCATCGGCCCTCTCGCTCTCCATGCCCGGCCTCATGCGCGCGATTGCGGCGGACGCTGCGGCATCGAACACGATCCTCGTCGTGCTGTATTTAAGCGGTGGCAATGACGGCTTCAATACGGTCGTGCCGCTCAAACAATACGGGACGTATCTCGGTCTACGACCGACGATCGGCATAAGCCAGAGCGCGATCGCGGCGGCAGGCACGGCCTTCGATAGCAATCCGAACACGCCAGCATCCGCGGCAACCACGTATGCTTTTCACCCCAATATGACGGCGCTGCGCACGAGTTACGGAGGCGGCCACCTCGCCGTCGTGATGGGCGGTGCCTTGCCACCCACGGCGCCCGGGCTGCGTTCGCATCCGAACGCCCAGTTCGCCTGGCTCACCGGCGCGATCAATGCGTATCTCGCGACGACCGTCGGCTGGGCGGGCGCCGCGCTCGACCAATTCGGCGCGACACCCGCAGCGATCGCATCGATGATTTCCGTCAGCGGTGCCACGCCGATCCTCTTCGGCTCGAAGCGAAACAGCGCCGTTTCTTTCGGCGGGACGCTCGATGGGTTCAAACAACCATTCCCCGCAAATCAAAGCGCGGCGGACCTCACGCTGCAAGCCCAAGATATTGCCAATCTGCAGGCGTATGCGACGGCCGATGCGGCGACCGAGAACGCGCGCAGCATCAGCAGCACGACGGCGAGCGCGCTCGGCAAAATCGCGCAACTCGCCCAGCTCGTACCGGCCGCCGACTATCCGGTGAACTTTACGAACGGTGCCGGTCAAACCGGGCGCTCGAATACGAAAACCGAATTCCAGCAAATCGCCCGCATGATCCTTGCCGGCAATGATTCGAAAGTCTACCACGCATCGGTCGGCAGTTTCGACTCGCATTCAAGCCAACTCAGTACGCAGCCCGACCTCCTCAAACTCGTGTCCGAAGCGATGGTCGAATTCATGAACTATCTGACGCTGAAGAATCCGACGATCGCGCAGAACGTCGTGCTGATGACGGCCTCGGAATTCGGCCGCAAGCCGCAAGAAAACGCGAGTGCGGGTACCGACCACGGTTCATCGAGCATGCACTTTTGCATGGGTCCGAAAGTAACGGGCGGCGTGTTCGGCGCCTATCCGAGTCTACTTGCGCAAAATCTCACGACCGACGGCTACGCTGCCGTCTCGTTCGACTACCGCAACTACCTTGCCGACATCATCGCGAACATGGGTGCCGATCCCGTACCGATCGTCGGCGCGAGCTACCCCAAACTCGGCTTTATCTAATCGTTCTACCGTGCTCGGCGTAGGATACCGGCCGGTGCCAAACCCGCGCGTAGGCGATAGACGACGCCCGAAGCGTCATCGGCGACGAAGAGGCTTCCCGCAGCGCCGACGGTGATGCCGGACGGCTGACCGACGCGATTGCCGAACGTATCCTGGAAATTCCCGAAGAACGAATTCCACTGCGCGCCGGGATTTCCGAAGTTCACCGGAACGGCCGGCGCGTCGCCGTTCATGCGTACGAACGCGACGTCCGGCTGGGCGATTGGAATACCGCTTGCCGATTCATGCCACGATCCGTGCGAACCGACGTAGAGCCCGCGGTAGGCCGGCGGGAAGGCGTACGCACCTTTCTGATCGATCGGGTACACCGCAAGGCCGATGTGGGTGGAGTACGTCGGGAATTCGATTTGCGGGATCGGCGCGCGCGAACAATCGCTCGTCGCCCATGCCGCATTGAAGCTGTGCCGATCGCGCTGATTCTCTTCGCACTGCGGCCATTGATAGTCGACCGTCGCTTGATTGCGTCCACTGAGGTTATCGACCCATTCGAAGGGTCGCCCGGTGAAATAGGCATCGCTTTGCGAACCGCATGTCGGTGTGCCTTGCGGCAGACAATCCTGACCCGCGCCCGCGATCCAGACCGCTTGCGAGACCGGATTTACCGCAAGCGCGATCGCGTTGCGCACGCGCGTTGCCGCACGGCCCGTCATGACGCCGTTGAAGTCGGTCGTCAGAATCGCCGCACGCGTGGGATCGATTTCGGTGCAGGCATTACACGACGATCCCACACTGACGTAGAGTCCGGTCGTGGTCGCGGCGAGCGACGTCGTGGTATGCACGTCGCCATCGGAATTCGGCGGAATGCCGCCGGTGCGCACGTTGAGGATACTTACGGGTGCCGTCTGCGCGGTTCGATCGCCGATATGATACGCAACTTTGTACACGTGGTTCGTCGTGGCGATGAAAATCGCACCCGCTTGCGGACTGTAGACGACGCTGTGCGCTTTCGTATCCGGCACCGTTGCGAACACCGATGCCGCTTGCGCACCACCCGCATTCTCGGCACCCGGAACGATGTAGACGGTACCCGCGCTCGCCAGTGTCCCGACGAGCAGATCGCCATTGGGCAACGCCGCCATCTGCCGCGCCTGCGGAATGTGCGCGATCGTCTCGGCGTAAAAGCCGCCTTGTACGAAGAGCTGCGCGGGTACCGGGCCGGCGGCAAGGGTTGGAGCGGGCGATGGCGTTGGAATGGGACTTGCGCTCAGCGTCGGCGTCGGCACGGGGACCGGAACGGTGCCCGGGGATCCACTCGACCCCGATCCGCCCGAACATCCCGCGATGGTGGCGGTGGCGACCAGTGCGCAACACGCGGCAAGCCAGTATTTCATAGACGATCGTTCGGCGATTGCGCCCGGCAGACCGTTGCCGCACGGTTAAGGGTTCATTGGATCGCATGCTCGGCGATCTCGACGCGGATAAACCGCTTGCCATGGACAATCTTCCGGGCCGCAATGAAACCGCTGATCTCCGTGCTGATCCCATCCTATAATTACGGCCGCTTCATCGAAAAGTCGGTCGATAGCGTCTTGGCGCAAACCTACGATAATTTTGAAGTCGTCGTGACCGACAACCGTTCGACCGACACGACGATGCAAATCCTGCGCGCGCACTATGGGTCCGACCAACGCGTGCGGATCTTCGAAAACGAAACGAATATCGGGCTTACCGAGAATTTCAACCGGGCGCTGGCGCACGCACGTGGCGATTTCGTCGTTTGGCTATGCGCCGACGATTGGTTTCTCTCAGGTCATTTAGCGCGACTCTACGATGTCTTCGAGCATCAGCCGACGCTGGATGTCGTTTACACCAACATCTACTTCGCCGACGAGCGCGGACGAGCGTTCGCTATCAAAGCCGAGACCAGTCAACTCGCCTTCGACTACGTCGATATCCGCGATGAGTTGCCGGAGATGCTCGCGACGTTCTCGCAGCTCTGTTTACCAACCGCGCTCATACGACGTGCCGTGCTCGATGAACTCGGTGGACTCGACCCGACGATCCCGACGATCTCCGACTGGGAGCTTGCGATTCGATTTGCGGTCGCGGGCAAACGCTTTGGGTATTTGAGCGAGCCATCGGCTTGCGTGCGCGCTCATGTCGGAAACGAATCGGGAACGGAGTTCCACAACAGTGGCCGCTACGTGCTCGAACTGCTGACGATCGCCGAGCGGTATGTCGACCATCCCGCCCTCGACCGACTCTTTGGACGACAGGCCGCGTTCATGGACTTTGTCGACCGCATGGTCGCATCGGTGCGCTCGACGGTCGGACGCGACCCGTTTTCTGCCGACGTTCACGCCCGAATCGCCGATCTTCGCTCGCGATTCGAAGCGCATGCCGCTCGCGTCGATCCGGCGCGCGTGCGCGAGGCTCGGATCAGCGTCATCGTGCCGGTCAACGGATTACCGGCCGACGCGCTCGGAGCCCTGGACTCACTACACGCGCAAACGTTCGCGAATTGGGAAGCCATCGTCGTCGATTCGAGCGCAACTCCGCTTCGCGAACTCCTTCGCGATCATCCCGCGGCCGATCGTATCGTCTACGTGCGCCTTCCGGCGGCGCTACCTCCGGGCGGCGTTCGCAATTTCGGCATGCGGTTTGCACGCGGCGAGTATCTTGCCTTTCTCGATGAAGACAATCGTCTTGCGCCCGGGCATTTCGAAGCGCTGGTCGGAGCGATCGAAACCAGCGGCGTGCTCGTCGCGGCAACATCCGCGCGCTTGCTGGTCGTTCGGCAAGACCCACGCGCACTCGACAACGAGTTGCTTGCAACAGTCGAGGGGCTCTACCGCGGACCGAACGCTAGTCCGGGTGAAGGCCGGATCGCCAATAGCCTACCGCTCAACGCCCTCATCGCGCATCGGCGTGCATTCGTCACCGCAGGGGCATTCAACGGTTCCGTTTCGTTGCTCGAAGACTTCGATCAAATCATGCGCTTCGAGGCCATCGCCGCGATCCCGGTGCTCGCCGATGCGACCCTCGATATCTACGCCCGGATCGGACTCGTGGGTCAGACGCTCGGTCAGATGCGCGCATTTTATCTCCCGACGCTCGACGCGCTCTACGCCTCTCGAGACGTCGAACCGGCGATCGCACGCGAGCGCGCACGCCATCGCGCCCGAATCGAATCGGCACTAGCGCAATTCACCGCCTCGACGGGTACGCCCGCGGGTGTCGTCGCGTTGCTTGCCGTTTTCGCCGGGCGCGAGGTCCCCGGCACCGCGAACTAGGCCGCGACGACGCGGCCTAGTTGCCGTTCGATGCGTTCCAGCGTTTGGTACGCCGGAAGCGTTTGTGCGAGGCTCGATTTCGGTTCGCGACCGGCGGCAATCGCTGCAAAAAACTCCCGATCTTCCAGTTCGATGCCATTCATCGAAACGTCCACCTTGGAGAGATCGATCTTGTTATTTTTTCCGTCGCTCAAATCGTCGTAGTAGGCAAGGTACGTTTCGGTGTCCACGATGTAACGGAAGAACGAGCCGAGCGGACCGTTATTATTGAACGAGAGCGAGAGCGTGAGAAGCGCACCCGAAGGAACCTTGAGCTGGATGCTCATGTCCATCGCAATTCCCAGCTGCGGATGGATCGGGCCTTGGATGGCGTTGGCGATTTCGGCGACTTCGCCGGTCTGCCATTGGAAGAGGTCGACGGTGTGGCAGGCGTGGTGCCAGAGCAGATGATCGGTCCAGCTGCGCGCTTGTCCGAGGGCGTTCGTATTGGTGCGCCGGAAAAAATACGTCTGCACGTCCATCTGCTGGATCGCAAGCTCGTTGCGCTCGATGAGCTCGTGCACGTACTGGTGACTTGGGTTGAAGCGGCGCACGTGTCCGGCCATCACGGTCACACCGGTTTCCCCCTGCACGGCGAGCAGATGTTCGACATCTTGGAGCGAATCGGCGACCGGAATTTCGATCAGCACGTGTTTTCCGGCACGCATACAGGCTTCGGCTTGCGCGCGATGCATTTGCGTCGGCGAGGCAAGGATCACCGCGTCCAAACCCGGCTGCGCGAGCGTCTCGGCAAGGTCGGTCGTCCAATGCGGGATTGCAAATTTCTCGGCCACCGCTTGCGTCGTTTCGGGGCGACCGCCGGCAAGCGAAATGACGTTGATCCCCGCGATGTTGCGAATGGCTTCGAGATGTCTGACACCGAAGGCACCTTGCCCGGCGAGCGCGACGTTCATAAACGGGTGTTCCTTCGTGCGGGCTAAACGCGATTTTCGAGAATGAGATGACCGACGGCCGTATTCGATGCGGGCACGTGATAGAACCGGTGCACCTCGTTCACCACATCATCGAGCGCGCCGCGCATGATCAGCCACATCACGAGTTCGATGCCCTCCGAGCCTGCTTCGCGCACGTATTCGAGATGCGGCATCTGCGCGAGTTTTGCGGGATCGGCGACGAACGCGTCGAGAAACGCGGTATCGAATGTCTTGTTGATTAACCCGGCACGCGGTCCTTGCAACTGATGCGACATCCCGCCCGTGCCGAAGATCGCAACGCGCAGCGGCCGATCGAACGACTCGACCGCGCGGCGAATCGCCTTGCCGAGCATGTAACAGCGATGGCCGGTCGGCGGCGGATACTGCACGACGTTCACCGCCAGCGGAATGACGGGCACCGGCCATGCCGTGGGTTGCCCGTACATGAGCGAGAGCGGCACGGTGAGCCCGTGATCCACTTCCATTTTGTTGACGATCGTCATATCGAATTCATCGAGGATCGTCGACTGCGCGATGTGCCAAGCGAGTTCCGGATGTCCGATGACGGGCGG
>Ga0123338_10001142_pt1 | contig 25977 bp, 22 predicted proteins | sample grotaG_FD_89793 | JGI IMG/M metagenome (GOLD analysis project Ga0123338, IMG submission 89793) | Glacier valley bacterial and archeal communities from Borup Fiord, Nunavut, Canada, to study Microbial Dark Matter (Phase II) -... | ecosystem: Environmental > Aquatic > Freshwater > Ice > Glacier ...
AGCGCGAGCTGCCAGGTGTTCGGGAAGTAGGAGCTCGAGAACGAGCGCACGACCTCGAGCACGGTGCTCGCCACGAACACCGCGGCCACGCTCTGCCAGCCGGCCAGGATGGCGACGAAGACGAACTCGCCCGAGGTCGTCCAGAAGCTGAAGTTGGGCTCGACGTGGCCGAGCGACATCACCACCAGCGCGCCGCCGAGGCCGCCGCAGAACGCGGCGAGCACGAAGTTGATCGCCATCGCCTGGCGTACCGAGCCGCCGAGGTATTCGACCCGCAGCTCGTTGTCGCGCGCGGCGAGGGTGACGAGGCCGCGCGTGCTGTCGAAGTAGACGCGGGCGAGCAGACCGACGGCGGTGGCCATGCCGATCGTGACGAGAAAGAGGATGTAGCCGGCGCGCGCGTCGGGCAGCCTCGAGCCGAACAGCGTCGGTCGGCCGAGGTTGAAGCCGTCGGAGCCGCCGAGCGACTCCAGCTTCATGAGGAGGCCGTAGGTCACCATCGACAAGGCGAGAGTCAGCATCGCGAAGAAGATGCCGCGGTAGCGCGACAGCAGCGGCGCGAACGGCGCTGCGACCAGGGCTGCCATGGCGCCGCCGACGAGCGGCAGGCCGAGCGCGTCGGTGAAGCCGAGCTTGTTGAAGAGCAGCGCCGCGGTGTAGCCGCCGATGGCGAACACCATGCCCTGCCCGAACGGCACGACGCCGCCACGCATCAGGCCGACGATGCCGAGCGAGACCAGCCCGTTCGCCGCCGCCATCGTGACGAGGAAGACCAGCCACTTGGGGCTGAAGAAGCCGGCCACGGCGAGCACGGCGAACGCGAGCGCCGCCAGCCATGGGGTGCTGCCGCGAGCCGCCGGCGCGGCGGCGGCCGGCGTCGCAGGCGTCGGGCTCAGGACCGCCGACATCGCTTCAGATCTTGCGTGCCTGCGTGCGCTGGAACAGGCCTTCGGGCCGGAACATCAGCACCACCGCCATCACGATGTAGATCGAGAACAGCTCGGCCACCGGCGCGGTATGCACGGCCAGCGAGCGCGCCAGCCCGACGATCAGCGCCCCCACTGCCGCGCCCTCGATGCTGCCGAGGCCGCCGATGATGACGACCGCGAACGACACCACGATCACGCCCACCGACACCCCCGGCTGCACCGAAATCATCGGCGCGGTGAAGGCGCCGCCGAGCGCGGCCAGGAAGATGCCGACCGAGAACGCCGCCATGTAGACGCGCGACACGTTCACGCCCATGCTGGCCGCGACCTCGGCGCTGTGGATCACCGCCAGCACGATCTTGCCCTGGCGCGTGCGGTTGAGGCCCCACCACACCACGAGGCCGACGACGACCGCGAGCACGACCAGTGCGAAGTCGTAGCCGACCCAGGTCTGCACGCCGGCGTGCACGTTGCCGAACAGGGCGTAGGGCTCGGACACGTAGTACGGGTTGGCACCCCAGACGAGCTTGGTCACGTCTTCGAGGATCAGGAACATGGCGTAGGTCACGAGGACCAGCAGGACCTCGTCGCGGCCGTAGAAGAAGCGCAGCAGGCCGCGCTCGGTGAGCGGCGCGACCACGGCCGCGACCACCACCGCCGCCAGCAGCATGGCCACCAGCGAGAACGCCGGCGCCCAGTGCATCGCGGCGCCCCAGCCGACGAAGCTCGCAGCCGCATAGGCACCGAGCGCATAGAAGCTGCCGTGCGCGATGTTGAGGATCTTCAGCACGCCGAACACGAGCGTGAGTCCGAGGGCGACGATGAACAACCACGACGCGTAGGTCACGCCATCGATCAGGATCGTGAGCACGGCTTGCATTCGAATCAGGGGCAGCCCTTGGCGCCCGGGAAGCCTGCCTTGATCCACTCTTCCGACTTCATGTTCGCCGGCGGATTGACGCAGTCCGCCGGGAAGCGCTGGATGTCGTCGAGCACGACCATCTTCTTGGCGGCGTCGTAGCGGGTCTTGCCGATCGCCGTGTCCTGGATCGCCTGGTGGCCGTCGCCGAGCGCCATGCGGATGCGGCCGGCAGGCGAGTCCCACTCCAGTCCCTTCAACGCGGCGGCCAGTTGCTCGTCGTTGGGCTTCTTGCCGCCGTTGGCAACCATGGCCTTCTCCACAGCGAGCTTCAGTCCCATCAGCGACTGCGCCATCCGGTAGGGTGCCTGGACCGGGTAGACGTTGTAGGCCTTCGAGTACAGGTCCCACCACCAGTCGTTGAGGGCCGACTTCGGCGACATGAGGCCGTAGGCACCGCGGGCGCCGAGGATGGTGCCGTCGGGCATCTTGTCGCCCAGGCCCGGCAGCACGTGGTCGGCCGCCGAGAGCACGACCTGGGTCCGCTTGAAGAGGCCGCGCGGGCCGGCCTGCAGGATGAAGGCCTGCAGGTCGCCGCCCCAGAGGCTCGAGTGGGTCACGTCGGCCGGCTTGGCCATCAGCGCCGAGATCTCGGTGCCGTACTGGCCGGCGCCGAATTTGGGCAACTGGTCTTCACCGGGCTTGGCCGCGGGGTAGAGCTTTTCCATCGACCAGGTGAAGTCCTTCTTCGAGTCCTGGCCCCAGGCGTAGTCCTGGTTGATCATGTTGAAGGTCTCGGCCTTCACGTTGCGCGCCTTCAGGTAGCGCACCAGGGCGACGTTGTCCATCGCCGCGTGCGAGGCGGTGCGGAACACGTACTGCAGCTTGTTGTCCTCGAAGATGCGCGGCGTGCCGCAGTCGTAGAGGATCAGGAACTTCTTCATCTCCTCGGCCGCCGGCGCCACGGCCAGGCAGTCGCCCGAGCCGACGTAGCCGACCACCGCGTCGACCTTCTCGCGGTCGTAGAGGTTTCGCAATTCCTGCACCTGCTTGGTGGCGCCGCCGTTCTCGTCGATGTAGATCGCCTCGATCTTCATGCCGCCGAAGCCGGGCTTGTTGTACGGGGCTGGTGCCGCACCTTTGTTGAAGGCCTCCACCAGCGCTTTGGCGCCGTTCACGGCCGGGATGCCGAAGCTCTCTGCCGCCTGCCCCGAGAGGAAGCTGACGATGCCGAGCTTGAAGGTCTCTTGTGCCTGCGCGCCGGTGGCACAGCAAGCGCCGCCGACGATCGCGGACACGACTGCGGCGTGGCGCAGACGGCGGTTCAGGGCTGTCTTTCGAATCATCGTTGTCTCCCGATCGTTGCCGGCGCGGAACGCGGATTGCCGGGCGGGAATCTTCGTTGCTGGCCGGCGCAACGTCGCCGCTCGATAACCCGCATGACGCCCGAGCCGGAAATATCATGCGTCGACCCGAACTGCAGCGCTGCCCTTGAAAAAGCTTCCCCTCTTCGTGTTCGTCGCTGCGGTCCTGGTCTTCGCCGCGATCGCTGCCAACGTCGTTTCGGGCGGCCGGCTGACGACGCTCGACGCCGACATCGCCGGCTGGCTGCATCGCCACGCCACGCCGGCGCTGACGGCGTTCATGCGGATCGTCTCCGACCTCGACTCGACCTTCGCCGTGGCCTGCTACGCCACGGCCATTGCGCTCTTCCAGGCCACTCGCCAGCGATGGCGGCGGGTGGCGACGCTGGTCGTCTGCGTCGGCGGCGTCCTCGCTCTCAACGTGCTGATCAAGAACGCCTTCCAGCGCCCCCGGCCGACGTTCGACGATCCCTTGCTGACCCTCGCGACCTACAGCTTTCCGAGCGGCCACGTCGCCGGCAGCACCGTGCTCTACGGTCTGTTCGTACTCTGGGTGTTCGGCCGCACACCGCGGCTGCACTGGCGCGTGCTGGCGATCGATGGCGCTCTTCTCGTCGTCGCCCTCGTCGCGCTGTCGCGCATGGTCCTGGGTGTTCACTATTTGAGCGATGTCGCTGCAGCGTTCGCGGAAGGCGTTGCCTGGCTGACCCTGTGCGTGAGCGTGATGGCCGTGGCCCGGCCGCGCAACGCGGCGGTGCGATGAGCGACGAGGTGGCGCCCAGGCGACGCATCGTCGCCGTCGTCAACGCCGGCTCCGGCGGCGGCAACGACGACGCCCTCGCCGAGCGCCTGACCCGGCTCTTTCGCGACGCCGGTGCCGATGCCGAGATCCGCCTCGCCCGCGGCGCCGACATCGACGCGGCGGTGAAGGCCGCGGTCGCAGCGAAGCCCGACGTGATCGTCGCCGGCGGCGGCGACGGCACGGTGAGCGCGGTCAGCGCCGGCGTCGTCGGCACCGAGATCGCGCTCGGCGTGCTGCCGCTCGGCACGCTCAATCATTTCGCCAAGGACCTCGGCATGCCACTCGACATCGAGACGGCGGTCGCGGTGATCGCCACCGGCCCGACGACGCGCGTCGATGTCGGCGAGGTCAACGGCCGCGTCTTCGTGAACAACTCGAGCCTCGGCCTCTATCCCGACATCGTCCGCGACCGCGAGCGCCAGCAAAGGCGCCTCGGCCGCGGCAAGTGGCCGGCGCTCCTGTGGGCGACGCTGGCGGCGCTGCGCCGCTTCCCGTTCCTCGCCGTCAAGCTCTCGTTCGACGGCAGCGACCACGTCTACCGCACGCCCTTCGTCTTCATCGGCAACAACGAGTACCGCATGGAAGGCTTCGCGATCGGCGAACGCGACGGCCTCGACGACGGCTGCCTCAGCCTCTACATCGCGCAGCGCCCCGGCCGCGCACGCCTGTTCCAGCTGGCGATCCGCGCCCTCTTCGGCAGGCTGCGGCAGGCGCGCGATTTCCAGGTCTTCCAGGCCCGGGAGATCGTCGTCGAGAGCCGGCACCGACGCCTGCGCGTCGCCACCGACGGCGAGGTCACGTCGATGACGCCGCCGCTTCGCTACCGGGTCCGCGCCGCCAGCCTGCTCGTCGTGCGGCCGGCGCCGACCGACGCGTCGCGCTGAGGATCGCCGCCCGATGCGCACTCTCGTGCAACTGTCCGACCTCCACTTCGGCCGCACCGACGCGACGCTGCTGCAGCCGCTCGTCGACGCCGTGGCCGCCATCGCGCCCGATGTCGTCGTCGTCTCCGGCGACCTGACGCAGCGTGCCCGCGAAGAGGAGTTCCGCGAGGCCCGCGCCTTCCTCGATCGCCTGCCTCGGCCCTGCATCGTCGTGCCCGGCAACCACGACGTGCCCCTCTACCGCGTCTGGGAGCGCTTCCTGAGCCCGCTCGGCAAGTACCGCCGGCTCATCACCCACGACCTGTCGCCGTCGTTCGTCGACGCCGAGATCGCGGTGCTCGGCATCAACACCGCGCGCGCGCTCACCTTCAAGAACGGCCGCATCAACGACGAGCAGATGGAGACGATCGGTGCCCGCTTCGCGGCGCTGCCCGAGGCGGTGACGAAGATCGTCGTGACCCACCATCCGTTCGACCTACCCGACACGCCGGGCGCCGAAGACATCGTCGGCCGCGCCACGGCGGCGATGCAGGTTTTCTCGCGCTGCGGCGTCGACCTCCTGCTCGCCGGCCACTTCCACACCACGCAGTCCGGCGAGACCTCGGCGCGCCATCCGCTGCCCGGCTACTCGGCGCTCGTGGTGCAGGCCGGCACGGCGACGTCGACACGCGGCCGCGGCGAGTCGAACTCGTTCAACGTCATCGCCGTCGACAAGTCGGAGGTCATGGTGGTGCCGTGGGTCTGGCAACCGGAGCGCGGCACCTTCAAGGCCGCTGCCGCCGAGCGCTTTCGCCGCAGCGGTGGGCGTTGGGCGCCGGTCTGACGTCGCCGCTCAGCCCGCCGCTTCCTGGTCCTGCAGCAACCGCCACATGACCTTGCCCGAGCCGGACTTCGGCAACACGTCGACGAACTGCACGAGCTTCGGAACCTTGTAGGCGGCCATGTTGTCGCGGGCCCAGGCGATGATGTCGTCGGCGGTGGTCTTGCCCTTGGCGGCCTCGCGCAGCACGACGATGGCCTTCACGGTCTCGCCGCGGTAGGCGTCGCGGGCGGCGATGATGCAGGCTTCCTGCACCGCCGGGTGCTTGTAGAGCAGCATCTCCACCTCGGCCGGCCAGACCTTGAAACCGCTGGCGTTGATCATCCGCTTCAGCCGGTCGGTCATGAAGAAGTAGCCTTCCTCGTCCATGCGGCCGAGGTCGCCGGTGCGAAAGAAGCTGCGGCCGTCGAAGTCGACGAAGGCGGCCTCGGTCGCGTCGGGATGCTTCCAGTAGCCGGTGAAGACCATCGGCCCGCGGGTGATGATCTCGCCGATCTCGCCGACCGGCAACTCCTCGAAGGTGATCGGGTCGACGACGCGCGAGTCCACCGAGAAGATCGGGATGCCGAGGCACTGCAGCTTGGCGCGCTCGGGCGGGTTGGCGTGGCTCGGCGCGGCGGTCTCGGTGAGGCCGTAGCCCTCGGCGAAGGTGAGACCGAACTCGTCGAGCAGGCGCTGCGCCACCGCGTGCGGCATGGCGGCACCGCCACCGCCGATGCTGCGCAGGCTCGAGAGGTCGAAGCTCTTGTAGTTGGGGCTGCCGAAGAGGTCGATCACCATCGTCGGGATGCAGGTCCAGTGCGAAATGCGGTGCTGCGAGATGAGGCGGCCGCAGAGCTCGCGGTCCCAGCGCGGCATGAGGACGACGCTGCAACCCGAATAGACCGCGCCGAGCACGCTGTAGAGCATGCCGGTGATGTGGAACATCGGCACCACGCCGAGCACCACCGGCTCGGGGCCGCCGGCGTAGCTCCACTGGCCGCCGACCGTGTTGGCCATCAGCGTGCGATGGGTGTGCATGCAGCCCTTGGGCAGGCCGGTCGTGCCGGAGGTGTAGGGCAAGAGGGCGAGGTCGTCGGGCTGGCGCGTGTGCGGGCCGGGCACACGGTTCTCGCCGATGGCGTCGAGCCAGCGCGTGGCGCCCTCGGGCAGCGGCGCGTCGCTGCGAAGCCAGGCGTCCATCGCTGGCGGCGGCGCGTCGCCCGGCGCGATCGCACTCTCGGGCATCGCATCGGTGTAGCGGGTGACGAGGATGTGGCGGACCCGCTGTTTCTCAGGCAGCGCAGCGTTGGCGGCGGCCACGATCGGCGCCAGGTCGGCGCTGCAGATCACGACCTTCGTTTCCGGGTCGGTGATGTAGTGCTTGAACTCCTCCGCCTTGTTCATCGGGTTCACGGGCACCACCACCGCATTGGCCCGCAGCACGCCGTAAAGCGCGGTCGGAAACTGCGGGCAGTTCTGCATGAAGAGGGCGACGCGATCGCCGGCCTCGACGCCGGCGTGCTGCAGCCAGCCGGCGACCTTCTCGGCCTGGCTGCGCAGCTCGCGATAGCTGAGCGGCCGGCCGAAGAAGCGATATGCGGCGCGGTCGGGGAAGCGACTGGCCGTGACCTCGAGGTTGAACCACAGCGAGGTCTCGGGCACGACCAGGGCCCGGGGCAGCCGCTTGGGCCAGGCAGTGAAGTGCGGCCGGTCGGCAGGCACCTCGAAATTCGATAGCGACGACACGTTCTGCTCTCCGCTCCACTGTACGAAGGCGCAGGTATAGCCGAGCATCGGCGGCCTTTCCACGAGCAACTTCCCGTAGCCGCGAGGTCCGCTCGGCGTCGATGGCCTGCCGCTCCTGCACGGCGACAAGGCGGCGACGCGGGCGTTGCGCCAGCGCGTCGGCCTCGGCGAGACGTTCGATGCCTCGCCGGATCCGCTTTCCGGCGGGCAGCAGCAGCGTGTCGCCATCGCGCGGGCGCTGGCGATGGAGCCGGCGGTGCTGCTGTGCGACGAGATCACGTCGGCACTCGACCCCGAGCCGGTCGGCGAGGTGCTGCGCGTCGTTGAGTCGCTGGCCGAGGAAGGCATGACACCGATGACGGCCACGCACGAGATGAGCTTTGCTCGCAAGGTCTCGGACCGCGTCGTCTTCATGCATGCCGGGCGCATCCACGAGCTCGGACTACCGCAGCAGATTTTCGCCGAGCCGAAGACGGCCGAGTTGCGCCAGTTCCTGTCCGCGCTCGACGGCTGATCTCAGCCGGCGCTGGCGCTGCGACTCACTGGTTCTCGCGCGACTGCTTGCGGGCGAGGATGCCGATGCACTCCGGCGTGCTGCGAAAGCGCGCCTCTTCGCACTTCTCGTCCATGCAGATCGCGAGCGAGATGAAGACGCGCCTGCCGCAGGCCTCGCGGGCGCTGCTGGGCCCGACCTCGACGACCGGCACCGGCCGCTGCGTCGCGATCGCCACGTCGCGCGCGGCGGCAGCGGCGCGGGCTCGTTCGGCGAGTGCAGCGGGGCTGTTGTTGGCAGGCCCGTAGGCCGGGTTGCCGGAGCCTGTGGAATCTCCCGGGCGCTGCAGAGCGTTGCCGGTCGACGCTGTCGCCGGATCGCCGTCGACCCGCGGTACCGGCCGGCCGGGCGGCCTCGCCCTCGCGTCGCCGCCGGCCGCCGACGCGCTGCGCGCCCTTTCGGCCGCGAGCCGCGACGCGTCGGAGCCGATGGCCGCAACCGATGTACCAGCCGCCGATGCACCGAGCCGCGATGCCGACGGGGTCGCGACGGTGACGGGCAGCGTCAGCGGCGGCGCCGTGATGGCGGTGGGGCGCGATGCCGTCGTTGCTATCGAAGGCGCGACGGTGGCGGCGACGACGGCCGGAGCCGTCGCTGGCGCCAGGCTCGTCGCCGGTGTCGGCAGTACCGCCGGAGCGGGCGCGGGAACGGTGGCGACAGCCGCTGCAGGAGGCGGCGGCGTCGCGGCCACGCCGGTGCCCGGAGCCGCCGTGGCCGCAGAGGCGGCAGCCGAAGCGGAGGCAGCGTCGCGTCGCGACGACCACTGCCAGCCGGCGATCGCCAGGACGACGACAGCGACGGCGGCAACTGCCCCGGCCACGACGGCCATCACGGTCTTCGACGACTTCGGAGCCGCCGCCGCAGCGGCGGCAGCGAGCGGCACCGGCCGGGTCGACGATGCACCGGGACCTGCCGGCCGGACCGGCGGCGGCATGGTGGCCGGCCGCGGTTGGCCGGGCAGCGGCGGTGGCAGCGTCGCCGGTCGCGACGCCGGCCATTGCGACGCCGGCCCGGTTTGCGTCGTCGACGCTGCCTGCCCGCGGTCGCCCTGCCGCGGCGGCATCGTCGCCGGTGGCGGCATCGTCGTCCGCGGTGGCGGCGCCGTGCGTGCGGCCGACGGCATCGGCGGTGCGACGGGCGCGTCGAACTGCGACGGCGGCACCCGCGCCGTCGGCATCTCCGTTTTCGGATTGAAGGCGGCAGCGCCCTGCCTTGTCGGCGGCATCGAAGGCGCGGTCGGCAGGTGCGTCGGCACGTACGAGGTCTTGAGACGGGATTCGTGGACCCCCTGCTCGACATGACGCGTCGGCTCGAAGGCTGGGGCGGCCGCAGAGACGGCAGGCGCCACCGCTCCGGGAATCGTGATGCCGGGCCGGCCGCGCGGCGGAATCTCGGCCCGACCGTCGAGCACCGCCCTCAATTCCTCGCCGTTCTGCGGCCGCTGGTTCGGCCGGATCGAGAGCATCCACGACACCGCCTCGAGGAAGCGTGGCGACACGCCCGGAACGATGCGGTTCTCGATGTGGTCGGCCTCGTCCTGCACTGCGCGCGCGGTGGCCGGGGCCGGTGGCGCTCCGAACAGCAGGTAGTGGATGACGGCGCCGAGCGCGTAGAGATCGGTCCACGGCCCCTGCCGCATCTGCACCATCTCGGCGTACTGCTCGATCGGGGCGTAGCTCGGCTTCAGGATCGCGGTGAGCGACTGCGTGCGGTCGCTGATGACGCGGCGGGCAGCGCCGAAATCGAGCAGCACCGGCGGGCCGTCGGGCGGCAGCAGGATGTTGTCGGGCGCGATGTCGCGGTGATAGACGCCTTCCCTGTGCAACAGCTCCAGCGCCGACAGGATCGGCGTGATGACGCTCCTGATCCAGGGCTCGTCGGGCGGGTGGGCCATGCCGCGCCGGGTGTCGCGCAGGGTCACGCCCTGCAGGAACGGCATCACCATGTAGGCGGTGGCGTTGTCTTCCCAGAACCGGTAGACCTTCACCAGCGACGGATGGTCGAATCGCGCCAGCAGGCGCGCCTCGTTGACGAACGAGCGCAGCCCGATGGCGTAGGTCTCGGCGAACGAGCTCGATCGCACCGTGATCTGCGGGCCCTGGCCACGCGCCGCCAGCGACGCCGGCATGTATTCCTTCAGCGCCACCTCGCGCTCGAGCGAGTGGTCCTGGGCCAGGTAGACGATGCCGAAGCCGCCGACGCCGAGCACCCGAAGGATCTCGAATTCGCCGAATCGCGTGCCGGGCGGCAGGGCGTCGTGATCCGTGCCCGAGGGAGCGGTGGAAGGTTTGCTCGACGTCGGCGGCACGGTATTCATGGGCGAGTGCGAGCTTACCGCAGGGCCTTCGCCGGCGGCCACCCTCGGCCGGGGGTTCGGCACGCAGTCGCCGAGAATGCGGCATCGTTCCGTCCCCAACCTGAAGGATGAAAATGATGACCTCGCGAATGCGCCTGCCCGGCCGGGCCGAAACGGCCCCGGAAGAAGCCTGACGATGGCCACCATCCTGCAGAACCTGCCGGCCGGCGAACGCGTCGGCATCGCCTTCTCCGGCGGCCTCGACACCAGCGCCGCGCTGCACTGGATGAAGCTGAAGGGCGCGATTCCCTACGCCTACACGGCCGACCTCGGCCAGCCCGACGAGCCCGACTACGACGACATCCCACGCCGCGCCATGCTCTACGGTGCCGCCCGGGCCCGCCTCGTCGACTGCCGCAGCCAGCTCGCCGCGGAAGGCCTGGCCGCCCTGCAGTGCGGCGCCTTCCACATCTCGACCGCCGGCGCGACCTACTTCAACACCACGCCGCTCGGCCGCGCCGTCACCGGCACGATGCTGGTGGCGGCGATGAAGGAAGACGGCGTCGACATCTGGGGCGACGGCAGCACCTTCAAGGGCAACGACATCGAGCGCTTCTACCGCTACGGCCTGCTCGTGAACCCTGCTCTGCGCATCTACAAGCCCTGGCTCGACCAGGCCTTCATCGACGAGCTCGGCGGCCGCGCCGAGATGTCGGCGTTCATGGCGCAGGCCGGCTTCGCCTACAAGATGAGCTCGGAGAAGGCCTACTCCACCGACTCGAACATGCTGGGCGCCACGCACGAGGCCAAGGACCTCGAGCAGCTGACCAGCGGCATCACGATCGTGGCGCCGATCATGGGCGTCGCGTCGTGGCGGGACGACGTCGAGGTCAAGCGCGAATCGGTGACCGTGCGCTTCGACGAAGGCCGCCCGGTGGCGCTCAACGACACCGCGTATCCCGACCTCGTGACGCTGATCCTCGAGGCCAATCGCATCGGCGGCCGCCACGGCCTGGGCATGAGCGACCAGATCGAGAACCGGATCATCGAGGCCAAGAGCCGAGGCATCTACGAAGCGCCCGGGCTGGCCCTGCTCTTCATCGCCTACGAGCGGCTGGTGACCGGCATCCACAACGAAGACACGATCGAGCTCTATCGCGACAACGGCCGGAAGCTCGGCCGCCTGCTCTACCAGGGCCGCTGGTTCGACCCGCAGGCGATCATGCTTCGCGAGACCGCCGAGCGCTGGGTCGCACGCGCCATCACCGGCGAGGTCACGATCGAGCTGCGTCGCGGCAACGACTACTCGATCATGAACACGGTCTCGCCCAATCTCACCTACCAGCCGGAGCGGCTGACGATGGAAAAAGGCGAGTCGCCGTTCTCGCCGCAGGACCGCATCGGCCAGCTGACGATGAGGAACCTCGACATCGCCGACACGCGAGAGAAGCTGGCGACGTATGCACGGGTCGGGCTGCTGCGGGGCGGCGGCGCGCTTCCTGCGCTCGGCGGTTCGAGGGGCGACGACACACCCTGAGACGCCACTGCGAGGGGTTGCCGCCCGGCCTCCGGGACGGCACCATTCCGCGACCACCACCACCGAAGAGGAGTGAGCCATGGCCACGGATCCCGCTGCCGCCGCGAAGACCATCAAGGGCGTCGCCGCCAAGATCGCGCAGTTCAAGGACGCCCCACCTGCCGTGAAGGCCGACTGGGAGGCCTACAAGGTGGCCGTGGCCGCCTATGCCCTGGCGGTCGAGAAGATCGTCGGCCCGAGCGCCAAGGAACGCGCCGACTACGACGCCAAGAAGAAGGAAGTCGATGCGCTGAAGAAGAAGCTGGACGCATCCGTCCAGGGCGGCAAGTCCGCCTTCAACGCCGCCACGGCGGCGAAGCTGAAATATCAGGCCGCCAACAACAAGATCGCCGACGCGCTCCGCAACGACAACGACCCCAAGGCGAAGGCCACCATGCAGACGCTGAGGCTCGGGAACGAAGTCGAAAAGGCCGGCATGGGGCTGGCGTCTCCCGATGCCGTGCCTTGACGATCACACCACCACCGGCTCGGGCTCTAGCCGGATCCCGAACCGGCCGTAGACGCTTTCCTGGATCGCCAGCGCCAGCGTCATCACCTCGGAGCCGATGGCGGCGCCGCGATTGACGAGCACCAGCGCCTGCTTCTCGTAGACGCCGGCGTCGCCGACCGACTTGCCCTTCCAGCCACAGGCGTCGATCATCCACGCCGCCGCGAGCTTGACGCTGCCGTCGGCCATCGGGTAATACACGATCTCCGGGTCGCGGCCGATGATGTCGCGGCACTGCTCGGGCGTGACGATCGGGTTCTTGAAGAAGCTGCCGGCGTTGCCGATCGCGGCCGGGTCGGGCAGCTTGGCGCGGCGGATGGCGCAGACCCAGTCGAAGATCTGGCGCGCGTCGGGTGCGTGGTTGCCGGTCTCGGCCATCTTCTTCTGCAGCTCGAGGTAGCCGAGCACCGGCTGCCACGGCTTCGGCAGTCGAAAGCGAACCCGGGTGATGAGGCTGCGGCCGGCCAGCACGTGCTTGAAGACGCTGTCGCGGTAGCCGAAGGCGCAGGCCTGCGGACCGATGGTGACGCTGCGACCGGTGACGAGATCGACAGCATCGAGCGATTCGAAGCGGTCCTGCAGCTCGACGCCGTAGGCACCGATGTTCTGCACCGGACCGGCACCGACGCTGCCCGGAATGAGGCCCAGATTCTCGAGGCCGGGATAGCCGCCCGCGAGCGTGAACTCGACGAGCGCGTGCCAGCTCTCGCCGGCACCGGCCTCGACGATCCAGGCCGAGGCCTGCTCATCGACGAGGCGCATGCCGCGGACCTCGACCTTGAGCACGACCTGCGGCATGTCGCGCGTGAGGATGATGTTGCTGCCGCCGCCGAGGATGAACTTCGGCGCCAGGCCGAGCTTCGGATCGTCGACGACGCGGCGCACGTCGGCATCACTGGCGATGCGCACGAGGGTGTGCGCCACGGCCGGCAAGCCGAAGGTGTTGTAGGGTTTGAGACTCACCCCGGAGTCGATTTGCATGGGAGAATTTTCCCATGCCCAGCTTCGATGCCGTGCTCGATCCGAACCTCGTCGAGGTGAAAAACGCAGTCGAGCAAGCCGCCAAGGAAATCGGAACCCGCTTCGACTTCAAGGGCTCGTCGGCACGCGTCGAGCTGAAGGAAAAGGAAATCACGGTCTTCGCCGACAGCGATTTCCAGATCGGCCAGGTCCTCGACCTGCTGATCGCGAAGATGACCAAGCGCAGCGTCGACGTGCGCTTCCTCGACCGCAGCGCCAAGATCGAAAAGATCGGCGGCGACAAGGTCAAGCAGCTCATCGTCGTCAAGAGCGGCATCGATTCCGAGACCGCGAAGAAGATGCAGACCGCGGTCAAGCAGAGCAAGATCAAGGTGCAGGCGTCGATCCAGGGCGACACCGTTCGCGTCGCCGGCACCAAGCGCGACGACCTGCAGGCGGCGATGGCCTTGATCCGCAAGGAAATCGCCGACCAGCCGCTGTCGTTCAACAACTTCCGGGACTGATGGGCTTGCGCGCCGTGCTGCTGGCGGCGGCGCTGTCCGGCTTCGCAGTCGCCGCACCGGCGCAGACGGTCTCGCTCGGCGGCAGCTTCGGCAGCAAGGCGCTGCTCCTCGTCGACGGCAAACCGCGCAACGTCGCCGTCGGCAGCACGGTCGACGGCGTCAAGCTGGTCAGCGTCTCGGGCAACGACGCCGTCGTCGAAGTCAAGGGCCAGCGCGTCTCGCTGCAGCTCGGCGGCGCCCAGGTCAACCTCGGCGGCGCGCCGTCGGGCGAGAGCGGCAGCCGCATCGTGCTGTCCTCCGACAGCGGCGGTCACTTCTTCACCGCCGGCGCGATCAATGGCAAGGCGGTGCGCTTCGTCGTCGATACCGGCGCCACCACCATCTCGATGGGTCAGGACGAAGCCGACCGCATCGGCCTCGACTACAAGAGCGGCAAGCGCGGCTACGCCAACACCGCCAACGGCGCGGTGCCGGCGTATCGGGTGTCGCTGTCGTCGGTGCGGATCGGCGATGTCATGGTCTACAACGTCGAGGCCATCGTCCTGCCGGCGTCGCTCAGCCACGTTCTGCTCGGCAACAGCTTCCTCAACCGCTTCGACATGCGGCGCGAGAACGACCGGATGACGCTGGAACGGCGGTTCTGAGTCGGACTGGTCGCCGGCCAGTCGACACGCCGAATCGCACGGTCGTGCTAAAACCGCGCCGACCCTGCAGACACGAGCGCGAGCGCGCCGCGCAGCGCAGCGACGGAGAAACCCATGGACCTGACCTTTACGCCCGACGAGCTGGCCTTCCGCGACACGATTCGCGGCTGGGTCGCAAAAAACCTGCCGAAGGAGATCAGCGACAAGGTCCGCAACTCGGTCCGCCTCAGCCGCGACGAGATGCAGCGCTGGGCGAAGATCCTGGGCAAGCAGGGCTGGCACGGCTGGGGCTGGCCGAAGCAGTTCGGCGGCCCGGGCTGGAACGCGATCCAAAAGCACCTGTTCGAGGAAGAGACCGCCCTCGCCGGCGCGCCGCGCGTGGTGCCGTTCGGCCCGGTCATGGTGGCGCCGGTGATCATGGCCTTCGGCTCGCCGGAGCAGCAGCAGCGCTTCCTGCCCGGCATCCAGAGCGGCGAGGTCTGGTGGAGCCAGGGTTATAGCGAGCCGGGCTCGGGCTCCGACCTCGCTTCGCTGAAAACGAAGGCCGAGCGCGTCCACACGAAGGACGGCGACAAGTTCATCGTCAACGGCCAGAAGACCTGGACCACGCTCGGCCAGTACGGCGACTGGATTTTTTGCCTGGTGCGCACGAGTAGTGACGGCAAGCCGCAGACCGGCATCAGCTTTTTGCTGATTGACATGAAGAGCCCCGGCGTGACGGTGCGGCCGATCATCACGATGGAGGGCGAGCACGAGGTCAACGAGGTCTGGTTCGACAACGTCGAGGTGCCTGCCGACCAGCTCATCGGGGAGGAGAACAAGGGTTGGACCTATGCCAAGCACCTGCTCGCCCACGAGCGCACCAACATCGCCGATGTGAACCGCGCCAAGCGCGAACTCGAGCGGCTGAAGCGGATCGCGAAGGACGAAGGGCTCTACGACGACGGCCGCTTTCGCGATCAGATCGCGCTTCTCGAGGTCGATGTCGTCGCCCTCGAGATGATGGTGCTGCGCGTTCTCTCGGCAGAGAAGAACGGCAAGCAGAGCCTCGACGTCGCCGGCCTGCTGAAGATCCGCGGCAGCGAGATCCAGCAGCGCTACAGCGAGCTGATGATGCTGGCCGCCGGGCCGGCGGCGGTGCCGTTGATGCGCGAGGCGATGGACGCCGGCTGGCAGGCCGACCAGGTCGGCGGCTCGTTCGTGGCGCCGCTCGCCGGCACCTACTTCAACATGCGCAAGACGACGATCTACGGTGGCTCGAACGAAGTGCAGAGAAACATCGTCGCCCAAACCGTGCTCGGGAGCTGACATGGACTTCGACTTCAACGACGACCAGGACATGCTGCGCGACTCCGTCCACCGCTGGGTCGAGCGCGGCTACGACTTCGAGCGCCGGCGCGGCATCGTCAAGGCGGGCGGCTACTCGGCCGAAGCCTGGCAGGAGCTCGCCGACCTCGGCATCCTCGGCCTGCAGGTCCACGAAGCGAGCGGCGGCCTCGGCCTCGGCGCCGTCGACGCGATGGTGGTGATGGAAGAGCTCGGCCGCGGCCTCGTGCTCGAGCCTTTCGCGGCGGTGGCGCTGGTCGCGAGCCACCTGCTCGCCGCCGGCCGGGCACCTTCGGCGGCGCTCTGGCTGCAGGGCATCGCCGAAGGCAAGGAGCGGGTCGTGCTTGCCCACGAGGAGCGGCATTCGCGCTATCGGCTGAACCATGTCGAGACGAGCGCTCGTCACGACGGCGGCACCTGGCAGCTGAGCGGCACCAAGATCATGGTGCCGATCGGCGCTGCCGCCGGTGCCTTCATCGTCTCGGCTCGCGTGAGCGGCGGCGTCGACGATGGCAGCGGCGTCGGCCTCTTCCTGGTCTCGCGCGGCGAGCCCGGCGTCGAGCTGCGCGCCTATCCGACGCAGGACGGCGGCAGCGCGGCCGATGTCGTCCTCGACCACGCCAGCGCCATCGAGCTGCTCCCGGCCGGCGAGGCGATCGCGGCGCTCTCCCATGCCGTCGACATCGGCATCGCCGCGCTCTGCGCCGAGGCCGTGGGCGCGATGGACGCATTGGTCGCGCTGACCGTCGAGTACATGAACACGAGGAAGCAGTTCGGCGTCGCCATCGCCAGCTTCCAGGCGCTGCGCCACCGCGTCGCCGACGTGAAGATGCAACTCGAGCTGGCGCGCTCGATGAGCTACTTCGCGACCTTGAAGCTCGGCGAGCCGGCACCAGCGCGGCGGCGGGCGCTGGCGCAGGCCAAGGTGCAGATCGGCCAGTCGATGCGCTTCGTCGGCCAGCAATGCATCCAGCTCCACGGCGGCATCGGCGTCACCGACGAGTACGCGGCCAGTCACTACTTCAAGCGGCTCACGGTGATAGAGATGACCTTCGGCGACACCCTGTTCCAGCTCGGCGAAGTGTCGAAGCGGATGCAGGACACGGCCGGCGTCTTCGCCTGAATCTCCTCCTTCGAGCGGCCCCGATGCACCGGCGCCGGGATCCTTCGCTCCGCTCAGGATGACAGTGGACGGCGCAACCGGCGCCTTGCCGTCGGGACTGACCGCGATCGCCGGGATCGAGGTCGGCCACTTCACCGATTCGCGGCGGCCGACCGGCTGCACGGTGATCCTGGCGCGCGGCGGCGCCGTTGCCGGCGTCGATGTTCGCGGCGCGTCGCCGGGCACGCGCGAGACCGACCTGCTCTCGCCGGTCAACGCCATCGACACCGTGCATGCCGTGGTCCTCGCCGGCGGCAGCGCCTTCGGCCTCGACGCGGCGAGCGGCGTCATGCGCTGGCTCGACGAGCGCGGCATCGGCCTCGCGATCGGCTCGTTCACGGTGCCGATCGTTCCGGCCGCGATCCTGTTCGACCTCTGGGTCGGCGACGCCCGCATCCGACCCGATGCCGACGCGGGCTACGCGGCCTGCGAGGCCGCCTCCGACGGCGCGGTGGCTGAAGGCAACGTCGGCGCCGGTGCCGGCGCCAGCGTCGGCAAGCTGTTTGGGATCGAGCGGGCGATGAAGGGCGGCGTCGGCACGGCATCGATCGAGGTCGGCGGCATCACGGTGGCGGCGCTGGTGGCGGTGAACGCGATCGGCGACGTCGTCGATCCCGCCACCGGCCGCATCGTCGCCGGCGCCCGCAGCGCCGACGGCAGCCGCCTCGCCGACACGATGGCGTCGCTGAAGCGCGGCGAGCTGCCTTCGCGGCTGCAGCCGCCGGTGCAAGCCGGCGCCGCGACGACGATCGCCGTCGTCGCCACCGACGCCGTGCTCACCAAGGCCGAAGCGACCAAGGTCGCCCAGATGGCGCACGACGGCCTCGCGCGCAGCATCAACCCGATCCACACCAGCGGCGACGGCGACGTCGTCTTCGCGCTCGCGACCGGTGCAGCACGCCGACCGGCGCCGGTGACGCTCGTCGGCGCGCTGGCCGCCGACGTGCTCGCCGAGGCCGTGCTGCGCGCCGTGCGCGCCGCGACGAGCATCGGCGGCACCGATCTGCCCGACCTGCCGGCCGCCGCCGACTTCGCATCGACACCATGACCGACCCGACCCGCCGCCACCTCTTGCTCGCCGCCGTCGCGGCGGCCACCGCGCCACTCGCCGCCTGTGCCCAACGACCCACCTTCAACGACATGCCACCGATCGTCTTCGTGCCGGGCAACGGCGACACCGCGGCGCTCTGGACGACGGCGATTTGGCGCTTCGAGTCGAACGGCTGGCCGCGCGAGCGCCTGCACGCCATCGACATGCCCTACCCGCTGGCGCGCGACGACGACACGAAGGAGCAGCCCGGCCGAACCTCGACCGTCGAGCACACCGCCTACCTCGCCGCCGAGATCCGGAAAGTGCTCGCGCGCACCGGTGCCACCAAGGTCGCGCTGGTCGGCAACTCGCGCGGCGGCTATCCGATCCGCAACTTCATCGCCAACGGCGGCGGTACCGCGGTGGTCTCGCATGCGGTGCTGTGCGGGGTACCGAACCACGGCGTCAATTTCGATCCGAAGAACCGGCTCGGCAACGAGTTCAACGGCGCCGGCCCGTTCCTGTCGGGACTGAACGCGCCGCGCGGCGGCAACGACCGCGAGGTGACGACAGGTGTCGCCTGGATGACGATCCGCTCCGACAACAACGACAAGTACGCACAGCCCGACGACACCTGGCTCGGCGCCCGCGGCATCGCGACGAACGTGACCTTCGACGGCCCGGCGCTGAAGGGCGCCGAGAACGTCGTCATCGCCGGCATCGACCACCGCGAGACCGCGTTCAGTGCCAAGGCGTTCGAGCCGATGTTCCGCTTCATCGCCGGCCGGCCGCCGGCGACGCTCGAGGTGCGGCCCGAAGCGAGCGTCGTCCTCGACGGCACGCTGAGCGGCCTCGGTCTCGACAACCGCAGCGGCACGTTCGCGACCAACCTGCCGCTGGTCGGCGCCACGCTCGCGGTCTACGCCGCCGATCCGGCGAGCGGCGAGCGCATCGGGCCGGCGCGGCACGCGACGACGATCGCCGCCGACGGTCGCTGGGGTCCGTTCGCGACCGACGGCCTGACCCGCCACGAGTTCGTGATCGCGGCGCCCGGCTATGCAACGACCCACGTCTACCGGTCGCCGTTTCCGCGCTCGTCTTCAGTCGTGAGCCTGCGCCCGGAACGCTTCGTCGACGCCGAGCGCGACGCCGGCGCCATCGTGGTGCTGACGCGGCCGCGCGGCTACTTCGGCATTCCGCGCGACCGCATCTCGCTCGACGGCGCCAGCCCGCCGGCCGGCATCCCCAGTGGCGTCGCCGGCGTCGCGGCGGCGCGCCTGAAGCTGGCCGACGCGAACGCGCGCACCGTGGCCGGCGAGTTCAACGGCGAGCGCATCGTCGGCCGCACCTGGCCGGCGGCCGAACAGCATGTGGTTGTCCTCGAACTGACGTATTGATTCGATCCGCGCCATCATCCCGCCCGGCGCCGAATCGCCACGAGACACTCGAATGCAGCTGCACGGCCTCCTGACCTCCTTCGCTCTTGCCATTGCTGCCCTCACAGCGCCGCTGCCCGCGGCCGCACAGCCGGCCGCGCGCGGCTACGACCGGCCGCCGCAGAACATCCTCGACGTGATGCGCGCACCGTCGCCGCCGCTGCCCGTCGTGAGCCCGACGCGCGACATGCTGCTGCTCGTGTCGTGGCAGGACTACCCGACGATGGCGCGCGTGGCGACGCCGTTCCTGCGCCTGGCCGGCGCCCGCGTCGAGCCGGCCAACCGCAGTCGCCACGACACGCCGGGCGGCTACGGCATCGCGCCTTGCGCCACCGGCTATGAACTGGTTCGCATCGCCGACAAGCTGCATCGCCCCATCGCGCTGCCCGCCGGCGCCTGCCCCGACGCGCCGGTGTGGGCGGCCGACGGCAAGCGCTTCGCCTTCGCGATCGCGACTGCCGACTCGGTCGAGCTCTGGATCGGCGACGCCGCCAACGCCACCGCGCGGCGAGTGCCCGGCGTGCACCTGAACCCGATGCTCGGCCACGAGCTGCAGTGGATGGCCGACCAGAAGACGCTGCTCGTGAAGCTCGTTCCCGGGGGCCTGGGTGCGCCGCCCTCGGCAGCGTTGGTGCCGGTCGGCCCGAGCATCCAGGAGACCGGCAGCGGCAAGGGCCAGAGCAGCACCTACGAGACCCGCGACACGCTGACCAGCCAGCACGACGAAGACCTGTTCGACTACTACGCCACCTCGCAGCTCGCCTTCGTCGATGCCGGGACCTTAGCCGTCGCGCCGGCCGGCAAGCCCGGCATCTACGAGTCGCTCGACGTCGCGCCCGACGGCAAGCACGTGCTCGTCACGGCGATCCACAAGCCGTACTCGTACGTCACCACGCACGACCGCTTCCCGCGCGACATCCAGGTCTGGAATGCGAGCGACCGCAGCCGCATCGACGTGCGCACGATCGCGTCCATCCCCCTCGCCGACCGTGTCCCGATCGCCGGCGTGCCGCTCGGTCCACGCGAGTTCGATTGGCGCGCCACCGAGCCGGCGACGCTGCTCTGGGCCGAAGCGCTCGACGGCGGCGACTGGAACGTGAAGGTGCCGGTGCGCGACCGCGTCGTCATGCTGAAGGCGCCGTTCACGGCGGCACCGATCGAGATCGCGCGCACCGAGCATCGCTTCGTCGGCATGTCGTGGGGCGAGGCGCCGGCCACGGCGCTGCTTAACGAGTACGACGAGAACCGCCACTGGCAGCGCAGCTTCGTCGTTGACGTCGACGACCCCGCGAAGCAGCCGCGGCTGCTCTGGGATCTCTCCACCGACGAGAAATACGCTGACCCCGGCAAGCCGGTGCGGCGCATGCTCGCCAACGGCGCCGTGGTCATGCGCCAGGACGGCGACTCGATCTACCTCTCCGGCCTCGGCGCTTCGCCCGACGGCGACCGGCCGTTCCTCGACCGCCTCGACCTCTCGACGCGCAAGAGCGAGCGCCTGTTCCGCAGCGACCGCGACGCCTTCGAGCGCTTCCTCGCCTTCACCGGCACCGACTCGCGCAGCTTCCTCACCTGGCGGCAGTCGATCAGCGAGCCGCCCAACGCGTTCGTGCGCACGCTCGGCAGCGGCGCCGCAGTCTCAACCGGCGAAGCGGCCTTCGCGAGCGACCGAGTCGCCATCACCCACTTGCCCGACCCGGCGCCGGCGGTTCGCGCGATCAAGAAGCGCTTGGTCAAGTACAAACGCGGCGACGGCGTCGACCTCTCGTTCACGCTCTACACGCCGCCGGGCTACGTGGAAGGCACGCGCGTGCCGACCATCCTCTACGCCTACCCGCTCGACTACGCCGACCCGGCGCAGGCCGGCCAGGTCACGGGATCACAGGCCACGTTCACGCGCCTGCGCCTGCATCGCCTGCTGCTGCTGGCCGGCTACGCGATTATCGACAGCGCGTCGTTCCCGGTCATCGGCGATCCGAAGAAGGCCTACGACGACTACCTCGACCAGCTCGTCGCCGACGCCAAGGCCGCTGTCGACGAAGCGGTCCGGCTCGGCGTCGCCGACCCGCAGCGCATCGGCGTTACCGGCCACAGCCACGGCGCCCTGATGACGGTGAACCTGCTTGCCCACTCGAACCTGTTCCGTGCCGGCGTGGCCACCAGCGGCTCGTACAACAAGACGCTGACGCCGTTCGGATTCCAGAGCGAGCGCCGCTCGGTCTGGGACGCGCCGGACGTGTACCGCAAGGTGTCGCCGTTCTTCGTCGCCGACAAGCTGAAGACGCCGTTGCTCATCGTCCACGGTGCCGACGACGCCAACCCCGGCACCACGCCGCTGCAGGCGACCAAGCTCTACGAAGCGGTGCGCGGCAACGGCGGCACGGCGCGGCTGGTCATGCTGCCGCACGAGCCGCACTGGTACTCGGCACTCGAGTCGAATGAGCAGGTCGTCTTCGAGATGGTTCGCTGGTTCGACCTGTACGTGAAGAACGCGCCGGCGCGCATCGCGGTCGCGTCGCCGCGCTGAACGCAGCGCGGTGAAGGTCGCCGACCTGCTGTTCTCGCAAGGCTTCGGCACCCGGCGCGAGTGCGCGGCGCTGCTGGCGCACGACCTGGTCGAGATCGAGCAGCCCGGGCCTCCTGAAGGGCGGCTCAGGGTCGACGATCCGGGCCAGGACATCGGCGATCCGGCGGGCCTCTGGTTTCGCGTGCGCGGCGAACGCTGGCCCTACCGCGCGAAGGCGCTGATCGTGCTCAACAAGCCGGCGGGCTACGAATGCTCGCTGAAGCCGCGCCACCATCCGAGCGTGCTGTCGCTGCTGCCGATGCCGCTGCGAACGCGCGGCCTGCAACCGGTCGGCCGCCTCGACGCCGACACCACCGGCGTGCTCCTCTTCACCGACGACGGCACCTTGCTGCACACCCTGACCTCGCCGAAGCATCACGTGGCCAAGATCTACGACGTGACGTGCAAGCACGAGGTCGACGCCGTGCAGGTCGCAAGGCTCGCGGCAGGCGTGCTCCTGCACGACGACAACGAGACCGTGCGCGCTTCGGCTTGCGAGATCACCGGCGAAAACACGCTCCGTCTGACCCTGACCGAAGGCAAGTACCACCAGGTCAAGCGGATGGTCGCCGCCGTCGGCAATCGTGCCGTGGCCCTGCATCGCAGCGCCTTCGGCACCGTCGACGTCGCCAGCCTGGCGCCGGGGCAGTGGCGCTGGGTCGACGGCGATGCGAGGCGACCGGTCGGCGCCGGTCCCTGACGCTGCGGCGGATGGCAACGACTCGGATCGGCATCGACCTCGGCGGCACCAAGATCGAGGTGCTGGCAACGACGGCAGGCGGCGTCGAGCTCATCCGCGAACGGCGGCCGACGCCCGGCCACGACTACAACGCCATCGTCGAGGCGATCTGCGACGCGGTCGCGAGCGTCGAGGCGCGGCTCGGGCGGGTGGAGTGCGTCGGCATCGGCATGCCGGGGGCGCTGTCGGCGACCACCGGCGTGGTGAAGAACTCGAACACGCTGGTGCTCAACGGGCGGCCGTTCCTCGACGACATGACCCGCGCCCTCGACCGACCCGTGCGGATCGAGAACGACGCCAACTGCTTCGCGCTCAGCGAAGCCGTCGACGGCGCCGGCGCCGGCCAAAGGCTGGTCTTCGGCGTCATCCTCGGCACTGGTGTCGGCGGCGGCATCGTCTTCGATCGCGCGGTCTGGCGCGGCCGCAACGCGATTGCCGGCGAATGGGGACACATCGCCCTGCCCTCGGCGGCCCGGCAGCCCGGCGGCGGCCGGCGCTGCTATTGCGGCCGCATCGACTGCATCGAGACCTGGCTGTCGGGGCCGGCGCTGCTGGCCGAGTACCGCGGTCGCGGCGGCACGGCCTCGGGCGTGCCGCAGATGGTGGCGCTCGCCCGATCAGGCGAGCGGCTGGCGCGCGAAACGTTGGCGCACTTCTTCGAGCGGTTGGCCGAGGCGCTCGCGATCGTCGTCAACGTCCTCGATCCGGATGCCGTCGTCATCGGCGGCGGGCTGTCGAATATCGATGAGATCTACGAGGTCGTGCCCGGCCTGCTGCCGAAGTACGTGTTCTCCGATGCCGTCACGACGCCGATCCTGGGCAACCGCCACGGCGACTCGTCGGGCGTGCGCGGCGCAGCGTGGCTGTGCGGGCCTAACCCGCCGCCGGCTCGACCTTGACGACGTCGGAGCTCGCCAGCAGCGCGTCGTACGACGTGTCGGTGAACGGGCGAGACATCTCGAAGACGTTGAGCGGGCCCTGTTTCAGCTTCTTGGCCGCACCGTCGTTGGCGGCGGGCACCGCCGGCCGGACCGGCGCAGGCCGCGCCGTCGCCGGTACCGTCTCGTGCAGCTTGACGAGGTTGCGTGCCTTGACCAGTTCGCCTTCCTTGGCACTGATCTGCGCAACCATCGCCAGGTTGCGCTGCTCAAATTCCTTTTCGACCTCACGCACGGCCAGGCGCACGGCGATCTCGACGCTCTTGCGATGCACCCGGTTCAGGATGCAGTACACGGCGAGTCCGGTGGAGATGGCGGCGAAGATCGTGAACAGCATGAAGAGTCGTTGAACGATCCGAAGGGCAGGCCGAAGGTAGCGCATGTCGCCGTCGACGGGGCCGGGCGGTGGCGGGTCCGCCGTGCGGTTTGCCACGCTACCGGCGAGTCTGCGATTTCGGCATCGATAATCCGCCGCCATGCGCCTCTTCCGCAGCCTGCGGCACCCCGGCCTCGCGCCGCACTGCGCGCTCACGATCGGCAACTTCGACGGCGTCCATCGCGGCCACCAGGCGATGCTGGCGCTGCTGGTCTCGGAAGCCGCTCATCGCGGCCTGCCGCCGACGGTGCTGACCTTCGAGCCGAACCCACGCGACTACTTCGCCGCGCTGCGCCACCAGCCCGACACCGCGCCGGCGCGCATCGCGACGCTGCGCGACAAGCTCTGCGAGCTCGAGCGCTGCGGCGTCGCGCAGGCGGTGGTGATGCGCTTCGACGCTGCCTTCGCTGCGCAGTCGCCCGAGGCTTTCGTTGCCGACGTACTCGTGGCCGGCCTCGGTGCCCGCTACGTGCTGGTCGGCGACGACTTCCGCTACGGTGCCCGCCGCGCCGGCGACTACGCCCTGCTCGACGCTGCCGGCGTGAGCCACGGCTTCGACGTCGCCCGCATGCTCAGCTACGAAGTGCACGGCCGGCGCGTCTCGAGCTCGGCCGTGCGCAACGCGCTCGCGGCCGGCGACATGGTCGAAGCGGCCTCCCTGCTCGGCCGGCCGTACAGCATCAGCGGCCGCGTCGGTCGCGGCGCCCGGCTCGGCCGCACGCTCGGCGAGAGCGGGCCCGGCCGCGCCGACGGCTTTCGCACCCTCAACCTGCGCTTCGACCATCCGAAGCCGGCGGCGATGGGCATCTTCGTCGTCCGTGTCCACGGCCTCGGCCGCTCGGTCGACGACCGGCCGCTCGATGGCGTCGCCAGCCTCGGCAAGCGCCCGACCGTCGACGACAGCGGTCGCGTCTTGCTCGAAGTGCACTGCTTCGACTGGCCCGCACAGCTCGGCAGCGAAGGGGGCTACGGTAGACTCGTGCGAGTGGAACTCATGCAAAAACTGCGCGACGAAGCGCGCTACGAATCGCTCGAAGCGCTCGCCGCCGCGATCGCCCGCGACGCCGCCGACGCCCGCGCATTCTTCGCGACCCAGGCCGCCCAGCACGCCGCCACCGGCCGGCAAACGACGCGCGACCGAATTTGATTCGCGTGCTCGTCGCGGCGCGCCGCGACATCACCGCGAGGGCGAGATCGCGCCGATCTGCGCCCTTCCCGATTCCCGCGCTGCGGCCCGAGGCCGCCGCTCCTTCCCGAAAGATCCACCATGGCTGACGCGCCCGTGCCCGCCGACTACCGCAAGACGCTGAACCTGCCCGACACGCCATTCCCGATGCGCGGCGACCTTCCCAAGCGCGAGCCGGGCTGGGTCAAGTCGTGGAGCGACGACGGCGTCTACCAGCGCCTGCGCGAAGCCCGCCACGGCCGGCCGCGCTTCGTGCTGCACGACGGGCCGCCCTACGCCAACGGCCAGCTCCATGTCGGCCACGCCGCCAACAAGATCCTGAAGGACATGATCGTCAAGGCGCGCCAGCTCGCCGGCTTCGACTCGCGCTACACGCCGGGCTGGGACTGCCATGGCCTGCCGATCAAGAACGCCATCGAGAAGACCTTCGGCCGCGGCCTGCCGCGCGCCGAGGTGCAGGCGAAGAGCCGCGCCTACGCGACCGAACAGATCACGCAGCAGATGGCCGACTTCAAAAGAGTGGGCGTGCTCGGCGACTGGGAGCATCCGTACCGGACGATGGACTTCGGCAACGAGGCCGGCGAGTTGCGCGTGCTCAAGCGTGTCGTCGAGCGCGGCTTCGTCTATCGCGGCCTGAAGCCGGTGTACTGGTGCTTCGACTGCGGCTCGTCGCTGGCCGAGTTCGAGATCGAGTACGCCGAGCGCAAATCGACCAGCATCGACGTCGCCTTCCTCGCCGCCGATCCGGCAGCCCTCGCGGCAGCGTTCGGTCTG
>Ga0123338_10001146_pt1 | contig 25864 bp, 30 predicted proteins | sample grotaG_FD_89793 | JGI IMG/M metagenome (GOLD analysis project Ga0123338, IMG submission 89793) | Glacier valley bacterial and archeal communities from Borup Fiord, Nunavut, Canada, to study Microbial Dark Matter (Phase II) -... | ecosystem: Environmental > Aquatic > Freshwater > Ice > Glacier ...
ACAAGGCTGTATTATACATGCTCAAAATAAAAAAATAATAACGTTGAAAGATGAGTATTTAGAAATAGTTAAAGGAAAAAGTATTGTCCTTATTCATACAGGTATGGCTTACTACTATGGTAAAGAACAGTATTATTCTAAACATCCAGTTATAGATATGCCGTTTTGTGAAATGCTAGTAAAAAATAGTGTTAAAATGGTAGGATTTGATACGCCATCACCAGATAGATTTCCATTTGAAGTACATAAATATCTATTAAGCCATGATGTTCTTATACTTGAAAATCTAACTAACCTTGATAAAATCAATGATAATGACCATTTTGAAGTAATGGCTTTTCCTTTAAAAATAAAGTCCGATTCATGTATGGTTAGGGCAGTAGCGAGAGTTTTTTAATTAAAAACATTTTAGTGTTCCGGTGCGTACTAACAATTGCTTGGAATGTTATTAATTTATGAAAGGTTAATAAAATGCATTATGTTTATATTTTAGAATGTGCAGATAATTCTTTATATGCTGGATATACAAATGATTTAGACAATAGATTAAAAGTACATAATCAGGGTAAAGGTGCTAAATATACAAGAGGCAGATTACCCGTAAAATTGGTTTATTCCGAAAATATAGAAAACAAATCGGATGCGTTAAAAAGGGAATATCAGATTAAACGAATGACTAGGAAACGAAAAGTAGAATTAATAAAAATATCAATTTACAACTAAAAGGAATATAATATACCTATATTTGACTTTAAAGTATATTAGTTTCAATTTATTATCTTATTTATTATATTTATTAAGAGAAATTAAAAATTATTAAGGGAGGTACTTATGCCAGAATTAAAAGATGCACAAATTAGAAGAAAAGAAATAGAAGAAAAAAAGAGAAAAGAAAAGCTTGAAAAAGTGCTTAAAAATGAACAAGAAATCCTTAACAAAATCACTTCAACATTGGAGAAATATTCCGATTCAACGAATAAAGCTGAAATTATAATAGATGGAAAAATACAATCTCTTTTTATTGGCTTAATAGATAGTGATAAGAGAAAGCATAAAACTATTTTATTATCTTCAAAAGATTATAAAGCTTTATTTAGCAAAGTAAATGCAACCGAGAGTGCAATTATTAAAAATCGTATTTTTGAATATATTGATAATCATCAGAATATTAAACAATTATATGAAAAGAAATATCATGCAAAATATGGATGGGCATTATTTGTAGATAAAATTTATTTGAATGTAATCTGGTAATGCGTTACGCCTTCGAATGAGGGCGTTTTTTGTTAGTGTTATAAAAATAAAAAAATCGCTAATCCGAAAGGATAAGCGGTTTTTTTGGTGCGTCATCCCGGGTTCGAACCGGGGACACCCTGATTAAGAGAAGAAAGTCCTAGTTTGCTGAAATATTGTAACAGTAAGGGTTCAAGGTGGTAATTGCTGAATTGTTGGTCTATTATTGTAGTACTGTACTACAACTGAGTTTAGAAATAGAATCAAGAATCATAATTCTTATATGGAGTTTGCTTGTATTTCTAAAAAATTAAGTGGTGTATCGAAACAAATAAATCTTAAAATTTTTTTTGTTTTTTCTTTTTAAATTTAGCCATAAAACACACTACAAACTACTAAAATTTATACCCTACAAGTTTTATATGCCAATCATATATAAACGGCTTAAACAGTCTATATTTATTAAATTTATATGTAATTTGAATATCTCCAAGATTAAGTGAGGGGACTGAATTTTAACTTGAAGTTAATAACTATTATATTATTAAAATTAATATTAATTATAATATTTATAAATATTATAATTACATCTTGACAAGGTGAATTGTTATGTGGTTTCAATAACCAAAGCTATTTCTAATTCTGACATTTTATTGCATAATCCATGTGATAGGAATACAATATAGGGAAATAATGCTAATGTTGGAGGGTATATAGATGGATATTAATGTTTTAAAGAACGAAATTGAGGAATTAACACAACAACTTATTCAAATAGAAGAAAACATGTATCAAATTAGAGGCAAAATCATTCCTGCTGTAAGTTTACATTTGCAAGAATTATTTAAGAAAGATATTGAAGAGAAAGTTAAAACTAAGGTAGAAATTACAAAATTACTAGGAGTTGAAAAATTAAGAGATTTAAAAAATGAATTAAATCATTTAATTGAAGAAACTCCTAAAATAGTTGAGGAATATTTTAATAAGAAGTTAATATTGGTATACGAATACTTAAAACAAGATAAAAAAAATGAATATATATCTAGTGATGAATATTCAATTAAAAAAAATATAGAGGAAGCTGTAAGAGATTTACTTGGTTATGAAGGAAAATTGATTATTAAATATGGCTATGAAAAATATGCTTCTAATTCCTCTTTTTCAGATAACTCTTCTTGGGAAAGACTCTATAATAGTGAAATTCCTAAGTATAGGTATGGTATAAGTCTTTCAAAAAATATTGAAGATTTGATTAAAGAGTTTAGACTTTTATATGTTAAATATCATATTACTTATGGTAAGTTGAATAATACTATTAAACAAAAAAAAGAACAAGAAGCAGTCGATTTATGGGAACAAGCTTAACTAATAGTGTTCATTAGATAGTATATATATCAACCGCCTTCACACCGATGGCGGTTTTTTCGAATATTGTAAATCGTAATTTGACATTTTATTGCATTTTACATGTTATAGCGATACAATTTAGTAAAGTATTACTAATTGGGAGGGTATAATGGTTAAAAGTAAAATAAGATTTTTGGGATTATGTATTTTATTATCTTCAGTAATACTATCAGTTTCAATAATTTATTGTTTTGGACTTAATACAAATAAACAACAAGACAGATATTATCTTAATACAAATGACAAAGGTGTAATGAATGTAATAGATTCGTACACAGGTATAGTTTATAGCCAAACATATGAAATTGATTTTGTTAATGATACAAGAAAAGTGCGTTAGTTCAAAGAGGGGTTATTATGAGTTGTAAATCAGAATATGAGGTTTATTATAAACTTTATGGAGTAGTAGAAGAAGGTTTACCGAAAAGTGGAAAAACTATTGTAAAAGCACGAGATGAGTCTGATGCAAGAGATAAAGCTATTGACAAATTGAACGCATGTATTGATTATAAATATGATAGTCTTGAAATAACAGAGGTAATATTTTGGGATTTATATTATGAGGATGATATAGATATGAGTAATTGTTAAACATATCTATTTGGACATTTTGTTTTAAGTGGGGTGCTGAAATAGAAAGTGTCCAAGGTGTCAAGGTGGAAGGGTATAATAATAAACAGGAGGGTATTATGGAATCAACAGAAATTTGTATTTGTGAAGAAGTTAAGTGTGTTTATGCTGAAACTGATGATTTTGGTCACTGGCTAGTGTGTAGTAATTGTAACAAACCAATTGAAGATAGTTATGAATATGATAATCAAAGTGACGAAGATTATTAACAAAACCATAGGGATACAATATAAGAAAATACTTCTAATGTGGAGAAATTATTATGTGGTGGAAAATACTTAATAGTGGAATAATTACTACAATAATAGGAATTATATTTGGTTCTTGGGCAACTATTAAAATTGTAGAAGAAAAGAAGAAAAAAGATAAAAGGAAATTACTATTAAACATATTAAATTATGAATTAAATGCATATACCGAATCTGAACCTCTAGGAGAACAAACCTCTTTTCGTTTTCCACATAGGGATAAATTGATTTGGAATATACTAACATCTGATATACTAGACCGAAAAAAGGACAAAGAATTAATAACTAATTTATATGAATTGATTGGATGGATTGAAAACTACAATTGTGCAAACAACCATGCTAATCAAGCCATTTTGCTTAAAAATGATGAAATGATTAGCCTTCTTGGTAAAGGTAGAGATAGCCTTTATAATAGTTCATATAAACAAAAAGAAGTATTAGTAAAACTATTAAGAAGTAGATATAAAATTAAATAATGAATTTTTTTAAGAATATTGCTAATTGGAGGGATTACAATGGATAGTGAATACATAAGGGTTTTGATTTTAGAATATATGAAAGATGTAGGAGCTACAAATATAAACAAAGGTATTGCTAAGGGCAGCATTGTATTTAAAGTAATACAAAAAGCTAACTTAAATGATAATATGGAATCTCTGATAGAAAAGGAAATTGAACATTTGCATACCATTGATATAATTAGAAGTATGTTTGATGAGTATAATGAGGTAGGTAAACTAGTGGGTTATTCTATAAAAGCTGAAGAGGAAAAATTCTATCTTAATATAAATTAAATAAATCTATTGATAAACGCCTTCACCAAAAAATGGGCGTTTTTTGTTTGCCTATTAATGATAATATAATATTAAACAAAATTAGATAATGCATTAAACGCAAGCAATTGCGAGAAATATGGAGTAAATAAAGAATAGTGTTGACACAATGTACGTTATTGAATAATATTCTCTCTCAGAACCATTAATCTGATTTGTTAGAACCACCATGTGCATGAATGAGAACCATGTTGTCTTTTTAGTAGAGCCACCACCGTTTGGTGGCAGCTCCATATAGGACTATACCTTTAGTCCATGCCTTTCTCTCATTGATGTAGCACCATCAATAAAGATAGTGTATGAATCATGTACGATACGGTCTAAGATTGCATCCGCAAGGGTATCCTCACCGATTTTTTCATGCCATCCACCGGGTGCAAACTGAGAACAAAATATAGTAGATCCATTTTGATGTCTTGATTCAACTATCTCAAGAAGATCTCTAGCTTCATTTCCTTTTAGCGGTGTTAATAGCCATTCATCAAGAATAAGGAGACTAACACTTTTGTACTGTTTCATCGTTTTTTTAAAGATTCCTTCTCCTCTTGCTACAGCTAGTTCATCTAGTAAATCCGGCAGGCGAACATGCTTAACTGTGTAGTAGTTACGACAAGCTGCTATACCAAAAGCGCATCCCATATAGGACTTTCCGTTGCCTGAGGCTCCTAAGATAATAATGTTATGCTTTTCAGCTATGTACTGACAAGATGAAAGTCTTGTAATCTGTGTCTTATCCAATTTTCTATCTGCATGATATTCAATATCTTCGATACATGCCTGATTAAATTTAAAGTCTGCTTTCTTAATCAGTTTAGCAAGCTTATTGTTTTTACGTCGAGCCCACTCGATATCTACAATTAAGCCGAATCGTTCTTCGAAAGATAGTTCTTGGTAAGATGACTCAGATAATTGTGTTCTATACGTATCAGCCATTGCGTTAAGACGCATATCATTCAGTTTGGATACAGTAGTTTCATTAATCATTGTTTTGTCCTCCATAATATTTTGAACCTCTAGTAAATCCAAAGTTTGCAGGTGTATTTTCCTTAGAAGTAGTTATCGTTTCGTCTTTAGGTAGTTTCTCTTGACCTGTCTTAAGTATTGTTTGAATACTTTTAAAACTTGGACTTGGCGTATAGGACAATGCTTTTTTGCATGCAGCTTCAACTCGTGTGACAGAGTATTTATCTGCTAACTTTAATAACACCATACAAGATTTGTAACCTTGTTGTTCAACTCTATGGGAGGATAAAATTGATTTTACTGCGATTGTTGTATTAGGACCAATACTTTCTGCCCATGATATGAATCTCTCTGCATTCCAAGCAGTATATTGCTTGTGATTTTCAGGCATATGTTCTGGTATAGTGCTGTACTGCCCTTCATGACCATATAAACGGACATGAGATGCAATACGGTGGTTATTAAAAAATACTTCCACAACATTTCGAGTTATTCGTACATCAACCTTATGTTTAATATATTCATATGCAACGGAGTAATGCATTTTATCAATACTTATGTGATAATTGAATTGTACAGTTGCTATCTTCCAAGTGGCTAACTCGTATGGGGTTGCAGGCAATGGCATGAGTGCTGATTTCTCTTCCTCGAGAAACACACTCAGCCTGCTTCCAGGTTTCTTTTGAAAAGGCTTTCTGTTGAATTCATCCAGTTTAATATGGATAGCTTCATTTAATTCTCTTAGAGAAAAGAATTCTTGGTTGCGAAGTGCTGCAATAATCCAAGTGGAAATAATTCCAACCGTTCCTTCGGCGTTAGGTTTATCTTTTGGACGTCTTACACGGGCTGGAATAACGGCAGTTTCATAGTGCTCAGCCATTTCATGATATGTCTTGTTAATAACGGGAGTGTTCCAAGAGACTCTATCGACACCTGTTTTAAGATTATCCGGTACCAATATTCTAGTAACTCCTCCAAAGAACTTATAGACATTCACATGGGCTGTAATCCAACTTTCCATATTCATAGATAAAAAGGCTTCAACATAGGCATATGAGCTACATGATAATGATGCTACAAAGATATAGGCATCAATAATCTCACCCGTAGTATTGTCAATAATACTTGCTGTGTTACCAGCCCAATCTACTTCGAGAATTTCACCTGGCTTGCGGTTAATATGCATAGTTGCTTTCGTGGTGTTGGCATACTTACGGTAATACCTACAGAATTGGCTGTACATCAAAGGTATTTCGGTACTCAGCCTACATTCTTCACAGTATTCATTCCATAAGAGACTAAGGGTAACCCCACTCTTGGAAAGTTCTTTGTGGAGTTGTTCACAATCCGGAAGTTTCCGATTAGAAGAATAACTCTTTTCTGGGAACATAAGATTTTGCAGATCGCCATCAGCCATGTCTTTCTGTAATGGCCATGAAATTCCGCATTGTTCTGCTCGTTCTAATACAGTATTAATTGTGTTGCGAGAGCATTGACAACTAGAAGCAATGCCACGTTTACTTATTCCTTGGCTGTTTAGCCGAAGGATTTCACGATATTTGGTCATGAGTTTGGCCTCCTGTATAATTTTACACTGATAAACAGTGCATATCCTAACTATACAGGCATTATATAAAGAGTGGTTGAAATAGTACGCTAGGAGTAATTATATAACGATAGGAGTTATTTACTACCACAATGGTTCTGTTTGATGCACGAGGTGGTTCTCAAATATCGGAATGGTGGTTCTCTTCAAAGATATTATTCAGTTATGGGGTAAAATGGCAACAAAAGAACATAAATCGACAAAAAACAACAAAAAACTACGGTATAGAAATGGAGCAAATTACGATGCAATCAAAAAATGAACGTTGGCCATTATTATCTTTTAAAGAATATAAAGATGATATCAACCCTAAACCAAAATATCAAAGACAAGATTCGTGGAATATTAAACAAAAACAAATGCTAATTGATAGTATTATTAGGAAAATTGATATTCCCAAATTATATCTTAGAGAAAATCCTAATAATGGTAAATATAGTTATGAAATGATAGATGGTCAGCAAAGGATGCGAACGATGTGGGAATTCTTACAGGGAGACCTTAGATTAAGCGAAGAAGCTGAAGATATTTTAATAGGTGATAAAATCTATAAAATTGCAGGGTGTACTTATTTAGAACTTGAACAAAAGATTAAAATGGAACGAATACATAAATATACACTAGATGTTGTGATTATATATGACGCAACAGAAGATGAAATAGCTGACTTATTTTATAGATTAAATAATGGTACCCCATTGAGCCCAGCTGAGGTAAGAAATTGTATGTCAGGAGTTATGGGAAATGTTATTCGTGAAATAGCAGGGCACACATTCTTTAAAAAAGTGTGTTTTACCAACAAAAAATATGCTCATCAGCAAATTGTTGCTCAAATGATGCTTTTAGAATTGAATGGGGGTATTGAAGAAACAAGAGATAGAATTTTAACTAAAATGTATGCAAATTATAGTGAAAAAGTCCCTCTAAAAACTATAGAGAATTTAAAAAATATATTGGACTTGTTAAATTTGATATTTGAAGACAAATCAAGACTACTTAATAAGACATCAATTATAAATCTATACTTAATATTATCTTACTTGTCAAAATCTATAAAATTCAAGAAAGATTTTTATAAGAAAGTTTATGACTGGTTTGTGATGTCAGAACCAGTCAGAGCGAAAAGTATTGAATACAAATTATTTATGACTAGCTCGGTAAATTCTCCACAATCTATAGAAGGAAGGTTTAAAATCATATTAATTGATTTCTTAACTCATTTTAATGATATTCAATTAATTTCATTTGATACTAAAAGATATTTTGATGAAATTCAAAAAGCTGAAATATATTCAATAAATAAAGGTGTTTGTCAAGGTTGCTTCAAAAAATTACGTGAAAATGATTGGGAATCAGACCATAAAACACCATGGATAAAAGGTGGAAGCACAACGGTAGAAAACGGTCAAGTTCTGTGTAAGCCTTGTAATCTAAAGAAAAGAGATAAATTATGGTAAAAAAGAAAGAAGGGTTTATCTTACCCTTCTTCTTTTTCGTCTGGTATATACTCCAAAATATCTGAAGGCTGGCAGCTCATTATCTCACATAGTTTGTTAATTGTAATTGTATCAATTGTCTTATTTTTAATCAGTTTATCAACTGTCGCAGCATGGATGCCTTGCTTTCGTAAATCATATTTCTTAATTCCTCGCTCTTCCATTAATTTGAAAAGCTTATCATATTTAATTGACATTATGTAATATCACCTCTATATAAGTATACAACAATTTATTGTCTATGATAGTGTACAATAAGCACAAAATTATATAGAATATTTTGGTAGTAATGCTGATAGATGTATTGTCTATGTTAGTGTACAATAAATTCATGGTAATAATCCAAAACAAAATTTTTAAGAAAAGGTGGGAAATATTATGAAATGTAATGTTCAAAACGCATCAGTATCAATCAAGGAGCTACAAGCAAAGTTAACAAACGATTTTAAAGTAACACAGGATGCAGAGGGTAATATCCAAATCTATTCAAATATTGAGGAATACGAACTAAATTCTGAGCAGGTAAGTCTGCTAATAAAAGATTGTGACCTGACAAGCGATAATAACGATGTAAGATGGTATCTACTTGATGAAAATCAGCAGCATGTCCATGTTAATAGCATTAAAAAAATTGGACAAGAGTATACATATGTAAGCTACCCTAAGTTATACATATCCTATCCATCACTAGAGAGCGCAACTGAAGCACTAAAGAATTTGGAATTACATAATAGTTTTGGAAATTTGAAACACAGTTTTGCAATCATGGAAAGTAGCAAGAGTAGGAATTTTAGTGAAGAAAAGTTTTATTTAACTATCGACCAAAACGGCTATTATGATGGACAAATTTACTTATCGAAGGGTGACGGAACAGAAACAGAAATTGTCTATCTAACTGAAAAATATTGTTGTCATGCTAATGGAGATATTAGAAGAGCAGTAGCATCAATACAACAATTAAATGAACTAGCCAATACATTAAGCTTAGAAGGTTACTCATGGCATTTAAAAGAAGTAAATCGTGCAGAGTATATTGAGTTAGCCAATCATTCACAAAAACAGGAGTACATAAGACTTACAACACCAATCAAAAAAGGTAAGATAGGATTTACAAAAAATGTTGTTAGAAATATTAATAAAAAATATGGTGCTATTTACAGGGAATTAGAAGTTGGATGGCAAGACAGTCTTAAGAAAAAGGCTGTATAAATTCACCATATAGTTGGGGAAAAGCTTCGCACATTTCTGCGAAAATGATTGCTAAATTAGATGGGTATTAAATCACTAATACCAACAATAAAAATTAAATTACAAGGTGGCATCATTATAGAGCCACCCTAAACAGGGGGATACTATGAGAACTATGACAATAAACAAATCACAGTTAGGTAAGAAGCTAGGACAAATATACACAGGTAAAAGGGATTTAAATTATAAGTATCTTGTGAAGGCTTATTTATACGGAGAAATACCAATAACTTTGGAATCTAATGTTCGTCCAGAGGTGTTCGATAGATTGTGCGAAGGGAAATTAACAAATGCAGATAAGCTTGAATTGGCTGCAATGGGATTATTGTAAGAGGGGTGAGGTAAGTGTATAATACAATCACCTTGAGTAAAAAATAAAAAATGAAACACCTAGCCACACAAAGCAACATAGCCGTATCAGTATTATGGACGAGCCTATTTGGATAGATAAGGTAATGCAGGGTAATATGAGGATATATGAACATAGACAAACATGAAAAAAGCAGATATACTATATCTAGGCTTCAAAAGAGCGAACAAGGCATTATTGTCTCTAAATCTTTTGACTGCCAGACTATATCTGGAGGTGATGCATATTAACTTTATATTTAAATTATAGCCAAACTTATATTATTTCATTCATTGGGCTATGAGTTAGATAGCTCAATTTTGTTTTGCTACCGATTTTTAACTTGGTTAATTACCAAACTTTACTTACGGTATGAACTTTGAAAATTGAATCTGAAACAACGCTTTTATTCAATTATAGGTTATAGGTAGTAGTATGTCAATACTATATTATTTATTTTCACAGTAAAAACAACAGAATATCGATACTAAAATCGATTATTTAAGAAACAAGGTATAAGGACAAGGTAAAAATTAGACAAGCTTAAAATCGCTTGTAGCGAAAAAGAACAGGAGAATATTATGAGAAATTATGATTTGTTAGTTGATTTAGGTAAGGCAAGAAATTCTGAGTTGTCATTTCATATAATCACCAAAACTGCAAGTGAACATTATGATATGGAAAAAATCAGAAAAGCAAAAGAGTTACACGAAGATGGGTACATAAATTTTACTATATGTGAAGTGGTTGATTCGGATGATTTAGGTAAAATGGTTGATTTAAAAGGTGTGTTCACAGCTGAAGGTAAGAGAATCTTAGATGAAAATAACATCAAAAGTGAAATGTATTAAGATTTACTAGAGTACAGGGGGCAGGGTAATGGTTTATGTTCTACATTACCCTGTACCGACCACCACACAATCCTAATATAAGGCTTCCGTCAAAGTGGAAGGTACGGGGTAAAAAGCACATAGAACTAATATTTCATCAAAAGTAGAGTACTGGGTGAGTGGAGATCGCTGAGTGTGGAAGCAAGTGATACAGATAATTATATAGGAGAAACGGAGGAAATGGATGAAACTAAAAAAAGAAAGAGTAAGTGACAAAATAACTATAGCTGATATTGAATCCTGGGATAACGATATCATAACTATAAAAGCTCCTACTGGGGCAGGAAAGAGTTACTTTGTTAAAAATACATTGTATAAATTTGCAAAGGCTAATAATAAGAAAATACTATTTCTAATCCATAGGACAAATTGTGTCAACCAGTTCCAAATGGAAATTGAGTTAGCAGGTAAGACCGATGTAATTGATATTAAAACATATCAGGGACTTGAAGTTTTGAGACATAAGTATAAGAAGAATTTTGATTTTAGTGAATATCAATACATTGTGTGTGATGAATTTCATTATTTTATGGGAGATGCTTCTTTTTCAAAAACAACTGATATTAGTTTAAATATGATATTGTCCCAGAAGAGAATAACTAGAATTTTTATGAGTGCGACTGGTGACGATATGAAAGCATATATCAGCAATGTAAAGAAGATACCAACCTTGGATTATGAATTAGAAATAAAATATGATTTTATAAAAAGCTTAACCTTCTATAATAAAGATGAATCATTGGACAAATTTATTGAGGAAGCTATTGAAAAAAATCATAAAGGTATTTTCTTTATACAATCAGCAAAAAAGGCATATGAACTTTATTTTAAATATAAGGAACATTGTTTATTTAATTGTAGCAAGAGCAATGGCAACTATTATAAACATGTAGACCCAAATAAGATAAATGACATGCTTAAAAATGAAAAATTTGAGGAGCTTATATTAATCACAACAACATGCCTTGATGCAGGAGTAAATATAATTGATGATAATGTTAAGCATATTGTTGTTGATGTAGAAGATATTGGCTCTCTAATACAGTGTATAGGTCGAAAGCGTATACAATCTGAGGATGATAAGTTGTATCTGTACATAAGAACTGTTACCAATAAACAATTAGGTGGGAAAATGACTCAGCTTAAAAATAAAATCAAGATGGCTGACTATTTAAGAACACATACCGTAAAAGAGTATATACAAGAATTCAGCAGAACCTTAGATTTTAGTAATATTGTTTATGATGATACAGTATCAGAAAATGATAAAGGGACAAAGAAAATTAATGAGCTAATGTATTTTAAGTGTAAATTTGATTTAGCAGAAATATCAATAATGATAGATACATATAAAAAGTTTGGTTATTGTAAATTGTTGGCAAAAGAGTTTGGATTTTATGATAAGGAAACTGGAAGGTATGATTATAGACTTATTGATGAGGATTATAAGAATAATGAATTAGAAAGATTTCTTGAAAAATTTAAAGGTAAAACAATATGGAAAAAGGAACAAGAAGAAATAATCAATAATGTTGGACTTAAGGATAAGAGAGGTCGTCTTCAAAGAAGTCATACTCAATTGAATACATATTTTGATAGTAATAATCTTCAATTCAAAATAAATCCCAAACAGGATAAGCGTAAAATATTGAAAAATGGTAAAAAGAATCGTAATTTTGATAAGACATATTGGATAATTAGTAAAATAACCAATAAAATACCTTCTAATGCATGATATGAATGTGTTGCAAGGATTTAATAGGTACTAAAAATGTGGAGTAAGCTCTTTATATAGCTTTATCCATAAATTTAGCACTCTAGAATATCTTAAAACAGTAGGTATGACTACATTACAGGGTATATTTAGTATCAAGACCTTGGGGGAAAGTCATTTGTTCCTAACGTCACAAATTTCTTTGCATTTCCCCCAAACCCCCTATTGCTATTATATTTTTAATTTTTGATTATTTTTAGAAATTATAGATTAGCATATATGAAATTAAAAAATATATTCGGCTTCGGGCGCTTTTGCCCGAAGCCAAAAGGTTTTGACTTTGACTTTAAGATGGTAGCAGCAAAGAACACATTAACAATTTGGATGATACACATAGGAGGAGCACATTTATGGATATAAATAATAATATATATATTAGAAGTTTAGAAGCAAATGAAATATACAGTAACATATATAGAGGACAGGCTTTACCGGAAAAATATGTTGGGATGTTACCTTATTCTTTGCTTACAAAAAAGTTATTATCTGAGGGAATGGTAGTACAGGAGAAAAAGAACGGTAAGAAACTTGTTACTGATGATATCATTAATGTAAGTTTTGAAAAAAAGGTTAAATGTGCAGATGATATTATAAAGGATACTAAAGTTAAAATTACTGAGCTAATAAATAGTGCTATGTCTGAAAAGGAATTTGAAGAGTTAAATTCTTTGATGTTGGTTAAGGGAATAGATATTACTAATAAGTATAAGGTTAAGGATTACCTAAAGAAAAATAAGATTAAAAAGGTTAGAAAAAAAGCTTATAACACTAGAGCTTATATCATTTCTCTTGAAAAATTTATTATTCGTATTGAAAAGGACACAACTGATAATCCTAACAATTGGAAAGAGATTAAGAACACAGAAATAAAGCCTATACTAGTGCCTGATAGAGATGGTAATCCTATGATAATTAATAAAGATGCTAAAAACATTAGAACAATCTTATATGAGGATGGTTTTACACTTACTAAAACTATAAAAAAGAGAGGGCAAATAGACAAGGTTGTTACAACAAATTACTGTGTTCTCGGAAGGAGTAGTTCAAAGAGTAGAACGGGAAATGTGTTGTTTATTAAACAAACATTAAAACAACCAATCTTAGACTGGATGCGCATGTCTCTACCAATTACAGAAGATAGTAAAATTGATTTTCCTGCATTATTATCCTATGAATTTTTGGTTGGAAGTTCTGCTGAGAGATTTATAACTATTCCAACAAAGTCAATGTTAATTGTTGATGATGTTAAATCTGTATTTACTACCAAATGTAATGTAACCAAAAAGAATAGTACAACTGGACATTTATATTCAGAGTTAGACGAGAATTGGAAAATAGAATCATCATTATTTGATGGTGAATGTTTGTTGGAAGCTGAATCTGAATATTTTGAAGGCAACGAATCAATGCTATTATTACGTCAACACATGTTCAAGAGTGCAGGATTCGCTACTTTTATCCAAAAATACTTAATTGAATATCATGAAGAAAACATTAAGGATGTTAAGTACGAGGATTGGCAATTGCCAGATATGTTTGGCAATAAGGTCTTTGCAAAGAATATTAAAATTATATTTTGCCCTACATCATTGAAAGCTTTAAAATTCTCTAATTTGGTTGGTACGGATGCAGATATGTATAAGTATTGGCAACAAAAAATAGAACAAGAGCATTGTACCTTTGCTATAATCAAGCATGAAAAAGAAAGCAAACGTGGTACGGATAAAGAGGGTAATATACTCCAGCAGATGTCATATCAAATGCTTGGTTCAATTGACCTATCCATTGAAAATATAGATTCTTTGCTAAAAATAGAAAAAGAGTATATATCAGACCTTAAAAATAACACAGAGTCTTATGTTAGATATTTAGAATCAGATTCTAATATGATGAACAGTAATAGTTTGATGGTAGACCTATATAGACATAATAAATTGATAGAGAAAACTGGTATGTTTAAAGATTATAAGACGGACGAAATTAGTATTTATGGTAAATATGTTAAGAGTGCAAAGTTAAGACAAAAGGGTGACTATTGTATACTTTTGGGAAATCCTCTATGCTTGCTTAAACATGCTGTTGGTGATTTGCCAGTACTTTTAAACAGTGAAGGTGAATATGTATTGGATGAAAATTACAAAGATATACTCGAAGGCAATGAAATATATACTACTTTGTTTTCAGAAAATGGCAAACAATATGTCATGTTTAGAAACCCACATAATTCTCCATCAAACATAAATTTGGGTACTCTTAAAACAAATGTTCCAGAACTTACAAAGTACTTTAATCTAAGTAAAAATATTGTAGTGTGTAATGCAGTACAACATCCCCTTCAGACAATTTTGAATTCCTGTGACTATGATTCGGATAGTGCTGTAATATTTGATTCAGACACATTAATATCAGTATTTAAGGATAAGGTAATCGGTAAATACTTTCCAGTGGAAAAAGATGATAAGAGTATAGGGATGGAAAAAACTAACTATAAAATTAATAATACTGATATGGCTATAATTGATACAAAACTATCACAGAGCCAGAGATTAATAGGCGAGGTTACTAATGTTGGAGCATTGATATTGAGTAGAATTTATAATACAGACGACACTAATGTGATTAAACTGTTATTACAGTATCTTGATGTAATTACTGCGTTAAGTACGGTTGCAATAGATTTAGCAAAAAAAATGTACTCTATTGACATAGACTTGGAAATTATAAATATTAGAAAACTGTGTGGATTATTTGATACTGATTATAAAAAACCATTGTGGTGGAAGGCAAATAATAAGAAACCGAAAGATATGACTAAAGAAAAATGGGACAGTAAACACACAAAATATAATATTGGGTTAGATTGTTTAATAGGGTATAAATTTGATAATGCAGAGGAAAGTAATACTGCTACTGATATTAGAGGTTTATTAGTGGACAATGTTAAGCTTAAAAACGCAGATAGAAATCAATACGATAATATTATGGATTTGGTTGATGAGTTTGAGGATGGATTAACAGCATTAAGAACACAAAAGAAAAGTGCTAATAAAGATAATAAAGATAAGCAAAAAGAAATTGACGAAGAAACAATAGATGTTATTGATACTTATCTGGAACAAGTTAGTAAGAAAAGCATTAAGCAAGAAACTATGTACAAAATGGTTAAGATTGCCTTAGAGGAAAGTAACGTTTCCTTTTTGAATAGTTTATATATGATTAATAACGATAAGTTTCTTTTATGTTTTAAAAAGGGTGCATAATAAGCTGCCATTTTACATATTATGCACAAACTTTACACACTTTCCCTTTGTAAGTTAACTTGGACAAGGAGTTGAAAACCTACTAATGGTAGAGAGATGGGTGGTATAGCAAAGACGTCATACCTGCGAGTCGAATAGCATTTATTATGGCTAAAGTAGACATACTACCCTACTACTATTTTCGGTAGTAAGAATATGATTTTGGATAGGTGCGACTTAAGTGTTGTACCTTTTTCTTATATATTTTTAAGCTATAACTTATTTCTTCCTCAAACAAAGTATAGCATTAATAATTCAGTTTGTAAAGAAAAAGTTTTCGACAAAAATGTCTATTTATCATATCTAATTGCTCACTGTTTGGTGGGTGTCTTATTACTAATGGGCTAATCCCCATTCATGTCTAATAATCAATTAATAAATGAAGGAGATGCTTTATGAACAATGACATTAGAAAGAAGTACATGTGTTACAGTCCAGTATTGCAACAGTATATCAGGGATGAGGGTATAAGATATCTATTTGCCTTTAAACACAATGAAACTAAAAAGAATTGTTGGGTATATGAAATGAACGATGATTTAAGCAAAGTCTTGAAAAAGTATTCAGATGAAAAGAACTCAAATATGTAGAGTTAAAACTGTGCCAGTATAATGAGGCACTTTTTTATATTAAAAAATTTATTAACTTATTTAATTTATGAAAGGGTACGGTGTTATTAATGGGAAGAAAAAGTACAGCAAATTATAGTAAAGAGCAGCAGGGAGCTTATGTAGTTCATGTGGTAAATAAAGAAAACGATATTAATTATGTTTATGTTGGGTCGGGATTTTTAGCTGATAGAGTTAGTGGCAATCCAAGTAAGTTAAGACGTAATCAACATGAAAATCCTACGTTGCAAGAAGCCTATAACAAATTTTTGAATTGTTATGTTGAGGTATCTGATGATTATATTTGTAATAACAAAAAGGAAGCTAGAGAGTTAGAAGATGAAGTAATCAAGCACTTTAAAATGGTTGATGGTGTTATAGTGTGTAACGATGCAAAACCACATGTTGAAAAACAATATAAAAGAGTATTAGATGCTGAAAAAGTATGTGAAATAAGGATACTAATTGAGGAAGGTAAATTAAAGCAATATGAGATTGCTGCTATGTATGGTGTTGAGCCTGCTGAGATAAGCAAAATAAAAACAGGTAGAAGATGGGTTAATGTTATACAGGGGGTAGATTTTGATTAATATATATGGAATATATACAGGTGATGATTGTATATACGTAGGTTCAACATCTCGTAATGTTGAGACCAGAGCCAAAGAACATATAAAGGAATTAAAGAATAATAAGCATTCAAATAAAAGCCTACAAAAATATTATAATGAGTTATTTGGGAATATAGAGATAAAATTAATATCTACTATTGAGACTGATAATACGTTATTAAGATATTTTTACGAATGTTTATATAACAGTTTATTAAGACCAAAAACGAACAGATGTATTATACAGCAGGGATATAACAAAATTAATTTACAGCGTACCAGTGAAGAGATCGCTGAAGAACTAATTAAAGTTATAGATGGTCTAATTGATTAAAAAGTAAACTTTATATAAATCTTCTCTATTTTGAAAATTTTGTATATAATTGAAAGAAACAAAATGGAGATGATTTATATGAGGATGCATCCAAGACGTAGAGGTTCATATGATTTTAGTGCTAGATTAGCCTCTGTACTAGTAAATTCCTATACTAAAGAAAAAAAGAAACAACAAAGGATTAATTCACAGCAAAAAATGTATAATTCAAATAATGAGAAAATAGATAATAAAGAAGGCAATATTGGTTGTATAATAATTGCATTTGTATTTATAGTATTTATTATAATTTGTGGTAATACATAATGTACTAATGAAAAAGAATAAATAATATCAAGCCTATAAAAATAGGCATTGACATATACAGTTTCATTAAGACAATAGGCTTTTGCTGATTGGTGGAAGCCTATTATTATATATCATTAAAATACTAATCTTCTTGCACCAATACTTCTTCTTAGGTTCTTTGTACCTTGGATAAGTAGAAGTGGAATTATTTACAGGTGAAGTAGAAGTAACAATTGGAGTTGGCTCTACATCATCAATTAATGGTTGGTAACATAGACCATATAATTCAAAAACTGAACATTCCACAATTTGAGGGACACCATAAACCATATATAATATAATATTACCATTGGTTTGATAATCAATAAGGTCAGCTTTTGTATCTTCTTTAAACTTTTCATAAGCCCATAAGTGAGCATTTTTGTTAGTTGACCACACTTTGTAGTAGTACACTCAATCACCTCAGATATAGTATATATTGTAAAATATATGGAATACAATCATTTTGTGAATATAAATTGCAATTTATTGCAGGATATACCATAACTTTGAAGAATATTATCTGTGAGGGGAAGTGTAAATATGAAAGTGTTTATTTCTTATGTTTCTGAAGATGCAGAGCAGGTACAAAAGATATCAGAATATCTAGGGTATTATGGTGTTGAAGTATGGATTGACAAAAACAATCTTGAAGTAGGAAAATTTTTCGGAAAGGATATTCATGAGGCTATAAAGTCAGTTAATTTTTTTATTGCTTGTTTTTCAAAGAATTATTGGAAAAGAAATAAAACATATATGAACGAAGAACTATTAACAGCAGTAGAAGAACTTAGAATACGACCATTGGAACGTTCTTGGTTTTTACCAATACTACTTTCAGATTGTAAAGTACCAAACATAAAAATTACACCAACAGAAACATTAAATGATATTCATTATATAGCTTTATACAAAGATTTTGAATCAGGAATACAAAAACTTATATACACTATCTCACCAAAATTTATTTCAAAAAAAATTACTAAATTACTTTTAGATTTAATTTCAGAAGATGAAAATATTCATAGAATAGCACTAAAGCAAATGTGGGATTTACCTAAAATAACAGATAAAAAAATAATTAAGTCCTTAGTAGAAAAATATATCTCTGAGAAAACAGATAAAGAAACAGTTTCTTATATAAGTTATATACTAAGACAAAATAAAAATGATGTAATACCTATGATAGTTAAACTCATTACTATAAATTATAAAAATGAGAATGTAAATAAAGTCACATTAAAAAAATTGTCTGAATTTTGTTATCCTTTAAGTATTAACGAAGCCATACCAAACTTTATTAATATATGTGATAAGAACAATATTTCATATGAGCCTCATTGTATAAACGTTCCGTCTTTTGCTTGGCATCTTTCAATTGATTCGTATATAAGGGTAAAAGATTTATTTATGAAAAGAAATGGTACAGTTTGGCATTCTGTATGGGGTAGTAAGTCTTTAAATTTCGATGATGAAATACAAAAAATAAAATTATGTAGTGAATGTAACCAAAAGGAAGCAATTTGTATTGAATCTGAAAGTTATGCAGATTCTGGAGAATATGGTTATATTAATAGATATGAATGTGCTAATTGTGAATATTCATGGACGGAAGAAGATTAAGGTTACTACTAGTTTTTATATTTTTATGAAGAATTATTTGGACTAATTGAATTTGAGGCTGTAGTAGAAGGTTTGTTATATATACTGAAAATGCATGAAAAATTAATAACCCAAACACAGGAACAAATTAATATTAATAAGTTACTTATAGATAAATATAATATAGATTAAACTATTTTTATGACAGAGTCTGTAGACATACAGGCTTTTTTTTGTTGCTTAATTTTAAGGAGTGAATATGGAGTTAGATGCAAATGTGCAAGATTATATAGATAGTTCGCAGGGATTAACTGAAGGAGATATAGCATTGATATATATGTTTGAGAGATATATTTTTTTTTACAAAAGTCAAAGTCAATAAGTAGGTGATATATAAATGTTTAAGAGTTGTCAGTATTGTGGGGGCATACATGAGACTACCTACGAGTGTCCTAGTAAGCCTAAGCGAAAGTACAAACAAAACAAATATAGTGAAGTAAATGGTGAGATTAAAAGGTTTAGAGGAAGTACTACATGGCAAAACAAGAGGGAAGATATTCAGCAGAGGGACTTACATATGTGTCAAGTATGCATAAGGTTACTATATGATTGGTGTACTGTTCAATATAACTATGAGAATACATCTGTACATCACATTGATAAGTTATCAGATGCATTCGATAAGAGGCTTAATAACTATAATCTTGTTACATTATGTCCATGTTGTCATACAGCAGCAGACCAAGACAAGATACCTATGAATATATTGTTAGACATAGCAAGACAACAGGAAGATAACGGAAAATAGTAATATTAAAATAAATGTTATTGATAAACGATAACAACGAATGTTCATTTTAGATACCCCCCATTGTCGAAAAATGTAAAAACACACCTATCAACACCCACGTATCCACCATCACTGACACAAAAGTCCTATATAACATATTTTAACAGTTTAATATAAACAATAAAGAAAGTGAGGTGAAAATATATGCCTAAAGGTTCAAATCCAGTAGATTTATTAACTGGTCATTTAACAAAGCAACAAATTGAAGAACGTCAAGCAGCTGAAGCAAAATTAAAAGGTGATGATACTTTAGTGTATATTCCACCTACTGAATTAAGCACTAAAAAAGAAAAAGAAATATATCAATTTTTGGTAGATGAGATGAAGGCTTCGAAAATTTTAAACAACCTTGATATTCAACTAATAATACAAACAGTAGATTCAATTATGAATATGCGCGAAGCTAAAAAAGCAATTAGAAAATATGGACAAGTAATACAAAAAGCGGATGGAACATTATGTAAGAATCCTGCTGTCAATATATATAAAGAATATTCACAGATATATTATCAATGTGCAATGCAGTTAGGATTATCACCATCAAGTAGAAGTAAGTTGGCTTTGGATTCAACAAAGAAAAAAGAAAATGATTCAGACCCTTTGCTTAAAGTTATAGGTGGTGGTAAAAAATGATATTAGAAGATAAGGCATTACAGTATTGTAGAGATGTAATAGGTGGAACAGAACCTGCACCTATAGAAGTTAAAATACAATGTCAAATAACATTAGATGATTTAGTAAAACAAAATGATGATGATTATCCATATTTCTTAGATATTGAAATGGTTGAAAAAGCTGAAGGTATATTAAAATTATTAAATTTTGCCACAGGTATAAATGTAATAGGTACACCAGTAATTGATGGGCTTCATGGATTCCAAGCCTATTTTTTTTATAGTATTTTTGGATGGAAATATAAATCAAATTCTGCTAAATATAAAAATAATTATATAACTTTATTTGTTCCGAGAAAAAATGCGAAGAGTTGGATGGCTGCTGTAACATTAATTATATTTATGATTACTGAAGATGATTATTCGGAAATGTATTCGATTTGCCATTCTAAGGAACTTGCTGGAGAAATAAAAAAGGCAATGACACAAATTATTGAAGCTAGTCCTTTAATCAAAAAACATTTTAAAATTAGTACAACTTTGAGTGGACAAATATTATGTAAGTTAACTAATAGTTTTTATAAAGCTAGAGTTGCAGAGCCGAATAAAAACAATGCTGTAAGAAGTACATGTTTTATAGCTGATGAAATAGGAGCTTTTACGACAAAAGCCAATATACTTGCTATGAAATCGGGGCAGAAAAATGTAGTGAACGGCATACAGGTAAATTGTACTACAGCATATGCAGTAGATAAATCAATCATGATAGAAGAATTAGATTACATAAGAAAAGTTTTTAATAATGTCGTCAAAAATGAAAGAATGTTTGCACTACTTTATTATGCCACTGAAGAACACCTGTGGGATGATGAAGGTTTAGCAATGGCAAATCCTTTAAGAATTGAAGATAATTATAATACTATCAGAGAAGAAAGACAGTCTGCATTAGATAAGCCATCTGAGAGAGAAGAATATTTAACTAAAGATATGAATCACTTCATGCCTAAAAACTCTGGTACATCTTATATAAATATTGATGATTTGCGTAAATGTAAAGTTGAAAGTTTTAGTTGGACAGGGCGTGATGTATATCTCGGTTTGGATTTAGCCCTTACGAATGACAATTGTTCATATTCTATGGCTACTTATATAGAAGAAAAAAATAAGTTTGAAAAAACTAACTACTATGAACATATAAAATCTGGTAAATGTTTTGATTGCGGTGATTCAACAGTAAATTATTTATTTATCGAACAAAAAATAATGGAAATTGAAGAGAAGCATGGTGTGCACGTTGTTTCTATTGGATATGACAGGTCAAATTGTCTATCATCGGCTCAACATTTAGAATCTGAAGGTTATACATGTGTAATTGTACGTCAGCACAGTGATACATTGCATATGCCAACTAAACTTTTAGAGGAATATATTTTATCTAAAAAGTTCCATTATACAGAAAATGAACTATTGGAAGAAAACTTTGCAAATGCAAAAGTAAGATTAGATGAAACATTAAGAAAATATGTGAGCAAAAAAGCAAGCGCAGGAAAAGTTGATATGGTTGTAAGTTTAATAATTGCTTTATATTTACTGCAATTAGAAAAGTTATTAAATCAAAATAATTTTGTAGTACAAGTTATTTAACGAAAAGAGGTGAAAAGAAATTTGGGATTAATTAAAAGTTACAAAGAATGGCGCGCATATGAAGAAAGAGCCGATATGCTAGAGGATTTAATATTACAAGCAACAGTTGGCTCAGATGTAGTAACAAAAAAGCAAGCATTAAATATTGCTAGTGTAGCAGGTTGTGTAAATGTTATTTCTAATACGATCGCTATGATTCCAATCAAATTATATTCTGAGGAAAATAGCAAAGTTACAGAAATAAAAACAGATAGAAGAATTAAGTTGTTGAATGATGAAACAGGTGACACACTTGATGCTTTTCAGTTAAAAAAAGCTTTTATTGAGGATTATTTATTAGAGGGTGGTGGATATGCCTATATAAATAAAGAACTCAATATGTTCAAAAGTATTAATTATGTAGATAAAACAAGTGTATCTGCACAGGTTAATTTTGACCCTATATTTAAAGACTATGATTTGCTTGTAAATGGGAAATTTTATAAACCATTCGAGTTTCTAAAAATACTCAGGAAAACTAAAAATGGAGCAGATGGTATTGGTATTGTTACTGAGAATAATGATTTACTTGCTATAAGTTACTTGGCTTTAAAGTATGAAAAGATATTACAAAAGACGGGTGGAAATAAGAAGGGGTTCATACAGGCTAAGAGTAAAATAACTGGTGATGCATTAACAGCTTTAAAAACAGCATGGAAAAATTTATATGGTGATAACAGTGAAAATATAATTGTTCTAAATGATGGAGCTGAATTCAAGGAAGCACAAGCAACGTGCGTAGAAACTCAAATGAATGAGAATAAGCAAACTAATAGTGCTGAGATATGTAAAATATTTAATGTACCAAAAGGAATCCTTGATGGAAATGCAACTGATATTGAATATAACAATTTTATAAAAATCTGTATATTGCCTATTATTAAATCATTTGAAACAGCTTTAAATAAAGATTTCTTGTTAGAAATTGAAAAAGATAAATATTATTTTGCTTTTGATATGAAACAATTAACAAAAGCAGATATTTTAAAGAGATTTCAAGCCTATGAAATTGCAATTAAAAACGGTTTTATGCAGTGGGATGAGATAAGGTTTGAGGAAGATTTAGAACCTTATGGATTAGACTTTATAAAATTAGGATTACAGGATGTTCTTTATAACATCAAAACAAAAGAAATCTACACTCCTAACACCGATAAAACCAGTAAAATGAATACTTCTTCTAGTCAAGATGTGAAGGGTGGTGATAAGATTGAAGATTGAACTAAGAAATGATTCTGTATTTATTTCGGGATATGTAAATGTGGTATCTAGGGATAGTCGTATATTATCAACTAACACTGGAAAATTTATTGAACAAGTTAAACCTCTAACATTCCAGAGAGCTTTAGAAAAGACTGATAATGTAGATTTATTATTTAATCATAAGACTAATAGGCTACTAGGTGGAACTAAAAGTGGCAATATGAAATTATGGGAAGATGCTATAGGATTACGTGCAGAATGTATAGTAACAGATTCAGAAGTAATTGAAAAAGCTAGAAACAAAGAATTAAGAGGATGGTCATTTGCTTTTTCTGTATTGCCGAATGGGGATACATGGGAAGATGGTAAAGATAATATCAAAAGACGATATTTAGAAGATATAACTCTTCCTGAAGTTTCTATATTATCTGTAACACCTGCTTACCTTGCTATGAGTCTTGAGAGCCGCGGTGACGAAAATACATTAACTGAATATCGTTACATTGATGAAGATATTGAACTTGTAGATAATACAACAGTTAAAGATGATGAAGACGAAAAAAGAGAATTACCACCAATTGATTATTCAATAGTACAGCAAGAAATTGAGCTATTAAAGCTCAAACAGATTGGACACTAGAAGGTGTCTTTTTTTATACTCAAAATTAAAAAATATAAATTACGAAAGGTTAGGTATTTAAATGATAAAAGCATTAACAGAGAAGAGAAACAGTTTAATTGAGGAAATGGAAGCAACTATAGCGACTGCAAAGACAGAAATTAGAGCATTTAATGAAACTGAGTCTTCAAGAATGGAAGCTATTAAAGTAGAAATCGCAGGAATTGACAAAACACTTAAAATTGAAGAAGAGGTAAGAAATATGGATAAGAAAACAACTGTAGTAAAAGAAAATGATATTCCATTATTAGAAGAAAGAGCATTTGCTGATTATATTAGGGGTACAGTTACAGAAAATAGAGCAGATGCAGTTAATATGACTAAGGGTGATAACGGTTCTGTAATTCCTGCAACGATAGCAAATAAAATCATTGAAAAAGTAAAGGAATTATCACCAATACTCAAAATGGCAACAACGTTTACTATTAAGGGTTCACTCTCATTTCCAGTATACGATGAATCAACGGGTAAGGTTAGTTGTGCATATGCAGACGAGTTTACAGCATTGACAGCAAATAGTGGTAAGTTTACAAATGTAGCTTTAACTGGTTTCCTTGCTGGTGCATTAGCTAAAGTATCAGAGTCTCTTGTAAATAATTCTGATTTTGACTTAGTAAGCTATGTAATTTTGAAGATGGCTACTTCAATTTCTGAGTTCTTGGAGAAAGAATTGCTTGTTGGTACTTCTGCAAAAATGACAGGCGTTTTGTCTTCTGCTTTTGGAGTTACAACAGCTTCAGCTACAGTAATTACTTTTGATGAGTTAATTGATTTGCAGATGACAGTACCAACTACACTTCAAGCAGGATGCACATGGATAATGAGCAAGAATACATTCAAGGCTATTAGAAAATTGAAGGATTTGAATGGTCAGTACATCATGAATAAGGATGTTACTATGGCATTTGGATGGGAATTACTTGGTAAACCTGTATATATTTCTGAGTCAATGCCTGAAATTGCAGCTTCATCAAAAGCTATTGTTTACGGTGATTTTAGTGGTTTGTATGTTAAGTTTACTGGAAAGATAGAAGTTAAAGTATTAAAAGAACTATTTGCAACTGAACATGCAATTGGAGTTGTGGGTTGGGTTGAAGCTGATAGTAAGATAATTGAACCACAAAATATTGCGGTTATGACTATGAAGGCAGCGTAGGAGGTATAAATAATGAAGGTTAAAGCATTAGTAAGTTTTAGTGGTTTAATCTCAATGTATACAGGGGAAGAAAGAGATATTATAGATAAAGGGGTCTTAAAAGACCTCTTATCTGCTAAATACATTGAGGAAGTAAAAGAAGATAAGCCTAAAAAGGGTGTGAAATCTGATGAAAATAAGTGAAGTATCGATAGAAAATATTAAAAATTATTTAAGAA
>Ga0123338_10001151_pt1 | contig 25821 bp, 24 predicted proteins | sample grotaG_FD_89793 | JGI IMG/M metagenome (GOLD analysis project Ga0123338, IMG submission 89793) | Glacier valley bacterial and archeal communities from Borup Fiord, Nunavut, Canada, to study Microbial Dark Matter (Phase II) -... | ecosystem: Environmental > Aquatic > Freshwater > Ice > Glacier ...
TCCAAACAGCTTGCTCAACACCGTGGTAATCGCCGCCGTCAGCGTGGTCTTGCCGTGGTCGACGTGACCAATCGTGCCAACGTTGACGTGCGGCTTGGTCCGCTCGAATTTGCTCTTTGCCATTTCAGTTCCTTGCTAATCCTTTGGTGCCCATGGCGCGGATCGAACGCGCGACCTCTCCCTTACCAAGGGAGTGCTCTACCACTGAGCCACATGGGCTGATGTGCGATCTCGACCTCAGTCTGAAATCAGTCTGAAAAGCGCTCGGGCACGGTTTCCAAGCGCTTGTCGGACTGGAGCGGGAGACGGGAATCGAACCCGTGTCATCAGCTTGGAAGGCTGGGGTTCTACCATTGAACTACTCCCGCTCGGCACGGCTGTCGGGCTCGTCCAGAGCCCGTTGAAACTTACTTTTTTCGTGGTGGAGGAGGCTGGATTCGAACCAGCGTAGGCGTAAGCCAACAGATTTACAGTCTGCCCCCTTTAGCCACTCGGGCACCCCTCCGAGACGAACCCGGGACTATAGCACGGGCCCAGTGCCCCGGCCGATGCTCCACCAGTCGACAAGGTGAGCCGTGGCCTCGAAATGGCTGCCCTCGGCCATGAAGGCACGGGCGAAGTCGTACGAGGGATGTCGTGTTGCGAGGACAACGGCGACGCTGCCTTCGGCCACCGAGGCCGCCCAAAACGCCCGAGCCTTGCCGCCCCAGAGCAGAAAGACCGGGGGATCGCGCCCCCCGCTGAGCCCGCTAACGATCTCGGAAGTGAGCGCCTGCCATCCGCAATTCATATGACTGGCGCTGCGACCGATCTCCACGGTCAACACCGGATTGAGCAGCAACACGCCGGCTTCGGCCCATGCGTCGAGCGACCCATCTGCGGGAGGCACGAAATCCGGACGATCGGCCGCGAGCACCTCGAACACCCGCGCCAGAGAGCGCGGCTTGCCGCGCGCGGCAGAAAAGGCCAGACCGTCGGCATGGCCTGCGGTCGGGTACGGGTCCTGACCGATGACGACGACTTTCGCGTCTGCGGGCGCGACCCGGCGAAGGGCGCGAAACGGATCGTCGGGCGCGATCGGGCGGTCGCCGGACACGGCGGCGACGCAGTCGCGCACTGCCGCCAAGCGCTCTGGCGTCCATCCCGGCAACACCGCAGCCCAGGCCGACGGCAGCGCTGCGAACGCGGCAGCAAGGTCGCTCGCCTTCACGCGAAGAGCCGCGCCAATGCCTCGCCGGGATCGGCAGCACGCATGAACGTCTCGCCGACGAGGAAGGCATGGACGTTCGCGCCCCGCATTCGTGCCACGTCGCTCGCCGTAACGATGCCGCTCTCGGTCACGACGATGCGGTCCGGCGGCATCTGCGGCAGCATCGACAGGGTCGTCTCGAGCGACACCTCGAACGTGCGCAGGTCGCGGTTGTTGATGCCGACCAGCGGCGTCGCCAGTCGCAAGGCGCGCCCGAGTTCGGCTTCGCTGTGGACCTCGACGAGCACGCTCATGCCGAGCGACACCGCGATGGCCTCGAAGTCGAGGAGCTGGGCGTTGTCGAGGACGGCGGCGATCAGCAGCACGGCGTCGGCGCCCATCGCCCGCGACTCGTAGAGCTGCCATGGGTCGACCATGAAATCCTTGCGCAGCACCGGCAGCGACGCGGCGGCGCGCGCCTCGCGGAGAAAGTCGGCCGAGCCCTGGAAGAACGGCACGTCGGTGAGGACGCTGAGGGCCGCGGCGCCGTGCAGCGCGTAGCTGCGGGCGATCTCGGCCGGCTCGAAGTCCTCGCGGATCACCCCCTTGCTCGGGCTCGCCTTCTTGATTTCGGCAATCACCGCCGCATGGCCGCCGGCGATGCGCCGGCGCATCGCCGCAGCGAAATCACGCTGGCCGCCGAGCGACTCGGCATCGCGACGCAGCGACGGCAGCCCGCGTGCCCGCTTGCCGGCGCCGACCTCGTCGCGCTTGACCGCGACGATGCGGGCGAGGATGTCGTTCGGCTCCATGATGGCCATCGAGGTCAGCCCTCGCCTCGCTGCGACCGGGCCGCCTTCGCGAACGCGATGAAGCGTTCGAGACGGGCCCGCGCCTGGCCCGACGCGATCGCTTCCCGCGCCTGCGCCACGCCGGCTTCGATGCTGGATGCGACGTTCGCCGCATACAGCGCCGCGCCGGCGTTGAAGACGACGATGTCCTTCGCCGGCCCGGGCGCGTCGGCGAGCACCGCTTGCAGCATCGCCATCGACTGCGCCGGCGTTTCGACCCGCAGAGCCCGGTTGCTGGCCATCGTGAAGCCGAAGTCCTCGGGGTGGATCTCGTACTCGCGGACCTCGCCGTCCTTCAGCTCGCCGACCATCGTGGCGGCGCCGAGCGAAACCTCGTCCATGCCGTCCTTGCCGTAGACGACGACGGCATGCTCGGCGCCGAGCCGCTGCAGCGCCCGCACCTGGATGCCGACGAGGTCGGAATGGAACACGCCCATCAGGATGTTCGGCGCGTCGGCCGGATTGGTGAGCGGGCCGAGGATGTTGAAGATCGTGCGGATGCCGAGCTCGCGACGCACCGGGCCGACGTTCTTCATCGCCGGGTGGTGGTTGGGCGCGAACATGAAGCCGATGCCGGTGGCCTCGATCGAGGCGGCCACCTCCTGCGGCGTGAGATCGAGCGGCAGGCCGAGCGCCTCGAGCACGTCGGCGCTGCCCGACTTGCTCGAGACGCTGCGGTTGCCGTGCTTGCTCACGCGCGCGCCGGCTGCTGCGGCCACGAACATCGCGCAGGTCGAGATGTTGAAGGTGTGCGAGCCGTCGCCGCCGGTGCCGACGATGTCGACCAGGTGCGTCTTGTCGGCGACCTCGACCTTGCTCGCGAACTCGCGCATCACCTGCGCCGCGGCCGTGATCTCGCCGATCGTCTCCTTCTTCACGCGCAGGCCGACGAGCACGGCGGCCATCATCACCGGGCTCATCTCGCCGCTCATGATGCGGCGAACGAGCGAGAGCATTTCGTCGTGGAAGATCTCGCGGTGGTCGATGGTGCGGGCGAGTGCGTCGAGGTTGGTGATGGCCATGGCGGGGCTCGCGGTCAGGGTTGCAGTTGTTCGGCGGTCTTCATCGCGACGCGTCGAGGAAATTCTTGAGCATGGCGTGGCCGTGCTCGGTAAGGATCGACTCGGGGTGGAACTGCACGCCTTCGAGCGGCGCTTCCGTCGCCGCCAGCTCGCGATGGCGCACGCCCATGATCTCGCCGTCGCTCGCCGTCGCCGTCACCTCGAGTGCGGCCGGCAGGCTGCTTCGCTCGATCGCGAGCGAGTGGTAGCGGACGACGCGAAAGCCCTGCGGCAAACCGGCGAAGACGCCGCGGCCGTCGTGGTCGAGCGCGTCGGCCTTGCCGTGCATCAGGCGGGCTGCGCGGACCACCCGGCCGCCGAGCGCGGCACCGATCGCCTGATGGCCGAGGCAGACGCCGAGGATCGGCAGCCTGCCGGCGAGCGCAGCGATGGCGTCGATGCAGACGCCGGCCTCGGCGGGCGTGCACGGCCCCGGCGACAACACCAGCCGGTCGGGTGCGAGCGCTGCGATGCCGGCGACGTCGATCTCGTCGTTGCGGACGACTCGGACGTCTTCGCCGAGCTCGCCGAAGTACTGCACGAGGTTGAACGTGAAGCTGTCGTAGTTGTCGATCATCAGCAGCATGCGTCGCTCCGCGGGCCGATCGGCCGAAAAGCGGGCGTGCCCGGCCGCTCATCGCGGCGACGAGAGCGAACCGCGCCGATACCGTTGCATGGCATCCCGACGCACGCCATGAACGAACAGCCGACCCGCCCCACCAGCCGCAGCCGCACCGTCGGCCTGGCGCCTTTCGCGTTCGCTGCCGGGCTCATCGTCGGCCATGTCGTCGAGGCGATGGGGCGCACCGCGAACGGCGACCCGGTGACGGCCGCAGCGGCGTTCGTCTTCGTCGCCGCCGCGCTGGCGGGCACCGTCTGCGGGCTGGCCGGTTTGTCGGCGCCGCAGGACGCTAGGCGCGCCCGCGCGCGGATTCCGGGCCTCGTCGTCGTCACCGGTGCGGGCATCGTCGTCGCGCTGCTGCCGGGCCTCGTCTGAGCGCGCGACGGCCGTCGCGCCGAGGCGCTCAAAACCCCTCCTCCACCAGCTCGGCTGCGCGCAGCAGCGCCCGGGCCTTGGCTTCGGTCTCCTGCCATTCCAGCTCGGCGAAGGAGTCGGCGACGATCCCGGCCGAGGCCTGCACATAAAGCGTGCCGGCCCGGACGATGCCGGTGCGGATCGCGATCGCCACGTCCATGTCGCCGGCGTAGCTGAGGTAGCCGCAGGCGCCGCCGTAGATGCCACGCTTGACGGGCTCGAGCTCGTCGATCACTTCCATGGCGCGGATCTTCGGTGCGCCGGTGAGGGTGCCGGCGGGGAAGGTCGCCTTCAATACGTCGAGGTTGCTCATGCCGCTGCGCAGCACGCCCTCGACGTTGCTGACGATGTGCATCACGTGCGAGTAGCGCTCGACCGCGAACGCCTCGCCGACCTTCACGCTGCCGGTCACGGCGATGCGGCCGATGTCGTTCCTCGCCAGGTCGATCAGCATCAGGTGCTCGGCGCGCTCTTTCGGATCGGCGGCGAGCTCGGCCTCCATCGCGCGGTCGAGCTCCGGCGTGGCGCCGCGCGGCCTCGTTCCGGCGAGCGGCCGGATCGTGACCTTGTCGCCGCCCTCGGCTGCTTCGCGGCGGACCAGGATCTCCGGCGACGCGCCGACGATCTGGAAGTCGCCCATCTCGTAGAAGTACATGTACGGCGACGGGTTCAGCGAGCGCAGTGCCCGATAGAGGCTGAGCGGCGACGCGGTGTAAGGCTTGGTCAGGCGCTGGCCGATCTGCACCTGCATCATGTCGCCGGCCGCGATGTACTCCTTGGCGCGGCCGACGGCGGCGATGAAGTCGCTCTTGTCGAACTCGCGCTTCACCGGATGCGACGGGCCGCGCTCGACCGCGGGCGCGACGACGCTGCGGCGCAGCCGATCGGTGAGCTCGACGAGTCGCCGCCGCGCCTTCGCGAATGCTTCGGGGGCCGCCGGGTCGGCATAGACAATGAGGTAGAGCCGGCCCGACAGGTTGTCGATGACGGCGACTTCCTCGCACTGCACGAGCAGGATGTCTGGCGTGCCGATCGGGTCGGGCAGCGGTCGATCTTTCGCAGACTGCGCCAGCCTCGGCTCGATGAAGCGGACCGCGTCGTAGCCGAAGTAGCCGGCGAGGCCGCCGCAAAAGCGCGGCAGCCCGGGTCGCAGCGCGACCTTGAAGCGCTGCTGGTAGGCCGTGATGAAGTCGAGCGGGTTGCCGTCGTCGCTCTCGACGACGACGCCGCCGGTCACGACCTCGCTGCGAAAGCCCGTCGCCCGCAGCAGCGTGCGCGCCGGCAGACCGATGAACGAGTAGCGGCCGAAGCGCTCGCCGCCGACCACCGACTCGAGCAGGAAGCTGAAGGCGGTCGAGCCGCCGTCGGCGCCCGTGCACAGCTTCAGGTAGAGCGACAGCGGCGTTTCCAGATCGGCGAACGCTTCGGCGATCAGGGGGATGCGGTTGTAGCCCTGCGCGGCGAGGCTCTTGAACTCGAGTTCGGTCATCGGTGGCTCGTCGTGGAGCGGCGGGTGAGCGCGCTTCGATCAGATCGGACGGCGCGGCCGGGGCGGGCCCGCATGACGGCGCAGCAGTGCGCCGGTGCCCGAGCGTTCAGCGTCGGGCGATCGACTCGGGTTGGCGCCAATGCCAGGCTCCCTGGCCCGGCGGCCTCGCAGCGAATGCGCATGACAAGAGCATCGCAAAAGTGTAGCAGCGAGGTGCGGCGGCGAGCGTCACGCGGAATGCGCCGGCGCTGGCTCGTCGGCGTAAACCGCGAGCAGGCGCTTCGCCTGTGCCCGCAACTCGTCACGCAGCGCCTTCGGTGCCAGCACGTCGACCTCGCCCCCAAAGGCGAGAAGCTGGCGCGCGCCGTGCTCGATCGACTCGATGTGCATCACGACATCCTGCCAAGCCGCTCGCCTGCGGCGCCCGCCCACGACTTCGGCTGGCACGACGACGCTGGCGATGCGCGCGTTGGCCAGCCACGACATGCCGCGCGGCGACATGCGCACGCGCACGGAAATCTGCCGCATCGTCGACTCGAACCCCGCAGCGAGCTCCTGCCAGACCCGCGCCAAATCGAAGCCGCGCGGGCGCTTGAACGTCGACGACGCGACGCCGCCGAGCGCGAGCACGCTGGCCAGCCGATAGATCTTCGGCCCCGCCCGCCCGACGTCGGCCGCCACCAGGTACCAGGCGCCCGCCTTCAACACGAGGCCGAGCGGTTCGAGCTCGCGTGTCGACGCGCCGCGCCAGCTCTCGTAGCGCACCTGCAGGCGGCGGCCGCGCCACACTGCGTCGGCCACTTCGCGCAGGAACCGGGGTCGGTCGCGCGCCCGGTACCAGTCACCCGGATCGACGTGGAGCCGCTCACCGACCCGCGCTGCCTGCTCGCGCAAGGCGCCGGGCAGGCTCGCCACCAGCTTCAGGCGGGCCGACGCGGCCGCGGCACCGAGCCCGAGGTCGGTGGCCGGCCCCGGCAGGCCCGCCAGCAGCAGGGCGTTGGCTTCGTCTTCGGTCATGCCCGTGAGCTGCGTGCTCCAGCCCGCCTGCAACTGGAAGCCACCGCCGCGGCCGCGCTCGCCCCAGAGCGGCACGCCCGCCGCCGAGAGCTGATCGATGTCGCGCAGGATCGTGCGCTGCGAGACCTGCGCGATCTCGGCAAGGCTCGCCGCCGTCATTCGGCCGCGCGCCTGCAGCAGCATGAGGATCGAGAGCAGTCGGCTGGCTTGCATGGGGTGAATCAATCATGACAGACCGTGTCATGTTCACGGGCAGATGATGCCGCTTCCCGTTGCCTTGAATCGAAGGAACCGCCCGATGCCTGCCGCCCCAACGCCCGCACCCGACCCTCACGACTTCGACTTCCTCAATGGCCTCTGGCAGGTCTTGCACCGCCGCCTGACTCGGCGCCTGACCGACTGCCACGAGTGGCAGGAGTTCGGCGGCACCTGTGTGAACCGCAACACGCTCGGCGGCAAGGGCAACATGGACGACAACGTGCTCGAGCTGCCCGAAGGCAGCTATCGCGCGATGTCCGTACGCTCGCTCGATCCTGCGACCGGGCGCTGGGCGATCTGGTGGCTCGACGCTCGCGATCCGCATCGACTCGATCCGCCAGTGATCGGCAGATTCGACGGCGGCGTCGGTACCTTCTACGCCGACGACAGCCTGGGCGACAAGCCGGTCCGCGTGCGCTTTCGCTGGACGGCCACCGACACCGCGTCGCCACAGTGGGAGCAGGCCTTCTCGCCCGACGCCGGCCAGAACTGGGAGATCAACTGGACGATGACCTTCGTTCGCGCGCCGGCCGGGCTCACGCCGACGTGACCGGGATGCCTCGGAACTGGCCCGCGATGGCCGTGCCCGTCGGCCGCGGATAACGCGCCGGATCGAAGCGGCTGAGCAGCTCGCGCTCTCGCGCCTTCGCGATCGCGAGGCTCGCGAGCTTCACGTGGCCGTAGCCGCGAATCTGTGCCGGCACGCCGGCGATCGCCACGACGACCGCGAGCTTGTCGGCGGTGAGGCCGACGAGCAGCTCGTCGATCCGGGCTTCGTAGTCGATAACAAGACGGCGCTCGAGCCGGCGCTCCTCGGTGCGCCCAAACGGATCGAAGGCGGTGCCGCGCAGCGCCTTGCCCCTGGCGAGCAGCCGCAGCAGCGGCAGCAGCCACGGCCCGAAACGCACCTTCTTCGGCACTGCGGCCCGGCCGCCCTTGGGCTTCACGAGCGCCGGCGGCGCCATGTAGAACTCGAGGCGGACGCTCTTGCCCGAGCTGTCGCCTTCGAACTGCTCGGCCAGCTTCTTCTCGAACTCGCCGTCGGTGTAGAGGCGGGCGACCTCGTACTCGTCCTTGTAGGCCATGAGCTTGCGCAGCTGCTCGGCGACGACGCGCGTGAGCGGCAGGGCCGATGCAGCGCCGAACACCGCCTGCTCGCGCTCGCGCACGCTCGCGATGCGAGTCCGGTAGCGCTCGGCATAGCGGCCGTTCTGGTAGGCCGCGAGGAACGCGGCCGAGCGATCGACGAGCTCGTCGATGGTCTCGTCGTGCAGCGACTTCGGATCGGGCGCGTGCAGCAGCTCGCGCGTTGCGACCGGGTCGGCGGCGGCGAGGCGGCCGAGCGAGAACGCGCGCTGGTTGCTCTCGACGGCGACGCCGTTGAGCTCGATCGCGCGCCGCATCGCCGCCAGCCCGACCGGCACCAGGCCGCGCTGCCACGCGTAGCCCATGGCAATGATGTTCGACACAATCGTGTCGCCGAGGAACTCCTCGGCGAGCGCCTGCGCGTCCATGGTCTCGACCTGCTCGCCACCGGCGGCGAAAGCGATCTTCTCGAGCAGCGCCTCGACCTTCAGGCTGGCATCGGGATTCGAGAGCGACTCGGCGACCGGGATCTCGTGCGTGTTGGCGAGAACGCGGGTGCGGCCGCGGCGCACCGTCTGCAGCGCATCGGCCGAGGCGGCGACGACGACGTCGCAGGCGAGCACCGCGTCGGCCTGCTGGGCATCGATGCGGACCTGGTTGAGCGCCGCCTTGTCCGCGGCGAGGCGCACGAACGACAGCACCGAGCCGCCCTTTTGCGCAAAGCCCATGAAGTCGAGCACGCTCGCCGAATGTGCCTCGAGATGCGCGGCCATCGCAATGACGGCGCCGACGGTGACGACGCCGGTGCCGCCGACCCCCGTGACGAGGAGATCGTACGGCCCCGTCCACACATGCTCCGGCGGCTGCGGCAGCGCCGCCACCAATGCCTCGAAGCGCGCCGCGCCTGCCCCGGCCAGCGCCCCCGTGCGCTTCCGCGGTTTGCCCCCGACGACGCCGACGAAGCTCGGGCAGAAGCCCTTGGCGCACGAGTAGTCCTTGTTGCAGCTCGACTGGTCGATCTTGCGTTTCCGGCCGAGCTTCGTCTCCAGCGGCACGACGGCGACACAGTTCGACTGCACCGAGCAGTCGCCGCAGCCTTCGCACACGCGTTCGTTGATGAAGAGCCGCTGCGCCGGGTCGACGAGCTCGCCCTTCTTCCGGCGCCGGCGCTTCTCGGCGGCGCAGGTCTGCTCGTAGACGAGGATGGTCACGCCGGGCATCTCGCGCAGGCGGCGCTGCACCGCGTCGAGCTCGTCGCGGCCGTGGAACTCCGTGCCAGCGGGAAAGCTGGCGTGGATGGCGTCGTACTTCGCGATGTCGTCGGAGAGCACAACGACCTTCGTCGCGCCTTCGGCCTCGACCTGGCGGGCGATGCCGTCGACGGTGATGGTGCCGTCGACCGGCTGGCCGCCGGTCATCGCGACGGCGTCGTTGAAGAGGATCTTGTAGGTGATGCGCGTGCCGGCCGCGATCGCCTGGCGAATCGCGAGGTAGCCCGAGTGGTAGTAGGTGCCGTCGCCCAGGTTCTGGAACACGTGCGGCACCTTCGTGAACATCGAATGCGAAACCCAGTCGACGCCCTCGCCGCCCATCTGGATCAGGCCTTCGGTGTCGCGGTCCATCCACGAGGCCATGAAGTGGCAGCCGATGCCGGCCTGCGCGCGCGAACCTTCGGGCACCTTGGTCGAGGTGTTGTGCGGGCAGCCGGCGCAGAAATACGGCACCCGCTTCACGGAGTCGCCGTCGTTCGAGAGCAGCTGCGGCAGCGTGAAGTCGACGACGAGGGCGCGCCGGTCGAGCTGCGGGAAGCGCGCCGCCAGCCACGCGGCGACGATCTCGATCAGCCGCGACGGCCGCAGCTCGCCAAGCTCGCTGATCAGCGCGTGGCCGGCCGCGTCGCGCTTGCCGACGATGCTCGGCCGCACCGCGCGGTTGTAGAACTGATCGCGCAGTTGCCGCTCGACGAGGCCGGCCTTCTCCTCGACGACGAGGATCTCGTCGAGCCCGCTCGCGAAGGCATCGAGCCGCGTCGGCTCGAGCGGAAAAGCGAGGCCGACCTTGTAGAGGCGCACGCCCGCCTCGGCCAGCGCCGCGAGCGGAATGTCGAGGCGGCGAAAGACCTCGAGCAGGTCGAGGTGGGCCTTGCCGCAGGTGAGGATGCCGACCGTCGCGCGCGGCGACACCACGATTTCGCGGTCGATCGCGTTCACCTTCGCGAAGGCACGCACCGCGTCGAGCTTGGCGTGAAGGCGCGCCTCGATCTTCAGCGACGGCAGGTCGGGCCAGCGGTAGTGCAGGCCGTCGGCCGGCGCGACGAAGCCGGTCGCGGCGGCGACGGAATCGGCGCTCTGCCAGGCTGCGACACGCGCGTTCGTCTCGTCGAGATCGACCGTCGAGCCGCTCTCCACCACTTCCGAGAGCGCCGTGAAGCCGACCCAGTTGCCGGAAAAGCGCGACAGCGCCCAGCCGTACAAACCGAACTCGAGGTACTCGGCCACGCTCGCCGGCGCCACGAACGGCATGTGCCACGACTGCATCGCGTCGTCGCTCTGGTGCGGCATCGACGACGAGACGCAGCCGTGGTCGTCGCCTGCGATCACGAGCACGCCGCCGTGCGGCGACGAGCCGTAGGCGTTGCCGTGCTTGAGCGCGTCGCCGGCGCGGTCGACGCCGGGGCCCTTGCCGTACCACATCGCATAGACGCCGTCGGCCGTGCGCTCGGGGTCCGACTCGACGCGCTGGGTACCGAGTACCGCCGTCGCCCCGAGCTCTTCGTTGATGGCGGGCAGGAATTTCACGCCGGCAGCATCGAGCAGCTTCGAGGCCTTCCACGCCTGCTGGTCGACCATCCCGAGCGGAGAGCCGCGGTAGCCGCTGATGAAGCCGTTCGAGTTCACACCGGCAGCGGCGTCGAGCGCGTGCTGCATGAGCGGCAGCCGGATCAGGGCCTGCGTGCCGGTGAGGAAGACGGCGCCCGAAGTGGCCGCGAGGTTGTCGGCGAGGGCGTAGTGCGGGCGGGCGAGGGAGGTCGGCATGGCGTGTGTATTCGTCAAAGAAGGCTCGGTCATCCTGAGCGCAGCTCAGGATGACATGGGTGCGGGAGAAAGTGCTTCTGTTTCACTCGTCCGCAGCCGCTTTCGTAGAATTTCCCTCTCCCGTTCGACGGAAATCAGGATGTATCTACTAGACGACAAGGACCGGGGCCTGCTCCACGAGCTGCAGCGCGACTCGCGCCAGACCGTGCAGCAGCTCGCTGCGGCCGTCGGCCTCACGGCCACGCCGTGCTGGAAACGCATCAAGGACATGGAGGCGGCCGGCGTCATCACGGGCTACGGCGCGCGGGTCGAGCGCGAGAGCGTCGGCCTCGCGCTCTGCGTGCTCGCGGAAGTCAACCTCACGCAGCACACCGAGACGACGGTGCGCGAGTTCGAGCGCGCCGTTGCCGCCTGCGCGCAGATCGTGAGCTGCCACAGCACGACCGGCGCGGCGGACTATTCGATGATGGTGCTCGTGGAGGACATCAAGACCTACGAGCAGTTCCTGCACGACACGGCGTTCAAGCTGCCGGGCGTGACCCACATCCGTTCGAGCGTGGTGCTGAAGGAGGTCAAGGCCGCGGCCGGCGTGCCGATCGCCACGGCCCGGCGCGCCGCACCGCGCAAGGCCAGGGTCAGGGCTTCACGAACCTGAGCACGAACTCGTCCTTCGGCTGCTTCGGCTCGGGCTCTTCCCGATCGCGCGGGTCGGCCGGGTTGCGCAGGAAATCGCCGGCCTGGTCGAGGCGAAAGCCGGCCGCTTCGACTTCGCGGCGCAGGAACGATTCCTCGATGCGATGCAGCGTCGTCGATTCGGAGATGCCGGTGCCGGGCCGCCCGGCATGGTCGGCGACGACATAGACGCCGCCCGGCTTCAAGGCCGCGAACACGGCGGCGTTGAGGCGGGCGCGATCGATCCCCATGCCGCCGAAGTCGTGGTAGTTGAAGAACAGCGTGACGACGTTGAAGGCACCGTTCTCGAGACCGATCGGCGCCGGACTTTCGTACGGCCGCTCGACGGCGACGATGTTGGCCGCCGACGCCTTTTGCGCCCGCTCGGCGAGCGCCATCGCCGAGGTCCGCGCCGGCGCCGGCCGGCTCGGATCGCGCGGCCGGCTCTGGCCGTAGACGCGGCCGCCGGGGCCGACGGCGCGCGCCAGCAGCTCGGTCGTGTAGCCGCCGCCGGCGCTGACGTCGAGCGCCGTCATGCCAGGCTTGATGCCGATGAAGGCGAGCACCTCGGCGGGCTTTCGGCGCTCGTCGTTGCGGCGATCGGCGTCGCTGCGGTCGGGCGCGGCGACGATCGCGGCGATCTGCTGCGAGCTCAGCAGCGGTGGCCCGCCGGTCGTCGATGCACAGCCCACGCAGATCAACGCAGCCAACGTCGTGGCGAGGGCCTTGCGGTGTGTCGTGCGGCTGTTGGGCTGGCTCATGGTCGCGGTCTCCTCATTCATCCGTGGTGCCGATTCGATGCAGTCGCGATTCGAGTCCATCGATGCGCTCGATCAGGTCGAGCGCGAGGGCGACACCGGCTGCATTGATCTGAAGATCGCGCATCAGCCGCGCTGCCGCACGTGTGCGCCGCAAAGCGACAGCGCCGAAGCGCCACTGCTCGCGCGTCGAGCCCTCGGCCGGCTGCAGCACGCCCTCGACGATCCACAGCTCGACCTCGAGCTCGGAGGCTTGGCAGGCGCGACACAGCTCGACGATCGTCAGCATCGTCTCCTCGCCGACGATGCTGCCGCGCAGCCCGGTGGGACTCTGACTGACCATGGCCGGTCACCCTGCGGGTCGGGCCCGCGGGTCGTAGCCCGCGAACGATTTCGCCATCGCCTCGTACGCCTCGCGGGCGCTGTCGCCGTCGGCAGCGGGCAGGGCGATGGCGAGCACGGCATAGAGGTCGCCGGGAGTCTTGCCGGGCAGGCCGCGGCCCTTCAGCCGCAACTTGCGGCCGGCGGTCGAACCCTTCGGCACCGAGAGCTGGACCGGGCCGTCGGGCGTCGCCGCCTCGACGGTGGCGCCGAGCGCCGCTTCCCACGGCGCGACCGGCAAATCGAGATAGACATCGCTGCCGTCGACGCGAAAGCGAGGGTGCGGCTTGAACTCGACCTCGAGGTAGAGGTCGCCGGCCTGGCCGCCGCCGGAGCCCGGCGCACCCTGGCCGGCCAGGCGCAGGCTCTGGCCGGCGCGGATACCCTTGGGGATGTGGACGTCGAGGGTGCGATCCTGGGCCGCGCCGCCCGCCGCCGGCATCCGCATCGTGATGCCGCGCTCGGCACCGCGGTACGAATCCTCGAGGTCGATCGAGACCTTGGCGTGATGGTCATCGCCGGGCACCGGGCCACGCCTTCGCGGCGCACCGGCACGGCCGCGGCCGCCGAACAGCGACTCGAAGAAGTCGCTGCTGTCGAAGCCCGCTCCGCCGTTGCCGAAAGGGCTGGCGCCGCCCGCACCGGCACCGCCGCGCGACGCGAAGCCGTCCCAGTTCGGCGGCGGCTGGAAGTCCTGGCCGGCGCGGTAGCCGCTGCCGACCTGGTCGTAGGCGGCGCGCTTCTCCGGGTCCTTCAGAACCTCGTTGGCCTCGTTGATGTCCTTGAAGCGGGCCTCGGCATCCGCCACTTTGCTCACGTCGGGATGGAACTTGCGGGCGAGCTTGCGGTAGGCGCCCTTGATGTCGTCCTGCGTCGCCGTGCGCGCCACGCCGAGGGTCTCGTAGTAGTCCTTGTATTTCATGAGTGGTGCAGGGCCGGCTCCGGCAGCGCCACGGCCCGGCCGTCGCACGGCTCCATCAGCGTCTCGGTGGCGGCCTGCAGCGTGCAGTGATCGATCGCGAAGCGCTCGGCCATGCGCGCGGCGGCGCGGCGGTAGAAGGCGTCGTCGGGGTGGCCGGTGGGGGTGACGAGATGGGCCGTCAGCGCCACCTGCGTGGTGCCGACGGCCCATACGTGCAGGTCGCTCACTAGGGCGACGCCGGGCAGCGCCGCCAGCTCGGCGCGCACGGCTTCGAGGTCGATGTGGGCGGGCACGCCATCGAACATGAGGTGCAGCGAATCGCGGAACAAGCCCCAGGTGCCGAGCAGGATCACGACCGCGATCACCAGCGTCATCACCGGGTCGAGCCAGTTCCAGCCGAACCAGAGCACGCAGGCGCCGGCGACGACGACACCGGCCGATACGGCGGCGTCGGAGGCCATGTGGAGGAAGGCGCCGCGGATGTTGATGTCGGCGTCTCGACCGCGCATGAACAGCATCGCGGTGGCGAGGTTGACGACGATGCCGATCGCCGCCACCGCCATCACCGTGACGGCTTCGATCGGCGGCGGCGCCGCGATGCGGCCGATCGCCGCCCAGGCCAGCGAGCCGATGGCCACCAGCAGCAGCAGCGCGTTGGCGAAGGCGGCCAGGATCGAGGCGCGTTTCCAGCCATAGGTGTGGCGCGGCCCCGGCGCCAGCCGGCCGGCGAACGCACCGGCCCAGGCGAGGACGAGGCCGGCGACGTCGCCGAGGTTGTGGCCGGCGTCGGCGAGCAGCGCCAGCGAATCGGCGCGCCAGCCGTAGAACGCCTCGATGCCGACGAAGGCGAGATTGATGGCGATGCCGATCGCGAAGGCGCGGTCGTGGTTGGCGGGACCATGGGCGTGCCCGTGGCCATGCGCGCTCCCATGCGCATGGCCGTGATCATGGCCATGATCGTGGTCGTCGTGGCGGCTCATGGCGCCTTCGTCCGCGCTATCACCCGAGCTGCGTGCGCATCGCGTCGATGACGGCGCGGTAGTCGCGCTCGCCGAAGATCGCGCTGCCGGCGACGAAAGTGTCGCAGCCGGCATCGGCAGCGGCTCGGATGTTGTCGGTCTTGATGCCGCCGTCGACCTCGAGGCGGATGTCGCGGCCGCTCGCCTCGATGCGGCGGCGAACCTGCTCGATCTTCTTCAGTGCCGACGGGATGAAGCTCTGGCCGCCGAAGCCGGGGTTCACGCTCATCACCAACACCAGGTCGACCTTGTCGATGACCCAGTCGAGCGCATCGAGCGGCGCCGCCGGGTTGAGGACCAGGCCGGCCTTGCAGCCGCCATCGTGGATGAGCTGGATCGTGCGGTCGACGTGGGTGCTGGCGTCGGGATGAAAGCTGATGACGTCGGCGCCGGCCTTCGCGAAGGCCTGCGCCAGGGCGTCGACGGGATGGACCATGAGGTGCACGTCGATCGGCACCTTGCTGCCGTCGGCCTTTTGCGCGTGCTTCCTGATCGCGGCGCAGACCATCGGCCCGATGGTCAGGTTCGGCACGTAATGGTTGTCCATCACGTCGAAGTGGATCCAGTCGGCGCCGGCCGCGATGACGGCGGCGACTTCGTCGCCCAGCCGCGCGAAGTCGGCGGAGAGGATGCTCGGGGCGATGAGGTGCTGCGGCATGTCGGCTCGAAGCGACTCATTCTAGGTCGCACCTTCGAGCCGCGACCCCGCTCCTAGAATCGGCCATGGCCCATCCCGAGTTCACGACCACCGTCGCCGTCCGGCACCTGCCCGAGCAGTCCGACACCGACGCCGGCCAATACGCCTTCGCTTACACGATCACGATCAGGAACAGCGGCGACGTCACCGCCCAGCTCATCGGCCGCCACTGGATCGTGACCGACGCCCACGGCCATGTCGACGAAGTGCGCGGCCTCGCCGTCGTCGGCCACCAGCCGCTGCTGAAGCCGGGCGGGAGCTTCGAGTACACCAGCTGGACCCGCCTGGCGACGCCGCACGGCACGATGCGCGGCACCTTCTTCTGCATGACCGAGGACGCCCGCCCGTTCGACGCTTCGATCGGCGAGTTCGGCCTCACGCTCGCCTCCGCGCTGCACTGACGGTGCCTCCACGCTCACTTCGTTCGCTGCCCCCCGAGGGGGCGCCAGCGACCTTGGGACGGCCCGGCGGTCACTGACCTTTTCGCGGATGGCCAAGACCCGCGCCTCGCCGTGGGACCTGACGGCGCTTCTCAACGCCGCCGACCCGAAGGCATCTCTCGCTGAACGGCATCTCTGGGTCGTTCGCCTCATGGAGTGGCTGCGGCACGCGCCGCTCGAGGCCGGCGCCGTTGCCGGCGCCGCGCCGAAGACTGCGGCTGCGCCTGCCCTTCGCCTCAAGCACATGCTCGGCGTGCTCGAGCGCAACGAGGAGCATCGCGAGCGCGCCGGCGGCATGCTGGTGATGTTCCTGCGCGAGGTCGACAGTGCGGCGCTGCTCGCCGACTTCGGCTTCGCGCCGCGCACCGGCCTGTGGGCCGAGCTCGGCCGCCGCGTGCGCGCTCGCGTGCTGCCGCTGACGGCGGCGACCACCGACCTCGGCGAGCTGTTCGGCCTGCTCTTCCCGCCCGGCACCGACGCCGACTGGCTGACCCATCTCGACGACGAGACGCTGGACCGCCTGCAGCATGTGCTGGCGCCGCTCGCCGACGGTGGCGGCGACTGGCGGCTGCCGTTCCTCGAGGCGATCATGTTCCTCGCCACCGCCGTGCGCGCCGCCGGCTTCTCGCCGACGCTGCGCCAGCGCATGAGCCCGGAGCTGCTCAAGGACCGTCCGTTCCGCCAGCTCGCGCGCGCCGCCGAGCGCATCGTCGAGCTCGTCGAGACCGGCGGCCACGAAGGCCACGCGGCACTGCTCCAGGAAGCGCAGTTCCTGCGCGCCCTGCTCGAGACCTGCCGGCGCTGCGCCGACAGCGTCCACGAGCACCTCGAGGCACACGGCGTCTCGGTCGATGTCGTCTTCGATGTCGACCAGCTGAAGGAGCGGACCCACCGCATCGATTCGATGCTCACCTGCGTTCTGAGCGCCGAGCGCGGCCGCGACCTGCTCCGGCTCGTCGCCGAGCTCGCGCACACCGCCGAGCGGCAGCGCTCGATCCGCGGCCTCTTCTCGCAGCACTATTCGCTGCTCGCCCGCAAGGTCGCCGAGCGCAGCGCCGCCACCGGCGAGCACTACATCACCCGCGACGCCGCCGAATACGGCCGCATGCTGCGCGCCGCGCTCGGCGGCGGCGCCGTGCTCGGCGCCACGACGCTGGCCAAGTTCGCGATCGCCGCGCTCGGCCTCGGCGCCTTCTGGTCCGGTCTCGGCGCCGGCCTCAGCTACGCCGCCTCGTTCCTGCTCATCCAGGTCCTGCACTTCACCGTCGCCACCAAGCAGCCGGCGATGACGGCGCCGGCGCTGGCCGACAAGCTCGGCGACGTCTCGACCGACGCCGGCGTCGAGCGCTTCGTCGACGAGGTCGCGCACCTCATCCGCTCGCAGGCGGCCGGCATCTTCGGCAACCTGATGGCGGTGATCCCGGTCGTGCTGGCCGCGCAGTGGCTGGCGCGCGCCGTCTTCGCGGCGCCGCTGATCGGCCCGGTGCCTGCCCGCCACGTCCTCGATTCGTTGACGCTGCTCGGGCCGACCGCCCTGTTCGCAGCGCTGACCGGCGTGCTGCTGTTCGCGAGCTCGCTGATCGCCGGGTGGGTCGAGAACTGGTTCGTCTGGCACCGGCTCGACAGCGCCATCGCCTGGAACCCGCGCATCGTGGCGCGGCTCGGGGCGGCGCGGGCGCGGCGCTGGTCGGCCTATTGGCGCGCCAACATCTCCGGCTTCGCGTCGAACATTTCGCTCGGCCTCCTGCTCGGCCTGGTGCCGGCGGTGGCCTCGTTCTTCAGCCTGCCGCTCGACGTCCGCCACGTCACCCTCGCCACCGGCCAGCTGTTCTCGGCGGTCGGCGTGCTCGGCCTCGGCATCGTTGCCAGCGCGCCGTTCTGGTGGTGCGTGGCCGGCATCGCCGCCACCGGTGCGCTCAACCTCGGCGTCAGCTTCTTCCTCGCCTTTCGCGTCGCCCTGCGCTCGCGCGGCATCCGCTTCGCCGACCGCAGCCGGATCCACCGCGCGATCCGCCAGCGGCTGGCGCACGCGCCGGCCAGCTTCGTGCTGCCGCCATCGGCGCTGCCGCAGACCGGCCCTTAACGCCGTTCGTCGTCGCTCCGTTCACCCTTTTGGCGACCGGCGAACATCGTCCACCAGACGATGAAGAGGAGCAGGCCGAGGGCGGCGAGTGCTTCCAGGAGAATGGCCCACATGTCGAGCGCTTTCCGATTCGCCCCGCGGTGGGTCGCGACAGCCATTCTAGGAACGATGGCGGCGTGTTCGAGCACGCCGTTGCAGCCACCGGCCGACCCAGTTCCGGCGCGGCCCGCGTCGACTGCGACGCCAGCCGCGACCAGCGAGTCGCGAGCGCCCCCCGCGGCGACCATCGAGCAGCCGCGCGCGCGCTGGATCGCGGTGTCGTGGGCCGAGCTGCCCGGCTGGGACCGCGACCGCACCGCCGAGTTCTGGCCGGCCTTCCGGCGCAGCTGCGAACGGCCGGTGCCGGTCTGGCTGGCCGCCTGCGCGAGCGCGAGGAAGGCCGCGGCCGGGAGCGACGCTTCGGCGCGGGCCTGGCTCGAACAGCACCTGCAGCCGTACCGCGTCGAGTCGCCGGAGCGCGACGCCAGCGGCCTCGCCACCGGCTACTTCGAGCCGCTGGTGGAAGCGTCGAGGGCACCGCGCCCGGGCTTTCGCGTCGGCCTCCATGCGCCGCCGGCGGACCTGGCCAGCCGCCGCCCCTACTGGACGCGGCAGCAGCTCGACGCCCTGCCGGCGGCGCAAAAGAGCCTGCGCGGCAGCGAGATCGCCTGGGTGCGCGACAAGCTCGATGCCCTGCTGCTGCAGATCCAGGGCTCGGGCCGGCTCGCCTTCGCGGGCGGCGCTGGCGCCGCAACGCAGACCGTGCGCATCGCCTTCGCCGGCCACAACGACCAGCCGTACCGATCGATCGGCCGCTGGCTCATCGACGAAGGCGAGCTGCGCCCGGGCGAAGCGTCGTGGCCGGCGATCCGGGCCTGGGCGCGCCAGCATCCGCAGCGCGTCGACGAGATGCTCTGGCAGAACCCGCGCGTCGTCTTCTTCCGCGAGGAGCCGCTGCCCGATCCCGGGGTCGGGCCGAAGGGCGCGCAGGGCGTGCCCCTGACGCCAGGGCGCTCGATCGCCGTCGACCCGCTGAACGTTCCCTACGGCACGCCGGTCTGGCTCGACACCACCGAGCCGCTGTCGTCGGTGCCGCTGCGCCGGCTGACCGTCGCCCAGGACACCGGCACCGCCATCACGGGTGCCGTGCGCGCCGACTATTTCTGGGGCTGGGGCGCCGACGCCGAGGCCCAGGCCGGGCGCATGAAGCAGCCCTTGCGCATGTGGGTCTTGTGGCCGCGCTGAAAATGAAAGATTCGTCCCCACGTGGCGACTCATGTCCGCACCCCATGGAGCCTTGCCGATGACCCGCCGCCCCTTCCTCGCCGTTCTCTCCGCCTTCGGTTTCGCACCGGCGCTCGCCCGGGCCCAGGGCGCTCCCAAGGTCGAGCCGCTCAAGCTCGCCGATGCCGAATGGAAGAAGCGGCTGACGCCGCAGCAGTACGACGTGCTCCGCCACGAAGGCACCGAGTACCCCGGCTCGAGCCCGCTCAATGCCGAGAAGCACAAGGGCATGTTCCACTGCGCCGGCTGCGACCTGGCGCTCTTCTCGTCGGACACCAAGTACGAGAGCGGCACGGGCTGGCCGAGCTTCTGGCAATCGCTGCCCGGCGCCGTCGTCACCAAGACCGACATCAAGATGATCATCCCGCGCACCGAGTACCACTGCGCGCGCTGCGAAGGCCACCAGGGCCACATCTTCGACGACGGCCCCAAGCCCACGGGCAAGCGCTACTGCAACAACGGCGTGGCGCTGAAGTTCGTCGCTGCCTGATGCCCTAGGGCGAGCCCGCGGCGGGCTCCGGCCCCGGTCCCGACGACCGCTTCGCCGGCCGGGCCAACAGCTATGCTGGCGGGCTTCTTGCTCGGTCGAGCCATGACAGCCGTACCGGCCCTCCGTGCCCGCCGCACCGACTCGGCCGCCGCCGACCCGCCCTGGCGCGACCAGGAGCTGCTGCTCATGAGCGAGGTGATGCGGCTCGTCGGCCAGAGCCTCGCCACCGAGGTCGTGCTGCGCGAGATGCTGCACCTGCTGTCCGAGCTGCTCGGCCTCAACCGCGGCCGCATCGTGCTGGCCGACGGCGTCGACGCCGGTGGTGCTGGACCGGGCCACGGCGCTGCGCCCCGCGTGCGCGCGGCCACGGCCGGCCCGTCGTCGATCCGCTACGCCTATGGCCTGACGGCAGCCGAGATGGCGCGGGGTCGCTATGCCGAAGGCGAGGGCATCACCGGCGCCGTGCTCGCCACCGGCCAGCCGATCATCGTCCAGGACATCGACGCCGAGCCGCGCTTCCTCTGTCGTGCCGTCGATCGCACGCGGCTGCCGCAGGAGATCGTCGCCTTCATCGCACTGCCGATCGAGGTCAATCGGCGGACGGTGGGCGTGCTCGCGGTGCACCGCATCCGCCACCGCCACCGCCTGCTGGCCGACGACGTGGCGCTGCTGCGCATCCTCGCCACGCTCGCCGGCCAGCTGCTGCAGCTGCGCTCGCTGGTCGAGGAAAAGACCCGCGCGCTCGAGGCCCGCAACGCCGTGCTCACGCGCGCCCTCGAATCGGCGGCGGCGCGCTACGGAATCATCGGCACCTCGCCTGCCTTGCTGAGCGCGCTCGGCGCACTCGAGCGGGTGTCGCAGGCGGCGGCCGCGGTGCTGCTGCTCGGTGAATCGGGCACCGGCAAGGAGCTGTTCGCGCGTGCCGTGCATCTCGCCAGCCCGCGGCGCGGTGCACCCTTCATCAAGGTCAACTGCGCTGCGATTCCCGACACGCTGTTCGAGTCGGAGCTGTTCGGCCACGAGCGCGGTGCCTTCACCGGCGCCAGCGCGGCCCGCGCCGGCTGGTTCGAGCAGGCCGACGGTGGCACCATCTTTCTCGACGAGGTCGGCGAGCTGCCGCTGGCGATGCAGGCCAAGCTGCTGCGCACGCTGCAGGAAGGCACGATCGTGCGGCTCGGCGGCAAGCACGAGACGCGCGTCGACGTGCGCCTCGTCGCCGCGACCAATCGCGATCTCGCGCTCGAGGCCGAGCGCGGCGGCTTCCGGCGCGACCTCTTCTATCGACTCAATGTGGTGCCGATCCGCCTGCCCTCGCTGGCCGAACGGCACGAAGACGTGCGGCCGCTCGCGCTGCACATCCTGAGCCGCGTGAACCAGGCGCATCAACGCAACGTCAACCTCTCGCAAGGCGCGCTCGCCACGCTGGAGGCCTACGCCTGGCCGGGCAACATCCGCGAGCTCTCGAACGTGATCGAGCGGCTGGTCCTGCTGACCGACGACACCGTCATCTCGGCCGGCGAGCTCGCGCGCTTCCTGCCTAGCGCGGGCCGCTCGCTGCCGCCCGACCGCAGCGACCCGGCGCCGGGGGTGGTGCGCGAGTACCGCGAGCTGCGCTCGCATTCGGCCGAGGAATTGCGCGCCGCGCTGGCACGCCACGGCGGCAACCGCTCGCGTGCCGCGCAGACGCTCGGGCTGACGGTGCGGCAGTTCACGTATCGGTTGACCAAGCTGGGCTGAGACGGCGACACAACGTCGACAAAGTGTCGACATCGCCGTGTCCGACCGGCCACCCCGCACTGCCGCCTGCCGGGCGTCGCGTCCCCATGCATGCGTGGCACGGCCGTTGCGATAGGAGGCTGACCCGCCACGCAAGGAGCCTCCGCATGAGCCAGCCCGCCGTCCTCGTTTCTCCCGCCGAACTCGACGCGATGATGAAGACCGACAAGGTCGTCGTCATCGACACGCGCGATGCCGACGCCTACGCCGCGGGTCACGTCCCCGGCGCCGTCAACATGCGCGAGATCTTCACCTTCCTCGCCACTTCCACGCCCGAAGGACTGGAAGAGCTGAGGGGCACGTTCGCCAAGCATCTGGGTGCGGCTGGCCTTTCAGGTGCCGAGACGGCCGTGTTCTACGAAGACGCGCTCAACAGCGGCTATGGCCAGTCGTGCCGCGGCTACTACCTGCTGACCTGGCTCGGCTACCCGAAGGTCAAGGTGCTCAACGGCGGCTACTCGGCCTGGAAAGGCGCCGGCATGCCGGCCTCGACCGAGCCGGTGACGCCGACTCCGGCCACCTTCCCCACCGACCTGAAGAGCGCCGACGTGATGCTCACCAAGGGCGACATGCTGAAGGCGCTCGACACCGACACCGTGCTGCTCGACGTGCGCGACATCGACGAATGGATCGGCGACAGCTCCTCGCCCTACGGCAAGGACTACGCGCCGAGGAAGGGCCGCATCCCGGGCGCCAAGTGGGTCGAGTGGTATCGCTTCATGAAGCCTTCCGCCCAGGGCCCGATGATCAAGTCGCCCGACGAGGTCAAGGCCGAGTGCGCCACCGCCGGCATCTCGACCGCCGACACGGTCTACCTCTACTGCTTCAAGGGCGCGCGCGCCTCGAACACCTTCCTCGCCCTGAAGCAGGCCGGCTTCGACGACGTGCGCATGTACTTCGGCTCGTGGAACGAATGGTCGCGAGATCCGGCGCTGCCGATCGAGAGCGGTCTGCCGTTCGCCGAGCCGAAAGCCGCGCCGCTGGCGATGGCCGCCTGAGCCCGCCATGTCGGCCATTCTCGAGACACCGACCACCGTCCGCGCGTACCTGCGCCCGATCGACCGCGACGGCCTCGCCGCCTTTGCCGAGAAGGGCCGCGGCAACCCGGCCTCGCGCGGCACCAACAAGGTCAAGACGGTGATGGAGGGCAAGTACCGTTCGCTGAGCTACGTCGGCGAGCATGCGCCGGTGGTCGTCGACGAGCCGCTGCACCTGTTCGGCGAGAACACCGCGCCGGCACCCGGCGAGATCGTGCTCTCGGCCCTCGGCGGCTGCCTCGCCGTGGGCATCACTGCGGTGGCGACCTGGAAGGGCGTGCCGCTCTCGAAGCTCGAGATCTTTCTCGAGGGCGACATCGGCAACCCGGCCGCGTGGGGCGCCGGCGGCGCCCAGAAGGCGCCGCCGGAGATGGGCTTCCAGGCGATCCGCGTCAAGGTCGTGATCGAAGGTGACGCGACACGCGAAGCGCTCGATGAGATCGTGCAGCACGCGAATTTCTACTCTCCGGTCGCCAACTCGATGCGCAACCCGATTGCGTTCGAGATTGGTCTGGCCTGAGCGCCGGCCGCTCCGAACTCTCCCGATCGACGCGAGCATGTCAGCTGTCATCCAACCGCGGCCACGCGAACGCGACCCTGCGCCTTCGGTAGCGGACGCCGCGGCGATGCTGGCCGAAGTCCGCGGCATCGCCGACAGCACGCTCGCCGACCTGGCCGACGACATCGACCGGCGCGGCCTGTACCCAAAGTCGGTGCTGCTGGCGCTCGGCGAGGCCGGTGCCTTCGGAGCCCATCTCGGCGGCGCCAGCGCCGACTACGGTGCCGCGATCCGCGCCATTGCCGAGGTCTCGCGCGTGTGCGGCGCCACCGGCTTCATGATGTGGTGCCATGACGTGTGCGGCGTGTACATGGAGCAGTCGGGCAACCCCGCGCTGCTGGGTGCGGCGCTCGAAGATCATGCCGCGGCGCGCACGCTCGGCGCCACCGGCATGAGCAACCCGATGAAGACCTTCGCCGGCATCGAGCCGATGCTCCTGAAGGCGCGGCGCGACGCACGCGGCGGCTACGTCGTGAACGGCGCGCTGCCCTGGGTCAGCAATCTCGGACCCCACCACTACTTTGGCGCCGTTGCGCTGGTGGAGAACGGCGAGCCCGCAGCCAGCCATCACACGCAAGAGACGCCGCACGAGATCATGTTCATGGTCCGCTGCGACGCCGCCGGCGTCGAGCTCCGCCACTGCCCGAGCTTCTCGGCGATGGAAGGCACCAACACCTGGGCCGTGCGCCTCACCGACCACCGCATCGGCGACGCCGACATGATCGCCGACCCGGTGCGGCCCTTCGTCGGCCGCATCCGTGCCGCGTTCATCCTGCTGCAATGCGGCATGGGCCTGGGCGTGGCGCAAGGCGCGATCGATTCGATCTGGGCGGTCGAGCGCCAGCTCGGCCACGTCAACGAATTCCTCGACGACCGGCCGGACGACCTGCAGGCCGAACTCGACGCGCTGAGCGACCGCACCCTGCAGCTCGCGCAGACGCCGTTCGGCAGCGAGCGCGAGTTCATCATCGATGTGCTCGACGCGCGCGCACACGCCTCCGAGCTCGCCTTGCGGGCCGCGCAATCCGCCCTGCTCCACCAGGGCGCACGCGGCTACCTGATGAGCTCCGAGGTGCAGCGGCGGGTGCGCGAGTCGCACTTCGTCGCCATCGTCACGCCGGCGCTGAAGCACCTGCGCAAGGAGATCGCCCGCCTCTCGGCGCCGGAAATTCCGTCGTGAGCCGCTGGGCCGTTCCCAAGGCGAACACCGGCGTGCGAAGCGCGCCGGCCTCCGTATGACCGCCGAGGTCATTGCCCTCGTCTGGCGCAAGTTCATCTGCCGCGCCTGCGGCCTGATCTACGACGAGGCGAAGGGCGACGCCGACAGCGGCCTGGCCGCGGGCACGCGCTTCGAGGACATCCCCGACGACTGGGCCTGCCCGTTGTGCGGCGTGACCAAGGCCGACTTCGAACCGCACGTCGACGCCCCGGTCGCACGACGCGCGGCGGGCCGGCCGATGGCGACGCGGCCGGCCGCGGGCCGGCGCCGGCCGGGCATCGTGATCGTCGGCGCCGGCCGCGCTGGCTGGCAGATGGCCGCAGCGCTGCGTGCGCACGACGAAGCGGTGCCGATCAACGTCGTCACCGCATGCAACGGCGACGTGTACGACAAGCCCCTGCTGTCGGTGGCGTTCGCCAAGCGACTCGCGCCGGGCGGCATCGCCTCGGAGCGCGGCAGCGAAGTCGCAGCGCGCCTCGGCGTTCGGCTGATGGCGAACACCCAAGCCGTCCGCATCGACGCGCTCGCTTCGGCCCTGCGCACGACCCGCGGCACGCTGCCCTACGCCCACCTCGTGCTGGCGCACGGCGCCGCGCCGCGCGAGGTCGGTGCGCTTCCCGCCGCGCTCTGCTGGCGCATCAACCACCTCGATGCCTACCGCGCGCTGCGCGAGCGGCTCGATGCGGCGGGCGATGCCGGCGCCTTCGTCGCGCGGCACATCGTCGTGGCGGGGGCTGGCCTGGTCGGCTGCGAGCTCGCGAACGACCTTGCACTCGCCGGCCACGAGGTCACGCTGCTCGAAGCCGCCGAGCGGCCGCTCGCTTCATTGCTCGATGCCGACGCCTCACGGGCCTTGCTCGACGCGTGGCGAGCGCTGCCGATCCGATTCGAAGGCGGCGTGCGCATCGACGGCATCTCGCGCGAAGGTGCACTTCGGCTCGTGCACCTGTCCGGCGGCCGCACCATCGCCGCCGATCACGTCGTCGCCGCGACGGGCCTCGCCACGCCGTCGCGCCTCGCAGCGAGCGCCGCGCTGGCGTGGGACGACGGCATCGCGGTCGATGCGTCGACCCTGCACACCAGCGTGCCGAACATCCACGCGCTCGGCGATTGCATCAGCATCGGTGGCCGGCCGCAGCGCTACATCGAGCCGATCGCGCGCCAGGCCCGCCGCATCGCCGCGACGATCGCGGGCCGTGTCGACCCGGAGCCCTACGACTCGGCCCGCCCACCCATCCGCATCAAGACCACGAGCCACCCGTTCACGATCCATTGACGAGGCGACGATCGCGATCGTGGCGCAGGGCCGCCGCCGCTCAGAAGCCCAGTTCGCTCAAAGAAGCGTGGTTGTCGGGCCGGCGCCCGAGCGGCCAGTGGTAGCGGCGCTCGGCGGCTGCGATCGGCGCGTCGTTGATGCTGGCGA
>Ga0123338_10001153_pt1 | contig 25801 bp, 31 predicted proteins | sample grotaG_FD_89793 | JGI IMG/M metagenome (GOLD analysis project Ga0123338, IMG submission 89793) | Glacier valley bacterial and archeal communities from Borup Fiord, Nunavut, Canada, to study Microbial Dark Matter (Phase II) -... | ecosystem: Environmental > Aquatic > Freshwater > Ice > Glacier ...
GCCCGCGAGCACCACCGGCCGCGGCCCGAAGCGGTCGACGAGATAGCCCTCGATGGGCACGAGCCAGGTCTCGGTGACGACGAAGATCGTGAACGCGACCTGGATCGCGGCGCGGCCCCAGTGATACTTCGCATCCATCGGGTTGACGAAGAGCGTCCAGCCGTACTGCAGGTTGGCGACCATTGCCATGCAGACGATGCCGAAGAAGAGCTGGATCCAGCGGTCGAGCCGTGGCGGGTTGGCTGGGCGGGGCATGCTCGTCGAAGCCGTCATCGAGCCTCCTCAAATCGACGTGTCGGAGCCTGGAACGGCCCGATGGTCGACCGATGGTAGAAGCAGGCTAGCCACTCGGACCCGCGCGTAAACCTAGGGGTGATTTCCCAGCGACACTAGAAGGCTGATCCGCCGCTCCAGGAAGATGCAGCCGGCTGCTCAACTCGGTCCACCAGACGCCGTGATCGAGTGCGTCACTCAATGCTGAACTTGGAGTTGCCCCGTTCTCGCGGACGGTTGGTGACTTGATTCTCAAGTCTCGATGAGCATCGGCGCAGGGTTGTCCACGGCCGGCGTGGCGCCTGCCACGCACAGGCCGGCGGTGGGCAACCCGTGTTGAACGCTCGGTGGTTGTCGTAGCTTGTCGGCGTGCATCCTTTCGAAGTTGACGGGCGAGATGCGGCCATGCGCCGAGTGACGTCGGCGCGGGTTGTACCAAGCTTCAATCCAGGTGAAGACAGCCAGTCGCGCTTCGGTCTTCGTCTTGAAGCTGCGTCGCTCGATCAGCTCGCATTCGAGGCTGGCGAAGACGCTCTCGGCCATGGCGTTGTCGTAGGCGTCGCCGACCGTTCCCATGGAAGGCCTGACGCCCATTTCTTTGCAACGCTTGCCGAAGGCGAGCGACGTATATTGCTTGGGTTCAAGGAGTCGTCGCAACGTCGGTTGCTTGCGCGCTGGATAGTAGGTGATCAAGCGCCTCGGCAACCTACCGACCCGACGCGGCACTCTGGAGCCTCGCGGCTCGCAACTGCGGCTACATCCAGTCCCGTCAGGCGGTCGGCGAAGGATTCACTGCCGCATACGCGTGAGACGCCGTGCCCTCGCTGCCCATTCTGACGCTGGACGAACGCGTCCTCAGCCCCCACTTCGGCTACGTGTTCTATGCGCGCTGGCTCGAACCATACGAATCAATCGTGGGCATGCTCTGGAAGTTCGTGCGCGCGAATCGGCTGTCCGGCGCTTCTGTGATCGCCCAGATCGGTTTCGGGTTGCGGGATCCGTATGAAGGACTTGAACCGACGCCTACGCAAGTGGACTCTCGTGTAGTCGCCAGGCTGTTGCAAGTCAAGCGCAGCAGCGTACTCGCGGGGATGCGCCGGGAGACCCACGAACAGGGTGGCCAGTTCAGGTACTGCCCTCGATGCTTGAATTTCGGCTATCACGGCGTCACCCACCAAGTCGAGCGACACAAGGTCTGTCCGGTACATCGCTGCGCCCTGCACTCGTGTTGCCGACATTGCGCGAGCTCGTCGGCTTACCGCCTTGACGCGCAGCTCCTCGACGCGCCGTTCCGTTGCCCGCACTGCCGCCACTACTTGGCCTTCACTGCTTCAGTTAGTTTCGAAGCCCGCCCGGGCATGGCTCTGAAGGACCGCGTCGCCATCACGCGTTCGATGCTGTCCTGAAGGCGTGGGATGTCTTCCACGGTGGGACATCTTTGCTTCGCGAAGACGGGTGATGTCTGCGGCGGGACAACTTTGCTTTGCAAAGCGAAGGAACGCAGGCTGGACGCGGCCTACCGACCGATCGACGGCGATGGGCAGAGCGCATGGGACATCTTTGCCTGCACGTTTGGACCAACTTTCCTTTGTTCTACGGCATAGGACATGTCTTCCAGCGCGACGAGCAGCACGATCTCCTTCTGCTCGATCGGCAGCAGGTCGAGCGCGCCTTGCAGGTCGAGCACGGCGAGGCGTTCGCCCTGCGTCGGCGCGACCGCGACTTCGGGGGTGTCGTCATCCATCAGCACAGTCGCCAGTTTGGGTCGCCTGATGCCATCGACGTGCAGGTTGTGCATGACGCTGAAGAGCCAGGCGCGAAGGTCGCGCACCTCGCCGCTGCCACGCCAAAGACTCGCCCTGGACCATGCGCGTTCCAGCGTGTCCTGCACCAGGTCGTCAGCATCGTCGCGGTTGCCCGCCAGCGCCCGCGCGTAGCGGCGAAGGCGCGGCACCCAGGACAGCAGGGTCTGAACGTCGTGCATGTTCGGTCGGCAACCGGGATGTTCGTCACTCCTTGACGATGTGCCACACGTTCTTGAAGTTGTCGCCGGTACGGTCGCCTGCCTTCTGGTCGGCCTTGTAGGTGTACACCGGCTTGCCCTTGTAGGCCCATTGGCGCGAGCCGTCTTCGCGCGTGACGATGCTGTAGGCGCCGGTAGGATGGTCCGTGGCCGTAGCCATCATCGGCGGCCACAGCGCGGCGCAGGGGCCGCTGCACGCGCTCTTGCCGCTGTTGGCCGCGTCGTTGTCGAAGGTGTAGAGCGTCATGCCGCTCAGGGCGACGAGCGCGCCGGCGGAGAGCATCGCGGGCGCCTTGGGGGCAGGTGCGCTCATGTTGGCGCAACCAGCAGTCACCAGGAAGGTGACGGCAGACGTGGCCAGGGCGAGGGTCTTGAACATTGAGGGCTCCTGAAAAGGCTGTTGTGATCGTGGGGCTCGGTGGGCTGGTGCTCACAACGGGGCAGACGGCCAGAGCCCCGTCGGTATTCCGTTGGCCTTTGAGAAATCGACAACGCCGGATCTGCACATGCACGTTCGTGACTTCTTCGCGGGACCACAAGGCAGACGCGAGGTGGCCACGTCTAGTCCCTGCCGGTCAGACGAATTCTTTCTCGATAGATGGAATGAATCGGTCGGATATCACGTCTTCCCCTTGAGCCGCATGCGTGGCTAGTGGCGCTGCCGCAGCGATCGGTAGTTGTCCTGCGCCTCTGATCGAACTCAACTCCCCAAACAAGGAACGACGATGAAGATGACGATGGCAAGACAGCTCCTGCTTGCAGCCCTGGCCATGGCCGCGGCCTCGGCCGTGCAGGCGCAAGGCATCACCGACGCGACCGGCGACTTCCTGCCGACCTATGTCGGCCCGAAGAACGGCGACGTGGATGTGGTGAGCGCTTTCGCCGGCTATGACCCGGGCAGCAACCGCTTCAGCTTTTCCGGGACGTTCGCCGGCGCCATCGGGACCACGCCCGGCGCCTTCTATGTCTGGGGGCTCAACCGCGGGGTCGGCTCAGAGCGCTTCACCGCCGGCAACCCGTCGGTCGGGCAAGGCGTGCTGTTCGACGCCGTCGTGTTCCTGCGGCCCGACAGCACGGCGCGCGTGATGCGCTTCGTCGGCACGACCAACACCTTCACCGAGCTGGCCGCGGGCACGGCGACGATCTCCGGCAACACCATTTCTGGGAGCATCGACGGCTCGCTACTGCCCTCGACCGGCTTCACGAGCGCCAACTACACCTGGAACCTCTGGCCGCGAACGGGAGGTACTAACGACACCATCGCCGACTTCGCTCCCAACGGCAGCAACGTGCAGGTAAGCGCGGTGCCGGAACCCGAGACGTATGCGTTGTTCGCCGCTGGCTTGGGCATGCTGGGACTGGCCAGGCGCAGGCGCAAGGTCGCCTGAGCAGCGATGCGCCTTGGCGGGCAGGCGGCATACCGCTTGCCGCCTTATCGAGTGCGAGCGCCCCGTGCTCCGCTGAAGAGGAAAGATCCCCATGACGCGCCCGCCCTCGCTATTGTTTTCGTCGCTGTTCGTGCTCGCATCGAGCGCCTGGCTTTCCGGCTGCGGCTCCGACGCCTACTCGCAGACACCGCCGGGTCCGGTGCAGGCGCCCGCGCTTGCAGGTGCCCAGCCCATCGGCGTCGCAGACCGCGTCTATACCGCGGACCAGACCTCGAACACTCTCACAGTCATCAACCCGGCGACAAACACCGTGCTCGGCACGATCGCCCTCGGCAATGCCCGCCCCGACGATCTTCTCGGAGCGCTCTACAACAAGCAGATCAATACGCACGGACTCGGCTTCTCGCCGGACGGCAAGCTGCTCGCCGCCGTCAACGCGACGACCAACTCGGTCAGCGTGATCGACACGTCGACCAACGCCGTCCGCGGCACGGTCTACCTGCGGCGCGCGCCGCACGAAGCCTTCTTCACGCCCGACGGCAAGGAGATCTGGGTCGCGGTGCGGGGCGAAGGGCACGTGGCGGTGATCGACGTCGCCACCCTGAAGGAGACGATGCAGATCCAGACGAGCGACGGCGCCGCGATGGTGATCTTTCGGCCCGACGGCGCGGTGGCCTTCGTCAACAGCTCGCGCACCGCCGAGCTCACGGTCGTCGACGTCAAGACCCACGCGGTCGTCAAGCGAATCACCGGCCTGGTCAGCCCGTTCTCGCCCAACCTGGCCGCGTCGCCCGACGGCAAGGAGGTCTGGCTGACGCACAAGGACGTCGGCAAGACGACGATCGTCGACGCGCAGACCTTCGCCGTGCTCGGCGTGATCGACACCGGGCCGACCACCAACCACGTTAACTTCGTGTCGCGTGCCGATGGCGACTTCGCCTACGTCACCGTCGGCGGCGAGAACCTGGTCAAGGTCTACCGCCGCAACGGCGGCACGCCGACGCTGGTCGGCACGATCGCCACCGGCAACGATCCGCATGGCCTGTGGCCCAGCCCCGACAACTCGCGTGTCTACGTCTGTCTGGAGAACCAGGATGCCGTGCAGGTCGTCGATACGGCAACGCGGTCGGTCGTCGCCACCTTGAAGATCGGGCAGATGTGCCAGGCGCTGGTGTATGTCGCCAACGCGGTCCCGAGCGGTGACGGGCTTTCGGGCCTGACGCAGCAGAACGTCAACCTGCGCATCCAGTCGACGAAGCTCACCATCGCCGGCGGCGGCGAAGCCGAAGTCGTCATGCGAGAGCTTCAAGGCGTCGACTCGGTCGACGTGCAGGCCAAGGGCCTGGTCGCGGGCCAGACCTATCGCGTCTTCGTGCTGTCCGCCAGCGGCGGTCAGCATTTCATCGCCGACTTCAAGGCCGATGCCAAAGGCATGAGCCAGGTCAATCCCTTGCTGAAATTCTTCGACGCCGGGTCGTCAGGCGTGTTGATCTCGGCTGCCACCTGAGCGTTCCATGAAGCACCTCGTCCTATCCGCCAGCCTCTGCATCGCGGCCCTTGCCGCCGTCTGTTCAGCGCCGAGCGTCGCCGCCGAAGCCGATGCCATCAACGTCTACGGGCCCGGTGGCCCGGCGCCGGCGATGATGGAAGCGGCCAAGGCGTTCGGTGCGGCGCGCGGCGTCACCGTCAACGTCGTCGCCGGTCCGACCCCGCAATGGGTCGAGAAGGCCAAGGTGGATGCCGACGTCGTCTTTAGCGGCGCGGAAAACATGATGAGCGACTTCGCCAAGGCGCTGCCCGGTGCGTTCGACCTGAAGAGCGCCGAGCCGATGTATCTCCGGCCCGTCGCGATCCTGGTGCGGCCGGGCAATCCGAAGCACATCAAGGGATTTCGCGACGTGATCGCGCCCGGCGTGAAGGTGCTCGCCGTCGCCGGCGCGGGTCAGAACGGGCTGTGGGAAGACGTCGCCGGGCGCACCGGCGACATCACGATGCTTCGCGCCTTCCGCAAGAACCTGCTCCTTCCGGAAGCGGCCAACAGCGCCGAGGCGCGCAAGCGCTGGACGGAACAGCCCGACATCGACGTGTGGCTGATCTGGAACATCTGGCAGGTGGCCAATCCCGACTTGGCGCAGGTGGTCGAGATGGACGAGCCGTTCCGCATCTACCGCGACAGCGGCATCGTCCTCACGACCCGGGGCGCGGCCAAGCCGGAGGCGAAGGAATTTGTGGCGTTCCTGCAGTCGCTGCAAGGGCAGACGATCTTCGCCAAGTGGGGCTGGAAGGCGCCCTAAGGCTCGAGCGTGACTTGGTCGCTTCGCGCCGCACTGCTCGCCGGACTCGTTGCCGTCCTCGTCAACACGCTCCTCCTGGATCTGGCCCGGCTCATCCCGCTGGAGGTTCAGGGCGGAGCATTGCTGAAGCTGCTCAAGCTCGGCTTGGGCGACGTGCTGGCGAGAACGAGCCTTGCCGAAGCCTGGAATCGCCTGCACCTTCCGGCTCCGGACTCGGCCATCTTCAAGGCCGTCTTTCACATCGCCGTGGGCTTGGCGATGGCCGTGGTCTACGCGCTGCTGGTGGAGCCGCTCCTGCGCGGACCGGCCTGGTCGAAAGGCCTGCTGTATGCACTCTTGGCCTGGCTGCTCAATGCGTTCGCGCTGCTGCCGGCGATCGGCGAAGGCGTTGCCGGACACGACAAGGTGAGCTTGGCGGGCATCGTCTACTACGCCGTGGCGCACATGGTCTTCTTCGTGCTGATGGCGATGCTTTACGCCCGCTTCCGACGTGATCAGCCGATCGACGCAAGCACGCCCTAGCCGTCTGATGAATACGCCAACCAGGAGCTTCTCTATGCCAATTCGTCGGCTCTCTCCAAAAATCCTGGCGATGGCGCTTGCCACAGGCCTTGTTGCTCCCGTCTCGGCCCAAGGCTCGGACGCGCGCTTGACCGCGAAGATGCCGTTCCCGCCCTGGCAGGACGGCGCCAACAATCCGGCCCTCGATAAGGGCCTTGAGTTCACCGTGCCCGAGGTCGACAACCTTGCCGATTTCCACGGCAATCTCAACGACCCGAAGCTGGTGATCTACTACGGCGGCAACTCGTTCTTCTCGATGGCGCCGCTGGTGCAGGCATTTGAAGCCAGGTACCCGCAGTACCGTGGCAGGGTCTACTTCGAGACCTTGCCGCCGGGCCTCCTCGCCAAGCAGATGGCCAATGGCGGCACGATCACGGTGGGCAACATGACCTGGACGATCAAGCCGGATGCGTACTTCGCCGGTTTGAACGCCGTCAAGATGCTGATCGACAAGGGCGAGCTCGCCGGCGCGCCGGTGCCCTACGTCACCAACAACCTGGCGATCATGGTCGCCAAGGGCAATCCCAAAGGCATCAGGAGCCTGGCCGACCTGGCGCGGCCCGATGTCCGACTCGCCATGCCGAACCCGGCGTTCGAGGGCATCGCGCGGCAGATCCAGGCCAGCCTGGTGAAGGCCGGCGGAGAAGACCTGCGGGCCGCGGTCTACGAGCGCAAGGTCACGGACGGGTCCTCGATGCTGACCCAGATCCACCATCGCCAGACCCCTCTCTACATCATGCAGGGCAAGGTGGATGCGGGCGTGACGTGGCAATCCGAAGTGGCGTTTCAGGAACAGGCGGGCCACCCGATCGAAGCGGTCGCGATTGCAGCGGCCCACAACACCACGGCCATCTACGCCGGCGCGGCGGTCAACGGGGCGGCGCACGTACAGGCAGCTGCCGACTGGCTGACCTTCATCCGATCAGCAGAGAGTCTCTCGATCTTTTCGAGGTACGGCTTCAAACCCTATGACCCGAACGCGCCGCCGAACTAGCGCGGCCGGCTGCGAGCCGGAACACCTATTGCTGGCCGGCAGGCGTTCTGTGTCGAGCGTGCCCCGCTGACCATGTCCACGATGAAGGTTCTCTCCCTTCAACGATGAATTACGCCCAACGCACGCTGGATTTCGCCGTCGACGACGAGCGCACGGTCGGCGACGAGACCGGGGTCGTGCTGCGGCCCAACTGGAACGCCGACGGCGAATCGATCGTCTACGAGGTAACGGACGATGACGGCTCGAAGCTCAGTTTCGTGAGAAGCGACGGCGGCGGGGCCCTTCCTCTCTCTCTTTGCAACGAAGGCGCGAGCCACGTTCAGGGTCGCGCCGCATTCTTCGCGCAGGGACGACTTCGCGTTCGTGAGCGACCGCGGCGGCCGGCTCGCCATCTGGCGCTGCGAACTGCAGGCGCAGCGGGTGAGCCAGCTCGCCCGCCCCGAGGCGGGTGCGAGCGACTACGGCCCCGGTGCGCCGGGAAGGGATCCGAGCGATTTCCTGTTCTTTCGCACCGAGCCGGGATCGAAGACTCCTCATGTCTGGTCGGCCCGCGTCGGACAGGCCGACGGCGCTGTCGTACTCGGCACGCAGATGGGCAACCAGCCCTGGTTCGTTCCCGGAACGAACGCCTTCGTGTTCCATTCGGATCGCGACGGCGCCGACGCCGTGTATCGGCAGTCTGCGAAGCCTGCCGCCACGGCAGAGCGGTTCGGCGCGGCGGACACCGGCACGTCGTACACCACGCCATTTCCGTCGCCCGACGGGCACCGCATCGCATTCACGCGCTGCGTCGACGGCGTGAATCAGCTCCACGTCATGCGCGCCGACGGATCGCGCTTGCAGCAATTGACCTTCGGCGACGAGGCCTCGATGTTTCCGGCCTGGAGCCCGCTCGGCGACCGGATCGTTCACGTCCGCGGCGAGCCGACCGCGAAGCGACCCACGGGCCGCCTGACGGTGCTCACGCTGGCGCGAAATTGATACGCCGACGGTTCGACGTCATCCACGGCTTCATGGAATTCCGGTTCGCCTGTGTCGCGCTCGCTCTCATCGCCATCGCGGCGCGATAACGCTGGCTCGCGGTCCCGGTCGGCCTCGATGCCGCCGCTGCGCAGCGGATTATCGAAGCCAACGGTCTGCTGGCGGCCGCCGTCGTGGCGCTCCATATCGCGCAAACCATCGCCGAGGAAGAAGTCATGCGCGACGCCGACATAAGCGCCCCTACCCGCGTGCGGCGCTTCCAGTCGTGATTCGTCGTCGTCGTTGCGCTGATCGTCGATCGGCTTGGTCGCCTGCGCGCGAAAGGGAGGGAGCCGCAAGGTGCCCACGAGGGCGACGTAAATCCGATGGCGCCGTCGTTCTTGCGCTCTCCTAGAGTGGGCGTCCGAACCAGGCCATCGACAGCCCCGAAGCGATCAGCACAAGCACGCCCGACAGCAACGCGAAGACCACCGTGACTTCCTCGGCCTTCTTTTCGAACACGAGGCGTCCTCGGAGGTCGTCGTAGATCGCGCCGAGCTCGCGCGTCGAGACCGCGTGGAAGTAGCGTCCCAGCGTCAGATTGGCGATGCGCCGCAGCGTGTCCTCGTCGAGCCGAACGCGCATCTTCCAGCCGTCCAGATCCAGCAACTCCCCTTCCGGCGTGCCGATGCCGACGGTGACGACCCGTATTCCGTAGTCGGCCGCCATCTGCGCGGCGACCATCGGGTCGATGCCCATCAGATTCTGCCCGTCGGTGAGGAGGACGATCGCAGCCGACCTGTCCGAGCCCGGCACGACGGGATGAACTTTTGCGGAGAGCGGTCGGTCGTCGATCGGCGGGCGGGAATGCGGCGATGCGCGGGGACTGTCGAGCGACGACACGTCGATGCCGTCGTCCGGAAAGAGCGTCGCCAGTGACATCGCGATGCCATGCAGCTGGAACCGACCGATCGCGTCGAGCACTGCGCCCTTGTCGCTGGTGGGCGGTTGCACGATCTGTGCGGCCCCCGCGTACGAGACCACGCCGATCCGGACATCGTTCGGCAAGGCCTGGACGAACGCCCTTGCCGCCGTTTGCGCGGCGCTGATGCGGTCCGGCACCACGTCCATCGCCCGCATGCTCAGCGACACGTCCATGGCAAGGACGATGGTCTGCTCTTGCATGGGCAGGCGAAACGCCCAAAGGGGACGAGCGCCTGCCACGACGAGACAGGCGAGCGCTGTCAGGAGAATCGCAGGCGGGACGTGGCGAAGCCGTTGACCCCGTCCTAGCGCTTAACGAACCAGGCTCAGCTGGGAATAGGCCAATGCATGGCGACGACGGCGTCCGAGAAGCCAGAGGTACACCGCCGCGAGCAATGGCAGCAACAACAACAGCAGGAGCTCCGAGGGCCAGAGGAACGTCATGCCTTGTGCCAAAGACCGGTAGTCCACGACGGGATCGTGATTGCTTCGACGAGTCTCGCTTCTCTGCAGTCATTCTGACGCTTGCGACGCTGCGGCACTGACCTATGGTCGCTTTGCGGGGTTCGGAGTTGCCCCGCTCAGTGAAAACCATGCGAGGAACCGCGTCGCAACGAAGGCGAAGCCGTAGGCCGGCCATCCACCCGCACTGACGAGAGCGAAGCGCCATCGCGCCGAGCTTCTGAGCAGTGTCAGTCTTCCACGCGATGAAGTGACGGAACGTCGCGCGCGGCGACTGGCTTGTCTTCACGCTCCATGCTCCACATCTGCGTCTTCACGGTGGCCGCCGCACCCGCGACCATGGAGGCGAGCGCAATGAAGCTCGTCAGGCTCAGGGTCGAGATGCCCGAGAGCCCTTGGCCGATGGTGCATCCCAGCGCGGTCACGCCACCCACGCCCATCATGACGCCGCCGAACAGGTGATTGCGCAAGTCGGTCACGGTCCGAAAGCCTTCCCAGCGGAACGTGCCGCTGATGGTGGCGAAGAGCCAGGCGCCCACGGCAAGCCCGACCGCCGAAACGATGCCGACAGTGAGGGCCTTCGAGGCATCGCTGAAGAAGAGCAGGTAGTCGGCCGAATAGCTGACTGCGGACACGAAGCTGAGAGCCTCCATCCGATGGGTGTTGGTGGCCACGAAGGTGGGCTCGAGCGTGGCGGGACTTTCCGGCACGAAGCCGAGGACTCCCGACGTCCACCAAGCGGCGACGACGAGCGCGCCGAGCGCGAAGCCGCTCGCCGCGTTCTCGAGGGAGCGGCCCCCGCGCGCGACCAAGGCGCCGGCAAGCAGGGCCACACCGACGATGGCGCCCAGGCCAGCGGCCGCCACGGGGACGCCGATGCCGATCGCCTGGGCGGCGAGGGTCGGCAAGTCCTGGTTCGGCGCGACGTTGGCAGCGACGGCGTCGAGGACGTTGACGCGGACGACGGCGGTGATGCCCTTCAGCGTCGCGAAGCCGGCCAGGGCCACGACCATCAGCACCACGACCGACTTGAGGTTGCCGGCGCCGGCGCGCAACAGGTTCTTGCTGGTGCAACCGGACGCCAGGACCATGCCCGCGCCGAACAGGAGGCCGCCGACGATCGCCGAAAGCCAGATGACGCGCGGGCCCGAGTAGATGCTGCTCTCAGCGCGCACCCAGCCCAGGAAGACCATCAGGTTGAAGCCGATCACCGCCGTGCCGGCGGCGACGAACCACATTCGCATCCGGGTCCAGTCGCCCGTGATCACCAGATCGGTGATGGCGCCCATCGTGCAGAAACGCGCGCGCTGGGCGACGAAGCCAAATGCCAACGCAATCAGGAAGCTGACCGCGAGGACCTCGTGCCCCAGTCGCTGAAATTCGGCATCGGACATGACCCATTCTGCGATATGGGCCAGGGGCAACGAATCAGGTCATCCTCGACCGTCGACGCCTCTGTGCCGGCGGACCGCCCGGGACTCAGGGACGAATGTAGGCGTAGCCCTGTTGCTGCTTGCGCATGAGCTCGACCACCCCGGCCGGCACGTAGCCGATGTTGGGGAGCATGTCGGCATAGGTGAGCTTCATGCCCTTCATGGTGTTCTCGCAGGCCACGACCTTGACGCCGTTCTTCAGCGCATCGGCCACGCGGGACGCGATCGGCGAGTCGCCCTTGAGCATGCCGATGCCGGGTCCGTACACGACGACCTCGAGGTCCGATTCGTCGTCCGGCAGCTCGGTCTGCAGGTTCCTGACGTTGTTGAGCGCCAGGTTCCATTTGGCCGGCTCGGCGTCGCTGATCTGGAAGACGACCTTGTTCTTGGCGGGATTGGCTGCGGAGGCTCCCGATGGCAGGGACGCTGCGACGAGGGCGGCTCCGCCCATCAGCGCAGCCGAACGTCGAGTGAGCGTCGTCATGAGCAACTCCTGGAAAGTGTGCAGGGCGCCATCGCGGCGGCGAGGGTTCAGGCGCTCCGGCTCTTGCCGGCCGCCTTCAAGGCGATCTGAAGCCGCTGCTCCAGATAGGCACCGAAGTAGTCCTTCGACAGGCCGACGATGGGATCGGCGACGGGCTTGCCTTGCGCGTCGAAGAACATGATGGTCGGCGCGAATCGGGCGCCGCGCGCGCGCGCGAACTCGCGCTGCGGGACATCCTTGCCGCTCCAGTCCCGGATCGGCGCGGTCAACTCGATGTTCGCCTCCGCGATGACGATACGTCGAACGCGGGCCAACGACATGGGGCGAAGGTAATGCTCCCTCACCTCGGCGCAGAACTCGCAGTCCGGCTGCGAGAAGAGGACGACGGTGACCCGACCGGGTTCGACATTCAGGATCGACGGCAGCGGCACAGCAACGTCCATGGGGCTGATTAGAGCGCGACCGAGGGGTCGTTGCAGGCCGCGTAATCACCTATTCGAATATGCGCCAATGCTCATAAGCTCGTGGCCTGCACTGGAGATCCCATGGAAGAGATGGATGAAGTGTTCGAACGCGTGGCGCGCTATTTCACGGTGCTGTCCGAACCCGCGCGTCTTCGAATCCTCCACTCGATCTGCCAGGAAGAACGCTCGGTCGGCCAGATCGTCGAAGAGACCGCCATGTCTCAGAGCAACGTTTCCCGGCACCTCAACATGATGTATCAGGCGGGCGCAGTCAAGCGTCGTCGCGACGGTGCCCAGGTGATCTACAGCGTCACCGACTCGACACTGACGGACGTGTGCCGGGCGGTCTGCGTCCGCGTCTCCACGGACATGGACAGCAGGGCGCAGCTCAAGCGCGGCGTCAAGGACCTGATCGAAGAGCTGCGCTGAGGCCCGCTGGCGAAGGACGAGACATGTCAGACGAAATGCCCCGGATGTCGGGCCGCATCCTAAAGGCTCCCGAAGGCGACCTCGCACCCGAGGTCGCGCAGGAGGCACGCACGGCGCGTCGCCGCTTCATGGCGAGCGCGCTGGCCATGGGCGCGGGGGTCGCAGCCTCGCGCGCCACTGTCGCGGCTCCGGCACGCACGGACGAAGGCGACCCGACTATCCTGACGCTCCCCGAGCACTCGAAGGCACTCGGCCAGCCCGTGGCGGCGACCGGCTACGGCTCACCGTCCAAGTGGGAGCACGGCATCCAGCGAAGGCAAAGCCCCGGCCTCACGCAGGTGGCGCAGGCGTCGGTGTCCTTCTGCCCGCTGCAGTCGCTGTTCGGGATCATCACGCCGAGCGGCCTGCACTTCGAGCGCCACCACCAAGGGTGGTGGGACATCGACCCGTCCAAGCACCGCCTGATGGTCACCGGTCTGGTCAAGGAGGCCCGCGTCTTCACGATGGACGACCTGATGCGCCTGCCCTCGGTGTCGCGCATTCACTTCATCGAGTGTGGTGCGAACAGCGCGATGGAATGGGCCAACTCGGCCGTGCCGAGCGTTCAGTACACGCATGGCATGCTGTCCTGCTCGGAGTTCACCGGCGTCAAGCTATCCACCCTGCTCGACCTGTGCGGCGCGGATACCAAGGCAGGCCGATACGTGCTCGCCGAAGGGGCCGACGGTTCATCGATGACGCGCACGCTCCCGATGTCCAATGCGCTGGACGACGTGATGGTGGCGTGGGGCATGAACGGCGAGATGCTGCGCCCCGAAAACGGCTATCCGCTGCGTCTGGTGGCTCCGGGCATCCAGGGCGTCAGCTGGGCCAAGTACCTGCGCCGGATCAAGGTCGGCGACCAGCCGTTCTTCACCAAGGACGAGGAGATTCACTACGTCGACCTGATGCCGGACGGAATGTATCGACAGTTCACATCGATGCAGGAGTGCAAGTCGGTCATCACGACGCCGTCGGGCTCGCAGACGCTTCTGGACAAGGGCTACTACAACGTCACCGGCCTGGCTTGGTCGGGCCGCGGCAAGGTGAAGCGGGTCGACGTGAGCGCCGACGGTGGGCGCAACTGGCGCACCGCTCGACTCGAGGGCCCGGTGCTCGCCAAGGCGCTGACGCGCTTCAACATCGACTGGACCTGGGACGGCTCGCCGGCGATCCTGCAGTCGCGTGCGATGGACGACACCGGCTACGTCCAGCCCAAGATCAATCAGCTGCGCGCCGTGCGCGGCACGCGCTCGCTGTATCACAACAACGCGATCCAGTCCTGGCAGGTGGCCGAGTCGGGCGACGTCTCCAACGTGCAGGTGTACTGACATGCGCGTGTTTAGAGCGCCTCTTCTGGCCGCAGCGATTCTCGCGATCGCGCTTGCGTCGCGCGCCGGCCCCGCAGCCCCCGGTCTGGCGGACATCGGACGTCCCGCGACACCTGCGGAGGTCAAGGCCTGGAACATCGAAGTGCGCGGCGATTTCCAGGGCTTGCCCAAGGGGTCGGGCAGCGTCGAGCTGGGCACGCAGGTGTGGGAGACGAAATGCTCCTCATGTCACGGCGAATTCGGCGAATCCAACTCGGTCTTCACGCCGATCGTCGGCGGCACGTCGAAGAAGGACATCGAGTCGGGGCACACCTATTTCCTGGCGCATCCGGGCTATCCGCACCGCACGACCCTGATGAAGGTGACCAAGCTCTCGTCGCTGTGGGACTACATCAACCGCGCGATGCCGTGGAATGCGCCGAAGTCGCTGAAGACGGACGAGGTGTACGGAGTTCTTGCCTACATCCTCAATCTCGGCGACATCGTGCCGGCGGACTTCACACTGTCGGACAAGAACATCGCTGAGGTGCAGGCTCGCCTGCCCAACCGGCTCGGGCACATGTTCTACGAGCCGATGTGGCTGACGCGCGGCAAGGGCGACGTGGTGAACCCGCTCTGCATGAAGGACTGCCCTGTCGAGGGCAAGATCGAATCGTCGCTGCCGGTCGCCGCGCGCAACACGAACGGCAACATCGCCGACCAGGTACGGCCGTTCGGCCCGGCCCGCGGGACCGACACTTCGGTGCCTCCGGGCAAGGGTCACGCCGGCATGGAGCGCCTTGCACTGGCAGCGACGGCGGCACCAGCGCCGGTCACGGCACTCGCCAGCGCGCCGGTGGCCATCGCCACGTCGAGCACGGAGGCCCTGGCGCTCATCAAGTCGAATTCCTGCGTCAGTTGCCACGGGGTCGCGGCCAGGATCGTCGGGCCCGCGCTGCAGGACGTGGCGAAGAAGTACGCGGGGCGTGCCGACGCCGTCGACTACCTGACGGGCAAGATTCGAAACGGCGGTCAGGGGGTGTGGGGACCGATCCCGATGCCGCCACAGGCCCAGCTGACGGAGGCGGATGCGAAGAAGATCGCGCAGTGGATCGCGACAGGCGCGAAAGAGTGAGCGGCGCGGTCGCCCCTCGTGCGACCGGACGACCGATGAGACCTGAGACAACGGAAGGACACACGACATGACAACGAGACGAGACGTGATCAAGCACACCGGCTTTCTGGCGCTGCTCTTGAGCTGTGGCGCTATCACGGCCGAGCAGGCGCTGGCGGCGGACGGGCCTGGCTTCGAGGCGAAGACGCTCGACGAGGCGTTCGCTGCGCTCGGCGGCAAACCGGCCGACAGCAAGGACATCACCATCACCTCTCCCGACATCGCGGAGAACGGCGCGGTCGTCCCCATCGCGGTGACCAGCGCGCTGCCGAAGACGGAAGCCATCTACATCCTGGTCGAGAAGAACCCGTTCCCGCTGACCGCGTCGTTCACCCTGCCCGACGGAACCGACCCGTATGTCGCGACGCGCGCCAAGATGGGCGAGAGCTCGAAGGTCTACGCCGTGGTCAAGGCCGACGGCAAGCTCTACGCGACGTCCAAGGAAACCAAGGTCACGCTCGGCGGCTGCGGCGGCTGAGCGAGATTCGCACGTACACACACAAGGAGACAGACATGGCTGACCCGATGCGCATCCGCGCGACGACGAAGGACGGCGTGACCGACGTCCGCGTCCTGATGGCCCATCCGATGGAAACCGGCTTTCGCAAGGACGCCAGCGGCAAGGTTGTCCCGGCCCACTACATCAACGACGTCAAGGCCACGAGCGGCGGCAAGACGGTGCTGGCCGCCAAGTGGGGCCAGGCGATCTCGCAGAACCCCTACCTGCAGTTCCGCTTCAAGGGCGCCAAGCCCGGTGACAAGGTGAGCGTGACCTGGACCGACAACAAGGGCGAGACGCGCACCGACGAGGCCGCGATCGCCTGATCCACGCCGGTCCGCTCCCTCGCGAGCGTCTCCAGTCAAGGAGCCATCCATGAACCGATTCTTCGTCGCCGCGCTGCTGTGCGCGGCCATGCAAGCCCACGCACAGTCGTCGTCCGACGAGATTGCCAAGTATCGCGCGATGCTCGCCGACGGCAACCCTGCGGAATTGTGGGAAGCCAAAGGGGAGGCGCTCTGGAAGCAGGCGCGCGGACCCAAGAAGGCGACGCTCGAGAAGTGCGACCTCGGCAAGGGGCCCGGCATCGTCAAGGGCGCGTTCGTCGAGCTGCCTCGCTACTTTCCGGACAGCGGCCGCGTGCAGGATCTCGAGTCGCGTCTCGTGAGCTGCATGCAGGACTTGCAGGGCTTCGACGCCGCGGCCATCGTCAAGACGCCGTTCGGCAAGGACGAGCAGGTCACGCTCGAGAGCCTGGTCGCCTACGTGTCGAGCGAATCCGCCGGCATGAAGTTCAGCCTGCCGCAGATGCACGCCAAGGAAAAGGACATGTACGAGGCCGGCAAGCGCATCTTCTACTTCAGGGGCGGCCCGTACGACTTCTCGTGCGCCTCGTGCCACGGCCAGGAAGGCAAGCGCATCCGCCTGCAGGACCTGCCCGACCTGACGACCGCGAAGGGCGCCGGCGCGGCCTTCGGCGCGTGGCCCGCCTATCGGGTCTCGAGCGGCGAGCTGTGGAGCATGCAGCGGCGCCTGAACGACTGCTTTCGCCAGCAGCGCTTCCCGTCCCCGGGCTTCATCTCTGACGCGACGATCGCGCTCAGCGTGTACCTGGGCGTGACGGCGAAGGGCGGCGAGTCGATCGCTCCGGCGATCAAGCGCTGAGGACCAACCATGAATCGAATCCCCACCCGCCGGCTCGCCGGGCAGGCCTTGGCCGTCGCGTTCCTAGCCGCCGGCTGTGCCTCGCCGACCGTGGCGCCGGACTACGACGCCATGTCGCTGGCGATGATCAAGTCCTCGTTCGAGGCCAAGGGCCAGGCCACGCTCTCCCGCCTCGACCAGGATCCGTTGCAACGGGCCTGTTCGGGCGCCAACCCGCTGGCCACCGACGTGGCGACGAAGCTCGAGGCGGTCCAGATGTCGGCGATCAAGCCGCCACCGGACGGGCGCTATCTGGGCGACTGGAAAGAAGGCGAGAAGCTTGCTCAGAACGGCCGCGGCATGACCTGGTCGGATCCCGTCGAGAGCCCCTCGGGGGGCAATTGCTACAACTGCCACCAGCTCAGCAAGGCGGAGATCTCCTACGGCACGCTTGGTCCGAGTCTCTACAACTACGGCAAGCTGCGCGGCGTCAGCGATCCCTCGAGCGAGGCGTCCAGGCCGATCGTCCAGTACACGTGGGGCAAGATCTACGACGCCAAGGCATCGAACGCGTGCTCGATCATGCCGCGGTTCGGCGAGGCGCATGTCCTGACGCCCAAGCAGATGAAGGACATCATGGCGCTCCTGCTCGACCCGAAGTCGCCCGTGAATGAATAGCGTGCGGCTGGGCCTCGGGGTGACGGCGTGAGCATCGGCCGGCGCGAATTCCTGCAGATGCTTGCCGTCGCTTCGGCGGGTGGCATGGCACTCGAGGCGCACGATGCGCTCGCGGCGACCGAAGGGGCCTCGGAGCGGCTCTATGACCTGCCGAAGTTCGGCAACGTGAGCCTGATGCATTTCACCGACTGCCACGCGCAGCTGCTGCCGGTGTGGTTTCGCGAGCCCAACGTCAATATCGGCGTCGGCGAGGCGATCGGGCAGCCGCCCCACTTGGTCGGAGAAAAGCTGCTGTCGCGCTTCGGCATCGCTCCCCGTACGGCGCAGGCGCACGCCTTCACGTTTCTCGACTTCGAGGCGGCGGCGAAGACCTACGGCCGGGTCGGCGGCTTCGCGCATCTGGCGACCCTGGTCAAGCAGTTGAGGGCGAGCCGGCCGAACGCCCTCCTCCTCGATGGCGGCGACACCTGGCAGGGGTCGGCCACGTCGCTGTGGACCAACGGGCAGGACATGGTCGACGCCTGCAAGCTCCTCGGCGTCGACTGCATGAGCTCGCACTGGGAGTACACGCTCGGCGCCAAGCGGGTCCAGGACATCATCAAGAACGACCTCGCCGGTCACATCGACTTCCTGGCGCAGAACGTCACGACCAACGACTTCAGCGATCCAGTCTTCGATGCCTACAAGATCAAGACCGTCAACGGCGTCCCCGTCGCGGTCATCGGGCAGGCGTTCCCGTACACGCCGATCGCCAATCCCCGCTACCTCGTGCCCGACTGGTCCTTCGGCATCCAGGACGAGAACCTGCAGAAGGTGGTCAACGAGGCGCGCTCGAAGGGCGCGCAGGTCGTCGTCGTCCTGTCGCACAACGGCATGGACGTCGACCTGAAGATGGCGTCGCGCGTCTCCGGGATCGACGCGATCCTGGGCGGCCACACCCACGACGGCGTGCCCGCCCCGACGATCATCAAGAATCGCGGCGGCCAGACGCTGGTCACGAACGCGGGTTCGAACACAAAGTTCCTCGGCGTGCTCGACTTCGACGTGCGCGATGGCCAAGTGCGCGACTATCGCTACAAGCTGATGCCGGTCTTCGCGAATCTGCTGCCCGCCGATCCGGACATGAGCAACTACATCGCGAAGGCGCGTGCACCCTTCGCAGCCAAGCTCGGTGAGGAGCTCGCGGTGAGCGAAGGGCTCCTGTACCGGCGCGGCAACTTCAACGGCACCTGGGACCAGGTCATCGTCGATGCGATCCTCTCCGTGAAAGGCGCCGAGATCGCCTTCTCGCCGGGCTTTCGCTGGGGGACGACGCTGCTGCCGGGCGAGAAGATCACGCGCGAGTTCATGATGGACCAGCTCGCCATCACGTACCCGTACACCACGCTGACCGACATGACCGGCCAGATGATCAAGACGATCCTCGAGGACGTCGGCGACAACCTCTTCAATCCCGACCCCTACTACCAGCAAGGCGGCGACATGGTCCGCATCGGCGGCCTGACCTACACCTGCACGCCGGGCGAGAAGATGGGCTCGCGCATCTCCGACATGCGCCTGAAGGGCAAGCCGATCGGGGCCTCGAAGACCTACAAGGTCGGCGGCTGGGCGCCTGTCGCCGAAGGCGCGTCCGGCGAGCCGATCTGGGACGTGGTCGAGACCTATCTGCGCCAGCGCAAGGTCATCGGCCGGCCGATGGTCAACCGGCCCGTACTGGTCGGGGTCGACGGCAATCCAGGCATTGCCTAGTGCGATCTGCGATGCGTCGCTCGTGCTTCCCTGCCCTCATGTTGCTCGCAGCGGCTGCCGGCCCTGCGCTGCCGGCCGACAAGCCCGTGCTCGACCATGTCCCGTCGATCGCCTACGACGCGGCGCTGGCCGCGGCACAGGGTGCCCTGGCCGACTGCAGGAAGAAGGGGGCGCTCGTCGCGGTGGCCGTCACCGACCGTTCCGGCGTGCTGCTCGTCCTGCTGCGCGACCCGCTCGCCGGCATGCACACGCCGGATGCCGCGACGCGCAAGGCCTGGACGGCGGTCAGCTTTCGCAACGCGACGTCTGTTCTCGAGCGCGCGACGGCGCCGAACTCCGACTCGGCTGGCATCCGGCAACTGCCGGGCGTGGCCATGGTGGGCGGCGGACTGCCTATCACCGCAGCCGGCAAGCAGGTCGGTGGCATCGGCGTCTCGGGCGCCCCGGCGGGCACGATGGACGAAGCGTGCGCTGAGGCCGGGATCGCCTCCGTCCGCGACGATCTTGAGCTCGCGCAGTGAACCGCCGGCGATCGCTGATCGGCCTGCTGGCTCTCTTCTTCTTCAGCCAGTTCGCAGCGGCGGCGGACGCCGCGCCGACATCAGTCGCCTCTCGAGAATTCGAGGACGTGGATGTGCCGATGGCGGTCGTCCAGGTGGCCGCTCACAGCTATTACGTCCAGGGACAGGCGGGTCTGGTCTCGACCGCCAACGAAGGATTCAACTCCAACGCGGGATTCGTGGTGACGAGCGACGGCGTCGTCGTCTTCGACACACTGGGCACGCCTGCATTGGGCATGCAGCTGCGCCGCCTGATCGCGCAGACGACGTCGCAGCCCGTCAAGGTGGTGGTCCTCAGCCACTACCACTCGGACCACTTTTACGGCGTGCAGGCATTCCAACGCCCAGGCGTCGGCATCTGGGCGCACGCGCTGGTCCGCGACTACCTCGCGACAGATGCCCCTGCGGCCCGTCTCGCGGAGCGGCGCAGCTCGCTTTCGCCGTGGGTCAACGACAAGACGCGCATCGTCGCGCCGACGCGCTACCTGGGCGAAGACACCACCTTCGCGATGGGCGGCCTGCACTTTCGGGTCATGCACGTTGGACCGGCGCACACGCCCGAAGACCTGATGATGATGGTCGAGGAGGACAAGGTCCTTTTCGCGGGCGACCTCGTCTTCGCGGGCCGCGTTCCGTTCGCGGCAGACGGCAACGTCGGCTCCTGGATCGAGTCGCTCGGGCGCGTCCTGCCGCTGAAGCCGCGCATCATCGCCACCGGACACGGACCCTATTCGACCGACGCAGTCGCCGACCTGACGCAGACCCACGACTATCTGGCCTATCTGCACCAGGCCATGAAGGCCGCCTTCGACGACGGCGTGGACTTCGAGACCGCCTACGAGAAGGCAGACTGGTCACGCTTCGCGGCGCTGCCGGCCTTCGAGGCGGCCAATCGTCGCAACGCCTACCAGGCGTACCTCAACGTCGAGCAGGATGCCTTGCTCGAGGCCAAGCAGGGACGCCGATGAATCACCGAAGCAGCGACGGCTGAGCCACGCTCAGCCCGCGCTGTTCGACACGGATCAGGTCGCGGCCGGGTGGTACCTGGCGGCGAACCGCTTCGACGCCCAGCCGATCACGAAGCCGTAGAGGACGTGCCCGATCAGGCTCGGCAGCACCGTGACCGGCCCCAGCACCCATGGCAGCGGGTCGCCGAAGCGGGGCAACGCCAGCGAGTTGACGACCACGTAATAGGCCGCGCCGTAGACCGCACCGGCGACGAGAGGCGATCTTCCTGCCCGGGTCCGGGCCAGGATCACGAGGAGCGGCAACGCAGAGATCCAGCCGATGACCAGATGCTGGGCGAACAAGAACCCGGGTCCAGGGTCGTCGACGAAGAGCGCCGCGAACTTGGGGCCGTAGTGCCCGATCCTCAGTCCCGCCGCCTTAAAGAGCGGGCTGAGCGGCATGATCGCCAGAGACGCGATCGTTCCCGAGCGAAGTGCCTCCAAGAGCAACTTTTCGACCTTCATTGGCTTCGAAGCTGCCCTGCGACAGTGAGGGCCGTCTGCGCTCTATCCGGCATGTCAGCGCAAGAGAACCAGCCGAAGCGCGCCGGCGACGATGGCGAGCACGAGGACGCTCGCCGCCCAGATGACCAGCATCCAGACCAGACGCGACCGCAGGGGCGATTCGCTGGGTGCTTCCGCATCGACGACGCGAGGCATGCGCCATGCACGCAGCAGCTTCATGCGTGGTATCCGCTCGCGCTGACCTTGCCGCGGAAGACCCAGTAGGCCCAGCCCGTGTAGGCCAGGATCATCGGGAGGATCAGGCTCGTGCCGACGAGCAGGAAGATCTGGCTGCTGCGATCCGTCGCCGCGTCCCAGATGGTCACCGCGCCCGGCACGACGTAGGGATAGACGCTGATGCCCAGCCCGACGAAGCAGAGCAGGAAGACGAACAGGGTCAGCAGGAAGGGCGCGAGCTCGCGTTCCGCGCGCTGGCTTCGCACGAACGCGTAGGCCGACAACGCGACGAGAGCCGGCACGGGTGCGACGGCCAGGATGTTGGGAAAGGTCAGCCATCGATCGAAGTAGGCACCCTTGAGGAAGGGAGTGGCCAGGCTGACGACGGCGACGGCGCAGAGGGTTGCGCCGCCCAGCCACCAGGCCATGCGCCTGGCATGGCGCTGCAGGTCGCCGGTGCTCTTCAGGATGAGCCAGGTCGCGCCAAGCAGGGCATAGGCGATGACGACGCTGACTCCGGTCACGAGCGTGAAGGGAGTCAGCCAGTCCCACCATCCACCCGAATAAGCCCGGCCGCTGACGGCGATGCCCTGAAGCAAGGCGCCCAGCACGATGCCCTGGCAGAGTGACGCGACGAGCGACCCCGAGGTGAACGCGAAATCCCAGACCGAACGATGCGCGGGATCGCGCCAACGGAACTCGAAGGCCACGCCGCGAAACACCAAGGCCAGCAGCATGGCGATGATCGGTGCGTAGAGCGCCGACAGGACCACCCCGTAGGCCAGCGGAAAGGCTGCTAGGAGGCCGCCGCCGCCAAGCACAAGCCAGGTCTCGTTGCCGTCCCAGACCGGCGCGATGCTGTTCATCGCGGTGTCTCGATCGGGTCCGACCGCGAAGGTCGGAAAGAGGATCCCGATCCCCAGGTCGAAGCCGTCCATGACGACGTAAACGAACACCGCGAAGACGATGATCAGCGCCCAGACCACGGTGAGATCGACGGACATCGCGCGCCTCAGGTCGAAGGAATCGCTTCGGGATCGATGGCGGGCCCCGGCGTGATGCCCGCGGTGCGGACGGGGATGTGCGGCGGCTCGGATTCGTGCGAGACCGGCGCTGCAGCCATCAGGCGCAAGATGTAGTACACGCCAGTCCCGAAGACTGCGAAGTAGATCACTGCAAAGGCGGCGAGAGAGGTCGCCAGCGCCGGCGCGGCGAGGGGCGATGCCGATTGCGCGGTGCGCAAGAGACCGGTGATGGTCCATGGCTGGCGGCCGACTTCGGTCGTGACCCAGCCGGCCAGCACGGCGAGCAGCCCGCTCGGTCCCATCGCCAGGGCAAAGCGGTGCAACCACCTCGACTCGTACAACCGATGCCGAGCACGGGCGTAAAGACTAAGGAGACCGAGTCCCATCATCAGCATGCCGAGCCCGACCATGACCCGGAACGACCAGAACACGATGCCCACCGGAGGACGGTCCCCGGTGGCGACGCGGTCCAGTCCGGCCAGGGGCGCGTCGATGTCGTGCTTGAGGATCAAAGACGACAGCTTCGGAATCTGCAGCGCATAGTCAACGCGGTTGCGCTCGCTGTCGGGAATGCCGAACAGAATGAGGGGCGCACCGTCGGGATGGCTCTGGAAGTGGCCCTCCATCGCCATCACCTTCACCGGCTGATGCTCGAGCGTGTTGAGGCCATGCATGTCGCCGAGCAGGATCTGCAGCGGTGCCACCAGCGTGGCCATCCACATGGCCATCGAGAACATCTTGCGCACGCGGGGGTTGTCGCGCCGACGCAGTAGGTGGAACGCGCCGACGGCGCCGACGATGAACGCGGTCGTCAGGTAGGCCGCCGCCACCGTGTGCGCCAGGCGATACGGAAAGCTCGGATTGAAGATGATGTCGAGCCAGCTGCCGGCCGGGATGAACTGGCCCACGGCATTCATCGCATAGCCCGCGGGCGTCTGCATCCAGCTGTTGACCGAGAGGATCCAGAAGGCCGACATGAATGTGCCGAAGGCGACCATCAGCGTCGCCGTGAAGTGCAAGCCCTTGCCGACGCGGCTCATGCCGAACAGCATGACGCCGAGAAAGCCGGCCTCAAGAAAGAAGGCCGTGAGGACCTCGTAGGCCATCAGCGGGCCGATGATCGGCCCCGCCTTGTCGGAAAAGACGGCCCAGTTCGTGCCGAACTGGTACGACATCACGATGCCCGAGACGACGCCCATTCCGAACACGAGCGCGAAGATCTTCACCCAGTAGCGGAAGAGATCGATGTAGAGCGCCTGTCCGGTCTTCAGCCAGAGCCCTTCCAGCACTGCCAGGTAGCTCGCCAAGCCGATCGTCACGGCCGGAAACAGGAAATGGAAGCTGACCGTGAACGCGAACTGGATTCGCGCCAAGAGCAAGGCTTCGGGCAGGTGAGTCATGCGGAAAGATGGCCGGAGCCGACGCTCGTGCGTGCCCAGGCCTCGAACAGTTCGCCGCCTGTGACGCTATATCGCAATATATAGCGTTGTGCCGTGCACCATCGGTGCCGAGCTCAATCCAGCGCCGTCAACACAGGAACGGGATGAAACGTGTCGTGCGCCGGGCGTATGCGCGGTAAGCCGGGTGGCGGGCACGCATCCAGCACTCTTCAAGCCACGACTTGACAACGAGGACGGCCGCCAACGCAAGCAGCACCAGCCAGGCATCAACCGTCCCAGCTTGCACGGTGGCGGCAAGCGCGAAGGCCATGACGGCCGAATACATGGGATGTCTGATCCAGCGGTAAGGTAAGGGCCGGTCGTCGTGAGGCGACCGCCGATCTTGGGGATCGGACGGATGTTGAAGTTGCCGGGCCGGTTCGCGCTGAGCGCCCACACGCCCAGCGCGATCGCCAGCGCGAGCAATCCGCAAACGAACAACGAAGGCGTGTGGACACTAGGGAAAGTCTGAACAACGTGAGAACGCGATCATGTTCAGCCGTTCAAACTGCATCGAGCCGCAAGGACGCCTGCGCTTTGAGCGTTTCAGGCGCATTGCGCCACATTCCTCGCGTCTCATGGCGTCTGCGGACGGACCACCGCCGCCATCGCTATCAACTTCTTTCGCGCCGTCCACAGGTTCGACAACGCGAACAGCGTAACCACGTGCGCGGTGTTCTTCGCCAACCCACGGAAGCTGACCTTCACCAGGCCGAACTGGCGCTTGATGACTCGAAACGGATGCTCGACCTTCGCGCGCACGCTGGCCTTGCTGTGCTCTTGCTTCCTGAGCCGCTGCTTCGCCCAACCGTCGGGCAGCTTGGCAATGTCGCTGGGCCGGGCTGCAATGTGCCACTGCAGACCGTCTCGGGCCACGCGACCTTGGGCACCCCGGTAGCCCGCGTCGGCCCACACGTCTTGTTCCTTGCCATGCAGCAGATCGGCGATCTGCTCGACGTCCGACTCGTTGGCCGCCGTAGTAGTGACCGTGTGCACCAGGCCGCTGTCGGCGTCGACCGAAATGTGCGCCTTCATCCCGAAGTGCCACTGGTTGCCCTTCTTGGTCTGATGCATCTGCGGGTCACGTTCGCCTTCGGCATTCTTGGTCGAACTCGGCGCTGCGATGATGGTCGCATCGACGATGCTGCCGCGCTTGAGCAGCAGGCCCTTGCGGGCCAGGTGCGCGTTGACCGCCTTGAGAATGTCGTCGGCCAGGTCGTTGACTTCGAGCAAGTGGCGCAAGTTCAGGATGGTCGTCTCATCGGGAATCGCCTTACCCAGGCTCAGGTGGGCGAAGGCGCGAAGCGAGGCGATCTCGTACAGCGCCTCTTCCATCGCCGGGTCGCTCAACGCAAACCAGTTCTGCATCAGGTGCACGCGCAACATCGACTCAAGCGGGTACGGCCTGCGCCCACGGCCGGCTACCGGGTAGTGCGGCTCGACCAGCCCGAGCAACGCCTTCCACGGCACCACCAGTTCCATCTCCTCCAGGAAAACCTCGCGCCGCGTCTTCTTGCGCTTGCCGGCGTACTCCGCATCCGAGAAACTGATCTGACCCATCGCTGTATCTCCTCTGCCGCAATTAACGCCTCACGGCATGATCGGTGGACTTGTTCAGACCTTCCCTAGCGCCTCGTAGGCGTTGGCGCGTGCGACCTGGCGTTCGCGCTCCGTGCGCTTGGCGAAGTCCTGGTAGTACGCGGCCACGGCGTTGATGTAGCCGCGCTCGCGCTCGGTCTTGGCACCGA
>Ga0123338_10001154_pt1 | contig 25800 bp, 24 predicted proteins | sample grotaG_FD_89793 | JGI IMG/M metagenome (GOLD analysis project Ga0123338, IMG submission 89793) | Glacier valley bacterial and archeal communities from Borup Fiord, Nunavut, Canada, to study Microbial Dark Matter (Phase II) -... | ecosystem: Environmental > Aquatic > Freshwater > Ice > Glacier ...
ATCACGTTGAGAAGCACCTGGATCAATGACTGTTCCTGGTTGTCTCCGCCGGGCGTGGAAAGTGCCAGAAACGCCTTCCCGTCTTTGGTCACGATGGTCGGGCTCAACGTCACACGCGGCCGTTTGCCCCCGGCCAGTTCATTCGGGTGACCGGGCACCAGCAGAAAGCTCTGCGCGCGCTCAGTGAGTGGGATGCCGGTATCGCCCGCTATCACGGAGGGCAGCCACGCTCCGGACGGGGTCGCCGAAAAGGTGATGCCGTTCTTATCGATAGCATCTATGCAGGTGGTGTCTTTGGCCATCAGCGCGTCGTCGATATGAAGCTGTGAGGATTCGGATTCGGACGGGTGCAGTGGGGGATGTTCGCCAATCTTACCGGGGCGGAACTCTAACGACGCGGTGGGGCCGATCAGCTTGCGGCGCTCATCCGCATAGCCGCTTGAAAGCAGCCGATCCGAGGGAATTTTATTGAAGCGTGGATCGCCGTAATAAGTATCCCGGTCCGCATAGCCAAGCTTCAAAGCTTCCACCAGCGTATGGATGTAGACAGCGGAATTGAGCTTCATACCGGCCAGATCGATGGGGTTTAGGATATTCAGCACCTGAAGCATGGTGGGACCCTGACTCCAAAAACCCGGCTTGTAGACCTCATAGCCCTGAAAATTGGTGGAGATGGCATCCTCCGGCTCCAGGTAAAACGCCGCCATGTCGGAATAACGAAGCAAGCCTTTGTTGTCTCGCGAGAACGCATCGATTTTATGTGCAATCTCGCCGCGATAGAAATAATCGCGAACTGCGTCGATGGCGGCTGTGCGCGATTTGCCTTTCGCCAGCGCTTGTTGCTCCGCGGCGGCCATGGAGCGTAGCGTGCGCGCCAAATCCGCCTGGTGAAACACGTCGCCGATGCGCGGAATGCGGTTGTTCGGCAGGAAGTGTTCTTTCGAAGTAGGCCATAGATCGAAAAACGGAGTGCTTCCCGCAATGGTGGTGGAGCGCAGTTCATCGATAGCGGAGCCGTCCGCAAACTCGATTGCCGGGGCGATTTCATCGGCGAATGAGCGCGTGCCATACTCGCGCAGCGCCACCAGCCCGGCATCCACCATGCCCGGCACCAGCGCCGGAAGAATACCGGCCACGGGAACCATCCCTCTGAGGCCGCCTTTTTCGAGAGGGGCGGTGATGTCGCCCGGCTGCAGTTTCCGTTCGCGAAAAAATTTGGCGGTCGCCGCTTTCGGCATCGTGCCCACTCCTGCAATCGCATGGACCTTCCCATCAGCCGTGCGAATCAGGATAGGAGCTTCACCACCAAAGCCGAAGTGCGAGTATTCGGTGACAGCGGCCGCAAACATCGCAGACACGCCGGCATCCACCGCGTTGCCACCGGCATAGTAGGCACGCATGCCGGCATCCGTGGCATAGTCCGAACCGGCGGCGATTGCGCCTCGCGTTCCCCTGGAAGGAAAACGGGCCGGGTGTTCCGGGTTGCGCTGAGCCAGGGCCACCGTGAACGCGAGAGAAATAGCGAGAAGCAGGAGCGTTAGTTTGCGCTTCATCCGATAAGTGTAACCGGATTGACGCTAACGATTTCGCCCGAAGAACTCTACGTTACCAAGTATCCATTCTTTGTGATCCAGGTAGAGTTTTCTGGCGCGAATCTGTATGGCCCGAACCGGCCCAGGCGTGGGCGCAAGCGCAAAGGTGACAGGGTAGGCGCTGTAGGAGATGTGATTGTCGAGTCTTTGCAATTCGACGAAACGGTTCCCGTCCAGGGAATAAAGAATATCGCCTTCTTCGATGATGCCCCGCATTTCGGTTTCGGAGGCCCACGGAAGTTGGACTCCCTTTACGTCGAGCACCTGTAAATGATCACCGGAAATTCGAATGGACGCGAGTAGGGCGGGTGGATCAAAAGTGAACTCGGCGGCCTGTTCCAGGGAGTACAACTGCCTGTGCTGGTCCGCGCCATCAAGGTTTGCCACCGCGACGCGGGAGCCGTTTGAGGCGACCATTTCCGTAGTGGTAACCAGCACTTTCGGCGCATGACGGAAGCTCTCGATTGCGCCATCCGCGCGGCCCAACAGGAACCAGGCAAGCGGCACTGCCCCCACCCAGATCAGAAACACGGCTAGGCCCTTGGCCCAGTAATCGACAACCCTGGCCTTCTTTCGCGGGACGGTGAACTGGAACGCCGCAAGCGGGATGGCAGTGGCGGCAACGTAGTGAAATTGAGCGTAACCGCGCGAGAAAATGTAGACGAACACAGTGGCCAATACGCCAAGGAACAGGATATTGTCCTTCGACTTCATGCGATTCGCAACCAGGAACAGAACGCCAATACTCAGAAGGACCAGGATTAGGTAAGCCGGCGGCCAGATACTCCAAGCCACCTTGTCGTCGATTCCAAAAGTGTGCGGAAGGGAAGAGATGGTGTAGTTGGAGTTCAGCCCGTGGTTCGCGTTGTAGAAACTGTCCAGGAATTTGTCGAAGAAGCGGAACAGCCAAAGGTACGCGCCTTTCAGATCCAAGAGAATATAAAAGCCGCCAAACAGGAAAAGCAGGGCTGCAAAGAATACAGCGCGGTAGTAGTCGCGGTCTTTCCAGAGTACCAGAAAAACAAAAGGCACCAGCATGATGTTGGGCTGGCGGAAGAGCGCCGCGAAGGCAAAAAGCGGGAGCGAAGCGGTAATCTGCCCACTGCGATAAAGCGCAATCGCACTCAGCACCAGGGCATAGGAAATCTCCAGCGTTCCCCCCGCTGTCGTGTAGTCGCAGTAGGGAAAAAACATCACCGTGCCCATGAACAGCATCAATGTAGCCGCCGAGGGGGCCGCAAGAACCGGAACCATAAGCAGGCAGGGCACGACAACATGCCACACACGCCAGTAAGAATCGATGCCCAGAGCGATAAACATACCGCCGAATAAATCGCCCATGGGAAGGTAGCTGGCCATGGACATGCCCACAAGCGGCGAAGCGATAAAAAGATTATGCCCGGTCAACAGAGATGAGATGCTGTACCATTGCGCCCAAGGCTGATCGTGCCAAGCGCTTCCAGGATAGAAGAACCGGTAAGCCAGACTGGAGGCCAAAACTACTGACGTAATTACACCGATATTGCGTGTAGCAAGCGTGGCCAACAGAAACAAAATGACGCCGCCCGCCGAGTAACGCATGCTCAAGGGAGCGATGGGCAGCATCAATATGGAAAGGCCCACCACTAAGACCAGGCCGGCCTCAGCGAGAGTGAGATTGGGCTTGAGGATGCTAATGGGATTAGAGCGCTTTGTTGTTATCTCGGGTACAGTTCCCGCGCTTGAGGGCATTCTTTCGAATGGTACCTTGCGGAAATCCAAGACGCTTCACAATGGGTTTTGTAAACTGGTTTGACCTATGTGCAGGAGCATTAAAGTATTGAATCAACCTGGACAGAGCGCGACAGACGATGAGTTGCATGGCGCGGCGCTGCAATTTGTGAGAAAGATCAGCGGCTTTCGCAAACCGTCCCGCGCCAATCAGATTGCGTTTGAGCGCGCCGTTGTGGAAATTGCGACATCGGGCCGCCGGCTGCTGGATGTGGTTCAACGGCCGCCTGCGAAGGACTTGTCCGCGCAGGAACAGGAGAAATCGTATTGACCGCCGCGCAACTGGGGGCGCTTCCCGGCAAGCCGCTCGCTTTTCCGGTAGAACAATTTAAGAGATTAAGCTCCGAAGGCCTGCTATCCGCTCCTCTCACGGAAGGCTGGGGCGTTGTGCCTCACACGCATTCGCGGGCCCTCGATGTTCTTCGTCAGGTAGGTGCGCGAGACCTGTCTACCGGAAGGCTGTATGAAGGTCATGTCAACGCCTTGATGCTGATTGCGAAATTTGGCGATATCGAGAGCGCAGTTTCGGATCTCAGTAACGATCGCATCTTCGGCGTCTGGAATACCGATGCGCCGGATGGTGTGAATGCGCGCCAGCACGATGGTTTTCATTTCAGCGGGCGCAAAGCGTTTGCTTCTGGGGCGGGCTCTCTGACGCGTCCCGTGGTGACCGCCGAAATTGTAGGCGAGGGCCGCGTGATGTTTCTTCTGCGGCTCGAAGCGGTTCGTCATTCGATTGATTTTTCTTCGTGGCAGCCTTTGGGGATGGAAGGCTCAGACAGTTTTACGGTCGATTTCGCAGGCGCCTCGGCACCGCTTGCCGCAGCCCTGGGTAAAGCGGGCGATTACTACCGGCAACCCGCATTTAGCGGCGGAGCGATTCGGTTCGCGGCCGTCCAATTCGGGGGGATCGAGCGCTTGGCCTGCGATTTCGTCGCCTATCTCCAGCAACAGAAGCGCACGGGCGACCCCTACCAGCAAGCGCGCGCCGGCGAGATTGCGATTGCCATCGAATCGGGCCGCCAGTGGATCGGGAATGCGGCGGCTGAAGCCGAGCGAAATTTTGGCGCAACCGAAGAGCCGGGTATCGCGCGCATGGTTCATGTGGCGAACATGACCCGTCTGGCGATTGAGCGAATCTGCCTGGATGTGATGGAACTGGTCACCAGAGGCATCGGCGCGCGTGGTCTGCTTGCGCCCGCTGCATTCGAGAAAAGACTCCGCGATCTTTCCATGTATCTGCGGCAACCGGCTCCGGACCAAACCTTGGCAGAAGTGGGGCGACACGCTTTGATGAGCATATGAAGAGCTCTCTCGGCCCGCGGTATTTCGACGATGTCTACGCCGCGAGCCACGACCCGTGGGACTTTGAAACCAGCGCTTACGAACGCGACAAATACGCTCACACACTGAACAGCTTGCCCCGCGACCACTACCGCAATGGCTTTGAGATTGGATGCTCCATCGGCGTGCTGACCGAACGGCTAGCTCCGCGGTGCGACCGTCTGTTGTCTGTCGACGTATCGCAAACAGCGCTTGATCGCGCTCAGGCCCGTTGTGCAAGCCTGTCGCAGGTAACATTTCGCCGCATGAATGTGCCCGATGAATTCGGGACGGGCCCATTCGATCTGATCCTGGTCTCTGAGGTGGCCTACTATTTTGCTCGGCCAGAGTTGGAACTACTGGCGGACAAAATTGCAAACCATCAGGATACCGGCGCGGATCTGGTGCTGGTCCACTTCACGCCATTTGTTCCAGACTATCCCGCCACGGGAGATCAGGTGCATGAATATTTTCTAACGCGTCGTGAGTGGAACCCTGTGAACGGAAGCCGGGAAGAGCGATACCGGATTGATGTTTTGCGGAAAGCAGAGAACGGATCAGCAAGCCGATCTGTTCGGTAACCCTGCTACGTTTCCCCACGCGGCGGAGTGGATCGGCGCGCCGCCACTTCCGGCCGCGTAGATCGAGCGCCTCTAACAGATTTCCAAATGTGGTTGCGCCGTCCGCGAGCGTTCGCAAGGATTTGCGATCCATGCCCAGCTGCGTCGCGAGAGCCTGCAAGTTGCCGTCCTCCATCAGTGTCCCAGCTTTCCAAATCGCTCGAAGTTCAGCGCGGCACACGAAATATTCGGTCAGGAAAGCGGCTGTATTCACCAGCGGATCGGCGTGGGCTGCATGCCACTCGCGCAGTTGGGACGCGAGGCCTATGCGGGCACGGCCGGAGGTTCGAGCGGCGGTAACCACCTTTACCGCTGGGCTATGGCGCAAACGGGCATCGGCAAGCCCCATCGCGTTCACGAACGCCACGTCTTCCAGGCAATCGGCCTTCGGCAAACCACCCAGGCGGGTGTACAAACTGTTAGTGCAGGCAAGGCTCGCGCCGAAATGATGATGGTGCCGCGGCCAGGGATCGAAAGGATCGGGGTCAAGTATCGATTCAAGTCGCGTAACCGCTTCCAGATAGGAATGGTCCTCTCGGTATTGGCGTCGGGAAGTAGCGGGAAGCTTTGCATAGCTGTCGCGATGAAGCGATATATCTCCGCCGACAGCATCCGCTCCCTTATTCAGGCAATCGAGATTGCGTTCCACCCAATCGTGTTCCACAACAGTGTCGCCATCCGTTGAAAGGATGGCGCCCGAGGCGGGCAAGCGCCGCGAGGCTTCCTCCATCAGGAGACGCCTTGCTGTTCCCACATTCGCCTGATTTTTCGGGAGCCAGAGCTCTATCGGATGAAGAGCAAGAGTAGGATGAGCTTGCTGGAACTGACGCGCGATGCGGGCCGAGGAATCGGTGCAGTTGTTCAGCAGCACGATGACCTCGTACAAGTGGTGGGCGAGAGACTGACTGGCCAGAGCCTGCAAACAGGAGGGCAGGTGCTCTTCCTCATTGCAAACAGGGATGACAACCGATGCTTGACATCGGGCATCCGGGCCAGCCTTCAAAATTCTATTCGTGTTGTCAGTATCGTGGGCGCGAAAATAGATCACGTTCAAAGCGTGAGCCTCCATGCACTCAAAGGTCCGAATGACCTGACAGGCGGCTCACTTTCCACGCGCACTGCCGCTAACTCCACCGGCCCACGGTATGTTTACATACCTTACAAGACAGCTATGATTCAAACTTCGGGCAGTTGATCATCCACGGAATGCCGAACCGGTCAGTGAACATCGCGAACCGGAGCGCCCAAAATGTTTCGGCAATGGGCATCGTCACTTGGCCGCCTTCAGTCAGCGCGTGAAAGAGTTTCTCTGCCTCGCCAGGGTCGGTCACACTGATGCTCACTTGGACGCCTTGCGGCGCCTGGTAGCGCTCCGGCGGCGCGTCGGAAGCCATCACGATGCTGTCGCCGATTTGAATTCGCCCATGAATAATCTTCTTCAACAAATCGGGCGGTGTGTTTGGCATTGGGCTGCCTTCATAGGTCGACATGACTAAAACTTTGCCGCCCAGACTCTTTTCATAAAAACGAAAGGCGGCTTCGCAATTGCCGTTAAACATCAGATAAGCGTTCAGTTGCATTGTGTTCCTCGTAAGTAAATCGACCGGGCTCTAACTGGATCGACATTATTTTTTAAAAAGCGAAAAAGCTTTTTGCATTGAGCCCGCGGATTTTTGCTTTGTCGGAATCCGCGATGTCGTTGAACATCGTGTCAAAAATTTCAACCGCACTTTCGAACTCCGGCACGCTGTGGCCAAGCCCTCCCCAGATCATTCGGTCCGGACCGAACGCATCGTACGCTCGCCGCACCATGGGCCGGGCGTCGCGATACGGCGCTTTCTCCTTCGATGAATAGTTCAAGGCCGAAACTTTCAGGTACACGTTCGGCAACTTCGCCAGGGCAAGCACGCGCTCGAATTCGGCGGGAGAGCCCATACCGGCGCGCCCCAAATGGTCAAGGACGATGCCGATGCCGGAGTGCCTGCGCGCCTGCTCCTCAATCTGGGGAGCGTAGTAGGGAACGAAGTGCATCTGAATGGCAAGGCCAAGTTGCGCGGCTTTGTTCCACGTGCGATCCATGGCTGCGCTGCTCATATCGCGACCGCCGATAGGGCCGGAGCGCGTCGGCGCGGAACCGGGCTCACCCATCTGATGAATCCGCAACGCCACAAGACGGCCCGGGTTCCGCTTGACCAGTGCCTCCATCCGGCTTGGCGTCTCCGGCGAGATAGGGTCAAACAGGCAAGTGCCTTTGAACAAACCCTTGGGCTGTTCGTTTGCAAAACAATACTCCAGATAGCGATGATCGTCCTGATACGGTTCAGGGTGAACGATAACGACATGGTCGATTCCCGCTTCCGCTACGAATTTCAGGTACGGTTCCAGCGGTGCCGGCTTCGGTTGATACGGTGCATTCGCGGCGTACGGAAACTTTTGTGGATCCCCAGAGAACAGATGCACATGCGTATCGATGAGGAGCCCTGGTGGACGCGCCATTACCGCGCCTGCGATCCAGGGCGCTCCCGCAGCCGCGGCAAGGAAGACTCTGCGAGTGGAACGAATCACGGCGGCCATCATACCCCGGTACGCACAGCCGGGAACTTCAAGCCGAACCTGCCGGCGAACTGCTTCAGCAAGTCAATGTTCTGTTCGGGCAATGCCAGCGCTACGTGTCCATCCGGACGCACCAGGTATACGGCATTGCGCTGCAGGCCCGCGCTTTCCGCTGGCCGGTCATGAGGAAACCTATGCAATGGCAGATGCAGCGCAGCCAATTCGCGGCCAAAATTTGGGTTCGTTTCGCCATAAACGTGAACCTGCCAACGCAGAGAGGCAAGCGGCGTGAAATTGTCCCCCTGGTCAGACTGCACCCACGGTAGACGATCGCCTCCTTGTACTCGCCCGGCACGCCCTTCACTCAAAGCACTCTGGCGATAATTGATTCGGATCTGGGACACCGTTCGGAACATAGCTTTTCGAACCGAAGCAAAGCCGGTAAGAAACACAAGTATGTTCGGGAGCAGCCAGGTGCGAAACAAACGCCCCGCGCTTCCCTGCCTCACGATTGCTTGAAACGCTTTATCCGTTGTAGCTACCAGTTTGCGAGCGAAGGCAATGCGTTCCACCTCGTAGGTATCGAGCATTGCTTCGCTGGCATTTCCGTTCAGCACGCCGGCCAGTTTCCAGGCGAGGTTCACTGCATCCCCAATGCCCGTGTTCATCCCTTGGCCGCCCACGGGGCTGTGTATGTGCGCCGCATCGCCGCTGAGGAAGCAGCGCCCCACACGAAAGTTCGCGGCGACACGATGATGCACGTGATAAGAAGAGAACCAGTTCACTTCATCGATATGAAGGCCAAGCACTGTCTCCGATGAGACGCGCACGTCTTCAAAAGTGAGGTCGTCACGGCCGGCCACCTGTTTCGGAATCACTCCAACCAGCCGTTCCATTCCGCTAGAGCGCACAGGGATCATCAAAAGAAAAGAATCCGGGCCCAGGTTAATAAAGACATCTACCGGCGAGACACCACCGATCTTCACGTCGGCCACGAAAAATCGCCGGCTGTACGTGCCACCGGGAAAGCCAAGCGCCAATGTTTCGCGCACTCGGCTATGCGCGCCATCGCACCCGCACAAATACGCCACCTGCAGCGATTCCGCACCGCTCGCGGTCTGAAGAACGGCCAATACCCTGGATTCGGTTTGGCTGAAGTCGCTCAGTTCGACGCCCCACTCCACTTCGATACCGAACGCCTTGAGCTTTGCTACCAGGAAGCGCTCGTGATCGTCCTGGGCGAAACAAAGAGCGAACGGGAAGGGGCTCAACCCTTCACCCATACCCTTCAAAACGAATGCCCCCGCTTCCTTGCCGCCTTCCCTGATATGAATGCAGTTCAACTCAACGGCCTGCTCTACAACTTCGTCCGCAAACCCGAGTTGACGATAAAACTCGAGCGTTCGAGCGTGCACCACCAAAGCGCGCGACGCCTGCCCAGGCCCGCTGTTCTTCTCGATGATGCGGAACGGAACTCCTCGCGCCGCCAACTCAAGCGCAAGCACAAGCCCTGTTGGCCCCGCGCCAACGATCAGAACCCGTGCGACGGCCATTAACGAACGACACCCGCCATGGGACTGGAAGGACTGGCGTATTGTTTCTTTTCCATTCTGCCGGCCTCGAAGGCAAGGCGGCCGCTCTCGACAGCCAGGGCCATCGCGCGGGCCATCTTCTCCGCATCGTCCGCCAACGCGATTGCCGTATTCATCAGCACGGCATCGGCACCCAACTCCATGGCAATGGCCGCATCGGAGGCAGTGCCCACGCCGGCATCGATAATCAACGGCACTGACGTGATTCGTTCGCGCAGGATGCGCAGATTAGTCAGGTTCTGAATTCCCAAACCGCTGCCGATGGGCGCCGCCAGTGGCATCACCGCTGCCGCGCCGGCGTCGATCAACTTGAGCGCGTTCACCAGGTCATCTGTCGTGTAAGGCAGCACAACGAAGCCTTCCTTCACCAGCACGCGCGTCGCTTCGAGCAGGCCTTCATTATCGGGAAACAGCGTTTGTTCATCGCCGATCACTTCGAGCTTTACCCAATTGGAAAGCCCCGCTTCGCGCCCCAAGCGCGCGGTACGGATCGCTTCATCGGCCGTGTAGCAGGCTGCCGTATTCGGCAGGATAAACATTTTATCCCGGTCGATATAGTCCAGCAGCGATTCCTTCGAGCGGTCCCCCAAATTCACACGGCGAACCGCCACCGTCACAAGTTCCGAGCCGGAAGCTTTGTGACATCTCGCCATTTCCGGAAAGCTGCGATATTTGCCGGTACCTACAAAGAGACGGGAGTGAAACGTTCGGTCCGCGACGGTGAATGGCATTCACCCCATTTTAGCGAGTGTGGAACGGGCTGAAATCAGTATTGGTATCGAACACGTTTACACCTTCTTTTCGCTTCAAAAAGTTGACAACCAGGTAAGTGAGCGGCGTGGCCAGAATTTCATAAACCACTTTGAAAAGATACCCGGAGACGATCAGGTTCAGGATGGTGGCGAGGGGCTGATCGTAGAAAATGAACGACACGACGATGACAGTATCCACGCCCTGCCCGACTACGGTCGAGCTCACCGTGCGCGTCCAAAGGTATCGGCCCTTGGTGAGGACTTTCAGTTTTGCCATCAGGTAAGAATTGGCAAACTCGCCGAGCCAGAATGCCAGCAGACTACCCGCCACAATGCGCGGGACAACGCCAAAGATCGTCTCGAAAGCAGCCTGATTTTTCCATTCAGGAGCCGGCGGCAACCAGATGGCGAACAAGCCCATGGCGGCCATCAGAATAGATGCGAAGAAGCCTCGCCAAATGGCACGGCGGGAAGCGGAATAGCCGTACACCTCTGTAAAAACGTCACCAAAAATATACGTAATGGGAAATAGCAGTTGCGCGGCGCTGACACGGAACGGCCCCAAGGGAGTGATTTTCGCCGCAATCAGGTTCGAAACCAATAAGATCACGACGAAAGCGAGTGTTAGAAATTCAAGGTAGCGATAATTTCGGCGCTCGGGGCTAACTCCGGGCAACGTCAAGGCCGGTCCCAGGTGACGCTGTGGTCGGCGATAACCGCCAGGGTCTCGGGAGGCGAATCGATACGAAAGAAAGACCATGGCCCGGGCAGCCAAGGGTAACGATCGATGACGCGCTCATCCACCATGACACCCAGCCCCGGTTCACGCGACACCACCAGTTCTCCGCGCTCAATTTCCAGTGGATGGCGCAGAATTTCGGTTGCCAGCGGGAAGGGATACAACACGCCTTCCGCGTAGACGGGAAATTCCAGCCATTCAGTGACAGTCTCCGGCCAGGTGATGCCAAGGTGGGCGGCCACCACCACTTCCAGCATGGTGCCCCAACTATGAAAAGCGAATCTTAAATTTTCCTTTGCCACTTCCGTAAAAATGCGTCGTGCCAGCCCGAAGCCGCCCTGGCAAACTACATCCATCTGGGCGAAATCCACTCCGCCATTCAAGATCAGGTCAAACAGGCCCTCCTCAGTAGATTCATGTTCGCCCGACGCGATAGGTACCAGTTGTTTTTCACGTAACGCGACATAGGCGGAGTGAACGTCGGGCGGGAGCGGCTCTTCCAGCCACGTCAGGTCGTACTCCTCCATCGCGGCAGCTAAGCGCTCCACGGTATCGTGGGTGTAGGATTTGTTTCCCATGCGCCACCAGGTATGCGCGTCAACCATCAGGCAGTTTTCAAAACCGATGGCTTCGCGCACCAGGCGAACCGCCTCCAAGTCTTGGTCCGGCCCGACGCCAGGGCGCATTTTATAGCCTGTAAAGCCCAACTCCACCACGCGCGAGGCCTCTTCGGCGTACCGTTCCGGAGCCATATACATTCCAGCGCTGCCGTAAAGCCGGATGCGATCCCGAACGCGCCCGCCTACAATTTCGCTGACCGGTACGCCCATCGCCTTCCCCAGAAGATCGAACAGCGCAATTTCCACCGCGCTGTAAAGTTTCAGCATCCGCGCGGGAGGGTCGGTGGCCAGGAAGTGAATTCGCAGAGCATCAGTGTCGGCCAATGTTCGACCGGTAAGAAAAGGACCGATGTACAGACGGATGGTTTCCGCCGCCCACTCGCTTGCCGGACCGGGCGCATAACCCACCAGTCCGCCGTCCGTTTCCACGCGAATCAGCATGGCATCGCGCTTCAGAATAGTACGCTCACCGCCATGGAAAGGCATGACCAACGGCTCTGGAAGCGGGGAGCTGAGCAGGAACGATTGGACGCGAGAGACTTTCATCCGTGTTGCGTCAGAATAGCAAAGTGAAGCCACACATCGGGATTACATACTCGGACGAGATCAAAATCGCTTCATATGCCGAGGCAATTCGCGCTTCAGGAGGTGAGCCGGTTCTCATCGAACCAGGCAATCTGACGGCGACTCTCGATTTGGACGGTTTCGTCCTAGGCGGAGGTGTGGATGTGAATCCGGCGCTTTACAATGAGCGCAGGGCCCCGGAAACCGAGGAGCCCAATGACGCAAGGGACAGGACTGAGACCGCCGTGCTAAGACAAGCCCTGGAAAGCAAAGTCCCAGTACTCGCCATCTGCCGCGGCATGCAAATGCTGAACGTCGCGTATGGCGGCACTCTGCTTCAGCATATAACCGGGCATGAGATCCGGACGGTGGACAAAGCATTGCCAGCGCATGAAGTGCGCATTCGCGAAGGATCGCTGCTGGCCGCGGTACTGGGGTCGCATGTGACGGCGGTAAATTCGCGACACCATCAGGCCGTGGGACGCGTGGCAGGCTCACTTGAAGTGACGGCAACCTCAACCGACGGCGTTGTGGAAGCGATTGAAGATCCCGCACGCGATTTTGTCTTGGGCGTGCAATGGCATCCCGAAGATATGGCTGCGCAAGATGACATGCAGAAGCGCCTCTTCGATGAACTGGTGAAGCGCGCGCAAAGGTGATTTTATGCAACTACTGCCACGCGATCTAAAGTTCTACGATCAACTTCTGGCCTGAGGCAAGTTGGCGGCGGAAGCGGCTGCCCTCTTACGCTCGGCTGCGGATACGGGAGGCGAGCGCATCGGTGAAGCAGCGCGGCGCCTGCATGAAATGGAGCGGCAGGGGGATGAACTGGAGCGCGAGGTGTCCCGACGCATTCACAAGACCTTCATCACACCAATCGATCCGGAAGACATTCGATCTATTTCCAGCGGCCTGGACCGGGTGACCGACTCCGTCGAGGCGATTGGATACCGGCTCCACGCATACCGCTTTACTAGCCTGCAGGAGCGCCTGCGCGCCTTGGCCCGGGTACTTGAACAGTGTACCGGCGCGGTAAGAGAAGTTTTCTCAACTCTCGAAGAAAAAGGCCTGGAGGCGCAGGAGGTTTTGGCCGGTCAGTGCACCCGGGTGAACGAACTGGAAAGCGAGTCGCAGACCTTGGCGCGCGAAGGAGTGGCTGACGCGTTCGCCAATGTTCACGACCCCATCGAACTCATGCGATTGAAGGCGATTTACGACCACTTCGAGATGGCTGGGGACCGCTGTGCAGACGTGGCGAATTTGATCACAAACGTGCTGGCCAAAAACAGCTAACGCATGTCCCCTCTCCATCTCGCCATTCTGGTTATCGCCGTCGCACTTGTCTTCGATTTTGTGAATGGGCTGGTCACCACCGGCTTTTAGAAAACGTTCCACGTTCCCACTTGGGTAATCTTTGCGGCACATACCGCAATTGCGCTGGGAACGCTGTCTGGCGGGTGGCGAATTGTGCACGCCATGGGAAAAAACTGACGCGCTTGAAACCACGGACCGGCTTTTGCGCCGAAACAGGCGCGGCAATTTCTATCCTGCTTGCGACACATTTAGGGCTGCCCGTATCGACCACGCGTTGCCTGGCGGGCGCAATTGCCGGAGTGGGGGCTGTCCAGCGCGTGAAAGCGGTGCGCTGGGGCGTTGCGGCGAATATCCTTTGGGCTTGGGTCTTGACGATTCCAGCAGCCGCCGTGGTGACCTGGTTGGTTTTTGCCGCGATCCACGTTATGGATAATAGCGTTTAGTTCTTCAGTCGCGGCTTACGTGAGCGCTTGAAATAGACGGAACCGGTAATGCCCGCAAAAAAACAAGCGGCAGAACCGAAAAGCAGGAAGCTACCCGGTTCTGGAACGGCGGTTACCTGCATGCTCTGCGTAATGCCGCTGGTCATGACGGGCCCGTATCCGCTGATGGAAGGCTCTGAGATCGCGCTCAAAAGCGAGTAGCCGCCATCCAAACCGACCTGTAAATTGCTACCCAGATTTCGCAAGTGAATCACAGCGCCGCTTCCCCGTGAAGCCACGTCAAGCCCGAAGATCTGCTCAGAAAGATTCATGGTCAGCGCTGCATCGGCTTCGATGATTGCAACCGGGGTGTTGTTGCTGCCGAAGATGCCGGGCGCCAACAGCAGAGAACCAGCCGCCAAACCCAGACGCAAAGCATCGGGACTGGTGAATGGCGTGGAAACACTGCCATCGCTGCTTTCCAGCCAGCCTTGCAGCAGGTAACCGCCAAAATAGGTACCGCTGGTGTTGGGAATCGTATTCACCGTGGAAATGGAAGGCTTCGCGCCAAGGAGTTGGAGGCCCACCGAAAGCGGATACGGAGACGACCCTCGGTTGTTCGCCGCATAATTCCATACAGAGAAGCGAACGAAGAGATCCGACCCGGTCTGAAAGGTGAAAGGCGGCCCTTCTGTAAGATTCACAGTGTCAGCGCGTGCAACCGTGCCCGCCATCGCCAGAGCGAGCACAACCGTTACCGCCGTCCAGCGCCAATGCTGTGTAGATCTCACGACTTTCGTGGATAGTGTAGACATAATCCTCTTGAAAAGACATACCTCCTTATTCAGGAGGGGATACATGGGTCCGGCTCCAGCCGGCAATCCACTAGAATGGCTAGGCTAGATGCAGCCCTCGTCACTATCGGTTCTCATTCCCCTGTACAACGAAGAAGAATTCATCCAGGAGCTATTGCAGCGCGTTGTGGACGCGCCTTATCCGGATGGCATGGAATGGGAAATTATCATTGTGAATGACTGTTCTACAGATGGATCGGCGGAGGCGGTGGAGAACTTTATATCGCGGTCAAAAGCAAGCATCCATCTTGTTCATCACACGGTGAATCAGGGCAAGGGCGCTGCGATCAGAACCGCTATCGGCCATGCCGGCGGCGAATGGAGCCTGATTCAGGACGCCGATCTGGAATACGATCCGCGTGAATACCCCAAGCTTTTGCGCCCGTTGCTGGAAGGCAAAGCCGACGCGGTTTTCGGTTCCCGCTTCATGGTGGCCGGGGAGCGGCGGGTGCTTTATTTCTGGCACTCGCTTGCGAATCGGATCCTCACGCTGGTCTGCAATATTGCGGCGGATTTAAACCTCACGGACATGGAAACCTGCTACAAAGCCTTTCGCACCAGCTTGGTGAAGACCATCCCACTGCGCAGCAATCGCTTCGGGATTGAGCCGGAGTTGACCATCAAATTGGCGCGCAGACAGGCCCGCATCTATGAAACTCCGATTAGTTATCACGGCCGCACGTATGAGGAGGGCAAGAAAATCGGTCTGAAGGACGCTTTTGAGGCGTTCTGGGTGATGTTCAAATACCGGCTCGGCAATGACCTCTACAACGACGTGGGTCTTGAAATCCTGGACGCCCTCTCATACGCTCCGAACTTCAACGCCTGGATGGCCGATACAATCTCGCCGTTCTTAGGCGACCGGGTGCTTGAAATCGGTGCCGGAACCGGGAACCTGACGCGCCCGCTGGCGCATCGGCGCAAATACTATGCCGCGACGGATATCGGTGCTGCGCACCTGGTCGCCTTGCGCAACCGCTTTGCGCACCGGCCCAATTTAGAAGTCCGGCTCTGCGATGTGGAGCGAAGCGAAGATGTTCAGTACTTCGCGGGGAAGGTGGATACCGTCGTCTGCCTGAATGTTCTGGAGCACGTGGCCGATGCCGATTTAGCCGCGCGGAACTTATACGACGTGCTGCAACCGGGCGGCACGGCCGTAGTTCTGGTTCCGCAAGGGCAGGAACTCTTTGGCTCCCTCGATGTCGCCCTTGGGCATTACCTCCGCTATTCCGAAGCCCAGTTGCGGCAGCGTTTGGAGCGCGCCGGCTTCACAATCGAGCGCGTGATCCAGTTCAATCGTGTATCGCGCCCCGGCTGGTGGTTTACAGGAAAGATTTTGGGGCGTCAGACACTGGCCCGCTTCCCGATTCGGGTGTTCAATTCACTGGTTTGGCTCTGGCGCAAGATCGATGACCAACTTCCTTGGCCGGCGGTCTCAATCATCGCAGTTGCCCGAAAGAACTAAGCAACCGAGGCGAACTCAACCTCACATTCCCGCGGCCGTGCCCTGCCACTTGCCGCCGAAGCGTGCGAGGTCATATATGGGATAACCAGGGGTCCGGGTAACGGCCAACTCACGAAATAGCCCTGCAGTTCATCGCACTTCAGGCTCAACAACCAATCGGCTTCCACCTGGCTCTCTACGCCTTCCGCAACTACTTTGAGTCCGATGCGGTGCGCCAATTCGACTACCGCCTCCAGGCCATCATGCGGTCCACAGTGGCGACACTCTGGCGCGTGTAAGCTTCAAAGTAATCGACCGCGCGTTTGCCGATGGAAACCTGCGAAGCAGCGAAGATCATTAAAGCGCCACCTTGGGCGAGGAGAATAATCCACAACCGAAAACAGGCGCGTCCACCGCGGCGGCTTGCCCCGTCTTGAGCGCGAGAGCAAGGTTATTTAGGGTGCAACTGCACTTCGGGTGGGCAAAAACAACGATTTGCGGGCGCTTTGATGCCTTGGTGAGTTTAGAGTTTACCGGCCACAGGAGAGGCGCGCGTCCGGCCACACCGGCAGTGCCGTCGAAGCGGATCAGCGCCGCCGCTCCTGCTATCACCGTTGCCGAAGACAAAACTGCCAGAATCGGTAGAACCAGCCGGTGAGCTCCCATAAAGGTCTTCTCGGCATAGGTCAGAAAAACTTTAGGCTTAAGGTGTCTGTTTCATCCGTCTCGTTCGGTGGCGTCTTCCACAGCCTGGCGGACCGATTCTTCCACGGCTTCTTTCACTGCGTCCTTCACTGCTTTTTCCAGCCTCTCAGAGTTCATTTCCTCTGACGGGCCGTGGCCGGTCACTTCCCGCACAATCATTTCCAGCACCGGACCGATAGGCGGCAGACTCTTCGTCAATGCTTTTGCAAAGCGCTTTGCCACCCTACGGGCGGGCGGTTTTTCGGAAGCGGCCTGATCGCCACCTTCGGACATTTGCCAATCTTCTTCGAAAATCGAGACGATTTGAGCGGCAATTTTCGGATCTTTGAACAGGATGCCCACCTCGCGGCGTACTTCCAGTTCAGCCGCCCGCAGGCTTTGGCTTCCCACAAAAACCCGGTTGCCGTCGCGCACCACAGACCTGGTGTGAAGGCGCATTGGCGCCAATTCACGGCAATCGAGCCTCGCACCGCGGGCCAATTTTCCGATGATGCGTACGTCCACTCCGGCTTTCGCGCGATCCTGAAGAATGCGCAGAATGGCCGGGTCGCCCACCTTGGGGTCGTAAATCAGAAGCTGCTTTTGCGCTCCTTCGAGAAATGCGGACAGCTCGGCCCGCGCGTTCACCGGGCTCACCACAAAATCCGGGCTCCCCGCCTCATAGGGCTGACGCTTTGTATCGGCCTCGAACAACTTAACTGCCTCTTCCACCAACTTAGGGTCTTGCGTAATGACAGCGAAGCTGCGGCTATGCTCCATGTCCAGGTATGTGAAGTTGAACGCCAGAACGTGCAGCTCTTGGCGGTCTATCACCAGAAATTTGCTATGGTAGCGAACCAGATCGTCAGAGGTGCGGGCCACGTTCACGCCTTTGGCTAAAAGGCGCATTTCCAGGTTGCGCAGGCTCCGCTCTCCGCCCCTGTTGGTGTAGGCGATGAGAGCATGCACGAAAACACCCCGCTCGACCGCCCGGACCAAGGCCTTTTCCACTTCTGCCCGATCAAACCGGAAGATGACAATTTCTACGCGCTTTTTCGCGCCATCTATCGCGATTATCAGGGGCTCTACCCCGGCCCCTGGCTGCACCAAAAGCTTCAAGCTGCAATTCCAGACAATACACTGATCGAAGTAAAGAACGGCACGTTTTGGTATAGCACAGACCGGCGCAATGTTATCTTCGATACGAATGGCAGCAGGTTTGCTTACTTTGACCGGTGTGAACACTCTTCGTCTTTCCGCCCTTTACCTTTCTCTTCCTTTGTTGCTGGCAAGCGCTGGAAAGCCTCTGCTTTGGGTGGAACCATCCGATCTTCATAGCCGAGATTTGTTCTACGGCTCCGGCGGTAAAGAACATGAGCCGGTGGGGCCGTTTACATTCACAAAAGAAGACACCGGTGGCACGAATCCGAAGTTCGATGTTAAAGATTCGCTGGGCACAAAGTGGAAAGTGAAACTGGGCGCGGAGGCTGGCCCGGAAACGGTAGCAACCCGGTTCGTCTGGGCGGTCGGCTATTTCACCAATGAGGATTATTTTCTGCCCGAAATTCAGGTGGAAGGCGTACCTGGCAAGCTAAAACGCGGCCAGAAGCTTCGCCTGGATGGCAACAAGTTTCAGGCCGTACGCCTGAAGCGTGCCGGCAAGGGCGAAAAGAGTGAGAGCGATTGGGGGTGGAAAGAAAACCCTTTCAACAACACGCGGGAGTTCAACGGTTTGCGAACACTGATGGCGGTGCTGAACAACTGGGATTTGAAAGACGTGAACAACGGCATTGTTGTGGATAAAGAAGGTAACGAAGTTTATCTGGTGAAGGATTTAGGCGCCAGCTTCGGGACGGATCACCTGGTTCGCTCACATACCGTTGCGAAGGGAAATCTGCTCTCTTACGATTCCTCAAAATTCATCACCAATAAGACTGCTGAAACAGTGGATTTCGGCACACCGGGCAGGCCATCGCTTGCGTTTGCGGTGAACCCGCATGAGACCTTCAGCCGCACCAGCATGGAGTGGATCGGCAACGATGTGCCCGTCGCGGATGCGCGCTGGATCGGCAATCTGCTGGGGCAACTCTCACCGGTTCAGATTCGCGAGGCATTCCGCGCGGGCGGCTACACGCCGGAAGATTCCGAAGGATTCGCCCACATTTTGGAACGCCGCATCGCGGAACTAAAAGGCCTTTAACCTTACGAAGGTTTCACTAGTTCGGAGTCTTCGGCCTGCTCGAATTGAATTTTATAAAGGTCGGAATACTCTCCATGGAGTTCACACAGTTCCTCGTGATTCCCTTGCTCCACAATTTCGCCGTCCTTCAGCACGAAGATTATATCTGCGTGGCGAATGCTAGCCAAACGGTGCGCGATGATGATGGCTGTCTTGCCGTGCATCAATTTTTCAAGCGCAGCGAACACCAGCTTCTCGCTGGCCGCGTCCAGGCCGGAACTTGGCTCGTCCATAATGAGGATCGGTGAATTGCGAATCACGGCGCGCGCGATGGCGATGCGCTGCCGTTGGCCGCCGGAGAGGGTTACACCGCGCTCCCCCACCATGGTGTCGTAAGCCTGAGGCATCTTTTCAATGAACTCATGAGCGTTAGCCAGTTCAGCGGCCTGTAGAATCTGCTCGCGCGTGGCCTCCGGCTTTCCGTAAGCGATGTTCTGCCAGATGGGAATATGGAACAAAACCGTCTCCTGCAGGACAAAACTAATTTGCTGGCGAAGAGATTTTTGGCGCAGGTCCCGAATGTTTATTCCGTCCAGAAACACGTCGCCAGAAACGGGATCGTAGAAGCGCGGAATCAGACTGGCGATGGTGCTCTTGCCCGCCCCCGTAGGGCCGACGAATGCCGCAACCTGGCCCGGACGAATATGAAAACTGACGTTCTTGAGAATGGGCTGATCGGGCTGATAGTGAAAACTCACATTGCGGAATTCCAGGTCGCCCTTCAAAGGCGGCGCGTTCTTCGCTCCGCGCTTATCCAGCACCTCACCGGTGGTATCCAGCAACTCGCGGATCCGCTCATAGCCCACTGTCGCCTTCGAGTAGGCATCAGTCATCTTGGACAGTTCCTGCATGGGCTTGTACATCTTTCCCAGATACAGAATGAAGATCACCAGCGAACCGGGCGAGAGGGTGCCCGCCAGCACCATGCGTCCGCCGAACCATAACACCAGGCAGGTACCCACCGCCACCGTAACCTGAACTAGAGGGGCGAGCTTCGCTTTCAGGCTTCTAGCCTTCAGCGCCATGTCGACGCCTTCCAGGCTTTCCGCCTCCAACCGGCGCTGCTCGTAGTCCTCCCGCGCAAAGGCGCGGACCACGCGAATGGACGTGATCATCTCCTGAATGGTGGAGACAATTTCGCCTTCCTTCTTGCGCAACTCACGCGAGGCTTGCTTAATGCGGCGGGTAAAGCTGTAGACCAACACCGCAAGAATCGGGGCGACGGAAAGGGCCACCAGCGTAAAACGCCAGTTGAGATAAAACATCACGCCCACCATGCCCACCAGAGTGATGGCATTCACCATCACGCTCAACAGTCCGCTGGTGATAAAGGTCTGTACCGCATCGATATCGGTGGTCACACGGCTGATTAAATCGCCAGTGCGCTTCTGATCGTGATAGGCCAGCGAAAGTCGCTGAATGTGGGAGTAGACGGTACGCCGCAAATCGTGCATCACCCACTGGCCCACGCTGGTGGTGACATACTTTTCGCCATACGTACACAGAGCGTCAAAGATGGCGATCACCAGAACCGCGCCGGCCGCGAAACGCAACAGAGCGAATTTGTCATCGCCCACCCAGTGCGCCAGGGCGTGGTTCAGCCAGCCCTGCCCGGGTTTATTGCGCAGAACGTTGTCCAGCACCACCTTCAGGGGCCATGGTTGCAAAAGGTCCGCAACCGCTTCGCCGGTGACAGCCGCGAAACCCAGGCTAAGCGCTTTCCAGTGCGGCTTCAGCAGCTGTTTGAAACTTAGCGAACTCGGCCCGTCACTCGACATTTCTTCATCTCTCTTCAGTATGCTTGACGGACGGTGGAATGGAGCGAGTGAACCGGGATTCGGGCGGACAACTACGCCGCACGCTGGGCACACGGGACCTTACCCTGCTAGCGGTGGTGGCCGTTGTAAACCTGAATGTGGTCCCGGTGATTGCCGCGAGTGGCCGGGGCACCATCTGGTTATGGCTGGCCGCGCTGCTGTTTTTCTTTCTGCCGCAGGGTGTCGCGGTGATCGAACTCTCGCATCGCATGCCGGGGGAAGGCGGGGCTTATCTATGGGCTCGTCATGCGTTCGGTGACTTTCACGGCTTCCTGTGTGGCTGGTTGTACTGGACCAGTAACATGTTCTTTGTCCCTACTCTGCTCTTCTATCTGAGTGGAATCCCCGCTTACTTCGCCGGCACGGCGGTACAGGGCTTGGGCGATAACAAGCTGTTCTTCTTCGGTGTATCCGTGAGCTTACTCTGGCTTACTATCTGGGCCAATGTTCGAGGCCTGAAATTGGGTAAGTGGATTAATAACTCCGGAGGCGCAATTACCGTTGCACTGGCGGTACTGTTGATCGCGCTCGGCAGCTTAACCGCTTTGCGGCAGCATACAGACCTGAGCCCCTCCACATTCACGCTCGCGCAGGGCGATTGGCAGGTGGTCTCCCTCTTCGGCGTTGTCTGTTTCGCGCTGGTCGGCTTGGAACTTGGGTCGGTGATGGGCGATGAGATTCGCGATCCGAAACGTTCCTTGCCGAGAGCTGTGTTTTGGGGCGCATTACTGGCCGGATTGCTTTACGTAGGAGCGACACTCGCAATTCTAATCGCGGTGCCCGCCCAGGAAATCGCGATGCTTCAAGGAGAGTTGCAAGCCATTGGACGAATGGCCGGCGCGGCGGGCTTCGGTTGGCTGGTCGCTCCGGTGGCGGTGCTGCTGGTCGGCTCCATTGCGGGTTCTGTTTCGGCTTGGGTGGCCGGCTCCGCGCGGATGATGTTCGTAAGCGGGCTGGATCGTTATCTGCCGCGCGCGCTGGGCGCCATCCATCCCACTTATGGGACGCCGCACATCGCGTTGCTCACCTTCGGTGCGCTCTCTACCGTGATGATCTGCATGAGCTTCGCGGGGGCCACCGTGAAGGAGGCTTACGTCACTTTGCTGGACCTTTCGCTGGTGCTGCAGAATTTGGCGTATCTGTACATTTTCGGGGCGCTGGCGCGCTTCGCCTTCGCACCCGGCGCAGTAACGATGCTGGGCAAGCATGTTACTCGCCTGGCTGCCGTAAGTGGACTCGTCGCGACCACGATTGGAACCGTCGTGGCGTTCGTGCCGTCGCGCCAGATCTCCTCCGTTTTCGCGTTCGAAGCCAAGCTGATGGGCACCTGCGCGGCATTCCTGGGGGTGGCGGCGGTGTTATTTCGCTACTACTCGCGCCGCCGGTAAGGCTCGGCTCGGGCGGCGGTACAGTGGAGGTGAGGAGATTCGAACACGCACTCGCATTCCCACGCTCACGCCACCGGCAAGGTGCTGAGTTGGTCGTTACTGGCGACCTCTCTGTTTGTCGCACTCGAAGTGACGGCGGGTCTGCGTTCGCACAGCTTGGCGCTGCTCTCCGATGCCGGCCATAATGCGACGGACGCACTGGCACTCCTGTTGGCCTGGGTGGGCGTCTGGTTTCAGGAGCGGCCGGCCGACCACGTGAAGACGTTCGGCTATCAGAGGGCCGGCGTGCTGGTGGCATTCGTCAACGCACTCACACTGCTGGGGCTGTCCGGGTGGATTTTCGTTGAAGCGTACCAGCGGCTGCGCAACCCTGAGCTGGTTCAGCCCCTGGTCATGATCGGAGTGGCGGCGGTAGGGTTGCTGCTAAACGGCGGGATTATGATGGGCCTGAATCAGGCGCGCCGAAACGACATCAACATTCGCAGCGCGTTCGTTCACATGCTGGGCGACCTGCTGGGTTCCGCCGCGATTGTGGTCGGTGGCATCGTCCTGTACTTCACCGGCTTCCTTCGGATCGATACCATCCTGTCCGGGATCATCGCCGCGCTGATTGTCTACACTGCGTGGGATGTCACCAAAGAGAGCTTGAACATTCTTCTCGAAGGGCTCCCGCGCGGACTGAGCCTTCATGATGTGGAAAAGTCTTTGGCGCAGGTGGAAGGCGTGCTGGATGTGCACGACCTGCACATCTGGAGCTTGGGCTCAAACAGCCGCGCAATGAGCTGCCACGTTGTGATTGAAGACCTGCCCCCCTCTGAGAGCGACTGCATTCTGCGCCGCATTACAGATGTGCTGGAACATGAATTCCAGATTGGACACTCCACTGTCCAGTTCGAACATGTGGGCTGCGTTGTATCGCGCGAGGGTTGCGTGATCGCGGTAGGCCCCGCCCACGCGCACCCGCACCACCACCATTAGGCCTTGCGCAAAATCAACACCTGTTGCCCGGTCAGTTCGTCCAGGCGGGATGCTTCACGCAATCCGGCTGAGGCGGCAAGTTCCAGAAAGTAATCCATATCGATATCGATCCGCGTTTCGTTCCCGCGAAACTTTTCGCCGGGCAGCACGGCGGTATGGATGCTGAAGAGCGCGTGCCCACGCGTGCTCAGGACGCGGGCAGATTCGCGCAGATAGTGGATCGCATCCGCTTCCAGGAGGTGGGTGAAGACAGATGCCGCTATGATTACATCCGCCTTTCCATCCTCGCAGGGGAAGCGGAATTCGGAAGTGGGGAGTGAGCCGTTGGGATTGTACTCACCCGAATAGAGGTCATAGCAATGGAATTCCGCTTTGCCATTTCGCCAGGCGGGAGCCAGGAAGTTATTGCACCATTCGATATTTGCGGGTATGACATCGAAGCCGATGTAGTGCGTGACCCAGGGGTTGTTCAGCAGCACGCGAGGCGCGCGTCCGCAGCCGCAGCCAATTTCAAGAACCGTGGCGTCTTCAGGGCAGAAGCGCGAAATGAACTGGCCCCACGCGTCTCCCACAACAAGGAACTGTTCCAGAGTGGCGCCACCGACGCTCCACAACAGGGAGAACGGCGGAAGCGGCACGATGCCCCTCCACACGCCATACCCGGCATAAGTGAGTGAACCCTCATCGGGCTTGATATTCGAAATGGAAGTCTGGCTCATCGGAAAGGCTGATTTTAGCAGAACCGGTACAATCGATCTTGTGCAATTGACTGCTCATCCGGAAACTTTCCTGCAAGCATCCTCCGTGGGTGCCGTCGTTCAGGATTATCGGTTTACATATCCACTGAAGACCTTCATCAATCCACATCACGCCTTTTTGGATTTGACCCCGTCCAACTCATTGTTGCTGTTGACCGCGCCGGGCTTGCTGGATCACAACCGAGGCGAAATCATGAAGGGATGGTTGTGGAAGGCCGATGCGCTGAAGCTATACGAACTTGGCTATTACGCAGAAGGGGACGTGCTCGAATTGGGTACGTACGCGGGACTCAGCACCTGCATCCTGGCGCAGGCTGTGATCGATTCCGGGCGTCAAGGGCGCGTGGTACCCATCGATATCGCCGATTTCGGGTGGAAAGCAAATGCGGATTTGAACCATGTGAGCCAGAGGATCGATTTCCAGCTTGGACCGGCAATTGAGAAGGTGCAAGGCCTCATCGCGGCGGGCCGGAAGTTTGGCTTTCTCTTCGTGGACCATTCGCACACCTATGCGGAAGTGGCGGCGATTTGCCCCCTGCTGGATCAGGTGACGATGCCGGGTTCCTTTGTCCAATTCCACGATTACAACGATTCGCGCAACGGATGCGAGCCCAATTATGGAGTGTGGCAGGCTGTGGTGGATACGCTGCCACCGTCATTTCAGTTCTACGGCGTCTATGGCTGCTCCGGCGTATACCGCTTCACCGGTTAGCGCTAAGCGAACAGGTCTTTCACGCGTTCGAAGATTCCCTTTTCGGCGGGCTCGTTGTCCTTCGGCAGCATGTCGTGCAGTTGCTCGAACAGCTTGCGCTGTTCGCGATTCAACTTAGCCGGCGTCTTGATGTGGACGTGAATCACGATGTCTCCCCGGGTGTGGCCGTTCACCTGAGCGATGCCTTGTTTCTTTAAGCGAAACTGCGAGCCATGCTGGGTCCCTTCCGGGATTCTCAGGGTCGCCGGTTCACCCAGGGTGGGGACGGTGATTTCGGCGCCCAGGGCGGCCTGCGCGAAATTGACCGGGATGGCGCAATGCAAATCGTTCTCATGCCGTTCGAAGAAGGCGTGCTCTTTCACTTTCAGGAACACGTAGAGATCGCCCGCTGGGCCGCCGTTCGGGCTGGGTTGGCCTTCGCCGGATAGCCTGAGCCGGTTGCCATCCGCCACGCCGGCGGGAATGGTGACCTTCAGCTTGCGGTTCACCAGAACCGTGCCCTGGCCCCTGCAATCGCGGCACGGGTTTTTGATGACCTTGCCCGCGCCCCCGCATTGATTGCATGTTCGGCGGACGGAAAGAAACCCCTGCTGATACAACATTTCCCCCCTGCCCTTACATTGCGGGCAGGTGGTGGAGGAACTGCCTGGCTCCGCGCCCAGGCCCTGGCAATGACCGCATTTCTCCTGGCGCGGCACCTGGATTTCCGCGGTCATCCCGAAGGCAGCGTCTTCAAAACCGATTTGGAGGTCGTAGCGGACATCTTCACCGCGCATGACGCGGTTGCCGCGCTGTCCGCGTCCGCCTAAAATATCACCAAAGCCAAACTGGCTGAACAGATCTCCCAAATCGAAGCCATTCGGGTCTGCCCCGCCCTGATCCATTTGCTGAATCCCGGGGTGGCCGAAACGGTCATACGTGGCGCGTTTCTGGCCATCGGAGAGAACGCTATAAGCTTCAGCGGCTTCTTTGAACTTTTCTTCGGAGTCGCGGTTTTCGGGGTTGCGGTCGGGATGGTGCTGAAGCGCCAGCTTACGGTACGCGCTTTTCAACTGCGAATCATCG
>Ga0123338_10001155_pt1 | contig 25793 bp, 19 predicted proteins | sample grotaG_FD_89793 | JGI IMG/M metagenome (GOLD analysis project Ga0123338, IMG submission 89793) | Glacier valley bacterial and archeal communities from Borup Fiord, Nunavut, Canada, to study Microbial Dark Matter (Phase II) -... | ecosystem: Environmental > Aquatic > Freshwater > Ice > Glacier ...
ACTACTATGACCACGGCATGGTGCAAGCCCGCATCGACGCCGCGCCGCCGAGCCCTGTCAACGACGCGGTCACCATCGAGATCCGCATCACCGAAGGTCCGGTCTACCATCTCGGCACCATCCGCTTCGTGGGTACAGCTGGGCCCGACAGCCGCTACGTCGCTGCGGCCGCGCTCACCAGCGGCGCGGTCTTCTCACGTGCCGAGGTGCGTGCCGCGGCCGAACGCATCGAGGGCGTGCATCACGCGCTCGGCGGCGTCGGGTCTGCCGCGCCCGAGACCAACATCCACGACAACCTCGTAGACATCCTCTGGCGCCTCGGGCCGTGAGGCGATATGGTCGCCGGCCATGAGCCGTCGGTCGAGTAAGCTGGGCAAGGGTGGTGTGTTTCGGCTGATGCCTCTGTTGGCGGTCGCGTTGTTGGCCTGGGTCCACGTCGCCGCGCGCGCCGGCAATACGGTCATCCCCACGCCGGTGCCCGCCATTCCCCCGGCTGCGATGGCCGCCGCCAAGACCACCACGCCGCTCAGCGTCACCGTCGGGCTCTATCTGCAAAACATCCCCGAGATCGACATCAAGACCAATTCGTTCACCGCCGAGTTCTACATCTGGTTCCTCTGGAAAGGCGACATCGACCCGACGCTGAGCTACCAGCTCACCAACGCCGTCAGCATCGGCGACCTCTCGAAAACGCCGATCTACGCCGATGACGAAGGCGCCTCGGCGCCAGAGCTCTTGCCCGACGGACGGCACCTACAGTGCTTCCACATCTACGGCCGTTTCGGCCATCCGTTTCCGCTCTCGAAATACCCGTTCGACGATCACGATCTCGTCATCTCCGTCGAGGATGCCAAGATGCCGGTGGCCCGCTTGCTCCACGATGTCGACGCCAAAGGCACGGCGATGCGGCCCGATCTGTCCATCCCCGGCTGGACCCTGAGCCAGATGCAATACGCCACGGCGCGCTCGCATTTTGCCACCACCTTCGGCGACCCGCGATCCGGCGCCAGCGGCGAGAGCTACTCGCGCGTCGACTTCAGCGTGCACATCGAGCGACCGATGGTGGGCATCGTCTCGAAGACGGTGATCCCCATCGCCATCATCATCCTCATCACCTTCGGCGCTTTCTTTCTGCATCCCGAAGATATCGATGCGCGTCTGTGCGTGACCATCACTGCGCTCATTTCCGCCGTGGCGCTGCAGTTCACCGCAGCGACGGAGCTGCCGCCCACGGGCTCGCTGCTGTTGCTGGATAAGATATATATATTGAGTTATATAGCGATTCTAGCGGTGACGTTTTGCTGTATCGCCTCCAACCGCCAGGTTCACAAAGAGAACCTGCCCAAGGCCAACAAGATCGATCGCTGGGGCCTGTGGCTCAGCGTCGTGGGCTATTTTGGCAGCATCTTGTTCCTGATGCTGAGGGCCCGATGAAAGCGCTCCTCGTCGTGCTCTTGCTTGGCCTGGCCAGCTCAGCGACGGCAGCGCCGACCAACAAGAACGTGATCATCGGCACCTATCTCAACAACATCCCGTCGGTGGATATCAAGAACAGCCAGTTCACCGTCGATTTTTACGTCTGGTTCCGCTGGGAGGGCGACGACTGGAAGCCGCTCGAGACCTTCGAGCTGGCCAACGGCCGCATCACCTCCAAGACCGGCTTCGTCAAAAAGAAGCTCGGCACGCAGAACTACGCGCTCTGCCGGGTCCTCGCCACCATGACCAAATTCTGGGACATGCGCCGATTCCCGCTCGACAACCACACGCTCACCCTCGAGATCGAAGACGCCGAGCTCGACGACCGCAGCCTCGCGTGGGACGTCGACGCCGACAACACCGGCCACAGCCCCGAGCTCGAGATCCCCGGATGGATCATCAAACACACCCAGTCGAAAGCCGCCCCGCACCACTACCGCACCAACTACGGCGACACGTCGCTGCCGTCGAACCAGCAGTCGTCTTACTCGCGCTATGTCTACGCGCTCGACGTGGCGCGGCCCGGCTATGGTCGGTTTCTGCGCGTGTTTTTCGGCCTGTTCGTCGCCGTCCTCATCTCCTGGTGCGCGTTTTTCGTCCGGCCCAAAGAGTCGAGCCCGCGCGTCAGCCTCGGCATCGGCGCCACCTTCGCCGCCGCGGCCGTCACCGTGGCCATCAACAACTCCTTGCCCGACACCAACTCGGTCACCATGGCCGACAAATTGGTCATGCTGACCCTCGGCATGATCGTCGCCTCGGTCTTCGTCACCATCACGGCGCTGTGGCTCTTTGCCGTCGAGAAAGACGCCACCCGCAAGCGCATGGATCGGCTCTGTTCGATCTTGTTTCCCGTCGCCTACAGCGTCTTGTTGTTGCTGATCTTGCGCTGACTCAAGGTTTGGCGCGGACGGCCGATTCGTCCGACATGGGTCTGCTTCCTTTCCTCAATCGCAATCGCCACGACCAGCCAATCGATCTACAAAAACGCGCGTCGGAGATCTTCGCCAAAAAAGAGGTCCTCGGCCAGGCGGTGATGGTGCTGTTGCAGTGCGTGCGCGAGCTGTCACTCGATCTGACCGAGATTGGCTCCGAGGATCTCAAAGAGCGCATGGACGAGCTCGGACGCATCGTGCGCGCCGACGAGCTGTCAGCCGCCTTGGGCCCGGCGTTTCAAGACGGGCAAGAAGAGGTCCTGGCCTACGCTGATCGGGCCCGCGATTATCTCGCCGAGCGGGAGAGCGAGCTCAAGCGCATCGTCGCTGTGTTGACATCGGGCATGAAGTCCATGTCGCAGGGCAATGATCGGTTCAACAGTGGCGTGCAGCACCAAGCGGCGCGACTCGACCAGATTTCCCAGCTCGGCGACATTCGTCAGCTGCGCAAAGAGCTGTCGCAGGAAGTGGTGCAGCTCAAGCAAAGCGTCGTCGAGAAACGGCGGGTCGACACCGAGCAGGTGAGCTCGTTGCACAAAGAGGTCGAGAAGCTACGTGGTGCGGTGGATCAAGCGCGCTCGGATGCGCTCCGCGACGCGCTGACCGGCGCCGGCAATCGCCTGGCCTTCGACCAGCGACTCCAACTGCTCGTCGAGCGCAACGAGGTGAGGCCAACGCCGTTTTCGCTGTTGCTGATCGACGTCGACCATTTCAAAAAGATCAACGACACCTACGGCCATCCCATCGGCGACCGGGTGCTGGTGGCGCTGGTGCAGACCTGTCGCGGCCAGTTCCGCAGCGACGATTTCGTCGGCCGGTACGGCGGCGAAGAATTCGTCATTTTGGTGCCGGGCGCCACGGGGCGCGTCGCGCTCAAGAAGGCCAAGAAGCTGTGCAAGGTGCAGAGCAGGATGGCCTACGCCGTCGACGAAAGCGTGCAAGTGCGCTTCAACGTCACCATCGGCGTCACCGACTATCGCAAAGGCGACACCGCCGAATCGATCTTGGCGCGCGCCGACACCTCGCTCTATACCGGCAAAAATGGCGGTCGCAACCGCGCGGTGCTTGCCGACTGACCGTAAAGTTATACATTTTGGCGATGAATTTCTTGGTCGTCGGAGCGGGCGCGGTTGGACAGGTGTACGGAGTGGCTGCTTCCGGCGGTGGCGCGAAGGTTTACTATTTCGTGCGCGAGAAATACGCCGAGGAATGCCGTCGCGGCTTCGTCCTTTATCCGCTCAATCGGTCCCAGCCGCGCAAGCAATCAATCCATCACGGCATCGGCAACGACGAGATCTTGACCACCCTCGACGCCGTCGCTGCGATCAAGTGGGACGCGGTCATCTTGTGCGTGGCGTCGACGGCGTTGCGCGGCCCATTTCTGGCTGATCTGGCCAAGGTCGTCGGCGTCGCCACCATCGTGTCGCTGCAGCCCGGCCGCGAAGATCGCCACTTCGTCTTGGCCGTCTTTCCCGAGGACCGCGTCGTGGCCGGCATGATCACCGTGGTCAGCTATCAGGCGCCGCTACCTGGTGAAACCGTTCCCGAGCCAGGTGTCGCCTACTGGTTTCCGCCCATGGGCGCGGCGCCGTTCTCTGGACCCGCTGAGCGGACCCAGGCCATCGTCGCCGTGCTCAAAAAAGGCGGCTTGCCGTGCAAGGTCGGCCCAGATGTCCCGTCGAGCGTGATGTTTCCGAGCATCGTCCTCATGACCATGCTGACCGCGCTCGAGGCCGCTGGCTGGAGCTTCCGTGAGCTCGGCCGCAGCGTCAATCTGCTCAAGATCCACGCCGCAGCGTCGGAGGCCTTTCACATCATGGGGACTGGCTCAAAAAAGCGCACGCCATTCATGATGCGGCTCGCCATACGGCCCTTCGTCTTGCGTCTGATCCTCACCGTGGCCCGCTGGGTCATGCCGCTCGATCTCGAGGCGTACATGAAGTTTCACTTCACCAAGGTCAACGGCCAGACGCGCCTGCACATGAAGAGCTTCATCGACCACGGCGTGACCCTCAACTGCCCGACCGCGGCCCTCGGTGCGCTCGAGTCCAGCGTCGAAGGCGCCTCGCTTTCGGCGTAGCGACGACTCCAGCTACAATTGGCGTTCGGCTTCGGTCTCGATTTCGCGAATCTCGTCCTCGAGCTTGCGGGCTTCTCTCGACGCCGACCGACCGAGCACCAAGCCACCGACGCCGAAGCCAGCGAGCACGACCAGCATGGCCGCCACCGGCCACTTGATGCCGTTGCGTGCCTGCGCGACAGCGACGATCACCACCGCCGCCAGCGCCAGCGCGCCAAGTCGGTTGGCGGCGTTGGCCAGCCGACGATAGCGACGGTGGGGCCCGCGCAGTGGCTCCGCCCAGCTGAACTGCGCACCGGCACGATTGCGCTTCATTCTTCTAGCCTAGCGCACATTTGGGAACTTGTCGGGCGAAGGGGTGTCCGAGGCCCCATGAGCAACATGACCATCCAGTCCAAAGGCGGCCGCAAGACGGTCGATGCCGCAATGAACCTCGTCCCCTTCATCGATCTGTTGTCGTGCTGCATCTCGTTCCTGCTCATCACCGCCGTCTGGTCCCAGCTCGCCGCCGTCGAGACCCACCCTGCCGGCGGCGTCACCGAGACCGCAGCCAGCGCCCCCAGCACCCAGCTCACCCTGTTTCTCGGCGAAGACGGCTATGTCGTCAGCAGCTCCACCGGCACCAACCGCGAAACCGAGACCATCCCCCGCCGCGGCACCAGCCTCGACTCGGCCAAGCTGGCCTCTGTCCTCGTCAGCAAGCACGCGCAGTTCCCGTCGGTGTCGACGCTAGACATCCGCGCCCGCGACTCGGTCGCCTACCACGAGCTGGTCGGCGCCATGGACATCGCCCTCGGCGCCCACTTTGCCGCGGTCTCGCCGCAGCCCTGGACGGATTAAGACCGTTTCCGGGTTGGATCCGTTTATGTTCGGTACCATGCGAACAACTGTCTATGTCGGGATCGGCCTCGTGGCTGCGGTGGCCCTCGCGGTAGGGGCGACGGCCAGCGCCGAACAGAAGGCCAAAGACGCGATCCGCAAGTCGAAGTTCTTCGAAGTCGACGTCCAGCAGAAGAAGATCCTCGGCGCCGCGACCTACATCCAGCCCGCGCTCCGGCTCGATCTCACCTCGGTGAGCACCGACCAGCCGCAATACTGGCCGCACGAAAAAGTCTACCTCAAGGTCCTGGCGCTGAGCCGCCCAGGCCAGACCCTGACCGGCACCTGGCAAAAACGTGACGCGGCGAGCCACCCTCTCGAGGTCAAGCTCAACGCGGACGGCGTCGCGGTCGTCGAGATTCTCGACGGTGGCAAGCGCAAGACCGAGCTCGGTGAATACCGCATCGACCTGCATAGTGCCGACAAGAAGACGGAGGCCAACGCCACCTTCGCCGTCGTCGACGGCGCACTCGGCGCCATCTCTTTCGCCCACGAATGGAAGCGCGTGACGTCGGTGGCGGACCTCGAAGCCGCCAACGGTGCCTGGTTCCTCGGCAACGCCGCCGGCGCCGGCAAACGCTGGGGCAATGGGCTCTCGTTCAAGAACGAGCTCCGCGTCGCCAACCAGCCGTACAACGGCCCAGCGACGATCAACAGCCGCTGCATGCTGCCCGGCTGTAACGGCACCTTTGCCGGCCGCACCCTCGAGATGCAGGTCCAGGGCGGCAAGATCGAAGGCACCCTCGACGTGGGCGGCCACTCGGGCCCGTTCCAGATCGAGATCGTGACGCCGCAAGGCAGCCTGCGCCATCAATACGAAGGCTCGAGCCACGTCGAGCGCGACATGATGGTGGTGTCGGGCGGCGTCGGCTACACCCACCGTGTGGGCCTCGCGCCATACGAAAATACCGTCGCTGTGCCCGGCCGTCAGCTCTATGTCGAGAGCCAGAAAGACAGCTCCGACGCGCCCTTCTTGGTCGACTCCATCGTCGCCAAGGACAACAACGGCAAGGCCGTGAAGGTCGCCATCACCAAACAGGTCAAGTCGCCGCGCATCGTCGTCTGGGTCCCCAACAGCGACGGCACGTATGCCGCCAAAGACATCGTCCACAAAGCCGATCTCGCTGCCGGTGAGCACCTCAGCCTGCCGGTGTCGACGCCGTACTCGTTGGTCGTCCTCGGCGGCTTCGTCAACGGCGTCTTCAAGGAAGGCTGGGCGATGGTCTTTTCGCCCGCCGGCCTGCAGGTCAGCATCGACACAGCGACGGTGGGCGGTCCCAACCAGCCGCTCGTGGTCAACCTCAAAGTCGCTGGCGGCGGCAAGGTCACCGGCATCCTCGAGGTCTTCGACAACCGGGTGGCGTCGAAGAGCGCCATGAGCGGCCTCGGCTCGGCCATCGGCGACTCGGTGCGGTCGAGCTCGCGCGCGGTGGCCAGCTGGCGCGACAACACCGGCATCAGCGAAGAAGATGAATCGCCGCGGCAGCGTCACCGCGACGAGGAAGGCAAGATGGGCAAGAAAGAGATGTCCTTGGGTGACGCGCCCGCTGCGCCGCCGCCACCGTCGCCGAAGCCGATGATGTCGCCGTCGCCGATGAAGGTCATGGCGGCGCACGCCGGCCCGTCCGGCGGCAAGAACAGCGTCGGCGGCAACACCAACGACGGCAAGCAGCCCGACGAAGACGCCGTGCCCAAAGACATCATCCGCGAAGGCGAAAAGAAGGTCGTCGCTTGTCTGCTCATCGAGACCGACGCCAACGGCAATGCCAAGACCCAGGTCACGCTCCCGCCGCAGACCGGCCGCGTCGTGGTCCGCTTCGTCGCCGTCAAGGGCCTCGACCACGCCGAGAGCCAGAAGCAGGTCGACGTGAAGCTCTCCGCCAGCGTCGACGCGCGCCTGCCGCGTTTCTTGGTCCCTGGGGCCGAAATGAAAGTCCAGGTCGACATCACCAACACGCTCAGCGCCCCGGTGCAGCTCGTCGTCAAAGGCACCGGAGTCGTCGAGGAAGCACGCCGTCAAGTGCCGCCCGGCCAGCACACCGAGACCGTCACGCTCGTCGCAAAAGAGTCGGGCAAGCTGGTGCTGCAGCTCTCGGATCTCAAAGGCAAGCCGCTCGACCGCCGCGAGCTGGCCGTCACCTTGCTCGGCGATCAAGAGGTCACCGTGTCCCGCCTGGAGTTTGCCGGCGGCCAAGGCATCTCCGTCGCTGCCGACGAAGAACTGGTCGTCTACGCTGGCGCAGGGCCACTCTTGCAAGGCGTGGTCATGAACATGTTCACCACCACCGAGTCATGGTTCGGTCATGCCGAGGCGCTGTCGGCCAAGGTCGCCGTCCACGCGGTCTTGCTGAGCGCCATTCAACGCGGCCTTCTCTCCGACGAAGGTCTCGGCGAACAGCTGCGCTCGACGCTGAACAGCACCCTGCGCGCCCTCGACGAGCAGTTCATGGACAAGTCCACCGGCCTTTGCCGCCCCTACCCGGGCCTGGCCGGCGATCCGTTGTGGAGCGCGTGGGTCAGCCGCAATCTGCATTCGGCCCTGCGCGCACTCGACGCCGCCAAATCCAGCGACGGTCGCGTCAAAGAAGCGCGCGAGCTCGCCAAAGCGATCAGCGCCCGCCTCGACGCGACGCTGAAGTCGCGCAAAGTCTCCACCACCCAGCTCGGCGGCTACGACGACAGCGGGGAATCGGTCATCCCAGTCGAGGTAGACGGAAAGATCGTCTACAAGGCGCTCACCGACGACGCCGTCAGCCGTTTTGCCATCGACAAGCTGTTCCCCAAGATCGACTTCGACGCCAAGAACGCCGAGCTCGGCTTCGGCAAGGCATACGACGCCTTCCGCTTCTTGAAAGCCTTCGAGCGCACCGGCTCCTTGCAATACCAGACGGACATCGCCACCGCGCTCTACCTCAAGGGCGAGCGCCAGAAGTTCGCCCAGCTCTACCGCCACATCACCCGTGGCATGATCCTCACGCAAGAGCCGGGCATGATTCAGGGCCCGGCCCTCCTCGGTGGCGTCTACTCGACGCCGATGGCCATGGTCCGCTTCCTCGAATTGCAGTTGCTCCTTGGCAAGACCGCCAACGCTACGTCGAAGCCCTCCCTCGCCGGCCGCCCGGTCGCTTACAACGCGCGCATCAAGAACACCGCGGGCACGCTCACCATCCCCGACGGCGCCATCGCCCGCGTCGACAAGCGCACCCACGTCCGCTGGGACTCGGGCCAGGCGCCGGCCTTGGCCACCGTCACTGTCACCGCCGATCGCGCCGCCATCGGCGCCGAGCTCGGCTTCGAGGTCAGCTTGTCGAGCGACCTCGACCCGAGCGAATATTACGCGCTCGTCGCTGTTCCGTCGACGGTGGCCATCAAGCAGACCGCGGACATCCTCAGCGACTACAAAGGCCAGCTCCTCTACGGCCAGCAAGTCACTGGCGGCACCCGCATGCAGCTCCTCGCCATCCCGTTCCGCGGCTCGCGCTCCATGAAGCTGGTCCTCGAAGGCGCCTACCCCGGCCACAGCCCCGGCAAGGTCGCCATCCGCCACATCGAAAAAGCCGAGCCTGCCTCGATCGTCCCGATCCGCGATCTATCCGTCGAGTAGCTCGCGTAGCACCACCGGTAGTACAATCACGCCTTGCCCCCAGAGCCCAAGGAGCCCAACGAACCCAAGCTCCGATTGCCCGTCTTCACCGGCGAACAGCCCGGACGAGATCGGCATGAGGTGACCACCCTGCCCGATGGGCCGCGTGGTGCCGGGGAGCAGCCGACCCTGCTGGCGGGTCTGCCCGAAACGCCCGCCCCCGTCGGGATCGAGTCGCTGACGGTGCTTGGCACGCAGCATTACGCCGTCATCCGCGAGCTGGGGCGCGGCGGCATGGGCCGGGTGTCGGTGGCCTTCGAGCAGCGCATGCAGCGCCTCGTCGCCGTCAAGGAGCTACTCCGCCCGGGCGCCGATGCCGCCGAGCGTTTTGCCCGCGAGGCGCTGGTGACCGCGCGTCTGCAACATCCCGCCATCGTGCCGGTCTACGAAGCCGGTCGCTGGCCGTCGGGGCAGCCGTTTTATGCCATGAAGCTTTTGACCGGCAGGCCGCTGGGCGATCTCATTCGCGAGTGCCAGACAGTGGAAGAACGGCTGGCCCTGGTGCCGCATCTGTTGCCCGTCTCCGACGCGGTGGCCTATGCCCACCAGAAAAACGTCCTGCATCGCGATCTCAAGCCGGACAACATCGTCGTCGGTGACTTTGGCGAGACCGTGGTCATCGACTGGGGTCTGGCCAAGCTGCTCGACGGTCCGCCCGACCCGGTGGCGCCGCTCGAGCTCCCGGACGATCCGCTCAGCGAAGAGAGCCAGACGCCGAGGCCGCCAAGCTCCGGCACACGCGCCGGCACCCGCATGGGCACACCGGGCTATGCCTCGCCCGAACAAGCGGCCGGCCTCCCCATCGACGAGCGCACCGACGTGTACGCGCTCGGCGCCATGCTCTATCAGATCTTGACCGGCTTCGCGCCGCGCTCGCTGCCCGGGCTCGAGTCGATGACCTCGCTCGACGCGCCGATCATCAAGCCGCCCGAGTTTCCCAAGGCCGCGCCAGGCGCACTCGTGGCAGTCTGTCGTCGCGCGCTGTCGCTCGATCGCGCCGATCGCCAGCCGTCGGCGCTCGCCTTCCGCAACGATCTGGAAGCGGCGCAACAGCGTCGGTCGGCCGAGCTGCTCGCCGGCGAAACCCTGCGCAAGGTCGAGGCGCTCGAGGAAGAGCTGCGCCACGCCGAGCGCGATCGCCACACGCTATACACCTTGTTCGGCGCTTGTCGCTTCGGCTTCGAGCAGGTCCTCGGCCGCTATCCCGACGACGAGCTCGCCACCGCCGGCCTCATCCGCGCCATGTCGGCCATGGTCCGCTTCGAGCTCGACGCCCGGGATCTCAAGGCGGCACGCGCCATCCTGGCCGATCTGGCCAACCCACCCGCCGAGCTCGTCGCCGAGCTGCACGCGCTCGAAGCCCAGCTCGCCGCCGAGCACGCGCACCAGTCGGAGCTGCTCGTCCTCGGTCGCCAGCACGACGTCCGCACCGGCAGCCGCACCCGCCTCGCGCTCAGCATCCTCATCGGCGGTGCCTGGACCGCCGCACCGCCCATCTCGAGCCTCATGGAGCCGCTCGCCTACTGGCACTACACCCTGGTCTCGGCGATCTTTCTCGTCGCCATCCTGACGCTCGGCTTCGTCTTCCGCAAGATGGTCACCACCACCGCCGTCAACCGCGCTCTCCTCGGCGGCGCCCTGGTTTTGCAAGCGGCCCAGATCCTCATGTACGCCGGTGACGCGCTCCTCGGCATCCCCATCGCTGAGACCGACACCCAGCACCTGTTCCTGTGGTCGGTCGTCTCCGCCGGCATGGCGCTGGCGCTCGATGCCCGCGTCTTCGTGTCATCAGCCGCCTACGCGCTCGGCTTTCTCGTCGCTGCGCGCTATCCGCACGCCAGAAAATGGCTCATGTCGGCCGGCAACCTGGTCCTCACGCTGACCGCAGTCTGGCTCTGGCGCCCCGGCGTCATGAAGTCGCCCCTGGCCAAGTCTTAGTTCTACCGACGCCGTCAGCCGGCCCGCTGCGCCGCAGTCGGTTGCTCTAACGGCAGGCAGATGCAGAAGGTCGTTCCCTGCCCCACTTCGGTCTCGAAGGTCAGGGTGCCGTGATGCTTTTGGATCACCTGTCGCGCGATGGCCAGGCCCTGTCCCGTGCCGCGCCCGACTTCCTTGGTCGTGAAGAACGGATCGAAGATCCGCTCACGGACATGTTCTGGGATGCCGCCGCCAGTGTCGCCGATGCGGATCTGCACCTGACCGTCCCGCTCGACGCTGCTGACGCGGATCTTGCCGCGCGTCTGCGTCTTCTGCACCACGTCGCTGATGGCATGTGCCGCATTGACCACGATGTTGAGGATCACCTGATTGACCTCGCCGGCATGGCACTGCACCATCGCCACCGGCTGCAGATCGGTCTCCAGATCGGCCACCAGCTTGTACTCGTGCGCGGCGATGGTCAGCGTCGAACGCAGCGCCTGATTGAGGTCGACTGCGCTCATCGATTGTTGGTCGGGATGCGCAAATTCCTTGAGCGAGCGCACGATGGTGGTGATACGCCCGAGGCCATCGATGGACCGGCCGACCGCGGCGGGGATGTTGTCGACGAGGTAGGCCAGATCGATCTCCTCCTCGGCGTCGATAAGCGCCTGCACGTCGACCTGGTTGGTGTCGTTGGCAGCGGCGACGCGGAACGCCTGATATTGCCGCAACAGGGGCAACACATCGGAGACGCCGTCGCGCACGAAATGCATGCTGTCATTGACGAACTGCACCGGCGTGTTGATCTCGTGGGCGACACCGGCGGCGAGACGCCCCACCGCCTCCAGCTTTTGCGCCTGGCGGAGCTCGATCTCGACCCGCTCTCGGGCGACGAGCTCGGTGGTGAGCTCGGTGTGCGCCTCTTCGAGGGCATCGTGGGCGCGCTCGACCTCCTCTCGGTGCGCCTGGGACTCGACGAGCATCTGGCGAATGACGCCGATGCGGGCTTGCGAGATCCGATAGCAGAACCAGGCGAGGCCCGTGAAGCACGCCGGATAGCTCCAGCTCACGCCGCTCACCAGCGCTACCACGTCGGAGACCCCACACAGCGCGACCACGTTCCAGGTCGCCGACTTGCCGCCGAGCGGGTCGACCGCCAGCGCCATCACCGGTAGCCACAGCCATTGCGTCAGCGGCCAGTGACTCAGATGACTCACCAGCACCGACGTGACCACGTTGACTACCATGCGGCCCCACTCGCCACGCTCGCCGACCCGGGCCATGTAGTGCTCGATGTAGACGAAGTTGAGCACCATCGAGCTCAGCTGGACCAGGGCCACCACCGCAAACAGCCGCCAATGCCCCGCGGTCGACGCGATGGTGCCGGCACACAAGCCGAGCGACGCCATCGACAAGGCGTTCACCTTGTACATGCGTCTCGTCGTCTCGGAATAGAGATTGGTAGCCATGGGGCTCATCCAAGAATCGACCGGCGCAACCGCAACTTGAATCCGGACCTGGCAAGAAACCGAAAGCCGACACGTAGGTTCTTTCGCCCGGAAAACCTGGGGAGGAAACTATGCCGCTGTCCCGTGTCGCCCGTATCGCTACCGCTGTGAGCTTGATGTTGGTCGTCGGCTGTGGAGCGGAGTCTCGCCGCCCCGACAAAGACTTGTCCAGCGACTCCGACCAAGGTCCGGTCGATACCGATATGGGCAGCGGCAACGACGGTGGCACGAGCTGTGTCGGCGCGTGCACTCTCGGCGCCAAGAGCTGCGACGGCAATGGCGTGCGCACCTGCATCGTGTCCGGCACCTGTGCCGAATGGTCGCCGGCGTTGGCTTGCTCCGGCGCCGACGTCTGCTCCGGCGGCGCGTGCGTCGCGACCTGCACCAATCAGTGCACTGCCGGCGCCACCTATTGTTCCGGCAACGGCGTCCGCACCTGCGTGACCACCGTCTCCGGCTGCACCGACTGGTCTCCGACCGTCGCCGCCTGCCCCAACAGCACCGTCTGCTCGGGCGGCGTGTGCGACGCGGCCTGCACCGATCGCTGCGCGCCCGCTGCGCATCAGTGCGCGGGCGGCCTGCAAGGTTGCGAAAAGAAGGCCACCGGCTGCTACGACTGGGGTGATCCGGTGCCATGCGCGAGCGGTCAGGTCTGCTCCGGCGGCTCGTGCGCCGTGGGCTGCTCCGATCAGTGCGCCGCCAACGCCAAGCAGTGCATGGGCTCCGACTCGCTGCAGACCTGTGAGCGCCAGGCCTCGGGCTGCCTCGACTGGTCCATCGCGCAGATCTGCTCGTCGGGCACCTGCTCGAGCGGCATCTGCACCCCGTGTGTCAACAACAGCAAACGCTGCGGCTCGGTCGGCAATGTCGAAACTTGCAACGCCGGCGTGTGGACCCAGACTGCGTCCTGCGCCTTTGGCTGCACCACCGGCAGCTGCAACGCCACCGTGGCTTGCACCGCCGGCGCCTACCGCTGCAACGGCAACGCCGTCGAGATCTGCAACGCCGCCGGCAGCGCCTACCTGTACAACGCCAGCTGCGCCGTCAGCTGCAGCAGCGGCCTGTGCACGGGCCAGTGCACGCCCGGCCAAAAACGCTGCAACTCCAAGAACTTGGAAGTCTGCGACGGCGCTGGCACCACCTGGAACGTGATGACCGCCTGCCCCATCGCCTGCGACGGCCCCAGCACCAGCTGCGCCCTCGACAAGCTCGACATCACCGTCGACACCGACCTCAACGGCGAGGTGGTGGTCAACGGCCCCATCACCGTCACCCAGCCCGCCAAGATCACCTCGTCGACGGGCAACCTGACTCTGCGCGCGACCTCCATCACCCTCGGCGCCGGCGCCCAGATCGTCATCGCCTCTACCGGCAGCACACCAGACGGTACCTACGCCGGCAACGCCAACTGCGGCTCTGGTGGCGGCTACGGCACCTACGGCGTCAATGGTCCCTGCGGCTACGCCGGCCCAAGCTGGGGCTATGCCACCGACGCTGCGGTCGCGCCAGGCAGCCCCGGCAACGACGGCTACTTCTACACCACCGGCTGCAACGGCAAGGGCGGCAAGGGCGGCGGCATGCTCAAGCTCATCGCCACGCAGGTCACCATCAACGGCCAGATCTCGGCCAACGGCCAGGGCGGCACGAATAGCAACGGCGGCACCTACTGCAGCGGCGGCGGCGGCGGCTCTGGCGGTGGCATCCTCATCGCAGCCGACCAGCTCACCGTCGCGGCCACCGCCACCATCAACGCCGGCGGCGGCACCCCAGGCACCGGCTACTACACCGCTGGCAAGGGCGGCGACGGCCGCATCAAGCTGCTCTACGGCACGTCCAAGTCCCTCAACGGTGGTACCATCCTGCCGGCGGCGACCGTCGACCTGCTGCCGCCGATCAACGTCACTTCCACCACGCACCCGTCGCCGAACCTGTTCTACAACGACGGATTCCCGGCGGTGGGCCTGGCCTGGAACAAGCCGTTCCCATCGGCGAGCTACTGGTACCGGGTCAACCCGCAGGCGTCGAGCGTGCCCGCCGCCGACACCGTGTCCACCTTCCTGGCGACGGAGCTCGTCTCTGTGGCACCTAGCCTCATCACCACCGGCAGCACCGGCGATTGGTACTTCCATATCGCGCCCATCGACGCCACGTCGGTGGTGGGCAAGGTGGAGCAGCCCTATCGCCTGCGCGTCAACGCCACGCCGCCCAAAGTCACCTCGCCGACCCATCCCTCGTCGTCGACCTGGTACTCGGCCGGCACCGCCTTCTTCCAGTGGGCGGGCAACGCGCCCATCGCCGCGGCCAACGACGACGCCAACTTCAAGGGCTTCTACTACGTCCTCGATCACTACGGCGACACCATCCCGACGACGGCGGCGACGTTTTTGCCCATCACGCAGAAGCAGATCAACATCGCCAACCTGTTGCCGGCATCGGGCTCTGCCAACGGCGCCGCTGACGGAGTCTGGGGCTTTCACATCCTCAGCGTCGACACCAAAGGCTACCTGACCAAGAACGCCACCCACTACATCGTGCGCATCGCCGCGGCCACGCCCGCGCTCAGCAACATCTCGGGCCAGGTGTTCGAAGACGGCGCCAGCACCACGCCGCTGCAGGGTGCGACCGTCAGCATCAACCACAAGATCATCGTCAACGACGTCAGCTCCGACGGCACCGGCAACTACAACTTCGGCGGCTCCATCCCCATCGGCGTCTGGGAAGTGAAGGCGTCGAAGGCCGGCTACACCAGCGCCACCCAGATGGTCACCGTGACGAATACGACCGCCAGCGCCAACTTCACCCTCAAGAAAATCCCGTAATTCCTCGTAGTTTCTAACCCTTACGGTATCGCAAAAAAGACTGTCACTGAAAGCACCTCCCCCGCGTTGGCTCTTTGAAGACGGCACTTTCGCCGTCCCCAAGGAGAGACCAGTATGGCAAACGTGGCAGTGGCAGCCGAAGTGGTGACCGAAGGCTCGGGCGGTCGGTTGGTGAGCGTGGACGGCCGGACGCTGCCGCTCCGTGGTGTGACCCTGCGCGCCGACGCGCGCGGTGGCGTGGCGCGGGTGGTGCTCGAGCAGCGCTTCGAGAATGTCTACGATGAGCCGCTGCATGTGACCTATCTGATGCCGCTGCCGGCCGACGGGGCGGTGTCAGGATATGCCTTCACCATCGGGGCGCGGCGGATCGTCGGCGAGGTGGACAAGAAGCGGCGGGCGCGGGAGCGGTTCGAGCAGGCGGTCCTGTCGGGACAGACCGCGGGCCTGGTCGAGCAAGAGCGCTCGAGCCTGTTCACGCAGGAGCTCGGCAACGTGCCGCCGCGCTCGACGGTGGTGGCCGAGCTGACCATCGATCAGCGTCTGGTCTGGCTCGACGAAGGTGCCTGGGAGTGGCGTTTTCCGACGGCGGCCGGGCCGCGCTATACGGGTGTGCCAGGGCGGGTGACCGACGCTGTGCGGACCGAGATTGCCGTCTCCGACGGGCCGCTGCCGGTTCATCTTCTCTTGTCACTGTCCATCCGAGATGCGATCACGGCCTCGGGCCGACCGCACTCCCCCATGCACGCTTTGCACACCAGCGCCGTCGGTGGTCGCTGGGAAGTGGGCTTTGGTGCCGAAGGTGGTGTGGCGCTCGACCGTGACGTGGTCATCCGTTGGCCGGTGAGCGCGCCGCGTGTGGGCCTCTCGGTCGACGTCGGCCGCCCGGCCGCGGCGCAACGCGCGTATGGCCTCATCACGGTCGTGCCGCCACAGCCTGGCTCGACGCCCGCACGCCGTCGTGATCTGAGCCTGCTCCTCGACACCTCAGGCAGCATGGGCGGCGATCCACTGCGCCAGTCGGTGCGGACCGCGATTGCGCTCCTCGACACGCTAGGTGACGCCGACACGCTGGAAATGATCGAATTCTCGACGTCGGCCCGTCGCTGGAAGTCGAAGCCCGTCGCCGCCACCGAGTCGCACAAGAAAGACGCGCGCAAGTGGCTGCAGCAGCTCGAGGCCGGCGGCGGCACGGAGATGGTCGCCGGTGTGATGGCGGCCCTGCAGCCCCTGTCCAACGAGGCGCAGCGGCAGGTCATCTTGCTCACCGACGGCTATATCGGCTTCGAGACCGAGGTGGTGCGCGCGGTGTCCTCGACGCTGCCGGCGGGATCGCGGCTGCATGTGGTCGGGGTGGGCTCAGCGGTCAACCGCTCGCTCACTGGGCCTACCGCGCGCGCCGGCCGCGGCGTCGAAGTGGTCATGGCGCCGGGAGAAGACCCTGAGCGCGGCGTCAAACGGCTGCAGGCGCGGACCTCTTTGCCTCTCGTCACCGACCTCGAGCTCGGCGGCACGGCCCTTCTGGGATCGGCGCCGCGACGGTTGCCAGATCTGTTCGCCGGCTCGCCGGCCCTGTTGGCCTGTGAGCTCCGCCCCGAGGGTGGGACGCTCATCGTCCGCGGGCGAACGGCCGATGGCATGTGGGAAGAGCGTGTCGAGCTCCGGGCCTGCGGTGCCGGAGAAGGCACGCCAGCAGCGGCCGCCTTGTATGCCCGTGAGCGCGTCGAGGATCTCGAGCTGCGTGCCGCGGCGGGTGAAGCCGGCGAAGCGCTCGACGGTGAGCTTGAAGAGCTGGGCCTCCGCTTTCAGATCGCAACCCGGCTCACCACATGGATCGCGGTCAGCCAGGAGGTCATGGTGGATCCGAGCGCACCGACGCGCCGCGAGGAGATTCCGCAGCAGCTTCCGCATGGTCTGTCCGTGGAGGGCTTCGGGTTGCGGCAGGTGATCGCGCCGGCCATGCCAGCCTCCATGGCGATGCCCGGTGCGCCGCCCAGCGTCGGCAGCGCGTATGGAGCGGGTGGCGCACCTCCTCCTCCACAGGCTGCACCCGCGCCGCGCCAGCGTCACCTGACCCGGGCCGGAGTGTTCAATCCCTCGAAAGAGCAAGCGGCGGTGCTCGACAAGCTGCGCAGCGGCGACCCGCTCTCGGAGTCGGACATTTCGACGCTGACCGGTGACGGCGCGGCCAAGGACGAAAGCAGCGCAGACGATGCATTGGCGCCGCCCGAACCGCTCCAGCGCGAAGAGAAAGCCGCAACAACGCCGAAGACCGCGGCGCCAAGTCCTGTCAAAAAGGCCGCCCGGATGCTGCGCCGTCGCCGCGCCGTCTTGCGGCTGCGCAAAGGCAAGAAGCTGGTGCTGGAGCTGCGCGTCGACGGAGACGCCATCGACTGGAATCCGGGTCTCAGCGTCGCGCTCAGCCTCGAGGACGGCACCGAGCTCGGTGCCACCTTCGACCTCAGCACCACGCGCGCCGGCCACTATGGCCCTGGCCAGGTGATCCGCATCGTCCTCGAGCTCGACGCGGAGCCTGGCACGCGACCGACCTTCATCACCGTCGGTGACTTGGAGCTGGAGATCGTCAACGCATGACGCACGTGGAGGATGTCCGAGATCTAGATGTCCTCCTGCCGGCCATCGCCGCCGGCGACGTCACCGCCTTTGGGCAGTTCGTCGCCGGCGCCGAGCCGCCACTCCGTGCGTCGCTGCGCCGCTTTGCCGCCAGCGTGGACACCGAGGCCGTCTTGCAGGAGACCTTGTTGCGCCTGTGGCAGATCGCGCCCCGCTTCACCCCCGACGACAGCGTCAATGCCTTGTTGCGCTTCGCCCATCGGGTCTGCCGCAACCTTTGTCTCTCCGAGCTGCGTCGCCACAGCCCGGTGCTGGACGACGAGGCCGTCGCCGCAGCGACGACACCGGCCAGCGCCCCCGATCCGTTGCTGCGCCGTGCCATCGGCGAATGCTCGGAGCGTCTGCCCCACAAACCCGCACGCGCGCTCTTGGCACGCATGCACTCCGTCGGTGACGAAGCCGATGCCACCCTGGCCGCGCGCCTCGACATGACCCTCAACACCTTTCTCCAGAACTTTACCCGCGCCCGCAAGCTCCTCAGCGCGTGTCTGGAAAAACGCGGCGTGGATCTTCGCTCCATTGGAGGTGGGTCATGAAGTCCGTCGATCGCGATGCCTTGGTGAGCGCAGCGACCTCGGCGCATCGTCGCCGGGATCTCGACGGCAACCTGGTGACCGACGCGGCGTGGCTCGATCTCGACAGCGCCGGCCGCGCCGAGGCCTTCGAGGTCACCGTGCTGCTACGGGCGCTCGAATCCGCCGTCGATCCCGAGGGATTGTCGTCGACCGCGCGGGCAATCCTGGCCCGCTTGCGCTGATTCAAGTTTGAACGGGGTCGGACGATTCAAGGAGGATGCCACTCCGGATCTCACCTTGGCTGCCACTGCTAGTTGCTATCGCGGCGGGTGGCTGTGTGCGCGATCCGTGGACGGCCGAGGAGCGGGCGGCGCTGTGGGCGCTGACTGCGCAGCCGCTCCCAGCTGATCCCACCAACCGCTGGGCGGACGATCCGGCGGCGGCCCTGCTCGGTCAGAAGCTGTATTTTGATCCCCGCTTCTCCGGCCCGCTCGCGCTCGATGATCCAGGCGGACTCGGCTTGGCCGGCGAGTCGGGCAAGGTGGCCTGCGTGTCCTGCCACGATCCGGCCACTGGTGGGGTCGATCATCGATCCAAAGGCAACACCAGCGAGGCTGCGGGCTGGACCGGTCGCACCTCACCGACGGTGTTGAACGCCGCGCGCTCGACCTGGCAGTTTTGGGACGGCCGCAAAGACTCGCTGTGGGCCCAGGCCACCGGGCCCATCGAGGGCGCCGTGGAGCACAACTTCTCGCGCCTGGCGCTCGTGCATCAGCTCGACCGCATCTATCGCCAGGACTTCGTGTCGGTGTTCGGCGGGCTGACCGACTTTTCGGATCTGGCTCGCTTTCCGTCGAGTGGCAAGCCCGGCGAAGCGGCCTTCGATCAGATGGCCGCCGCCGATCAGCGGGCGGTCAACGAGGTCTACTCCCGCTTCGGCAAGGCGATCGCCGCCTACGAGCGACGCCTCATGGACCGCTCGGCGTTCGACCGGTTCATGGCGGGTGACACCACCGCCCTCAGCGACGCTGCCGTGCGTGGCGCCAAGCTCTTCGTCGGTCGCGCCGCCTGTAACGAATGCCACAGCGGACCCAACCTCGCCGACAGTCGCTTTCACAACCACGCCATTCCACAAGACGGTCCGCACATTCCCGCGGTCGATCCCGGCCGCGCCAACGGCATCCCCGCCGTGGTCGCCGACGTCTTCAACGCCGCCGGGCCCTTCTCCGATCAGCCGACGTCGGCGCACTTGAGCGCCCTGTCGACCAGCGATCTGGATCTGGGCGCCTTCAAGACCGCCACCTTGCGGAATATCGGCCGCACCGCGCCCTACATGCACACCGGTGGTTTCCCGACGCTGTGGGACGTGATGGTCTGGTACCGCGACGCCGCCGGCACCGACGGTTTCGTCGGCAAGCGTGACATCGCCGTCCAGCCGCTCTTGCTCAGCGACGACGACATGAACGACATCATTGCCTTCTTACAATCGCTCGACGGCGACGCGCTGCCGGCGGAGCTGGTCACGAAGCCGGTGCTGCCATGATGCGCCTGTCGGCGCTGGTGCTGGCCTCGTTGCTGGTGGCCGCTGTGGCCCACGCCGACGAGCCCGCCGCAGCCGACGGGGGCGCACCGCCGGTCCCGGTCGACGCTCCCGCCGAGGCCACGCCCGATCCGTCGGCACTGGCCAACCGGCTCAAAGATCTCGAGGACCGCCTGTTGGCCATCGAGAGCGAGAACCACGAGCTCAAGAAAAGCGTCCAGAAAGCCAGCCGCCCCCGCCTGCCGCCGGCCAGCTTCACCCTCGCCGACAGCTTCAAGCTGCGCCTGACCGGCTATGTCGACATCGGCTTCTTCAAGCCCACCGGCGATGGTGTGGCCTATGTCCGCGATGTCGGCCACGCCCTCCACCCGGAATTTGCCAACGTCCCTTGGGTCTTTCTCGGCGACCCCTGGGCCAACCCGGTCAACTCGCAGGGCGACTCCGCCGACCTCGGCCTCGATCGCACCAACATCCCCCGCTACGACCCCATCCAGTCGCACGGCAAGAGCTCGTTCTTGGTCAACACCGTCAACCTCGGCTTCGCCGGCAGCGTCGGTGAGCACCTCTTTTACGAGACCAGCCTCAACTTCGAGCCACGCCAAGGGACCATGGGCAGCTCCGGCGATCAGGTCGACATGGACCTCGCCTACATCGAGTACAAGCCGTCCAAGACCCGCGATCTGCACATCTTCGTCGGCAAGTTCGAGTCGACCTTCGGCATCGAATACCGCAACCGCAAAGCGCCCGACCGCTTCGGCATCACCCCGTCGCTCATCGCCCGCTACACCACCGGCACGCCCACCGGCCTCAAGATCCGCGGCAGCTTTCTCGACGGACGGCTCACCTACAACTTCGCCGTCACCAACGGCGGCATGACCACCGAAAAATTCGGCCACTTCTTCAACGAGATCGACCGCAACGACTTCAAGACCTTGTCGGGACGCCTGTCGTTCGGGCAGAAATTCTCGCGCTTCGCCTTCGAGATCGGCGTCTCCGGCCTCGTCGGTGCGCAAGATCTGCAGGCGGCCGAGAACATGTACGGCTGGCAAGTCGGCGCCGACCTGCACCTCGTCGTCGGCGACTTCCACCTGCGCGCCGAGTACTTGCACGTCGTTCAGCAGGGCGGCGGTGTCACTGCGTCACCGATGCTCGACGGCAACGGCATGTATGCCGAGCTCACCTACCAGTTCCTACCCTGGCTCGGCGCGGTGGCACGGGTCGACTTCCGCCGCGCGACCTTGAAGGCGCTGCCCAACCTCTACCTCGGTGACGACCTCCGCGTCACCGCAGGCCTGCGCTTCGATATCGCCTTCAACCTTATCGCCAAGGCCGAATACGTACGGGTCCAAGAGCTGAGCGGCCCGGAAATCGACGACGACGTCTTCACTACTTCGATCATCGTCCGATATTGAGAGATGACCCCATGAAGCCAAACCACACTGCGCTCACGCTCCTCGCCTTGGTTGCCGCCACCTCGACGGCGTCCGCCGGTGCCGCACTCGTCTCCGGCAAAGTCACCGGCACCGCCGTCACCGAGGCGGTGGTCTACATCGAAAAGGCCGCCGCCCCACCGCCGGCCGATCCCACCCGGCCCAAGATGGCCCAGCGCAACACCGAGTTCGCGCCGGGATCCGTCGTGGTGGTGCAGGGCCAGAAAGTCGATTTCCCGAATGAAGACAAGGTCTTCCACAACGTGTTCTCGCCGACACCGGGGAACGAGTTCGACCTCGGCCTCTATCGCGGCGGCATCTCCAAGTCGGTCCAGATGCAGGAGCCCGGCGAGGTCGAGGTGTTCTGCAACATCCACCCCAACATGTCGGCCAAGATCCTGGTGCTGCAAAACGGCTACTTCGCCCGCGCCGCGGCCGACGGCAGCTTCAGCCTCGCCAACGTGCCGCCCGGTCGCTATGTCCTCGTCGCCTGGTCGCCCAACCACGAGCCAGTCAAGAAGTCGATCGTCGTCGCTGCGAGCGGCGTGGTGAAGGCCGATTTCAACCTCGGCGCGCGCCGCGACGCTGGCTCGCACCTCAACAAGAACGGCGAGCAATACGGACGGTACAAGTGAGCCAGCCTCAACCAATCCTGGGCCGGGCGACCACTGCCGCTCTCTTGCTGCTCTTCGCCGTGATCTGGGCGGCTGGCGAGGCGCTGGTGGTCCACGAATATCGCTTTGCCGACGGAGAGCCGGGCCTTTCGCTGAAGGACCTGGAGCTCAAGTTCACCGGCGGCTACGGCTCCTTGCTCGAGGCACGCATCCACGGCGAGATGCGTCCCTATCTGCAGAGCCCAGCCGAGCTCGCCCTCCTCAGCAACTGGGCGCGCAACGGCGCCAGCGAGACCGGCTACCGGCAAGACGTGGCCCAGCTTCTCGAAGAGCGCTGTGTGCGCTGTCACCGCGCTGGCGGTCAGGCGGCGTTTATGCCGCTCGGGACGTTCAGGCAAGCCGTCGTCGCCGCCAAAGCGCGCTCGGTACCGCCTTTTGCCCACCAGATGATCGTGACCAAGATCCATCTATTCGGCATCGGCTTGATGCTGGCTGTCGTCGCTGCGCTCTTTCTCCGCGCCACCGGGCGTCGGGGTTGGGCCGCTGCGCTCGTCGTCACCGGCTATGCCGGCCTGGCCATGGATTTTGGCGGCTGGTGGCTGATGCGCTGGGACCTCTCGTTCGCTGTGTGCCGCGTGGTCGGCAATGTTGCCGCCACCGGAGCCTTCGCTTTCATGGTCGTCGTCGTGGCGCTCAAGACCGCCAAGGAGCCTCATGCGTAGCCGCACCATGGTGGTCTGCATCGTTTCCGTCGCTGTCCTGAGCCTGACCTCGGTCTACGTGAGCGCCACGCATCGCGCCGCAGCGACGGAGCCGGTGGACCGCGTGGCGCCTCTCGGGCCGGTGGGTGAGTCGTTGCCGCCGTGTGAGTCGGCCGACAACCTCGGCGATCTCATGCAGGGCGACATCAACAAATCGATGTCCAAGCTCTCCTACGCGCTCTATCACGACCGTCGCGGCAAAGAAGCGCGCATGGAGAATGTGGCCAAGTCGTCGCTGCAGCTGTTTTCGTGCGTGCGGCGCGCGGCGACCATGGTGCCCGACCACACCGACGAGGGCCGCCGCCGCTTTTACGAGCATCTCGACAACACCCAGTACGATCTTCTCGCCATCCACAATGCAGCCCGCGAAAACGACGAAGAAGGTATCGGCCACTGGTTCGCGCACCTGCGCCGGGACTGCCTGGTCTGCCATTCGTCGTGCAAATCGCGGCTGAAGCCAGAGAGCAGCGACGATGGCGGTGCACCGTGACCTCGGAGCCTGGCTCGACTGAGCAGGCTCCGCTCAAAGGCTTCGGACTCCGGGTCTACATCTTCGTCTGCCTCGGCATCTTGGCCGCAGGGCCGGTGCTGACCCTGGGTGCCATCCAGATGGAACGGCGCGCCAAGGTGGAGCTCCAGCAGTCGGATCGCGAGCAGCTCGCCGATGCGCAGATGCTGGCGCGCGACATCGGACAGTCCATCGAGGGCTACACCTCGTCGCTGGACCGGGTGGCGGCGTATGTTGCCGGCCGGGGTCGCGTCAAGAGCGACGCTGACCTCCAGCGTCAGCTCGGCGATGAGCTGGGCCGCGCCGGCGTCTTGTCGGCAATCTACGTCACCGACGGGCAGCTCGCCGTGGTCGATGGTGAGCCGGCCGGCACCTATGCCCTCGAGCCGTCGCTGGCGAAGATCGTTTCGCGGTTGCTACAGGCCCAGGTGGGTGCCCCGATCATGAACGGCAGCGCAGAAGATTTTCTGCATGCCGCCGCGCCCATCATCATCGAGGACAAGCTGGCCGGCTATGTGGTCGGCGTGCTCGACCAACAAGTCCTCGACGCACTCATTCGTCGCGTGCTCATTTCGTCGCCCGACGTCGAAGTGATCATCCTCGATCGCGAGCGGCGTGTGCTCGGCCGTTCCCATGCCGATCCGCCGCTCGGTCGTGCCTTGAGCGGTGCCGTCTACAGCGCAGCGACGACCAACGGCGCCGTACGCAGCGGCGTGGACTACAAAGGTGAGAAGGTCCGGGTGTCGGTGGTGGCGGTGCCTCATCTACGCCTCGGCTGGAACATCACCGTGGCGCGGCCCACCCACCTCGTCGAGGCGCAGGCGCGGGCATCCAAACGCGAGGTGCTGTGGGTGTCGGTGATCTCGGTGTTGCTCGGCTTTGTCCTGGCCGGCATCTTGGCCTGGTGGTTGGCACGGCCGATCGGCGAGCTGGCGCGGGCCACCGCGCGCATCGGTGTCCATCAGGCCAAGGGGGCGATGCCGGTGTTTCCGCGTCGCGTCCCCGTCGAGGTCCGCACGCTGGCTCGCTCGGTGGGCGAGATGCTGGAGCGCATCGATGCCCAGCGCTCGTCGCTGATCCAGGCCAACGACGACCTGGCCGAGAACCTCGAGAAGCTCGCCGACAACGAGCAACTGCTCAGCCTCAAAGAAGCCCGGATGCGGGCCATTCTCGACTCGTCTTATGATGCCCTGGTGTGCGTCTCCAGCGACGGGCGCGTCCTCGATTGGAACCCTGCCGCCGAGCGTATCCTCGGCTGGAACGCCGCGGATACCACCGGCAAGTCCTTCGTCGAGCTGGTGCTGCGGCCGGACGATCGCGCCTGGTTCGTCCAGCTCACCTCGATGAGCGGCGATGACTCGGCGGGTCAGATCACCCGACGCGAGCTGTCGGTCCTCACGCGCGCCGGCGCCGAGGCCGCGGTCGACGTGGCGGTGTGCACCATTGCCGTCGGTGGTCAGGGCCTGGCGGCGATCTTCATTCACGATCTGCGGGAGCAGAAGCGCGTCGAGGTCGAGCTGCGCCAGGCCCAGAAGCTGGAAGCGGTCGGCCGACTCGCCGCCGGTGTGGCCCACGAGATCAACACCCCCATCCAGTTCATCAACGACAGCGTGCACTTCGTCAAAGAAGCCGCCAGCGACATCGCCAAGGTGCTGGCCGAATACACTGCAGCCCACGGGGAGCTCGGGCCGGAAAGCGCGGCCAAGATCGAGTCGCTGTCGGATGCGAGCGACCTGTCCTACCTCCTCGAGAACGTGCCCAAGGCACTCGAGCGCTCCATCGAGGGCCTCGACCGCGTGGCCACCATCGTGCGGTCCATGAAGGAGTTCGCGCATCCTGATCAGAAAGACATGACCACCATCGACCTCAACCGGGCGGTGCAGAGCACGCTGACCATCGCGTGTACCGAGTACAAATATGTCGCCGACCTCACCACCGAGCTCGGCGATCTGCCGCCGGTGCGTTGCTTGGCCGGCGACCTCAATCAGGCGCTCCTCAACATCGTGGTCAACGCCGCGCACGCCATCGGCGACACCGTGCAAGGCACCGACGGCAAAGGCCGTATCACCGTGCGGACTTTCCAGGAACACGACTGTGCGGTCATCGCCATCACCGACACCGGCGGCGGCATCCCCGAGGCCGTCCGCGGCCGCATCTTCGATCCCTTCTTCACCACCAAAGAAGTCGGTCGCGGCACCGGCCAGGGGCTGGCCATCGCCCATTCGGTGGTCGTGGACAAACACCACGGCACGCTCAGCTTCGAGACCGAGCTCGGCAAAGGCACGACGTTCTTCCTGCGCATCCCGCTCGACGGGCAGAAGCTCGCGGCCTGAAGGCTCTCAGATAGTCGAGAACGAGGTCAGGAGATCAACGAGGTCGGATCTGACCTCTTGATCTCCTGACCTCGTTCTTCCATTTCTGTTAGCCGCAGAGCGTTTTGGCCAGATCTAGCCAGCGAGGCAGCTCTGGCGTTAGACCGAGGCGTTCCAGTAGGGCCTGGTCCAACAGCAGCTCTTTGTCGCGGCCGGTGAGATGTC
>Ga0123338_10001156_pt1 | contig 25792 bp, 17 predicted proteins | sample grotaG_FD_89793 | JGI IMG/M metagenome (GOLD analysis project Ga0123338, IMG submission 89793) | Glacier valley bacterial and archeal communities from Borup Fiord, Nunavut, Canada, to study Microbial Dark Matter (Phase II) -... | ecosystem: Environmental > Aquatic > Freshwater > Ice > Glacier ...
GAGCCTATCGCTGGCGACAGTCGTCGTTGGCAACTAAGCGGCGGCTACCGGCTGTACAGCTTGCGGCAGGGTGAAGAACTACCTGTCGAGGTGCTGTACTGCGGACGGGGCAAGGGCGGAGTTATACCAGAGCAGCCCAGCAAGTACGGCTGCTTCGGCAACCCAGTCAAGGTCTCGCGCAGGCCAATGGAAGCAGCAGGAGGCGAGGAACACCCTTGCCCGGAGTGCCAGCAGTTGCACTTCAGCAGCATGGAGACACTGGACTGCTACCGCCTCTACCTGCGCCGTAGGCTGAACGAGGATGCTGACTTCAGAGCAGCGTTCGTGCGGGTGATGCAGAGGTACACGCAACTGGGCTGCTACTGCCGCAGCGAAGGGTGCCACACCAGCGTCATGGCTGAGGTGTGGAGTAACTACCGCAGGAGCAGTGTAGCGCAGTAGCCACCAAGCAGAGGAGCGGTCGCCAGCCCGGATGGGTCAGCCCGCTCCTTTTTTGCTACAAGCACAAGTCACCTTGTAGCACGGTAGTTCGTGTGCTATAATATTGTGATACAAGTAGTTTGATATGAGCGAGGGCCATGAAGGTGAGTGCAAACGATTATTGGGTGGTTACGAAAGAGGAAGTTGAACGTAGGTTTGCTGGCAAAGCAGATGACTTTGAGCAGTTCATGCTGGAGTTGCTGTACCTGTACGCGGTGGAAGCGGGTATGATGTTTCGTGAGATAAATGCCAGCTCCTCCACCTCATCTCCTGACTATGGTGTAGATGCCAGCGTAAAGTCGGCCAGCCCACATATGCAACCGCGCCTGTATGCCGCCTCACCTTTCGCTGGTTCTCTCAGTGGCTACGCTGCTGCCCTGTCTGGTTGGTTCAGTGTTCCTACTATCTGGCAGTTCAAATCAAGTAGTACGCCCTCACTCGCAGAGGTGGTCAACGAGATCAAGAAGTCAGCAGCAAGTAATGACCCACTGTGGCGGCAGCTAGCCGATGGTTGTGGCTACCGCCTCTGTGTGTGCCTGCCGCTCATTGCTGTACGTAGCAAAGGTGGTAAGAAGGGGAAGCCGAATTGGGAGGCTGAACTGCAAGCGGTAATGGCACCCAGTACTCCAGAAGTAATGGTGCTGGATGCTGGTGATCTAGCGGCTTGGGCTTCACGCTACCCAGCGATGCAGCAACGTTTCTTTGGTCGTGAGACCGGCGGTTCGCACTTTGAGGCTTGGAGGCGGCAGGTGCAGGCCGTCACCCGCGAGTTCGTCCCGGTTGCAGATCGGGATGCCGCCCTGCAAATGATCAGCGATCACCTTGACCTGTCCAAACCAGCACCTGCTAGCATAGTGCTAACCTTGAGGGGCGAGTCCGGGGTCGGCAAAAGCAGGCTGGTTTATGAGGCGGTAGCCAGCGATTTCAGCCACCGAACGCTGGTTATCTACTTCGACGCTGGTGTGGATGAGGGCAGCCTGTGGAACACTGCCAAGGTACTGCACAACGACGGGAAGCTACGTGCAGTTCTTGTGGCTGATGATTGTTCAGCCGTCATGCGGAGCAAGTTGCAACAGCTACTTGCCAGCGATGGTGGCAGGCTTCGAGTGGTCGCCACCGACAGTGAGCTTGGTGAAGCTAGTGCATCTGCTGTCAGCAACGACATCCTGCGCTTGAAGCGCATGACAACTAAGGAGGTTGAAGCGATCCTGAAGACGAACTTCAAGGGTGTTGCGCCTAGTCTCCTTAGCCGATCCATTGACTGGTCGGGCGGCTTCATCCAGTTCGCTGCTGATATGTGCAAGCACGACGACGCTGCACTGGAACAGATTGAAGGCTATCTGGATGCCCGCCTCTCGCCGCAGGACTGGAACGTGGTTGAACTGCTCTCGCTAGGCACCCGTGTCGGCTTCAAGGATGAGCTGGCGCACGAACTTGAGCTACTCTGTTCGCTAGTTGGCTGGAACCATGCTGACTTCATTAACCACGCCCAGCGGCTGCGTGCCTCCGGGCTTGTCGCTCAAGCAGGCAGGTTCTACGTCGTTCCGGTCAAAGCTGTATTCAACGTTGCCTTCAAACGAGCATGGAGCAGGTTGCTTGAACCACGTCTTGAGCAGGTGCTAGCTACCCTAGATGAAAAAGCACCGATGTTGCTGCAAAGCATCCTCAAGCGAGCAGCGGTGACAGGCACCCCATCTACCAGAGCGGAAATCGGCAGCTTGTTTGGTGGTGACACTGAGCAGATAGATGCAGAGTATCTGCAAAGCTCCAACTTTATCAACCTGTTTGTACTACTGGCAAGGGTGCATCCCGACTTCTATCTGCCCATGCTGCACCGGCTGATCGAGCAGGCCACACCTGAACAGCTACCGGGCCAGGGTCTTAGCCGTCAGCGGTGGACCATCATCTGGCTGCTTGAGCGTTTTGCCTACGAACCGAGGTTCTTCGGCATTGTTGAGGAGATGCTGCTGAAGCTGGCCGTAGATGAGACTGAACATACCTCCTCCAACAATGCTAGTGACTACTGGCAACAGCTCTTCCGTATTGCACTCTCCGGCACTAACACGCCTTTTCTCGACCGGCTCCCTGTGTTGGAGCAACGCATCTTCTCCAGAGATAAGCGCACCGTCGCGCTGGCCTTCGCTGCACTGGATAAGGTAATGGACAGTCACTACTCTAGAGTCGCAGTTTATGCTGATGGTAGCAGTGGCGAGACCTTGCAGGACTGGCGACCGAACATCAATCAGTACCGGGCTGGTAAAGATGCAGTGGTGGAGCTACTTGGCAGGTTGTTGGACAGTGGTGATCAGGGTCTTTATGAACGGACACTGGAACTGGTGCTGGAACACAGCTACTCGTTTATCTATGAAGGCAGTCTTGACCAGCTTAAGCGGCTGCTGCACAACCAGAGCCTCAGCGACACGCAGCGGGTAAAGCTACACAGCAGGGTTGGGATGTACGTCCGTCGGCACAAAGAGGAGCGAGTGGAGGATGAGTCCGAACGATCATCTGATGAGTACAGGAACTTTGTGCGTGAGTGGCTAGATGAGCTAGAACCTACCGACCTTCATAGTCGGCTGGTGCGGGCAGTGTCTGCTCATTGGGTGCGTGATGGATACTTTGAAGATGAGCAGGAGTGGGAGTCGGAGGTTAGAAACCTGTCCACTCTGCTGCTCGATGAAGGCAACTTGCTGGCCGAATTGTCATGGCTACATTCAGCGCAAGCAGGTGGGGCATGGTTGCTCGGCAGGCAAGTAGGGGAACAGGATACAACTACACAATTCCTACCACTGATTGTAGATGCCAGTAAACAGCATGACTCAGTTAGATTTACCAGTGGGTACCTATACGCCATCCGCTCCCACTCACCGCAGGCCGAGCCAGACATACAGCAACGGTTGGAGTTGTTGCAACAAAGCCAGCCAGAAGCTGTCATACAACTTTCCTTCAACATAGAAGCGTTCGATGAGACCATAGCGCGAGCAGAACAACTTGTTCATGCCGGTCAACTCTCAGCAGATTACCTGATGAAGTATAGCTTCCGCATCAGCGATGATGTCAACTTGGCGGAGTTCCGGCGGCTGCTGAAGCTGCTGTTGTGGCAGCCAGAAGGCAAAGAACCTGAAGTCAGTCAGACTACATACGTGGCCGACCTTATTTCACAACGGCTCTACCATGAGGAGCGACACCCGTCCGCCACAAGCATACTTGATGACGAGTGGGTGCTAGCTTGGACGTGGCAGCTTGCCGAAACGGAAGCGTGGTTCTCGGTGGTGGACGACTACTGCTTGCCCTATGTCTACAAGGCACTGTCGAGTAAGGATTTGCCCCGCGCCGCTTACGCCGGTGCGGTCTACACAGCGGTCAAGGGCGGTATGGATGACAGTATGTCTCACATCCTGCTGGACATGGCTGGGCAAGACGGAACGGTTGTTATGGAGCAACTTGGTGCTGTCATGCTAGACGACAAGTACCGGCTGGCGTTCGGGCTACACATCTATAGGTCATTGTTTGCAGGCTTGGGCGTTGAGACAGTATCAGCTTGGGTTCAGCGCATCGGGGTTGAAGCCGCCCGGAAGCTGGCCCGCCACGTGCCACCGCCCTTCATCGGTGCTGAAGAAAAGCCCATGCTGCATCCGCTAACCGAGTTTCTCCTACGCGAGTATGGACATGACGAAGATGTACTATCAGCCTTCCATGCAGGCTTCGGTACTACAACTAGTATGCTACTGGGCGACTGGTCGCACTACCACCATGAGCAGGCAGCCCTTGCTAAAAAGTTCTTGCGCTATCCACTGCCAGCGGTGCAGATGTGGGCATGGAGTGAGTACAACTACCATCTTGCAGAAGCAGCACGTGCCAAGCAGCAGGAGCAGGAGGAAAGGTTGGAGTGGGGTGGATAGTTTACACAAGAAGGAATATGTTTTGAAATGCTTGGTTAGGAGGTGCAAACTATGATGTCAAGTACGTTTAGTGAGTTCGTATGGAAGTGGAAGGCCGTTAGGCGACCAGAACACGCCGTCTCTAAGGAACAGTTCCTCAACCTGTGTCGGGTGCTGGGTTTTCCTGAGCCATCAGACGCAGACTCGGTTGGCGAGCTTTTCGCGCTTGAGAAGCGCGTTCCTGCGACCAACCCGGATCTAGTGTTTAACATTGACAAGGACGGCCAGAAGATTAACCACAAGTTCGCTGATGCTTGGTTGGGTGGATGTTTTATATGGGAGTACAAGAGCAAAGGTCTGAGCTTGGAGAATGCATATGATCAGGTAATGTCGAAGTATTACCACGAACTTGGCAGTCCGCCTCTTGTTATCGTCAGCGACATGCACAGCTTCTGGGTTTGTACAATGTCTCAAGGTGCAAGAACAGGTATTTACAAGTTCGACCTCAAGCTGCTAGGAGAGAACCATGCCGAGTTGCCGGGTGGCCGCACACCACAGGAGGTGCTTTATGCAGCCTTTTACGATCCTGACTATTTGCGACTTGACACAGTGCAACCGGCATTTATTGACCAAGCTACTTACAAGTCGTGGCGGGAACAGCAGTACATCCTCACGGCTAGCTTTTCGCCAGACATCCCTCTTCCACCCAAGTGGGGGCTGATTGGACGTGATAGTTTGGTTGTTGATATGAAGGAGGTGCTGCTTAAACCCTCTGGCACCGTAGCACTGCGTGGTATGGCTGGTGTTGGCAAGAGTGCCATTCCGGTCGCTCTTGCCAACGAGGAGGAACTACGCAAACAATTCTTCGGTGGTGTTCTCTGGGCGCGGCTTGGCAAGAAGGCTAATGTTCTTGAGCAACTCATTGGTTGGGCCAGAGCCTTGCGTATGGGGGAGCCGGAGATTACAAGGATCACTAGCCAAAGTAATGCCGACCGCAACATCGCGGCACTGTCCTCAGCAGTGAGTGAAGCTATAGGGCAAAAGCGGATGCTGCTCGTAATTGATGATGCATGGAGTATGAGAGATGCTACGTACTTCAAGTTGGGTAGTCGTGCATCATATCTGCTGACCACTCGGCTACCTGCGGTAGCTGCTGGCTTTGCCAGCGATGTGTATGAGGTGAAGGAGCTAGAGGCTGGTTATGGTCATGAACTTCTACAAAATATAGCACCCACAGCAGTTCAAGCCGAACCAACTTTGGTAAACGATCTGGTTGAAGCTGTGTATGGACTGCCACTCGCGCTTGTCATAGTTGGCGGTTATCTCCGGATAGCTTCCTCACGTGGTCGCGCACGTCTGATTGAAGATGCGCTTATCAAGTTCAAACAATCAAACACAAGGCTCACTGCGGAGATGGAGCTAGCAGCAAATGAGGAACATCCAAGTCGACCCGACGACAGAGCTATCTCTCTTACAACGAGCATTGACCTTAGCTATGACATACTCAACGCTGATGAGCAGGCTGCCTTCCTGAGCCTCTCGGTGCTACCTGTTAAGCCACGTAACTTCACTGAAGAAGCTGCGCTAGCCATCTCTGAGGCAAACACAACCACACTGGACGCGGTAGTTAATGCTGGTCTGGTTGAGGACGATGGTACTAACTATGCGATGCATCCACTAGTACGTGACTACGCTCACATTTTGATACATGAGGACGATAAAGCCTCTGCCCATATGAGTGCAGTCAATTACTACTTCAATAGATACGTGCGTGATCAGCAAGGCAGACCACCTAGCAATGTAGTGGAAGTGCAGCATCTACTTGATGCCTTTGAGCAGATGATGGGAGCTAGACAGTACGCTCTAGCCAATAATCTTCTTAGAGGGCTAAGCCTTCCTGCAAAAGGTCTTAGCAGAGACATAGTTTTGACCGAGCTACTGAATGACTGGGGTGAGTGCCACATTCTTGCCAACCTTAACGAATCTTTGATATCTGTACCACATCCGGTGTTGCTTGAAGAACTTGGCACTGAGGCTTACATTGGCTTGCTTGACAACAGTGCCAGCTCCTTTCATCTTGTGGGGCAAACTGAGCGTGGTTTGGAGCTTCGTAGCGAGGCTCTGCATTTGGCTGAACAAGAAGGCATCATGACTATCGTACCCACCCTGCTGTCCAACATGGGTACAGACCATGTAGCTAGAGGAGAGTACGGAAAGGCTCTTGCCTACCATGCTCGCTCTCTCAATTTGAGAACAGAAGCAGGTGATGAACCAGGTCGGGTTTTTAACTTGCAGGCAATTGCAACTATCTATGATGAACAGGGAAACCTTGAAAGGGCTGCCGACTACTACTTCCAAGCGGCTGTAGTAGCGTGGCAGTGCCATGATCAACGTCGTGTAGCAAAAATAGTGGCTAGCATAGGCAGCATTTGCTTTGGTCTGGCCGACCGACGTACCGAGCTTGTTGGTGCATGGGTTAACCTTGCCACCCAATTCTACAGCCTTGCTCTATCCTATGCCAAAGATTATAATCTTGCACACCTTGAAAGCGAGGTACTGGACAAGGTATCGAGCTTGTACGCCTTCGTTGGTGACAGCCAGCGGAGGACAGATCACCCAGATGCTGACAACCTTTTGGATGCTGCTATTAAGTCTCAAGAGCGTGGCCTTGAGCAAGTTCGCCTTAAAGGTGACGTTCGAGCAACAGGTACTCGGTTGGGCAACTTGGCTAACGCTCACGCCGCAAAGCGTACACCCTTGCATCTAAAGAAAGCAGTGATATACTATGTGGAAGCAATAAACGTTGCGGTGTCTGTTTATGACCCGGAAGCAGAGTCTCGTCACTGGGTCAATATGGGGCGCACCTATCTGGATCATGACAAACGTCTTGCCGTAGCGTGCTGCCTGAAATACGAGCGTGCTAGGAGTAAGATTAAGTACTCAAGTGAAGGTGTTGCTCCAAGTTCGGATGCCGATGACATTCGAGCGGCTGTTGGGGGAGAATGGGCGAAACTTCAGGCGGAGGTGCAGCAATGGGTTGAGCAAGAGGATTGGCGGCCACAGCCTCTGGGCGAGTGGGGTTGAATTGTCAACCGATAATAGCCATCAGTTCTGGTTTAACAGAGGCTACTGCCAGCACGGTGATAAAGGTGCTTTGCTTTGGCAGAGCAATCAAGGTCTCGCGCAGACCGACGGCTGAGGGAGCAGGTGAGGAACACCCCTGCGCGAAGTGTCAGCAGTTGCACTACACGGGTAGAGAGACACTCGGCTGCTCCGCTTCTACCTGTGGCGCAGACTGAACGGGGATGTTGGCTTTAGAGTAGCGTTCGTGCGGGTGATGCAGCGGTACACACAGCTTGGTTGCTACTGTCACAGCGGAGGGTGCCACACCAGCGTGATGGCTGGGGTGTGGGGCAACTACCGCAGACGCAGTGCAGCACAGTAGCCACAAAGTGAAGGAGCGGTCGCCAGCCCGGTTGGGTTGGCCCGCTCCTGTTTGCTGCCTCAGCTGGAGAGAAGGTACAACTAAGTCGCCTTATAGCTGCGAACAGGGTTGAAGACACGATGAGGGCGGTTGACAGCACACAAGAACTTGACTGCACACCTTTGGTGAAGCAAACAGCCCGCTACGTGCTATAATAAGGTGAAGTGGTGGCCTGTTTCATGAGGGTGTAACCATGCTCGACATCCGCTTGTTTGCCGTACCTCAGCTTGAACTCGACGGCTCAAGCCTGCACCTCAGTGGTAAGGGCTGGCTTCTGCTAGCCTACCTACTGCTCCATCGCCCACCTACCCCGCGCCTGCTGCTCGCTGCGACCCTATGGCCCGATGTAGATGAGGCGACTGCCCGCACCAATCTGCGGCGCAGCCTGCACAGCCTGCGAGTCGCCCTGCCTGCCGCCACCGTGCAGCCCTGGGTTCTGAGCGTGGCGGATAGCCTTCAGTGGAATCTTGCCGCCGACTATACCTGCGACGTTACCCAATTCGAGCAACTCAGCCACGACCCTGCTACCTACGCAGCGGCGGTGGCTTTGTACCGGGGCGATCTCGCAGCTGGCATCTATGACGACTGGGTGATTTTCCAGCGCGAACAATTGCACAACCTCTACCTGCGTGACCTCGAAGGGCTTATACGAGTCAGCCGCCAAAGCCGCGACTATGCTGCCGCGACCAGCTACGCCCAGCAACTACTCGCCGCCGAGCCGCTGCACGAGGCTGCGCTACGTCAGCTGCTGGCGGTGCGCTATGAGGCGGGCGACCGTGCTGAGGTCTTGGCCGAGTACGCCCGCTTCGCTGCCCTGCTGCGACGGGAGCTTGCGGCCAACCCGATGCCGGAAACCGTCACGCTCTACGAGGCGATCCGCCATAATCAACCGCTGCCCGGTACAGGTGTGCGTGAGGCAACCGCTGTCACCGTCACCAGCCGCCACTTCAGCCTGCCGCTGCTTGGCCGCGACGCTGAACTTGCCCAATTGCAAGCAGCCTGGCAGCAGGCGACGCTGGGGCAGGGTAGCGTTGTCTTCCTCAGCGGCGAAGCTGGCGGTGGCAAGTCGCGGCTGGCCGCCACGATCAGCCAGCAGGCGGAGGCTGATGGGGCGCGGATACTCTATGGTCAGACCAGCCCCAGCGAGCCGCTCCCCTACCAGGCAGTAGTTGCCACCTTGCGCCAGGCCATCCCGCTGCTAGCTAGCAGCCGGATTGAGCCATTGCAACTGCGTGCGTTGCTGCCGCTGCTGCCTGAACTCGCCAGCCGCCTCGGTTTGTCGCCCTTGCCTGCCCTCGACCCGCAAAGCGAATGTGGGCGACTCTACCGCGCCGTCCGCGCCTGTGTGCAGGCTCTGGCTGAACCGCGTCCGCTGTTGCTAATTCTGGAAGACTTGCACTGGGCTGGCCCAGAAAGTGTCGCGCTCCTACGCGAACTGGTGCGGGATGCGGGTGAGCAACGGCTGCTGGTGGTCGTCACCTACCGCGACGAGGAAGTGAGCCGCAGCCACCCATTGCGTGAACTGCGGGCCGAGTTGCAGCAAAGTGGGCAGGCACACGCCATCGCCCTCAGCAGGCTTGATCAGCGGGCAATTGAGCAGCTAATAGGGTGGCTGCCGGAGCTAGCCGAGCATGGTGAGCGGCTACACCAGCAGAGCGAGGGCAACCCCTTCATCCTGCAAGAACTAGTCAGCAACAGGTTGACCGGGGCTGACGACCCGCTGGCTACGCCGGGGGCGCACAACCTGATCGGGGAGCGGGTCGCCCGGCTCGGGCCGAACAGCAGGCTGGCGGCGGAGGTGGCCGCCGTTGTGGGGGCGAGCTTCAACCTGGAACTGCTACGCGAGGTGGCGGGTTGGGATGAGGCGCAGGCGCAGGGTGCGGTCGGCGAACTGCTTGACCGACGGCTGGTGCAGGAGAGCGGGACAGGCGGCTACGACTACTCGTTCAGCCACCATCTCATCCAGGAGGCAATCTATAGGAGCTTGCCGGAGGATGTCCGCAGGCGGCGACACCGACGCACAGGGCAGGTGCTGACCGAGATGCACCCCGCCCGCCCCGACCGGGCCGCTGAACTGGCCCGCCACTTTGACGAGGGTGGCGAACCAGTGCAGGCGGTCAGCTACTACCGCGAGGCCGCCGAGGAAGCGTTGAAGGTGTACGCCGATGATGCGGCCCTCCATGCGCTGGGGCGTGCGCTGGCACTGGATGAGGATGCGCGGGTGGAGTTTGCTTTGTTGGCTCTGCGCGAGAGCATCTATCAGCGGCACGGTAGCCGCGAAAGGCAGCAGGCCGACCTTGCACGGCTGCAAGAGATCACTGTTTGGTTGGACGATGCCGACCTGCATTGTGAGGTACTAACGCGCCTGATCAGCTTTAATGATGCAATTGGCAACCGCATGATGCAGGCGGCTTTGTGTGCCGCGCTCGATCAGCAGGCAGCGGCCAGCCCCAACTGCCGCTGGGCGATCAAAGCGGCGCAACTTCGGGCCAACTACGAATTGGCGGTCAGCCACTACGACGCAGCCCAAACCGCCGCCCATCACGGTCTACAGCTTGCCCGGCAAAGCGACGTGCTTAAGGCCGCGATTGAGTTTCACTGCCAACTTGCCCAATGTGCGCTAGGCCAGAGCGACTATGCCGAGGCTAACCATGCCCTGGCGGAAGCGCGGCTGCTGATCAAGGAGGACGACAAGCTAACCTTGCTCAAGGTTATCAAGGTCGCCTACGATGTTGCGCTGGCGCAGATGGACTATCCGACCAAACACCAACTAGCCCGTGAGATGCTAGCAACCAGCCTGGCTCTGCACGATAGCAGCGGGGAGGCTCTGGCTTACAGCCGCCTGGGCATGGTTGCGATTGACCAGCAGTTGCCGGAGCAGGCGTTCAATTACTTCCAGCAGGCGGAAGAACTATGTACCAGCATTGGCGATCTCAGCACGCTGGCCCTGATGCTGAACAACAAATCATTGTTGTTGATGCGGCTGGGTCGCCACCCCGAAGCTGATGCCCTGATTGAGCGGGCAATAACGATCCACCAGTCGCTGAACAACGCTGCGGGTCAGGTCAAGGCGGCGATCAATCTCATTTACAGCTACAACGTACAGGGTCGGTTCGCGCAGAGTTGTCAAGTGGGCGAGTGGGCCTTGATACTGGCACGGCAGATAGGTAGCCCCCAGCACGAGGCCGATTTGCTGGTTAATGTGGCGGCTGCCAAGCGCGAACTCGGCGATGCGGCGGCGGTGGAGTACCATCGCATGGTTGTGGCACTCAAACGGCAACTTGAGGTACACGGAAGCGAACTTCGCACGGCGATTGTGAAGCTTGCACATATGGAGCTTGAACATGGCAATCTGGCTGAAGCACAACGTCAGGTTGAGGCTGCCCTAAACTTGCAACTGGCGGAGCAATATCCGTTTAGCTTTTGGCACACTACCAATTGGACTGCCGCTCGGGTAGCTCGTGCGCTGGGTGATGCCGTTGCCAGCCGCAGCCACCTTGCATAAGCCTACGACCTCTACCAGCAAGAGGCAGCCACGATCACCGACGCTGCTGTGCTGGCGCACCACGCGGCCCAGAGTGCTAACCTGTTGGCCGCTTATGAGCGGGACGAGTGGCCCGCCTGGGCGCAACCACAACCAGAAGCAACAATCCCGCCTTGCCCCACCTGCGGCGCAACCGCCAGCGTCAACCGCGCCGGACGCAACACCTCCGGCACGCAACGCTACCGCTGCGCCGTCTGCCAGCGCAACTTCACAGTGCAACCCCGGCAGGTTGGCTACGACGAGCTTCTGCGTGAGCAAGCCAGGGCTTTGCAGCAGCAGGGAATGGGAGTACGGGCTATTGCTCGCCAACTCGGTGTCAACCACCAGTCGGTCGCCAATTGGCTCGCCCCAAAGTCGCGCTGACCACCTGCACCTACCCGCTGTTAGACAGCGATCCCACTTCCTACTTGTCCTCCTTACTTCCTTTAATACTATTGTGCCAGTTAACTACCCTGCTTTAGACACCCTTGCCTGTTTGCGCCAGCGATCCAGCGCGGGTTTGTACTCAGGCGGGTGTATTTCTACTTTGCAGGTAGCTGGACGCTGGGCGGACGCGGCTCTGCTACCATAAGCGCAGCTTGTTTAGGAGTGAGGGTGCCATGCAGGAGTCAGTCGAAGAACGTCACCTCTTTATCGTGCGGCTGTGGCGCGAGGCCACTGCGGCGCAGGAAGCTGCTCAATGGCGCGGCTCGGTCGAACACCCCACCACCCATGAGCGTAGCTACTTCAGTCAGCTTGAGCAGATGCAAACCTTCATTGAGCGGGTCAGCGGCATCGTCAAGCCACCCCCAACCAACGATCCTCAGCCCTCATCATCGGACGGTGAGGCGTAGATCAAGGAGACACGATCATGGTTAAACTCGGGATCAGGAAGCTGGCAGGCCTCAGCCTGCTGCTCACCATGCTGGTAAGCGGTAGGTTGGTGGCGGGTCAGGAGCAGCCAACCCTCACTCAGCAACCAGCCGCGTCCTCAACCCCATGCACGATCAGCTTCGCCGACGTGACGGGTAGCCACTGGGCTTACCAGTACATCACCAGCCTGGCCTGTGGCGGGATCGTCAACGGCATCGGTGGCGGCAACTTCGGCCCAGAGAACAACGCCACCCGCATCCAGTTCGCCAAGATGATTACGCTGGCACGGGGCTGGTCGCTGCTCAACCCCGCCACGCCCAGCTTCAGCGACGTGCTGGGCAGCCACATACTCTACCGCTATGTCGAGACCGCGAAGGCCAACGGCGTGATCAACGGCTACAGCGGCACGGCCTGCACCGGGCGCGGGGTGCAATCGCCCTGCTACCTGCCCGACGACAACATCAGCCGGGCGCAGACCGCTCTGATCATCGTTCGCGCCTACGACTGGCCGACCAACACGGAGGGCGGGCCACACTTCAGCGACGTAACCAGCAACAGTTTCTTCTACAACGCGGTGGAAACAGCCTACAATCGTGGCACAGTTAGCGGGGTAGGCGGCGGACGCTTCGACCCGGATGCCAACGTGACGCGGGCGCAGATCAGCAAGATGCTCAAGCTGGGCCTCGATCAACCCGCCCCCACCCCCAGCCCGATCACCGCCGCCGACTACAACGCGATCAAGATGACCTCGGCCAACCAGGGTTGGATCGTCGGCAATGGCGGCGCGATCCGCCGCTACGCTAACGGCGGGTGGAGCAACTATCCCAGCCCGGTTACGGCCAACCTGCGGGCGGTAGACGGTAATGCTTTTGAGGCGTGGGCGGTCGGCGACAACAACACAATCCTCCACCGCACGACTGGGGCGTGGCAGCCGGTCAGCAGCCCGCTCTCGGCTACCACGCAGTTGCTTGATGTGGATGTGGTGAGCGGCGGCCAAGCGTGGATACTGAGCCTTGTCTACACCAACACCTTCCCGGCCCTGGCCCGTTCTGTCTTGCTGCACTACGATAGCTCCCGCTGGGTTGAAGTGCCGACCCCGCTGCCAGCTGATTACCACCTGCTTCAGATGGATTGGGTTGGCCCTGACGACGGCTGGCTGGTTGGCTCCGATATGCCAGAGTTCGGCAGGTCGGTTGTCTACCACTACACCGCCGGTAGCTGGACACAAGTCACAATTCCCTACACCCAACTTGCGATCAGCATTGATATGCTGAACGGGGGCGAGGGCTGGGTCGGAGTGGATGATGCCGACTATGAGCGGGCTATGCTCCACTACAGTGCTGGCATCTGGACGGTGATCAGAGACTCTGATGCTGGTGCAATCAGCGACGAGGCGCAGAAACCAACAGGTAACTGTGGCTACCGCCAAGCCTACCGTGCCGTTCGTAGCTTTGCCAGCAATGACTACTACGCGGGAGTTGAGCAATACGGTATCTGCCTGCCACATGAGTATTCTTTCCGCCACAACATCCACAGCTACGGAGTGCACCTACCCAACCCGATCTACGGCATGGACGGTGCAGCCACTGACGACTTGTGGATCGTCGGTGCTGGGGGTGGCATCTATCACTGGGATGGCAGCACCGTGACGCAGGTGCATTGAGCGGCGGGCGCAACCCTTTAACAGTTGCGCCCAGAGTGGCAGTGACCTGACTGCCTTCGTTTGACTTCCTCCAATAGCTAAGAAGGAGTACAAAGATGCAACGCAAGTTGATGGTAGTGTTCGGTATCGTTGCCCTGGTGCTGTTTGGCTTCGGTGCAGGGGCGTTCGGCGGACGCTTGCCCCAATCTTCAGGCTTGAAAGCGTAGCCATTGATGAAGGTTGCAACTTTGGAGAAGGGTTTAGTAACCCATCCTTCCGGTAGCCATGCATTTGTCCGTATCTGCGGCACCTGCTCATAACCGGGATAGCGGAAGTTGACGAACCACTCGTGGTAGAGGCTCTGTGCCATCTGCTCCAGCACCGCAATCCGCCGCGTATTGTTCTCGATCAGGTCGTCGTAGGCCGATAGCACAGCGGCAATCTTGCGCTGGGTAGCCGGATCTGGTATTTGGACTGGCTGTTGATGAGCCACATTGCGGTTTAGGCCTGGAACCGCTGCATCTGAGTCAAGGGTGGACAACCTAGCTTCGGACAGCATATAGTACAAAAACCTAATGTCATAATCTGAACTAGCAGGTTTAACATAGAACACAGTATCAATTGGAAAGAAGTTGCGGCTCTCATAATAAACAGTGCCTATTGATCCCTTCCGTCCAACGATTACACCTGGCCCCTCGACAAGTGCTCTGTTGTGGTAGCCGACAATACCACTGGACCCATAAACTGGGTATTTTTTACCTTCGCGTTTGTGCGCAGGCAATCCGGCCCCATACGCAAAGGTAAGAGTATCTTCTATCTTACCCTCTTCCCAACCACTCCTCATTTGCTGACCTCCAACAAAGCCACTGCGTTCCGGCTAATCCGCTGCTCCAACTCATGCGCCTGTAGGTTGAGCGTGGCTAGTTCAGCGTTGAGTTTGGCGAATTGCTCCACAAAACTTTGGCTGCCATACTCGCGAACAGCTACACCCACATAACGACCAGGGTTAAGACTCCAGCCCTGTGCCTCTACCTCCTTAACTGTAGCGACCTTGCACAGCTTCAATACGTCCGCATACTCCCCAGTGGGAAAGTGCTGTTGCATCAATTCTGCACTGCCCTGGGTTGTCTCTGGCTGCTGCCCGCGATAAAGACGCACGATATTTGCCAGAAACTCGGTCTGCGCTGGCGTGAACTCCCGATGCACGCGGTCAACCTGCCTGTAGGTGTCACGGGCATCAATGAACAGAAGTTTATCGGCTCTTGTTGTCTGCTGCTTAGCCTTGTCCAGGAACCATAGCATACAAGGCAACGAAACTGTGAAGAAGAACTGCGGGCCAATAGCGACCATCACATCCACTACTTGAGCCTCGACCAACCGCTGTCGGATAGCCAGCGCCGAGCCACCAGTATCGCTGGCCGAGCTAGCCATGACGAACCCAGCCCGACCTTTGCTGTTCAGCGCGCTGTAGAACAATTGCATCCACAGGTAGTTACCATTGTTGGCGGTTGGCATTCCCATTGGATAACGGCGGCTATCAGCCTTGATCTTCTCCTTGTCTACACTCTTGATGTTAAAAGGCGGATTCGCCAGCACAAAGTCGAATCTACCAACCGCCTTGTGGGGGTCATCGTAATAACTGTTGGCCTCACGTATGTCGCCGTTGAGACCATGCACGGCTAGGTTCATCTTGCAGAGGTCGATCGTATCGCGCACGCGCTCTTGTCCGTAGAGCGACAGGTTGCGGTCGGGGTTTTGATTGTGCCGCCGCACGAACTCGGCACTCTGCACAAACATCCCGCCGCTGCCGCAGGCCGGGTCTAGCACCAGCCCATGATAAGGCTCGATCACCTCGACGATCAGCCTGACCAGCGACTCCGGGGTGAAGAACTCGCCTCCCTTCTGCCCCTCGGCCATCGCAAACTTGCCGAGGAAGTATTCGTAGATGCGGCCAAACACGTCGCCACCAATGTCCGTCGGTATCTTGTCAAATGCTTTGAGCAGATCAACCAGTGCAGAGCGACTCAACCCCAAGCTGGTATAGTTGCGTGGCAACGCGCCTTTGAGTTCAGTATCCTGCTCCTCGATAGCCTTCATCGCCTCGTTGATCGCTGCCCCAATATTGCTGTCCTCAGGCAGAGCCAAAAGGTAGCCAAACCGTGACTTGGGCGGGAGATAGATGGTGCGAGTCTTAATCTCGAACTCGTCGGGGTCAGCGTTACCCTCGCTTGCAAGCTGCTGACGTGCCTGCTCAAACCTGTAATCGGTATAGCGCAGGAAGATCAGCCCCAGTACTGGCGTTGCGTACTCAGAAGCCTTCAGGTTTGAGTTAGCCCGCAGCGTGTTAGCCACTTCCCACAAGCGGGCGGCTACGGTAAAGATCGTGTTGGGCTGTTCCTCAATGACTGCACCGTTGTGCCGCTTGCCCCTGCGCTTCTTTGGGCTAGCCTCGACCTGTTGCCCACTTGCTGTCTCTGGCAAATCAGCAATGTTCATTTGCTCTAGTTCTTCACCCATCACAACTCCGCTTCATCTTTGTGTACTTAGGCAAAACAAACAACCCCTGCACGACATAGGTGCGGGGTTGGCAGAATGTGTAGGATACAGTGGAGTGACCCTACCAGCCACCACTCCTGGCTTGGTCGCGCTCGTCGGTGTACCAGACCAGCAGAGCTTTTATATGTGGTTGGTAGGGGCTATTATAGCAGGTCATGTGAAGCAAAACAAGCGACCACTTTCGCGTTAGTTGCTCATGTGTTTTGTAGCATGATCTGCTGCTTGACTTGTGCCAGCAGCTAACACTCTGGCTCAGGACAAGGTGAACAACTCCCTTGCCTACCTGAGCCGGCCATATGTGACGATAGACGAGAACCAGAGGTCAGTAAGCGAACAACGCTGTTGGCCTCTTTGCTTTGCCTGCCAATCTACACCCACAAGGAGGAAGACAGCATGGACAACCACCCCGAACAACACCTAACCCCTGAGCAGCTAGCCGAGATTGACAGCCTGACCGAAGCCTCATGGCAGCGGTTCAACCACAACGGTGATGCAGCTACCGACCCTGCCGACCACAACTGGCTCGGCACTACCCGTCGCCAGCAGCAGTGGGCCGAGGAAGCCGAGCAGCAAATCACAGAGTCGCCACCACCTAAGCAGACTAACTACCTACCTGAGTAGTACAACCACAGCAATTGGAAGCGGTGGCGGGCTTCTTGGCTGCTGGCGACAGTAAAGGCCAGCAGGCAGAGTAGCGCAAGGTTCTTATTCGCCGCCTACGGACAGCTACCAACATTCCTCTACATCAACCAGTCAGCTTTGGCTGACAACAGCCTGGCCGTGCGGCCTGCGGGCGCGAGATGAGAGTTGCTCATCGGCCATGCTGTCCACACCTACCACAAACATCACGCTCCGAACAGCCCCCTATGCGGAGAGCGGACGAAGCTGGTCAACTGTGCAACCGCCTTCCCTGAACACCATAACGTTCCGGCAAGGAAAGACGGAGCGAGATAGAGACAGCCCCGGATGGAGCTAGGGGTGGTAGCTCATCGGTAAGAACCAGCATAGAACAGGCGGCTGCGCCGCACCACATAGCCCACAAGGAGAACTGGCATGAGCCTTTTTGGACATAAGCTTGCCATTGCGCTGCGGGAGCAGCGGGAGCAGGAGCAGAACCTTGATGCACTGGCTGCAAGCAGGCCGATCACGCTGGTAGGTAGGCTGACATCAGTCGCCTGCGAGACGATCAGCTACCGACACGGCAGCCGGGATGAGCAGCGCGTAGTCGCTGGCATAGTTGCTCTGCTGGGTGACCAGGCCGCCACAGGCTGTCGTCTGCGCGTTACCTGCACGCTGGCTGGGGAAGTTGGTACTCATTTCGTGGCTCAGGAAGCAGTGATCATCGGCGACTAGGCAAAACAGGGCGGCTGCGCCGCAGGCCGACGAAGGTGCAGCCACCTTGCCGTAAACCGCCCAATACTCTATAATAGAAGGAGGCAACCAGTTGCTACCGCTGTTTGACCAGCACGGCAACCTGCCGGTTGGCATCTACCCCATTACTTGGGCCGAACTGGTCGCCCGCTTTGGCTGGAACGAACGCCGCCTGCGGCTCTTGGACGGTCTAAGGCAGGCAGCTGGCGAACTCAGAGCCGCAGGCTGCACGGTTCTATACTTGGGTGGCAGCTTCGCTAGCAGCAAGAACGAGCCGGTAGACTTCGACGGCTGCTGGGAGCGCACCGGCATCAATGTTGACCGGCTCGATCCGGTTCTGCTCGACAGCAGCAATACAGCGGTACAGAAGGCGAAGTACGGTGGGGAACTGTACCCTTTTAAGTTCGCCAAGTCGCCCAACGAGTTCGATTTCTTCCAGCTTGATCGTGAAGGTCATGTCAAAGGGTTGCTGGCCCTCGACCTAAGCAGTCTGCCAATGCAGGGAGTACAGCCATGATCATCAACAACCAGCAGTACCGGGTTAGCCTGCTACAACTAAGCCGCCTTATGGCCCGTTACGCCAACCTGCTTGAACCACAAGCCGAGGATGTCAGTGTTGACCCGCGCCTGATCCAGGCCGAACGCGAGGGGGTGCAGAGCCGGATCGCCACGCTGGTCAGCGAACTACGGGAGTACGAGCAGCGCACCGGCACGCCCCACCTATTCGCTGAGAAGCCTCTGCCTGCCAGCTTTCAACCCTAATATGCTCTATTTTGGCTCTCCTGGGAGCAACAAGCCCCCCTTCCTGTTTAGCTCCCCTCGCTGCACGAGCCCAGCGATAATCCCCTGTATCTGTACCCGCATCTCCTCGCCCACACGCGCGTAGCCCAAAAGTTTGCTGGCCGCATGGTATACCTTCTCCTCCTCAAGCTCGTGTCCATCGGCTATAACGTGACGTATCGCCAGGGCGATCTCCTCAGGGGCTACCATCTCCAGCTTTGGAGAGACACCTACCACCCCCGCCCGGCTGCGTAGGATTACCTCGCTCGATTCAGTGGGCCATAGGAAGTCTCCACTCTGCTCTACCATTCTGTGACGGATGGCCCATGCACAGCTACTGGTCAGTGCCGCCTCTATCCGATTGCCAATACGCTTCACCCCCGCGCCGTTGGCTATCCGGCGAAACACCTCACTCCTATGTACTGGCCCCTCTACCTTCACTACTTCGACTATGTACCGGGCCAACACATCGTTAGCCAACTCGTCTAGCCCCCTCCCGTATGTGTAGACAGACACCTGTGCCAACTTATACTTAGGGATCTCATCCAGGCGGGACAACCTCTTCGTGCTGCTGTCACGCTCGATTACGGTCTCCGTTGCTACAGGCTCCACCGGAGGTGCCGCCTGTACTTCCGCTTGAGCACCACTGCTCCCCTTCGACACCCGCACCGCCTCGATCGCCGCAACCACGGCCCTCAGTTGCCCTCTTGGGTCGCGGAACCAGTCCGTACTCCAGATACGGTGGATCTTCCAACCCAACCCCTCGAGAACCTGCTGCCGCAACCTGTCACGATCACGAGCGGAGCGGGCACTATGGTAGGTGGCTCCGTCACACTCTATACCCAGCAGGTAGCGTCCGGGCTGGTTCTGGTCAACGACGGCAATATCAATGAAGAATCCTGCCGACCCTACCTGTGGCCTCACCACGTACCCTTCGCCACGGAGGGCCTCGATGACGGCCTCTTCGAAGGGGGAGTCTGGTTCTCGGCCAGTGACGGTCGGTACATCCATGTTGCCGGTACGTGCATAGTTGAGGAACTGTTTAAGGGAGCGCACCCCCTGCGCGTTGCTTCGCTCCAAGTCAATATCCTCAGCCGTCAGATTGGTAAACACCTGGCAGCGTATACGGGCACGGGTGATCAGCACATTGAGGCGCCGCTCACCGCCATCGCGGTTCAAGGGTCCGAAGTTCATAGCGAGCTTCCCCTCAGCGGTGCGGCCATAGCCGATGCTGATGAAAATAACATCGCGCTCATCGCCCTGCACCGTCTCCAGGTTCTTCACAAAGAACGGCTCATGTGGGTGAGCGGCGAAGAAATCTTCGCTGGCAGGGTTCTCTCGCCTCAGCACCTCCAATCGGTCAATTATGGCCTGCATCTGCGCTGTGCTGAACGCCGCAACGCCAAGGGTGAGCTGAGGGGACTTACGAGCATGTTCCATCACGGCTTGGGCGACGGCATCCGCCTCCTCACGGTTCGTGCGGCTGTGCCCCGCATCGTACGCGGTGTTAGGCAGGTGGTGGTAGACGAGTCCTGCTTCCCCTCGGCTGGCATCGGGGCTAGGGAACACAACCAGACGGTCGTCGTAGAACTCGTGGTTCGAGACGGCGATCAGCGATTCATGCCTGCTGCGGTAGTGCCAGCGTAGCATCCGCTGGGGCGCACTCTGGGCGATAAAGAGACCCAAGATACTCTCCATATCGCTAGTGGTATTTTCCTGGTCAAAATCCTCGGCACTGGTAAGGGAGTCGAAGAAGCTGGTGGGTGGCAGTTGCTTGCTATCACCAACCACCACCACCTGGGTGCCGCGTAGTACCGCACCAAAAGCATCCACCGGCCGCACCTGACTAGCTTCGTCGAACACTACCAGGTCGAAGTGGAGACCGTCCTGGCTGAGATAGGTAGCAATCGAGAGCGGACTCATCATGAACACAGGCTTGATCTGCTGAATCAGGCTCCCCGCGCTCTTCAAGAGCTGGCGTATTGGCAGGTGGCGACTCTTCTTCTCGATTTCCCGTTTGAGGACGCGAAGCTGCCCACTTGCATCGGGGCGCGGTAGCGATTGCCAGTGCATAGCTACCAGCTTGGTCCGGTTGTACTGGAGCGACAACTGATCCAGACTGCGGAACGTCTCCCGTGTGAGTTCATGGCTGGTGCCGCTGAACTGCACAAGCAGAGGCCGTTCTGCATATGCCCGCTCAAGCAGGCCATACAGCCAGGTCCGCTCCAGCGCAGCAGAGAGAATACCTCCCCCTCTCGTCCCCAGATTGGCAGGGGTATAGTCGTCGGCCTGGGTCAGCTCCACGACCGCCTCAAGCCCCATCGCTCGACCCTGACGCACCAAGTTATTGTATGTAGCCAGGGTGAATACTGATCCCACATTTTCAGCCCACTTCCTGAGCAGTTGCGCCTGCGTGGCGAAGGAAGCGTCTCTCAAGACATCAGGACTCAAATCCAGCATTTTCTCCAGACGTGCGAAGCTCTCAGCTTGGGCAGAGAGCGCATCCTCTACGGAATGCACCTGCTCCGCCAGCTTGCCGTGCTCCGAGCCAGAGGCCAGATACGAGACGATTTCAGAAGGCAGTGTGCCCAACTGTACATCGCGGAACAGCGTTTCCAGCCACCGTGTCATTGCCTGTAGAGTCTCCCAGTTCGACTGCTCCCCTTGCCACCAGGCACCGTAGTGTTCAGCTCCCACCGGTGCAAGTGCCACCAGGGTTGCGCGCAGTTGTTGCGCTTCGATCACGTCATCAATTGCTTGCAACTGCGCTGCCAAGTCAGAGGGCGGGTTCTCCTTGAACAGGGTGCGAGTCTCGCGCTGGGCAGCACGGAACGGCCCAGACAGAAAACGCCACCATTTGCGCCCATATTGATCGAGGTGCTGCCTCACGGTGACGAGGTTCGCTGTCCACGCCTCTGGACGAAGGGCATTTTCGTACCTGGAAGTAATCGAGTGCAGTCGGGTTCCCGCATTAAGCAAGGTATGCACAGCGGTGTTCTGCTTCTTCCACGGCTCCGCTTGCAAAGGGAGATACCGGGGGTCCAATGCCTCAAGGCATTGCCGCCCGACCTGTACCAGCTTTGCCACTGCTACCTGATCGACTGTCGTGTCCTGAGCGAGACCCAGCATAGTAGCGAGTTGCGCGGAAAGAGTAGTAAGCTTCTCGGTTTTGATTGATGCCGCTGCTATCTCCTCACCCAGCCTGGGCTGGTCTGTCGGTAGGAAAGCCATCAACCGGCCTCCCCAGAATGGGTGCTTCCTGGGCGTGCCATTCACGCCCAGCTGGTACTCAAGTTCCCCCACCAAATCCCGCCGTGATCGAAACTCCCCCACGCCCCATGATGCTGCCCCCGGTATCTGAAGCGTAGGGATGGGGGTATTTTTGTATTGCTCCTGCAGGAGCAACAATCGTCCGTAAGCAGCGTACGGAGACACGCCACTCTCACCCACGGGTGTGTTGATTGCCTGGGTGTGAGCATTCAACCGCTCCCGAGCTTGCTCGAGTGCCTGCAAGTCAGCGGCTGTTTCCGCAAGCTTGGGTTTACCGAGGGTCAGCGTACGGGAGAGTTCTTGCAGCACACTCTTCTTGTTCGTCTTGTTGCTGTGCAATTCAAGGCAGGCATCGCCAAGCCCTATGCCATCGAGTCGGCGCTTGACCACCTCCAGAGCTGCCATCTTCTCGGATACAAAGAGTACCTTCTTCCCGCTGCCAATTGCCTCCGCAATCAGGTTGGTGATGGTCTGCGATTTACCAGTCCCAGGCGGTCCCTGGATCACCAGGTTAGACCCCCGGTTTACGTCCAGTATGGCCAGGGTTTGGGTGCTATCAGCGTTGATCACCGTATGTACATCGGCGGGTTTGATGTATTGGTCGAGCTGGTCACCCTCGGACAGCGGAGACTCGTGTTCACCGAATCCGTCATCGAGCAGTGCCTTCATTATGGTATTGTCGCCTGGTTTTGCGTCCCCCGGCCAGCTGGCAGCGTCCAGATCCTTGTACATGAGGAACTTGCCGAAGGAGAAGAAACCCAGGCCAATCGAATTATCCTCGACCACCCAGCGGGGCTGGCCCCTCAGTGTAGAGCGTACCGCCGCGAAGTACGTTGAGAGGTCGAGATCCTCGAGTTCTGGCAAGGATGGCAAGGTAATGCTAAAGTCGTTCTTGAGCTTAGTGATAAGTGATAGGTTATCGCCAATGTCTTCACCCGTGTGAGCCAGGTGGAACTTGTCCAAAGCGTCAGAGCGTTCGAGGCGCGCAGGTACGAGCACAAGCGGGGCGCGATGGGGTTCGCTGCTCTGCTCCGCCTCGTACCAGGTAAGCATTCCCAGCGTGAGGAACAGGATGTTCACACCCTGCTCCTCGATGTGCGTGCGGGCCGCGAGGTAGGTCTTGAGCAAGCGAGCCTGCAGTTGCGCGGAGATGTAGTCGGTTTGCAACTTCGAATCGCGGTGGCGGGTCTCTATCTTCCCGTTCCCCTCGTCACCAGGTTGCGCAAGCAGGGGTGGAGCAACAGGCACCCGCACGGACGGGTTCTCACCCATTGCTGCTTGTGAGGTTGCCTTGTCGTCACTATCGCTGCCCGCTGGCTCAACGAGTTTTCCCTCCAGAGCGGGGGCAAAGGTCATATTCTTACCATTCTGGACGAGGATACGAAATACCTCAACAGACAGTTCGTCCACAACGTCCACGCCCCGGACCTTGGATGGTCGGAAATTAAGCAGGGGATTGCGCAACCCCAGGTTCAGTAGTTCCTTCCGTGAGGCATCCAATTTGGCATTTAGCGTGTCTCTAGTTGTGGCTACCACATAAGCCTCCCTTTTCTTGATAGGTGCAATACTGCTGACTGTAAGTCCAGTTATCCTCACCTGGTTTTGGTCAGCCCACACAAAATGAGAACCTGTTATCAGACATACTTGTGCTGAGCCGAGCTACCTGCAACCTGACTGGAAGGGTTCCGCTGTGGTTGCACTTTGGTAGGGTGGGGTTAGAAGGGATTAGCCCACTGCTTTGCTGCCCGCTGCAACGCCTCGCCCAATGCCTCGGCCTAGAGCCGGATTAGCTGCGCAGCAAAGCTCACCCTGTCTGGCGGGAACTTGTGGCGGCGCAGCACCTTTTTGACTTGAGCCCTGCCCAATGTGCACATCTTCTCTGGTGCGCCAGTCTATCTTTAGTATTGGCTCTCACCGTCTTTATCAGCAACCGTACAATTTTGTGCAGCATCTCATCGCTCAGAGTGTCTTCGAGGCTAATCTTGACCAGCGTATCACACACTGCGCTCTTGTACTTTGCATACATTATAGCAGGGTAGTTAACATGAGTCAATGGAATTGGTAAAAGGTGACGTTGAGCCAACCCGAACGCGACGAACTGCTGGTGCTGATTAGCAAAGGCAAAGCTAAGGTAACTACCATCGCCCGTGCTTTACACCTTGCTGCCTGCTGACGAGGGCAAGCCTGACCAGCAAATTGCCGACCACCTGCACCTTAACGCTACCACCATCGTCCGCACCCGCAAGCGGTTTGTCGAAGGCAATCTACTACCTAATGTGAGTCGTGCCCTTGCCAGTGACAAGCGCAATGGGATATAATGAACAGGCGAACATATGTGCATGATCAAGAAAGGATCAAGACATGGCAACACCGCTGCAAGTCGAACTCCCTCGCGCCCTGACTGACGCGGTACAAGGGAGCGGTGAGCCAGTGATTATCGCAACGTCCGTCGGCAACTTGGCCGTAGTCAAGGAAGCTGAGATGCAGGAGCTAGTGGCGGCCCGCGAGCTGGCCCGCCACCAAGGACTCATTCAGGAAGCTCTGGCCGGTGCGCGGCAGCCGCTAGCTGGGGCGCGGGAGCGTGTACGCGCTCGTGCGAGACAGATCAGCCTCGAACGTTACGGCCACTAGCCACTAAGAGAATAGTAGGAAGGAGAAGGGGTAGCCACTAGGCTACCCCGCTTTTTATGCCACAAGAACCAAAACGCGCCCGCAAGCTGTACCTCTCCGACGCTTGCGCCGAAATGGTCGCTGACACAGAGGCATGGCTTAACGAGTACAGCCGGGGCGACGAGGGCAGCCGCTTGGCCGACCGCATCTTCGAGTTGCTCGAGAGCCTGAAGGAAGACCTCTACAAAGGGCAGCAGCCGGTCAAGGAGAACCGGAACATCTATAGGCTGGCCCTGAACCAGAGCGGCCAGAGCTACTACCTATACTACCACGCAGCCCGAGATGAAGGTACGCTGTACTGCGTGACCCGTGCCGACAGCCCGCAACCAAACCTTGAGGAGCATCAACAACTGATCGAAGGCGGGCAAGAGCGGGCCAGCGAATGGTTCAGCGGTGAGCGGCGGTAGAAGCTGAGGATTGCCCGCAAACAGCCAAAGCGGTTCCCTGCCCGCCTGTTCATGCTGTCAGGGAACAGCCGTCGGTGCTATGGCCTAAGCCCCTTACAGCAACCGGACGATAAGCTACATAACCCTGATGCTACCTACCTACTCCTATCCCGTCACCCCAGCAAAGGAGGGCTGCGCCAATGACCAACCTAACGGCCAACAGTCGGCGTGGTCGCCCGCGACTGCTGCCGATCAGCAGGCTGACGAACAGACGCTGGCAGACAGCGAACCCGATGAAGCAGAGCTAGCCGAGGTTGAGGACGATGAACTAGACCTGCACACAGAACAGCCAGCAGAGGCGGACACCACCGACGCGATCCACCTCTACCTGAAAGAGATTGGCCGCAGGCCGCTGCTCACCCATGAGCAGGAGAACAAACTGGCCGCTAGAGCAAAGCGCGGTGAACAGGAAGCCTTGCGGCAGCTGATGCAAGCCAACCTGCGGCTGGTGGTCAGTATCGCCAAGAAGTACGTCGGGCGCGGCCTCGGTTTGCTCGACCTGATCCAGGAAGGCAACTTCGGCCTCTTGCGGGCCGTCGGCAAGTTCGACCCAAGTCGGGGCTTCAAGTTCAGCACCTATGCAACGTGGTGGATCAGGCAGGCGATCACCCGCGCCCTTGCCGAACAAAGCCGGGCAATCCGGCTGCCCGGCCACGTCGTGGAGAACATAGCGAAGGTGGCCCACGCCGAGCAGCGGATGACCCTCGACTTGGGGCGGCCACCAACGTGAGGATCGCCGTCACCGCTGCGATGAGCGGACTCCAATTGCGCCTCCGTTGCCTACGTTCCCGCTTGCCCACTGCACTACCTCTCGGA
>Ga0123338_10001157_pt1 | contig 25774 bp, 25 predicted proteins | sample grotaG_FD_89793 | JGI IMG/M metagenome (GOLD analysis project Ga0123338, IMG submission 89793) | Glacier valley bacterial and archeal communities from Borup Fiord, Nunavut, Canada, to study Microbial Dark Matter (Phase II) -... | ecosystem: Environmental > Aquatic > Freshwater > Ice > Glacier ...
ATCAAAGATCAGATAAGTTCTAAAGAAGATACTCAAGAAGTGCTGATGTTGCTGGAGCGAACAGTTTTAAAGATGGATGAGGTAATTCATGATTTTAATAATGACATTGAAAACACAAATAAAAAACTGAATAAACATTAATAAATGCATATGAAGAGAAGGCTACTCTGTATCACCATTTTTTGCTATGGCTGTGGAAGTGGTCAATCGGATCAAAAGGAAATAGCTGAAACCGTTACGGCAACTCAGATTAGGCCTGGTGTGGCAAACCTGAGTGGACTTCAAATCATCGAAGAAAAAGATGGCAATGGAAAAGTAACCTCAGTCGGATTTTATTTAAATGGAAAGAAGGAAGGATCCTGGACAACATATTTTTCAGGTGGTGGCGCGATAAGAACTTTAACAACTTACATTCAGGATAAAAAAGAAGGATGGTATCTTGAGTTTGGTGAAAACAATTCACTCACAAAAAGAATTATGTACCATGAAGATCAACGACATGGTGAATATAAAGAATTTGTTTATGCTGCGGTTAGGGAACACCGCAACTATCAAAACGGAAAGCAAGACGGTGTCACAAAGGTTTTTTATGATACTGGAAAACTGATGGAAGAGGGTTTGTATAAAAATGGGGTGCGCGAGGGCATTTCAAAATGGTATGACCAGGAGGGAAACGTAACAATTGAGTATGAATACAAAGATGGGCAACTGGTGAAGAAGTAGTCACCCCCTTACCTCACCCTGATCGGGAAAGGGAACGAAACAGCCAAAAAACAGTAAGCAAAACTATTATGTTGGTTGTTGATTCGAGAGAAACTCGTAAAATCTATAATGGAATTCGGGATCCAATGACTGGACGTTTTAAAAAGGTTGAACTAAAATGAGACAGGACTCGTATTTAGGATATTCTGTAAAATTGTCAGGGTTAGGTGTGGATCAGAAGCGTGACAAATCGAAAATTCAAATTGGCACAGTTTTTCATGAATTAAATTGTCGTTAAGTTTTTTTAACTCTTATTAAAAAGAAAGAATATGAAGCGTTTTGGATCTCTATTAGTGGCAGCTGTATTAGGCAGTGTCATTACTTTATTTAGCGGGCATTGGTTTGATAAATCTGCTACAACGGAAGGTGTGAAAATTGAGCATATATCTGGTGTGCCTACCTCCCAGGTTGCTTACACAGTGAATGAAAAAGGTGAAGCTGTTCCATTGGATTTTACGGGAGTGGCGGAGAAAGTTACAAAGGCTGTAGTACACATTACTTCTACATCAACTGGACACATTAGCGCCCGTGACCAGGAAGATTCTTCTGATCCATTCCAGTATTTTAATCCTCATCGTCAGCAACGCGGCCCGAGCCAGAGTTCGGGAAGTGGTGTAATTATCAATGCTGACGGATACATCGTAACAAATAATCATGTAGTAGAAGGTGCTGAAACCCTTGAGGTTACTTTGGCAGACGATCAGACATTCAAAGCTGAAGTGATAGGTACAGATCCTGATACAGATATTGCGGTGATTAAGATCAATCAGAAAGCTCTTCCTTATTTGTCATTTGTCAACTCCGATGAATCAAAAGTTGGGGAATGGGTATTGGCTGTTGGGAATCCTTTCAATCTTAACTCTACCGTAACTGCGGGGATCATCAGTGCAAAAGGAAGAAACATAAATCTTATTGGCAGTAATAGTTCTCCTGTTCAGGGTGCGCGTACTGCCATTGAATCCTTCATTCAAACTGACGCAGCTATCAATCCCGGAAACAGTGGTGGTGCTCTTGTAAATCTTCAGGGGGGATTGCTTGGCATAAATACTGCAATAGCAAGCCCAACAGGATCTTATTCTGGTTATGGATTTGCGGTCCCTTCTAATATTGTGAGCAAGATCGTTGAAGACCTTCTTTCCTATGGAACAGTACAGCGCGGATGGTTGGGCATTCAGGTTCAGGATGTAAAGACAGTTGAGCAAAAAGGTGATCTTTCAGTTAAGGATGGTGCCTATGTAAATGGATTTACAGGAACGGAAACAGTCAATAGCGCCGCAAAAGAAGCGGGGATACAAAAAGGTGATGTAATCATAATGTTGGACCAAACCAGGATTAGGACAAGTTCCGGGTTAATTGAATATATTGGCCTTAAACATCCAGGTGATAAAGTAAACGTTATTGTCAACAGAGATGGAAAAGAAAAGAACTTCACCGTAATATTAAAAAACCGTGAAGGAAAATTCGGGACTGTTAAACGTGAAGAAAAGAATGGAGTTGCCGCTCTTGGAATTAAACTTGAAGATGTTGACAGCAAAGTTTTAAAGCAGCTCGAATTGTCCAATGGTGTTAAGGTGAAACTTGAAAATGGAAAAGTTGCACATTACACTGATATGAAAGATGGATTTATCATCACTCACATCAACGACAAGACAGTAAGTACTGCTAAAGAAGTTAACGAATTATTGGAGAGTAAAAAATCAGGAGACTTAATTACCTTTTCCGGAGTATATGAAGATTATCCACGGGAATACATTTATGCAATCAGAATTTAAAATCAACCACTAGAATGAGGAGACTGTTTAAAAAGGGCGAACGCGTTCGCAACAAGGTAGACGGTAAAGTAATGGAAGTGCTTAAGTACTTCAAAAAAAATCTGGTAGAAGTAAAATGGTTTGACCTCGATTCAAAAGAGGTTCACATCAATAAAGTAAAAGAAGATAAGTTGTCAAAAGCGGCTTAACATAATTACGACTGGCGAAGGTAATCTTCGCCAGTCGTTCTTTCTTTGTTTACACCAGCCCTCGCTTCGCGTGCTGCTGCCGAAGGTTTAACAAAGGTATCAGGAGCGCTTCGCACGGGGAGTAACAAAATACTAACTTTACAGTTAGTAGTTAAAACTGTTCTATCAAAAAATTCGACATTCCTGCTTATTATCGGTCATCTATCACTGGCCGGATCAAAGAATCCCGCAGAATCAACGATTTGCGCAAGCAGGATTTTTCTCCCACTGTTCTTGATTTCGGACCTGTACGATTTATCCTTGCCAGGCATTTCGGCTTCTGCTATGGTGTAGAAAATGCTATTGAGATCAGTTATCGGGCGCTTGAAGAAAATACAAACAAGAAAGTATATCTGTTAAGTCAGATGATCCACAATCAGGAGGTCAATAGCGATCTGCAGGCACGTGGTATAAAATTTATTATGGATACAGATGGGTCACAGTTTATCCCGTGGGACAGCATCACAAAAGAAGACATTGTAATCATCCCCGCATTTGGTACCACACTTGAGATCGAAAGACTTTTAGCGGATAAAGGAGTCGAAGTTCAAAAGTACAATACGACATGTCCCTTTGTCGAAAAGGTTTGGAACCGCGCAGAAAAGCTCGGTAAAGAATCAAATACAATTATTATTCATGGTAAACCGAGCCATGAAGAAACACGTGCAACCTTTTCTCACAGTTCAATCAATGGACCCTCCGTAATTGTGCGCGATATGGATGACGCCATTCAGCTTGGAAATTATATTCTCGGAAGTAAATCACGGCTTGAATTCTTTGAAGCGTTTCAAGGGAAATATTCTGATGGATTTAATCCTGATACAGATCTCAAAAAAATTGGTGTTGTTAATCAGACAACGATGCTCGCTAAAGAAACGCAGGCGATCGCCGATTTTTTCAAACAGCTAATGATTAAAAAGTATGGTGAAGAGACGATAAAAGGCCATTTTGCTGATACACGCGACACGCTTTGCTATGCAACGAATGACAATCAGGATGCTACATACGAACTTCTGAAAAATGATGCAGACTTTGCTGTTGTGGTTGGGGGCTATAATAGTTCCAATACATCACACATCGTAGAATTATGCGAGAGCAGGTTTCCAACATTTTTCATCAATTCTGAAAATGAAATCAGATCGAAAGAGGAGATTCATCATTTTGATTACCATAAAAAAGAAAAGAAAATTACCTATGGGTACATTCCATATAAAAATTCAGTAACAATTGTTCTTACGAGTGGTGCTTCGTGCCCGGATACAGTGGTTGATAAGGTAATGATGAAACTTGCTGGGTACTTTGATAATTTGAAAAAACTTGAAGAAGTAATTGATATGTTTTAATGTGTCGCCAGGTTACAAGGAGATTATCACTAAACTTCAAATATTTTCAAAAGACTAAGTGTTTTTCTTATTATAGGAATTATCAATTCACGATAGCACTCTTTAAAAATAAACTATTCGTTTTAGTACTTTGCAGGTCTGAAATTCTATCAAACTTAGAGCGTGAAATCAAACAGTCGTTTGTTATCCTTGATGCTAATGATAATAATATCTGCATCTCCTCTTTTCGCGCAAGAAAGTTTAAAAAATGATTCGACTAAAATTCTAAAAGAAGTCATTGTGCAGGCCTACGCATCCGGTCGTTCACAACTCGAAGTGCCGGCTGCAATAGGTGTTATAAATTCAACTGATCTCAATCGTTTTAGCCCAGCATCAATTCTTCCAGCTATAAATATGATACCGGGAGTACGAATGGAAGAACGATCTCCCGGCAGTTATAGATTTTCCATTCGCGGAAGTTCACTCCGTTCTCCCTTCGGAATTCGAAATGTGAAATTTTATTGGAATGGACTTCCATTGACCGATGGCGGGGGAAATACATATCTCAATCTTCTGGACTTTAATTCCATTGGAAGCATGGAAATCATCAAAGGACCAGGCGCAAGTTTATATGGTGCAGGAACCGGTGGTGTGGTGCTTCTAACTTCACCAAAAAATGAAGGACTTACGTATTCAATTACCGGTGGAAGTTTTGGACTTTTTAGAATTCAGGGAGGCGCATCTGTTATTTCTACTGAAAAATTTCAAATGAATATGCGTTTGAGTTACCAGCGATCGGATGGCTATCGCCAGCAAACAGGAATGAATCGGTTTGTTTCGCAGATTGATTTTAAGAATACAATTTCATCACGAAGTTTTTTATCAGGAACGATTCTATCCTCCCAATTACATTATGAAACTCCTGGAGGATTAACACAAGTTCAATACGACGCAAACCCGATGCAAGCACGGCCAACAACATCACCCACTGCTCCGGGATCTGTTGATCAGAAAGCAGCCATCACAAACAATACCACCTACGCTGGATTATCTTTTGAACATGAGTGGAGTGATAACTGGTCTTCTCGTATTGGAATATTTATGTCAGCAACCGACTTCACCAATCCAACGATCAGGAATTATGAAATCCGAAAAGAAAATAATTGGGGCGGTCGTGCCGACACAAAGTATTTTTTTGAAGCTTCATCCATAAAAGGTAAGATCACAATTGGTGCTGAATATCAAAACTTTAATTCACCCATTACGGACTACGACAATCTGCAGGGAACAAAAGGAAATGTGCAAACAGATGATCTGTTAAAATCACAGATAGCACTGGGCTTTGCGCAAATTGAATTAGATCTACCTGCAAATTTTTACTTGAACCTTGGAAGCAGTTTAAACTATATTAATTACCAGTTTGTGCGAAATTATCCTCTGCCTTTGGTAAAGCAGGAAAGAAATTTTGATCCGGTATTTTCCCCACGTGTTGCTCTCTTAAAAAAGGTGACATCCTATATTTCAGTTTACGGAAGTGTGAGCAGTGGATTCTCACCTCCATCGCTTGCTGAAGTACGGCCTTCGACGGCTACCTTCAATAACACGTTGAATTCAGAAAGAGGAATCAGCTACGAAGTTGGATTGAAAGGAAAACTTTTGAATCAATCGGTAAACACGCTCGAGGCAACTTTAGCTCTTTACGATTTTAAACTTGATCAAACAATTGTCATCAAACGCGATGAAACCGGCGCAGATTATTTCGTGAATGCCGGAGCAACCGATCAACAGGGGATTGAGCTTGGCTTTAATTGGAATAGCTATTTTGGAAACCATTATCTAAACCCACTCATCAGAAACTTTAGAATTTATGGAAGCGTGGCTATCAACAATTACCATTTTAGCAGTTACGTAACAGATGGAAATGATTTTTCTGGAAACAGATTAACGGGTGTAGCTCCCACGACAATTGTCTTCGGCGGGGACCTATTTTTCAAAAAAAACTTATACTTAAATCTTACTACGAATTATAGCGAACGATTACCACTCAATGATGCCAATACGGCGTATGCATCCGATTATTTTTTAGTTGGGACACGAATAGGCTATACGCTATCAGGAAAACTTCCATTGGAATTTTTTGCTGGTGTTGATAACCTGCTTGATCAGAGGTATAGTCTGGGCAATGATCTTAATGCTTTTGGCGGAAGATATTTTAATGCTGCGGCGGGAAGAAATTATTTTGGAGGGGTGTTGTTAAGATTAAAAGCACAAAAGAATTAGATTCCAAAATTTTTTTTAGTAACCCCCCAAGGAGTTTTGGAATCCGTGTCAAGTGATTTTTGTTGCGTATCTCAACTGCATTATCAAAAAGAATCGTCATCGCACCATCCCACGATGACGATCAATTCGCTATCTAAATCAATTACTACTTAATTCCAGGTAAATTCACTGGTTGTTCTTGTTCATTCGCAAATGACGGAGCTTTGCGTACCCTCGGATAAACCTCATCCAATGTATTACCATCATAAAGTCTTCCATTCTTCATAACCTTATTGATCGTATTTGTATTTCTTATGCTCTCCAGTGGATTCTTGTCAAGAATTACAAGATCAGCTAGTTTACCTGGTTCGATGCTTCCGATATCTCCATCAAGACCGATAGCAGTCGCTCCAAGTATTGTTGCCACTTTCAAAGCATTGTGATTGCTCATACCACCCGAAGCAATGCTCCAAACTTCCCAATGATAACCAAGTCCATTAAGCTGACCGTGTGAACCAATTCCCGCTTTTCCACCTGCCTTTACAAGTTCATTTACAAACTTTGCATGATCAGGGAATACATGCTCTTCTTCCATGGACCAGAACCCTCTTCTGCGCGATTTCTGATCAAGCTCAGATTTAGGAGTGAAGTAGTTCAGTTTAGGATCTGAATTGACTTTTTCCGTAGCATAGTAAAAGTTTTCAGCCCATGGTCCACCGTATGACACCAGCAACGTGGGAGTGTATGTGATCTTTGATTCTGCAAAAGATTTTATAAGGTCGTTGTATAATGGATAGATCGGTATGGCATGTTCATGCCCAGAATATCCATCGATAAGATTTGTCATGTTAAGTTTGTAATCCAATCCACCTTCCGTTGTTGGCATTAGCTTCTGCTCTTTCGCTGCCTGAATGATCCATTGACGGTGTTGACGGTTTCCAGTCAAATACATCTTAATCGTCTTCGTATTATAATATTCTGAATACTGCTTTAGAATATCTTTTGCCTGATCAAAATCTTTCAGGTTATACGCCCAATATCCAACACCAGGACCTGTGCTGTAAATTCTAGGTCCGATAACCTGACCCGTTTCAACCATGTCACTATATGTTAACACATCCGTTGTTGCTGTTTGCGGATCCCGTGTTGCTGTTACACCGTAAGCAAGGTTAGCAGCATATAACCATACCTGGTTTTTGTGGATTCCCCATGCTGGCCACATGTGTGCATGGGTATCAACAAATCCCGGGACGATCGTTTTACCTGACATGTCCATCTTCTGAACAGATCCATCAACCATAATTGATCCTGATGCACCAACTTGTTTAATACGCGCGTTTTCAATTAATACATCTCCTTTTTCAATTATTTCATCACCCTTCATTGTGATAAGGCGTGCATTTTGCAGTAAAATTTTTCCGTTTGGAATGTCTTTCTGAACGGTAACCTTAATGCGAACTTCACCTGGCTTGTAGCCTTCGTCTTTCTTTTCATCCGATTTTTTTTCGACCTTCTTCTCTCCTTCTTTCTTATCATCCTTTTTCCTTTCGTCTTCTTCTTTCTTCCTTTCTTCTTCAGCTTTTTTCTTCTTTAGCTCAAGCTCCTTTGCTTTTGCTTCATCGAGATTATAGGTGAAAAAAGCGTTACCCAACGAATAATAAACAATTTTTCCGGTATCACTCCATGTCGGGAATTCACCACCCAACTTCGTAAGCTTCGTTGCCGGGAAAGAAGATTTCTCAGCATCTGCTACATTAATTTTTGGCACCTCACCTCCTGTTTTTGGAATCGTTACAACGTAGATCTCATTATGAATCTGCGCGAACGCTTTATCACCTTCTGGTGCCATCTTGATCAAATCAGAATTCAATGGCTCACGTTGAGGTTCAGTTGTTGTTTCTGCAAGCATGCAATTATCCTGGTTTGAGAAGCCAAACGTGGTAATACCAGTGATCTTAGCAACCAGCTTTTCATCTGTATCATCCCAACGAATTGATAACAAACCTTTCTGACTACTATACAAATAAATTCTATCATCAGATTTTACGAAATGGGGATTGCCTCTTCCTTTTGCGCGGGCGATAACTGTTGTAGCCCCCCCATCACCGCTGACCCATGCGATGAATTCCTGGCTGGCGAATGTTGTTGGGTCCGGATCTTCCTTGAAATTGAAAGATGAACCTTTAAGGAATACAATCTTATTCCCCTTATAGCTCCATACAGGATCCTGATACAATCCAGCCTCCGTTGTTAAGCGTACTGGTTTTGCACCTTTGAGCTTAAAATTGATTTTATATAAATGGCCTCCATTATTTTCCCATGTAGACCAAACTAATTGTGATCCATCAGGGCTCCACGCTGGCTGTGCTTCCGTAAAATCAGAATTTGTTACACGTTTCGGTAAGCCGTTGGTAATATCCATTGTATAAAGTCTATTCAACGCAGAGAATGCAACTTGTTTTCCATCAGGAGAAACAACAGGGTTTCTGATCTGCGTTACAATCATATCCTTATCATCGTTTATTGGATATTTAAAATCAACCAACGGCCCAAGCAACATTTCGGTTTCCATTTCCATTGGAATATTAATTGCTTTTCCACCTGCTACTGGAATGCGATAAAACTTTCCACCATACGATGCTACCACTTCTTTGCTGTCAGGCGTGAATGACATTGCAGGTAACACTCCCATCGTAGCAATTGATTCCTGGTCATCACGTTGAACGGGATATGCCAACCATTTCTCATCGCCAGTCTTCAAATCACGAAGAACCAATCCAGTCTGATCGTTATGACGCGAGCCATACACCAAATATTTTCCATCAGGAGAAAGTGTTGGAGCAAAAGCTGAACCATAGCGTGCAGTTTTTGTTTCGATTTCGCCGTTTTCACGATCATATACTGAAATCTGATATTGCGGAAGTTGTGCATTATAAACCCAACCCCCGTTACGACGTGAGAACCATACATATCTTCCATCTGGTCCAAATGCAGGTTCAATTGTTTTTAACTGATCAGGAGTTTTTATCAATTGAACACCTGAACCACCCTCTTTATGGAACATCCATAGCTTCAATGCGAGTCCACCCCGTGCGCCAACGATGTATGTTCCGTCCGGAGTCCATTCTGCTGATTGATAATGCTCTGTTGTTCCTTTTGTTATTTGTAGCGAATCTTTCTTATCCACATTATACCACCAGATATTTTCACTTCCGCTTCTATCCGATAAAAACAAGATCTTGGTTCCATCCGGACTATACTTAGGATGTGAATCGAACGACATTCCTTTTGTGAATTGTGTTGGCTTGCCGCCAGTGATGGGTAGCGTAAAAATATCTCCAAGAAAGTCGAAGACCACTGTTTTACCATCAGGACTTACATCCAATGACATCCAGGTTCCTTCGTTTGTTTTGATCGAAATTTTTCGTGCGACTTCGAGCGGAAGATCTTTCTTCATTTTTGGCTTTTCTTTCTTCGCTGAATCGGCTTTATCTTCCTTTGTAGGATCTTGTGCTATTGCAAACTGCGTGATAAGCAGGAATAGAAAAATGAGGTAGTAGATTTTCTTCATAAGTTGTAGTTGGAGATCGACCAAAATAAACGGTTTTTTTAGATTCCGGTTTAGAATATTATATGGAAGGAGATGAAAAGCTAAAGGACGAAAGCTAAAAGTTGGACTCAGTCAGAAATTTCCGGAATTGTCTTCAATAAGATTCAGTATCCGATAAGATCGCCTAGAGGCGAATTGATGGACGAACAAATTTCTTGTCAAGCAAATGAAGTCCGAGAATGAACAGTGTGCCAAAAAGGAGTAAGCCAGGATAACCTGCAAAAAATCGAAACGCTCCGAAATTAAATTTGAAATTCAAAAGTACCATTGAAATAATTGCAGTAATGATGAATGATCCTACTCCAATTAACATCCATACCGAATCTCTTGATGCTTCTCTCTTTTCTTCAATTCTCAAGATGATTTTATCAGCAAATTTTTCTGATAAGTCGAATTGGGGTTCTTTTTTCAGAGCATTAAAAACTAGCTGATATGCGCGCAAATCCATATCATTACCTTCTTTCCCGGATTTATCAATATGATTTTGAAAGTCTTCTTCGTTTTTCATAACAATTCCTCTTTACTAAGATACTTCTTTACTTTCTCTTTCACCAATACCCTTGCTCGGAAAAGATAATTTTTAACAGTTCCTTCAGGCATTCCTGTAGCTTCTCCTATTTCAGGATATGTCATTTGTTCCAGGTGATAAAGCGTCAGTACAGCTTTATATTGAGCGGGAAGCTGATCGATAAATTTTACAATGAGACTGTTCATCATTTCGTCATTTAATTCCTCTTCAGGATTTTCTTCAGAAATAAAATGTGTCGTAAATCTTTCTTCATCCGGGATATCACTTATCGGCAGTTTCTTTTTTCTTAAGTGATTAATGGAGTGATGGTAAGCAATGCTTGCAATCCACGTTGAAAGTTTCGATTGAAAATTGAACTCGCCTACTTTTTCATGCACCTTCATAAATATATCCTGGCATAACTCCTCCCGATCTTCCGAATTATCGATTAATCTGCCAACCATGTGTGACACCAGCCGTTCGTGCTTTTTGATCAGAAATCTGAAAGCATGCATATCCCCTTTTGCAACACGCGCTACTAAGGCCTGATCATCCGTCATTTTGAAGTGGGACACGTGTTGTGGCGGGAATGTTGCACTGGTACTGAAATCTTGCAAGATTGTTTAAGGGTCATAACGTATCATTATAGGATATAGCTGCCTTTATCAGAAACCACACGCGAATTCTTTAAACACATAGATACATTTTGCAGCCATTACTATAGAATAATCGTACTGGCTATGTTGCCAAAAAGAATATTTTCAATTGACTGCAACATTACGCGACTTGGCTCTGTCTCACGCTTCAGATACTAAAAAAGAACTAAATTTTACTACTATGGATCATAATTTAAAAGAAGTCCTGATGCCCCTTGCCATTTTTGCAGGTTTAGGTGGATCCGTTTATTTCTTTGTTAAAGTCATGACAGATTATATTCTCAAAAAAAAAATGATCGAGAAAGGTTTTGTCAACGAGGACACACAGGCAATTTTTAAAGAGCATTCTGTTGATTATAAATACTCTTCACTTAAATGGGGATTGATTGTTTTCTTTGGTGGACTCTCCCTGATCATTATGGAATTCTTAACTGTAAATCCCGAATCTCCATTGCCGTACGGATTGTTTTCTGTTGCTGTATCGTTGGGATTTCTCCTGTATTATTTCTTTGTAAAAAGAGATTCGAAATAATTACTTGCTATTGTCCAAAAAGCTGATGTGCCGCAAGACTATTCGAAACGTCACAAGCCTGGTAAGATGACTTTATAACAAGACGCTAATTTATTTTATTATCCAAATTTCGCAGAATTCCTGAGGTAAGTAACTCTGCAACGAACTTTGCTACCGGTCAATCATTAAAAAAATCTTATGCTAAAGAATTATCTAAAGACAGCATTTCGCAGCATATCGCGCCACAAGTTCTTTTCCTTCATCAATATTTTTGGATTGGCTGTCTCGATGTCGATTTGTCTGGGAATCATTATGCTTGTTGCTGATCAACTGACATACGATCGGTATAATACTAAGAAAGAGCGAATCTATCGCATTCTCAGTACTGTAATAGGATCAGGCAACACAACAGCAACCTCTCCAACGCCACTTCGCCAGGAGCTTCTTGAAAATTATACCGGCATTGAAAAGGTGGTTCAGATAAAAAGAGGGTTTGGAAACGGCTGGATTGAGTTTGAGCAAAATATAAATGTTCCATTAAGTGGATTCTTTGCCGATCCGGAAATTCTTGATCTATTCGAATATGAATTACTGTACGGTGATTCAAAGACAGCTTTGATTGAACCGTACACTGTTGTCTTGACAAAAAGAGCTGCTGAAAAACTTTTTAAAGAAGAAAACCCCGTAGGCCAAACGATAAAAGTCGGAGACAAAGGAACGTACACCGTAACGGGTATTTTAAAAGGAACAACGCACAAGTCGCACATTGTCTTTGAAGGTTTGGCGAGCATGGCTTCTTATCGAAGTCTTGAGGCACTGGGAACTTACAAAAAAGAAACTTCAGGGTGGAACAACTATTGGCAAACTTGGAACTATCTTCTTTTAGAAAAAGGTAAACCTATTGAAGATGTGGAAGCAAGTCTCACTAAAATATTTGACAAGCATATTTCAATAAATACAAATCCGGATGTCCAAAAAGCAAAACTTTCTCTTCAACCGTTGACTGAAATTTCTCCGGGTAGTCTTGTGAACAATCCTATTGGACCTTTTCTCCCGTGGATCTTTATCTACTTCTTCGCAGGATTAGCTGGAATAATAATGCTGACATCATGTTTCAACTTTACCAATCTATCTATCGCGCGTTCATTGACACGAGCAAGAGAGATTGGTGTTCGTAAAGTTTCAGGTGCAGCCCGTTGGCAAATCTTTATACAGTTTCTTTCTGAGTCAGTTATTATTGCACTTTTGGCATTAGGTCTCGCACTCGTATTTCTAATGGCAATAAAACCATTAATGCTCAACCTGACATTTGCCCGTGTTTTAAAATGGGATCTTGAAGCAAATATGTATGTGTATGGGGCATTTGTGCTATTTGCTATTGTTATTGGCCTTCTTGCCGGGATCTTTCCAGCAATTGTTCTTTCAGGCTTTCAGCCAATAAAAGTTTTAAAGAACATTAGTACAATGAAATTATTTTCACGAATTGGTTTGAGGAAATCTCTTCTGATAGCACAATTCAGCTTGTCACTAATATTCATTCTCACCGTAATTGTCATTTATAATCAACTCAATCTTTTTGTACGGGCCGATCATGGGTTCGATATGAGTAATAACATCATAGTAAGACTAAATAATACTTCAGGCAGTACGCTGAAAGCAGAATTGCTCAAGTATTCCAATATCACAAGTATTGCCTCAGCCTCGCATGTTGTTGCGGCAAGCTCATCGTATGGAACAGGGTTTAAAAAATCATTGGATGAAAAAGAGTGGACGGAAGTTCTTTATTATTCTGTGGATGCTGATTACCTGAAAAATCTTAATCTGTCTTTGATAGCCGGGAGAAATTATTCAGAAGATGTCGGTGAATCAAATAAAAACTTCATTATTATAAATGAAAAAGCAGTTACTAATTTTCATTTCAACTCACCTGTAGAAGCGCTGGGGCAAATGATCATTCAAAAAGATGATTCAGCAAAAAGAGAAATCATCGCTGTGGTGAAAGATTACAATCACCAAATGCTTGTTGCCAAGATTGAACCCATGGCTTTACTCTATAAGCCAAAGGATTATAGTCTTTTGCAAGTAAAGTATTCGGGAGATAAAGCTGCAGCTATAAAGACAATTGAAGATTCATGGGCCAAAGTAAATCCTTCCTTGAAGGTAGATCACATCAGCCTTGAAGATGAAATTCATAGTTTTTATAACACAATCTTTAAAGATCTGGTTGATATTGTAATGGTGATTTCATTCCTTGCAATCATGATCTCCTGTCTTGGCCTTTTAGGAATGGCGACGTACGCGACAGAAACCCGGATGAAAGAAATCTCCGTTCGCAAAGTGCTTGGCGCAAGCGATTCCTCATTGATCATACTTTTGTCAAAAGGTTTTTTAACCATCTTATTGATTTCAATCCTGATCGCAGTACCAGCGGCTTACTTTCTCAATAACTTATGGCTGAATGAAGTTGCCTATCACACATCGTTTGACTTCGTGGTGATTTCTGTTGGAGTGCTGATATTAATCGTGTTTGGTGTGATTACAATTGGGTCTCAAACCGTGAGGGCAACGTTGGTAAATCCTGTAGAGAATTTAAAGAGTGAGTGACCTCATCCCAAATCCTTCTCACGGGGGGAGGGACTTACCCAAGGCGGGTAATCTAAACAATTTGAAAATACTGACAAAATTGCTGTGATTATAACTCTATTTTTTTTCGAATACACTCAATGAAAAAGTACACAAGTTATTCGACAGGAGAATTATTTTACTAGGATACAGATACTCTTATTGTCATGGTTATACAATTACATACTCACATGGAGTAGAGAAGGCTTGTGCAGGCGTCTATTTAAACTTAATATTTAATAAGCGCTATTAAATACTTAAATAGGCAGAACGTTTAAATATTCAGATACTTCATCAGCATATCAAGGCGTTCCTTATTGTCATCATCACGAGGAGCTTCCTGATAACGACCGATAACGCGATAGCCAAAGCGCTCAAGTGTTGCAACGATGCGTGAAAGATCGAGCTGATTAATCTTAAGTGTAAGTTTTATTTTACCTCTGTCGAGAGCATCTTCTGTCATCGTACTGCTGATGATTTTTGCTTTGTTCTCTTCGACATAGCGACTGATCTCTGCGAGAGAGTAATCGATCAGATCCATTGAAAGAACGATTATTCCACCTGGCATTTGAACTGAAGCAGTCTGTGCAAAAGAAGCCATGATATCCTGTACTGTAATGATACCTGCATACCGGCCCTCTTCATTCAGTACTGCCACAATATTAAGTTTGTGTTCTCCTGCAACTTTAAGAATATCGAAGAAGTGAGATTCCATTCCAATAACACAATCTTTTCCAACCAAATCAAAGTCACCGAGATTTTTTTCAATGTCGTTTGATTCGAGAATGATCTCTTCAGAAATAAATCCAAGCAACGCGCCTTCATCCACAACTGGTAGGTGGTTGCAACGAAATTCTTCCATCCACACAATTGCTTTGTGAGCATCATCCGTCACTTTCAATGGCGGAATCATGTGGTTGATAAGTTCTTCTGCTATCATTTATTAACTAGTTCTTTAGATGTAGTTGTCAAAAAGCGCTCCACAATTTCATTGAATTCCTCAGGATGCTCCATCATTGGTGCGTGACAACATTTATCGATAAAACGCAATTCAGAGTTAGGAATCAGCCTGTTGAATTCATACGCCACTTGTGGTGGAGTAATCGTATCGTTTAATCCCCAAACCAGTAGCGTGGGAACCAATATTTTGTATAAATCATTTGCCAGGTTGTTTCGTTGCGCAGATTTTGCAATGGCCACAATTCTCATACATTTTGGAATGCTTTTCGTTGTTTCAAAGACTTCATCAACAAGCTCTTTTGACGCAACCGCAGGATCATAAAAAGTATAAGCCACACGTTCATGAATATAATCATAACTTCCTCTGCGTGGATACGAACCACCCATTGTGTTTTCAAATAATCCTGAGCTTCCCGTTAATAATAATTTATCAACCTTCGATGGATTATTTAATGTGTAAAGTAATCCAATGTGTCCTCCCAACGAATTGCCAAGAATGATAAGGTTATCCAGTTTCTTTAATGCAACAAAGTCCTCCACAAATTTTCTTAATCCTTCCAGTCCCGCTTCTTTGATTGGCATTTCATAAATAGGGAGCATTGGTATCACAACCCTGAATTGTTTTGAGAACCTACTCACAACACCCTCCCAATTACTGAGCGCACCAAACAGACCATGCAGCAACATCAGAACCTGTCCATTCCCTTCGTCTACAAATTTGAATCCGCCTTCTTCTTTTACCGTAAGACCCATGAACTCAGTTTTTACAAGTGATAAGTAAGTGAAAAATTTCGGAAGTTAGAATTGTCGGAAAATCTCCTTAAAAACGGGTAAAAATCCTCCAATCCAATCTGCCGTACGCGGCGCGATTGTCGCCGTGAAGGGATAAAGCCATGAACCTTCTGTCCACGCTTCTTTTGGAGTCCACTTCAACGAATCGGCAATCCACAAAGCAATACTTAACATAAATAGTGTTTTAAATGTTCCCAGCGCGGCACCCATCGCCTGATCTGCTTTTCCTAGGAAAGTATTGTCAATTGACTTCTTAATAACTTTCCCCGTCAGGTTTACTCCTACTACTATTATTACAAAAATTATCAGAAATGAAATATAGGGCAACGTACTTTGGTCTACATTAAATTTTTTGTGAAGAAGAATCATGCCAACGCCCATTAACTTGAATCCACCAAGGACTCCCAGCAGAATTGCGATGAAAGAAATCAGCTCCATTAAAAATCCTTCGCGGTAGCCGGCAATTGCACCCACAATAAGGAGGACTGCAATTACAATGTCTGCCGTACTCAAGACGCTAAAAGTTTTTTTACAGTTTCTGAAATTAGTTTTCCGTCCGCCTTTCCTGCAAGGGCCTTTGAGGCAACAGCCATGACCTTACCCATATCCTGAGGACCTTTTGCTCCAACCTGAGCAATGATTGCCTTTATCTCGGTGGTGATTTCTTCTTCGGAAAGTTGTTTTGGCAAATAGCGGCTGATCACTTCAAGCTGAAGATTCTCTTTTGCAGCAAGGTCTGTCCTTCCTTCTTTCTCAAAGATGTCTGCCGATTCTTTTCTCTGTTTGGCAGCTTTCATTAAAAGCTTGTTCTCAACATCAATTGCTATTTCACCACTCCCGCCTTTTTCTGTTTCTGACAGGAGGATCATTGACTTGATGCTTCTGAGTGCTTCAAGTTCTTCCTTATTTTTCGCCAGCATCGCTTTCCTGATGTCGGCGTCAATTGTAGTTTTCAGTGACATGATTATGTATTTTCGCATCAAAGTTATCGAACGAAATCCATCTTTAACAATGACGCACCTGAGTGTCAATATCAACAAGATTGCAACATTACGCAACGCCAGGGGTGCCAATAACCCTGATGTGATCAAAACGGCGCTGGATTGCGAAAGATTTGGCGCACAGGGCATTACAGTGCATCCCCGCCCTGACGAACGACATATTCGCTACAGTGATGTCATTCAACTCAAGAAGGTGCTTACAACAGAATTTAATATAGAAGGGTATCCTGACGAACGTTTTATGAAGCTCATCCGCGAGGTGAAGCCTGAGCAAGCAACGTTAGTACCCGATCCTCCCGGAACAATCACGTCAAATGCAGGTTGGGATACGGTGAGAAATAAAAATTTTCTGACTAAAATTATTGGTGAGATAAAAAGTATCGGAACGCGCGTCTCTGTTTTTGTCGACCCGTCTATCGAGATGGTTGAAGGTGCCAACGCAATTGGAAGTGATAGCGTAGAGCTTTACACTGAACCATACGCTTCGCATTATCATATCAATCGCGACGCAGCCATTAAGGCTTATGTGGAGTCTGCGTTTGTAGCAAAGAGCCTTGGCCTTGGATTAAACGCAGGACATGATCTTGATCTTGACAATCTTAAATTTTTGAAACAGTCTATTCCGGTTTTGGATGAAGTCTCAATTGGACATGCGCTGATATGCGATGCGTTGCATATGGGGTTGGAGAATACGATTCAGTTGTATTTGCGGGAGTTGAAGTAATGAACTAACCACATAGAAGACAACACATATAAGACATGGATTTTTACTGGAACCATCTGCGAGTTAAGAATTCCTTTTACTCTCTATCAAACCTCGCATAACCTTGCTCTGCTCTCATAGGTGCATGCTCCTGATATGAAGCTTTATCCTGAGGCGCCCATGTATTAAGTCCATCAACATAGCGATTAAACATACTAAACAGAGATGCAATCAAAACAGTATCGTTGATCTCGAGATCTGTCGCACCAGCTTTTTTCGCAACAGCAATTTGCTCGGACGTTACATTCTCACCTCCTTTTTGAACACTGCCTGCAATTGTTAAAAGAGCTTTTAATCTATGGGAAAGATTTGTGGATTGATGATCTTTCTTTACCTGTTCAATAAAGTTAGCATCACATTGAAGATAGTGCTGCGCCAATGATCCATGAGAATTCTCACTGAAAAAACAACCATTCTCAGAAGATACATATGCTCCAATTAATTCCCGCTCACCACGTGTCAATGTGTTTTCGCCTCGCATTAATATTTCCGTGAATTCACTTAATGCTTTTCGTAAATCGGGACGAAGAGCGAGCGGGGCGAGGATGCCGGGGAGAGAAGGGTCGAGTTTAATATGGGCCATAAAAGAAATAGTCTTGCTTTTATAAAAGATGTGAAATGTTGTCACATCGTTTTGATGAGTTTACATTTCATTTTTCTGATGTTACTTTTTGCAATTTATTGAGTCTTCGGCAATGTATAACCCGTTTCCCCCAGCCTTTTACCCATTTCTTCATAGACTACCGGATCTGTCGGAGTTAAACTTGCAAGACCATCAACATATCTATTAAACATCGCAAAGGTTGCTGCAATCAACACGGTATCATGAATTTCACGATCGGTTGCTCCATGCTTCCTTGCTGCGACGACATCATTTTCATTTACGGCCTTTCCACTGATCTGAACTTTACCAGCGATGTTCAACAGTGATTTTAATTTATCAGTGATGCTGGCTGAATGATAATTATCCAAGACCAAATCAACTATATCTTTTTTATCCTCAAATAGATAGCGTGCCGCTGCTGCGTGACTGCTCATACAGAATAAGCATTGATTTTTTGAAGATGCATACGCTGCAATTAATTCTCTCTCCGCTTCACTTAATGTTGAATCTCCGCCTCTCAAAAGAACCTGCGCCAATTCATATAAGTATTTCCCACTTTCAGGTCGAAACAGTACAAGGCTTCGTATGCCTGGAACCCCATTTTGCACTGCGATGTGTGCCATAAATTATTTTTTTATCTGTGGTTCGCGTGAATAATATGTTGCAATAGCCCCTGCAATGAATACGAGGGAAAAAATAAAAATCGCATTTCCATATCCTCCAAAGAAAGCAACTAACGCTCCTACGAAAAAGACTACAATTGCTGTAACGAATCTACCAATGTTAAAGCTTAGTCCTGTTGCCGTAGCACGAATAGATGGAGGAAATAATGCCGGAATGTATGCCGATAAAATTCCCTGGCTTGCTCCGAAGAATATTGAAAGGAAAGCAATCTCTATATATATGATTCCCGAAAAGGTTGTGTTCAGTTTGAATAATAAAAAAGACATAACAAAGCACATAACAAAACATCCTATCATAGCTTTTCGATGTCCAAAAAAATTGGAGATCCATCCTGAAAAAAATCCTCCAAGAAGTCCGCCGCCACCAAGTACCATCATTGCTATTCCACGTTCTTGTTGTCCATTCCCAACCTCCAATAAATTCTGAACCCATGTTGGAAGCCATAAGAAGATCGCCCATAAGCCAACAAGCATAGCTCCAAATGTTATTGCAGCAACAGTGATATCACGTCTATACGTTAAATTAAATGCACTTGGTTTTGTTCTGATGTTTTGATCAGAATGCCTCGCCAATTGCCATTCGGGTGATTCTCCGATCAGCAAAATGCAAAGGATGGATAAGGCAAGTGGAACTACTCCAATCATAAATGCCTGATGCCAATTCGCTACAAACAGATCAATAAGTCCGGAAGAAAAAATTCCAACAGGAAATCCAATTGATAATATCCCTATGAAGATCGAACGTGTCTTCGTTGGCCATACTTCGGAAAGTAACGTTGGCGTTATTACTAACACACCGCCTACTCCAAAACCTGAAAAAAATCGGCAGATCATAACAATGATCCACGAATCGGTAAAACCAGTTAATAGTGTAAATAGTCCGTAAGATCCTATTGATAAAATCATTGCCTGTGATCTTCCAAAGCGATCACTTAAAACTCCCCACGCAATTCCACCAATGGCCCAGCCAAAAATAAAGACTGAATTAACATAAGCGCTAACAAAATTCAGATTTTTTAAACTGCTTTTACCAAGAAGATCACTTGCTGCAACAGGTAAATAAACAGACATGAGAGTAGAGACTGCACCACCAAATACATTTGCTAAAAAACAGATAGCAAATAGCAGCAAAAGATAACCTGTGATCTTTTTTTCTTCTTGTAATTCAGATTGGCCTGACATTCTGCGCTAATTCTTTTTTAAATGATCATAGCCCTGAGATGAGCGGTGATAACTTTTTGAAATTCTGCCGGCAAGTGTTTGATAGAACTCTGGATTTGCAGGGGTCACCGTTGAAAGTCCGTCAACATAACGATTGTATAAAGAGAACAGTGCCGCAATGAGTACAGTGTCATGAATCTCCATATCTGTGGCGCCTGCTTTCTTCGCATTCGAAATAGATTCAGTAGTAACTTCCTTCCCACTTTTCTGAACGTGCGATGCGATCGTCAGCAGTGCTTTCATTTTTTCAGAAATATTTGCACTCTCGAAATTGTCCTTGACGTGGAGAGTTGTTTCACGTTCACCAAGAAGCATGTCAGCAACCGCCGTATGAGCGTTTGTGCAAAAACGACATTCATTTCTATGAGAAACAATCGTAGCAATGAGCTCGCGCTCCCCTTCTGTCAATGTGTTAGGGCCCCTTAATAAAAACTGAGTAAGTTCACGAATTGGCTCAGCGCTGTCTTTTCGATATTCCAAGAGACCTGTGATACCCGGCAAATGTTCTTCCAACGGTATATGTGGCATGTATTCGGACTTTTTTTATAGTAAATCAAAGTGAAAATTACATAAATATTCGATTTTGAGTTGAAATTAACATAGACGCTTACCTTGTAGTGCATTGGTAATCATTATTCTTGCGACATATTAGGCAAAAATAAATTTGAATAAAGTATAGAATTCACCATGGCAATCAAGGCCCGCTATTTCATTGCAATCATTCCACCATCGCCGTATTTTGAACAAGCTTCCGGGTTAAAGAATTATTTTAGAGATGTTTATAAAAGTAAAGCAGCGTTAAATTCTCCTCCACATATTACACTTCACATGCCATTTGAATGGAGAAGTGATCGCGAAGAAAGCCTTATTGAATCGTTGGAAAAATTTTCAAGCATAAAAAAAACGATTAATGTTACATTTGAAAATTTTAACTGTTTTGAGCCGCGCGTCATTTTTATTCAGGCAGTTTTTTCAAAAGAACTCAATGAATTGCAGCGTGCCCTTCGCCAATTTTGCAAAATGGAATTAGGATTGTTTAATGCTGATTATAAAGACCTGCCATTTCATCCACATATCACACTTGCTTATCGTGACCTAAAAAAATTAGAATTTGCAAAAGCGTGGGAAGAATTTAAAGAGAAGAAGTTTGAAGGAAGTTTTATAGCCAGTCATTTATGCTTGTTGAGACATGAGGAAGGGAAGTGGATCGTCAGAAGGGAGTTTGTCTTAGGTATTGGGCATTAGGTATTGGATTTAGGTATTGGGCCATCCGGACAAAGATCAGCTAAACAGACTATTCAATTCAAGCTCAATCCTTCCAACAATCATTGAGAAGTCTTCTGAGTTTTCAACAAAGTCGACATTATTTACATCAACGATTAATAACTTTCCATGCGTATAGTTCCTGATCCATTCCTCATAATGCTCATTGAGTGTTCTCAGATAATCCAACTTAATATTATATTCGAAATCACGTCCACGTTTTTGAATCTGCCCAACTAGCTTGGGTATATCTGCTTTCAAATAGATCAATAAATCGGGAGGCTTAACGAAATAAGTCATTGAATTAAAAATATCAAGATAGCATTTGTAATCGCGATCATTGAGATGACCATTTTTATGAAGGTTGGCAGCAAAAATGTGAGCGTCCTCATAAATCGTACGATCCTGAATCACTGGCTTAGTACTATTTCGAATTTCGTGTGCTTGTGTAAAACGTGTGTTGAGAAAATATATCTGGAGATGAAAGGCCCATCTAGTCATATCAGAATAGAATTCTTTCAGATATGGATTGTGATCCACCGACTCATAAAGTGGGTTCCAGTTATAATGTTTCGCCAGCTTTTCAGCAAGGGTAGTTTTTCCTGAGCCGATATTACCTGCAATGGCGATGTGTTTGAGGTTGTTCATGAATACGGTCTAAATTTATGAATTCCACACCAGCAACACGATTTTTTTGCAACCGATATTAATGATATACACAAATGCCTTCCGAAAAACAGAAGAAAATAAGAAAATCTACTTTATAAATATTGATCCATGAAAATCCATTACTCCCTTCTCTATTCTGTTATCTTGTATATTGTTCAGTATCCGGATGAAATGTTTTCCAGCTATGCCAAAATTCCTGGTAAGCATTTAATTTCTTCAGCGATCGTGATTGATCTGCATTTCGTCCTGAAAGATTATAACCCTTTGTACCAGCAAACAATGAATCATTTTCAATCGTAAAAGCTTCACTTTCAGATGGGCGCTCAAAAGCAACGAAGCTTTGTTCATCTGATGCCATCACTAACACGATCGGTGTATTGCCAACTTTGTCATTAATGATACGCACCTCTTTTAAGTTATTCCAGTCAAAAGCTTTACTAGCTTTACCAGAAATAACTCCAACCACCCATGACTTATCTTTCCACGAAAGACTATCTCTTCTCGTAAGGTCTCCAATACTTTTTCCGCGCTCATAACGTGCTAACGAATCATAATTGTCTTTTGATGATTCATCTGATTGCATAACAACTGCATTAGGATATAACTCAAATAATTTACCCAATGTCATTTGAAAAGATTCAACCTCTGGAAGTATTTCTCCCTTTAGTTGACCGGCTATCGCTTCACCATTTACCTGTCGCCACCAGCTTCCTGTGGACACATCTTCAAACATTGCATTGAAGTGGTCCATTCCAACTAATCGAAATTTTTCCGGATGGCCTTTCACTGTTGGTTGAAATATCCGTCCCGTCCTACAAACAGTACAATATGTAATGATCATTGGCACTCCTCCAACAACGTCCTGTATCTGGTGATGATATCCAATGAACCGAATCGGGTATGCTTTCGTTTCTCCATTGTGATTTACTGCGACCACGATGCTACTGTCATTAAGAATATTTTCACCCTTTGGTAAAAATGAAAGTTTTTGTGGTTGCTTGAACATGCTGTCGGCAGACATTTTAAAATTGAACATGTAAACAATTACAGCAGGAATAATAAGAATAACGAAAGGCACCCATTTGTATTTACTTGTTTGAAAGGTGCTTTTCGCACCGATAAGAATCATCGTACAGAATGATATTCTTAAATACCATCGATAAGAATAAAGAAAATACGCTATATCGATGCTGTTCATCCGCTGACTTCCCGGCATTGGCATAATAAAGTATACCTTGAAGATCTCAAACAACGCGAGACCTATTATTCCCAGATAGAATAGCTTTTTCATACTGTTAAATTATTTATTCCTTTTTTGATATACGAATTACAGTTTAAATTTTTTCTATTCATCTGAAATTTTCATAATCTATGTTTAGTGTTTTTGGATTTTACTTCTCCTCGGGTAGCGTGTACGGCGATGAGTGCAGATCAAAATTTGCATATCCTTCTTCAGCACCTCGTTTCACATAAATTTCTCTGTCCAGAGGCGCCCACGTTCCCAATCCATCAACATAACGATTGAACATACAGAATGCAGCAGCAATTAAAACCGTATCATGAATTTCCATATCGGTTGCTCCCAATGCTTTTGCCTTCTTTATTTGATCCTCTGTTACTTTCTTTCCACTTTCTTGAACACTTCCGGCAATACCTAACAAAGATTTTATTTTGTCGCTGAGTTTTGCCGATTCATAATTCTTCTTGATATTATCAAGAGTTGTCATGTCACATTCGAGATAATGTTGTGCTATTGCGCCATGAACATTCTGACAAAAGAAGCAATCATTCAACGACGAAACATACGTTGCAATTAGCTCACGCTCTCCCCGACTCAATGAGTTCTCACTTCGAAGCAATACTTCGGCAAGTTCATTCAGAGGCTTTGCTATTTCTGGTCTGTAAGCCATCGGGCCTCGTATACCGGGAAGTCCTTCAGGTAAATTAATATGTGCCATAATTTTTATGTTGTTGTTTTATTTTTTGATGATATCAGAAAAATGAATCCAATCAGAAAGACAAAAGAGAAGGCAAATAATGAGTTGCCATAACCACCCAACGTAGCCACAAATACACCAACGAAGAAAACTCCTGCTGCCGTGAAAATTTTTCCAACAATTTACCAACTGGGTACGAAGTAATTATATATGTTATTAATAATGCGTGAACTGACTAGACACGTTGAGGGGAAGAATAATTAACGGATAAAGAGAGGAATACAGATTTTTCAAAGAAGTTTCTTTAGCAATATCCATTGCCGAACCTGAGGTAAATTGTTTTACAGATAATACCTGAGTTATTCTTTTCACCCAGGCTTATAAAATAACAATGAATCTAAACCTAAAATTCTAAACAATCAAAATAAGGATCGTTCAATCGGTTATCTTTGGCAAGAAGAGTTTCCATAAAATTCTGATCTTCGCACCATGAGAGACATGTTGATCATCCTTTTTTGCTGGCTGCTGCTGATTGGATGTAACAGTACGAATGAACATCAGTGTGCATTTCAGCCTGACACCTCTGCAATAAAAGTTGATTTATCTTTTGTTTCTCTCGAAGATTCACTTCCCACCATCAAAAGTAAAAAAGAATTGATCGGGTTTTTCGGCAGGCACGCATCGCTGCGTGACTTCTTTTTCAATCGCCCGGCATATCCAACCGATACCAGTTTCATAAATTCGCTTTATCAAAAATTTACCAATCCCCACCTGGACACTTTACAAATGGAGACTCACCGGGTATTTGGTAATAGTACGGAACTTAAATCCGAATTTGAAAAGGCTTTTATTAATGTAACGTACTACTATCCTGAATTTCAAATTCCAAAAATCCAAACAACAATCACTGGACTTGAAGGTGGAAGCGATCTTTATGTCAGTGATTCACTCATTATTATTGGATTAGATTATTTTTTAGGAGATAGCGCAAAATACCAATCTCATGATATGCCACACTACATGCTTCGCAGATACACAAAGCATTTTATTGTTCCATCTGTTATGTTATTGACTGGTATTGACAGTCGCATCAATAAAGTTAATGCTGAAGACAGAACTGTTCTTGCCGATATGATTGCATACGGTAAAGCTTATTATTTTACAAAGCAGATGCTTCCATGCATTCCTGATAGCGTGCTGATTGGCTATACCAAAAAAGAAATTGAAGGTTCACGCAAGTTTGAAAATTTGATCTGGTCGCGTTTTGTGGAAGATCAGGTTTTGTTTGCAACCAGCCACGTGGTAAAACAGAAATACATTTCCGAGCGACCTAAGACGATTGAGGTCGGCGAAGAATGTCCCGGAAGAATCGGAACATGGATTGGTTGGCAAATTGTAAACAGGTACATGCAAACTCATTCTGATGTATCTCTTCAGCAATTGATGAACATGAAAAATGCCTCTCAATTATTCAACGACTCGGGATACAAACCTCAAGTTGTTAAAGTCCCCGGCAAAGAAAAAATTTGATATAACTACTTAATAGTAACCTGATGAACAGTTCCATTTTTTCAAAACTTTCCTTAATGATGCTTCTCCAGTATTTTATCTGGGGAGCCTGGTACGTTACCC
>Ga0123338_10001159_pt1 | contig 25759 bp, 13 predicted proteins | sample grotaG_FD_89793 | JGI IMG/M metagenome (GOLD analysis project Ga0123338, IMG submission 89793) | Glacier valley bacterial and archeal communities from Borup Fiord, Nunavut, Canada, to study Microbial Dark Matter (Phase II) -... | ecosystem: Environmental > Aquatic > Freshwater > Ice > Glacier ...
AGCGTCGGGCTTTGCCCGCGCGGAGCGTCGGAGGTTCGGAACCCTCTTAGGGTTCCGAACCTCCATGGCTTCCACGTCTAATTAATATCGGCGACGAGGGCGTCGTTGATGACGTCGCCGTTGGCGCGGCGGAAGGTGTAGCCGATGGGCTGCTTGGAGAACACGAGGTGCACCCGCTTTTTGGGCGAGCCCATGTTGTCTGGATAGACGCAGGTATAGGGCGTGGTGGGGAAGCAGCTCAAGGTCGGCCCACCAAGGTCGACGACCCACACCGTCGAGAATCCGGTGGTGGTGAGCTGGTCACCAAGCGCGCGCATGGTGGTGACGTCGACGGCAGGCCCAGCAACGGGCGGATTGTAAGCCGACGGTGGGTTGAAGCTCGGGCAAGACAGCTTGGTGGGATCGGCGACATATTCGCCTTGATAGACGTTGGGCCCGAAATCGACGTTCTCGAAGAAGGTGATGCAGTTGAAGCCGGTGCCAAGGTACGCGTTGCTGCCCGGGCCGACGGCTTCGTTGAAGGTCAGCGTGACGTTGTTGTTGGTGATGTCATATTTGGCGGTGACGGCCAGCGGCGCGGCCTGGGCGACGAAGATGGGCACGTTGCCGCGGTCGTAGCTGAAGTTCTGCGTACGCGAGTTGACGTGGAAGTTGAGGTTCATGCGGCTGCCGGCCGCAAACGGCATCGGCGACGGCGTCAGGCTGACCACGTTGAGGTTGGCGGTGGCCATGACTTGCAGCGGCGAGGGCTTGCCGTCGTCGGTGAAGAAGTTGGCGCGGATCGACGTGGCGTCGACGGCCTGGTTGAAGGTGAGCGTGATGGGCCCCGCAGCGGCGATGGGCGACTGCGAAGCGGTCCCGCCCGCGATGCCGGTGGAGCTGACGAGGTAGCTGATGTTGCTCGCCAACAGCGCAAGCCCAGTGTGCGGTCCCGCCAATACCACTGTCTGAATGTCGTGCGCGAGGCCGGTGAAATAGAACGTCTGCGAGATGCCGAGGAAGTCATAGAGCTCCTGGCCCATCACCTTGGTCGGCGCGACGGTGATGTTGACGCCCTGATAGCCGTACGGCGACAGCGCTGGCAACAGCTTCGACAGATTGGGAAATCCTTGAAAAGCGACCAGGCCGTTGGCGTCAGAGGTGCCGCTGACGGTGAAGCTGCCGTTGGGGCTGCGCGCGCCGCCCGAGGCGTCGAAATAACGGACCTGCGTACCTAGCTGCGCCGAGACGCCCATGACCGGCGCGCCGGAGTCGCTGACCAGCCGCACGGTGAAGGTGCCGTCCGACGGAATGAGCTGGATGGGACCCAGCGTGGTCGACGGATTGTTGACCGGGAAGTTGCCGACAGCGCCACCGAGCTCGCGATTCATGGTGACCGGGATGAAGCCCATCGCCTGGTAGTTGACGATGAAGCTGCCGGCCGGCACCTTGGTGAACTGGAACACGCCGTTGGCGTCGGTGGTGGCCATGAGGTTGACGGCGCCGGTGGTCAAGGTGACGGTGGCGCCCATGAGCGGGCCTTCGGTGGTGGCGTCTTGCAGCATGCCGCCCACGGTGCCGGTTGGATTGTCGTTGCCGACGCTGACCGTGCTTCCACAGCCCGCCACGACCGTGGCCACGGCCAGACACATCCCCCTCATCGTCATGTTCATTTGTTCCTCATATTGAAACTGGTTAGTTGCCGCCAAAAAGGACCAACGAATTGCGCGCGGTCTGCTGCTGCGCGCTGACGCCGACACCGACGCCGATGCCGACGGCAGCGACGACGGCCACGCCGCCGATGACATACCAAAAACCCTTCCAGCGATAAAAGGCATCGGCGTCGTTTCGGCTTTTCTCGGAGAATTGCGCCCAGCGCGAGGGCTTGGGCGGCACGACCGGATTCCAATCGCCTCGCGCGTCGATGCCGTTGACCACGTCGCGGGCGACGAGACGCGTGGTGGCGGCGAGCTCCTCCTCGGCAACCACCCGCTCGGTGCGACGAAGGATCGCGTCTTTGCGCGCATCGTAGAGATACGCCTGCAGCTTCCACTTGGGCGCCGAGCCTTCTTCACGGACCTGGGCAGCGCGGGTCAGGACGATGAGGTCGACCCCGAGAAGCTTCGACGCATCCTTGAGTGAATCGGGCACCACCCCCGCGTCGAGCTTGGCGCGGGCGCGGTTGATGGGCGCCAAGGGATTGTTGGGATAGCGCGGCAACGCCTGGGTTGCCGTCGCTGGCTCGGCGGATGCGTGCTCGAACACGAAGGTGACGGGCGCATAGTTGCGCCGTTCATAGCTCACGTACATGGGGCCCATCGGCGCATCGACGGGGTCGCTCGGCGTCGGTTTTTCGAGCTTGCGGCCCTGCACGTACGCCGTCGCACCGACGGGATCACTGTCGATGGTCACCGGTCCAATGCCGAGCGCCTCAGCCGCCAGACGCTCCTCGGCGACGAGCTTCTTCATCTGCGGTGGGAAGGCCTTCGACGACACTTTGGGGTCGAGCCCCATCACGTAGCGCAGCGCCTCTTTGGCGGCGAGGGCGTCACCGGCGAAGAAACGGACCTTGGCGAGGCCAATCCAGGCGTCGCGCAGCGGCGTGATGCCGTTGGCGCGCTCGGCCAGCCTCGGCAAGTAGCGGACATACGTGGCGACGGCGCTATCGAGGAGCTCTTTGGCCTTGTCGAAATCCATGCCGGTGAAAGCCGACTCGGCATCGAGCATTTCGATGTCGGCCGCGCCGAGCAGGCGGGCGACCTCGGCCGGCTTCTCGAGGAGATCCACGAAGGGGACGAAGCCAAAGCGCGCATCGGAGCCGTACACGCTGGCCGCGGTCTGCTCGATCTCGTCGGCCATCTTCGGCGAGAGCTCGACATCGTAGGAGTGGATCGTCAGACGGGGCTTGCCATAGGCCGTGGCGCCGCACACGCACAACAGCGCAGCCACCCCCCACGCCAGCGCCCTAGATTGCACGGCATGACGGTATCTCGGGGTCGCCTACCCCGTCAAGCCAGCCCTACTTACTTCTACCGTCAGGCGTGAGCTTCTACCGTCAGGCGTGAGCCTGCGGCGCACAGCTTGCCTCCGGCGAGCTCCGCGCTCGGCTCACTTCTTTTTCAGGATATCGTCGACGATGTTGGCGTTGGGGTCGGTGTTGTTGGTCTCGGGCTTGGTCACCGCGTCGATGAGAGCGTTGCCGCGCGGGCCCTTCATGGCCTTGTCCGAATGCGCCTTTTCGACCAGGGCCACCATCGGCGTGTCGATGAGCTTGAGACAGAAATTGCCGTAGAAACTGGTCTGGTCGATGGCCCACAGGGTGAACGCGCCCTGCGGCGCCCACTCGAGGTGGTCGACGACGACCTCGTCTTTGGTCTTCATCGTCGCCAGCTTCATCTCCGAGCGGCCGTAACGGTCTTCCATCATCTTGGCAAAATCGTCGAACGTCTTGCCCTTGAATTTCTCGGCGTTGAAGGCGACGAACTGCTTGTAGAGCTTGTTGTGGATGAAGAACAAGAAGCGACGCTGCAGGGGCTCCCAGCGCACCAGCATGCTCTCGTCGTTGCGCTGCAGGAACTCGTGGTCGATGAGCGAGGTGTCCCAGCCGGACTTTTTGCCGTCGAAGAGGACCAGCGATTCCTTGGCCTTGGCGAGCTCTTCTTTCTCTTCCTTGCGCAACAGATCCTGCTTGTAGACGTCGGTCTCTTTGGACAAAAGCTCGACGTATTTGGCGTGAACCTCGTCGTTGATGACCTTGACCACCTCGTCGACCGACATGCCCCATTTGTAAGGCTTGGCGAGGTCGGCGATGGCGCGGATGTTCTGGGCGCTCGGCGGTGGCGACTTGGACTTGGCCTTTGCCTTGGCTTTGGCAAACGCTGGCGCAGCCGCGCCGAGTCCGAGACTTACCGACAAGATCCACACACCTACGCGACCCAATGTCCGGTTCATCGCGAAAAGATAGCACACCCCACATATCCTCCAAGGTCGGCTTGGTCTTACTATGCGGCCATGTCCAACGACGTCACGCCCGCTGGCCCCATGGTGATGCCCATCGTGCAGGCCGGTCACCCGGTGCTGCGCCAGGCTGCACGCACACTGACTGTCGAGGAATTGCTCTCGGAAGGGATCCAGCAGCTCCTCGTGCGCATGCAGGCCACCATGCGCGACGCGCCCGGCGTGGGCCTGGCGGCGACGCAGATCGGCGTCGGGCTGCGTCTAGCTGTCGTTGAAGATCGGCCGGAATATGTGGCGCGCATCGGCGAGGCCGAGCGGGCCCTGCGCGAGCGTATTCCGGTGCCCTACCATGTGCTGTGCAATCCGGTGCTCACCGTCGAAGATCCGACCCCGGTGACCTTCCTCGAAGGCTGCTTGTCAGTGAACGGCTGGGTGGCCGAGGTGACCCGCAACCGCGGGGTGCGCGTCGAAGCTCTCGACGGACACGGCCATCCGGTGGTCATCCAGGCAGTCGGTTGGCATGCCAGGATCTTGCAACACGAGTGCGATCACCTCGACGGCAACCTCTACGTCGACAAGATGAACACCCGGACGCTACGCGCGACGTGATGCGTCTGTGTAGCATAGCGTGGGCCGTGCCCACGCGGAGCGTCGGAGGTCCGGAACCCTCTCAGGGTTCCGGGCTTATTTGATGACCGTCTCTTTGTCGCGCGACAAAGAGATGGAGGCTGAGGTGAGCGCGTCGGGGTCGATGGCGACGTCGAGCTCGCGGCCGCCGACGGAGCCGTGGCAGCCGCCGCACACCGAGTTGAAGAACGACTGCGGCACACCGCGCGAGATGAACTCGCCCGGCCCAAGCTGATCTTCCTCGGTCATCTTGAACAGCGAGTTGCCGTTGCCGTCTTGCAGCTCCATGATGATCGGGGTCAGCGACGGCAGCCGCACATGGGCACTGCCGTCGGAGGCCAGCCCCGCCGAGCCCAGCATATTGAGCTGCGAGTAAACCATCTGCGAGCCCGTCTGGGCCGCGCGGGCGGCGGCCGGATCCGACGGCGGCGCCATGTGCTCGTAGAAGACCACCTTCGACGCCCCCCGCAGACTGTCGACGAACCGACCGGTCCGCAAGTTGGCGCCGAGCAGCGTCGACAGCATCGGCAGATCCGGGAAGTGCACGCTGGCCAGCGACGGGTCACTGAGCTGGCCGCCCTTGCCGCCGAAGATCAGCTGGGTGTAGTTCTTGAAGAGCGCCCGCTGCTCGCGCTTCATGACGATGGCGGCGTCGACATACGACGCACCGCCGGTGAAGCCGGCCACGGCAGCACGGGTGCTGTTGCGTGGATCGAGAACGACGAGGTCATAGCGAACGCTGGTCGCACCGGCCAGATCGGTGACGTCGGGCGCGTAGGACACCAAGATCCGGCCATCCGTCAATGCAACTGGGTTGCGATAAGCGCCCTGCGTAGCCGCCCGTCCCGTCGCTGCGGGATCGAAGAACGTCACCGAACGCAGGAAGTTGATGTCACCCCGGTCGAGCTCGAACGGACCCACCGAGCGATTGAAGCTGGCCAGGGCACCCCCGCCGCCTTTCATGCCGTCGTCGCTCAGGATGAGAAGGAAGTTGCGATCCAGACCCTCTCGGATGTCGGTCGCCTGCTGATAGCCGATCGACGGATGGGGCATGCCGTCGAGCGATGGTGACTGCGAGCGCTGCGCCAGCAGCGGGTGATAGTCGGTGAGATCCCAGTTGATGCGCCGACCACTGACTTGATAGAAATCGGCCGTCGCTTTCTCGGTGGTGAAGGCGACGCGTCCGTCGAGCATCATGGTCGGATTGAGCTCGGAGCTCAACAGCGCCGTCATCTGCTCCGGCGCGCCAAAGCCACCCGCACCGTCGGGGTGGATGCGCCACAGGTCCGTCTGCGGCAAGAGATACTTGAGCGATCGTGTCGGGCCCGTGGCCGCTTTGCCGCGCGTGGAGGCAAAGACCAAGGTGCCGTCCGGCGCGTACATGGGGTCGAGGTTGTGCATCAGGATGCCGTTCTTCGACTGCCCATTGCCGTCGGTGACCTTGCGGCAGGCGTGATCGGCGAGGACGACCTCGTAGACATCGAGGGTGTCGGTGGCCGAGGTGCGCATGGCAAAGGCCACCCGGCTGGCGTCGTAGCTGACATCAGGCTGGCGTACGTCGCGGGTGCTGGTGGTGCCAGGGCACTTGTCGAGCAAGGTGGTCTTGCCCGAGGCGCCGGCCGGGTTAGGTACGCCGAGCGCACCGAGCGGCAGGTTGGAGATGACGAGGTCGGCATTGGGCCGATAGGTGTCGAACTCGATCGGCCGATCGGCGTCGGGGGTGTTGCGCACCACGGCGACGATCGGCAGGCTGCCTCCCGACGGCATCGGATCGGCCTGGCCCTTGGCGAGGAGATCGGCGCGCTCGAGGCGATGCCACTCGACGAAGGTGCAGAACGCCGTCGATGGGACCATCGGCGCCATCACGTCCTGGGGCAGCCACGGCTGCTGGCACATCGACGGATCGAGGACCTCGCCCTGGGTCTGAAGCGGCGGCCCACCACGGTGGACGATGCCATAGCCACCCTCGGCAATGCCGGGGATGGGCTTTTTGACGATGCGGCTCTGACGGACGTCGGGCACCTCGGGCACGAGAAAGTCGTGGCGCGCGAAACGATAGTTACTGGCGAGCGAGAACGACGACAAAAAGCCGCGGGTGCCAGCGCGCAGCTTGAAGTCGTTGGCCGAGCCCGGGCTGTGGCAGCCTTCAAAGGCGCAACCGCGTTGCAAGAACAGCGGCATGACATGCTCGTTGAAGAAGATCTGCCCGTCGGAGAGCGTGGCGCCGGCACCGGCGATTCCAGCAGCAGTGGCCCAGTCGCGGATCTTGATCCAGGTCGCATCGTTGCGGTTCTCGAAGAAGACACCACCGGTGTGCGCGATGCCGCCGGCGCCAGGGTTGAGCGGCTTCAAGACCACCAGCGAGGTCTCGGCCGGCGCGTTGACCCACTGCTGCGCTTCGAGGAAGTTGAACTTGGTGGCGTCGTCGGTGCCCGAGCCTTTGCAGGTGATGAAAAAGTCGCTCTGTTCGCCGGAGTGACAGGTGCCGAAGGCGCAGCTCTGCGCCAGCACCGGCTCGACATCACGGGCAAAGGCCTGGAAGGCGGGGGTGGACGTGTCGACGGTGGCGAGCTGTGCGGCGACATCGGGACGGACCTGCGCGAAGTCGCTGCGGCAGGCGCCCGAGCCCTTTTGCTGCGTGCGCTCGACGATGCGGCCGTCTTCGTTGGCGCCGTTGGCCATCCACTGCAGGAGCTCGTAGTACGCATTCGACTCGGGGCTCAGCGTCGTGCCACCGGCGTGATCGACCTGCACTGGATAGAACTTCACCGCGCCGCCTGGCGCCTGATACGGGATGGGCGGCACCTGCTTGCCGGCGCCTTTGACGAGGAGCAACGGCACCGGGAACGAACCGTAGGTGCGCAGCACGTCGCGGCGCTTGGTGATGCCGGCGTAGCTCGTGAGGTCGAGGTTGCCGAGCGCGTTGCCCGTGCCGTCATCCTTGTGGCAAGAGCCCTGGTTGCGCACGCAATTGGCCGTCAAGATCGGCTGGATCACGCGCTCGAAATAGCGCGGCGCAGGCGGCGCACCCTGATCACAACCAGCGAAAGAGAGGCTCAGGCAGAGCGCGCCAACGGCAATATTTACTTTGCGCATGACGAGAGTTTACCGTCGACGATGGGGGGTTCGCAAGGAGAAGTTACGACGGTGACTGTTTCAAAAAGAAAACGGCCTGCCAGAGAAAATGGCAGGCCGTTGATGCAGCGGAGAGACTTACTTGAGGCGGAGGATGGCGGCGTTGGCGATGGAGCGGACGCTCGAATCGCTGTCGCTACGCAAGGCCGTCAGAGCGCCCGACGCAGAGCCGTCACCGATTTCACCGAGCGACCACGCAGCCGCCTTGCGGACGGAGGCGTCGGTATCGGCGAGTGCGGAGACCAGGCCCTTGACCGCGACCTTGTCCTTCAACCAGCCGGCGGTGTAGGCCGCTTCACGGCGGACAGCAGGGTCACTGTCCGAGAGCAGCGGGGTCACCACGTCGGCCGTGACGGGCGCCTTCTGACCAGTCACTGCGCGGAGGTTACGGACCGCTTGCATCGAGGCCACGCGAACTCCAACCAGCGACGAGGACATGCCGACCTTGAGACCCGGTAGCGCCGACGGATGCCCGATGTTGCCGAGCGCCCGCGCCACTGCCGCACCCGACTCTTCGTCGAGAGGCTTGCCCAAGTACCCCATGAGCGGGGCAACTGCGCTGAAGTCGCGCATGCCACCGAGCACGTCAGCCGCGTTGCGGGCCGCCGTCGGATCCTGACCGGTGATGAGGCGCGCGGTCATCTTCTCGATGACTTCGGTCCGCACGCCACGCTTGCCCAACCACCAGCCTGCCGCGTCGCGTACCTTCGCTGAGTCATAGTCCAGTAGACCCATGACTGGCTCCGTGCACGACATGCAGACCAGCTTTTCCGACTGCTCGAGCGCGGAGATGATGGAATCTACCGAGCCCGAGGCAATGGCGCTTTTGATGCCGCCGACCGAGCCACCGCGACCAGCGTAAGCGGCTGAGCTGAGACCGCCTGCGGTCAGTAACAGAGCGAGACCGGCAGCCAGATTGCTTCGCATGGTGAACCTCATGTTTGAGTTTTTACGCATGGCTTAGTACCCCCCCGGACGATTCTCACGCGAGTAGTACTGCGCGCCAGAGTCGGCCGACAGAATCATGAGGTAGTACTCGTCGGCAGTGAGCTCGAACTTCGGATCGTTGCCATCGATGCCGTTGTAGCTGACGCCCTTCGGATGTTGCGGAGCCGCGCCAAAGGCACGGTCGTTCAGGTCGAGCGCCGGGAAGCGCGCTGGCGGGTTGATCATCTTGATGGCATCCGACTGCGCCGCCGAGCCCGGGGTGATGTACTCCTTGAGCACGCCCGAGGTGACCGTGAAGGCCTTCTCGCGCAGCGCCATGGACGGGCCAAGCATGGAGATGTGCGACGCCGAGTACGTGTACTGCATCTCGCCGAACGCCAGCTTGACCTCACGACCGGTCAGGTCGAACGTCCAGTCGAACTGCACCATATCGGTCAGATCCATGAGCGAGTAGCTCGGGTTGGCCGCACCCTTGCTACCGTCGTGGCAGCTGGCGCACTTGGCGTCGTAGATCGGCTGCAGCGCAGTCGTCCACGGAACGCCCATGACCTTGGCGTAGGAGAAGTCGGTGGTCTTGCGCTCCTGGCGCATCTTGCCGGCGTAGTCGAGCGGCGCGGCGTTGATCGCCTGCAGCAACGAGCTACCTGGGGTGAGCTGGATGGGCTTGGTGCGATCCTCGTGGCAACCACCGCACACGCGGGCCTCACCGGCGCGACCTTGGATCCACAAGGGCTCCGAGGTCTGGCCACCGTTCTGCATCAGCGACATGCCGTACTTGTCGAGAAGCTGGAAGCGGACCGGCGTGTTGGCCGGCACGATGGCCTTGAACGACCCGTCGGCGTTGACGTCGACATCGCCAAGACGCGCGATGCCGTCGAACTCGGTGAGACCGAAGTCATTGGGGAAGCCTTCCTCGGCGGAGAAGCCCTCGGAGACGCGGACTTTCTTGACCGCGCCGTTGGGGATGCCCGGGAAGAGGCTCGAGTCGGTCACGTTGATGGCGGCGAGCAGCGTCGAGTTGGTGCCCTGCGCCAAGAAAGCCTGCTTGAGAGCAGCCGGCTCCGTGCGCGGGGTGACGGCGATGGCGTTGACTTCCCAGGTGCCGACTTCGTTGACGACGGGGAAGCGCTCGCCGGTCTTGGCGTTGAACACATAGATGCCGAAATCAGGCGAGGCCTTGGCTTGCGCCAGGGTTTCCTGCTCGACGGTGCCATCAGCCCAAGACACGAGGTACTGGTCGGCTTTGCCGGCGAGAGGGCTCACGTCGTAGTAGCGACCGACACCCACGAACGACGGCGAGCGATCGCCGGGAACGTTGGGAGTGAGGTCCTGGACCGAGGAGCGCGCCTCGGACTGGGAGTTGATGTCGCTGCCGCCCAGGTTGACGAGCACGAGCTTGCCGGCCTGGAAGGTGCGGTCACGGGCGGTACCAATGGCCACGACCACGCCAGGCGAGACTTCCTTGGCGCGGAGGTAGTTGTTGGTGATGCCCTTGCCCTCACGACCGAAGCCTTCGCGGGCGCCGGTGAGGTCCTGGTTGAGGATGGTGAGATCGCCTTCGTTGGTCTCGCCAAGGTGGCGCCACTCGGTCATGAGCACGCGACCGTCTTGGAGCATGGTCGGCGACACGCGGTGGGAGACGTTCCTGGGCCCGAGGACGATGTCGCCGCCGTCGACGGTGGCGTTGGCCACCTGCGCGGTGGTCGCACGCTCGTACTCGTCACGGAACTGCGGAACCTCGGTGCCTTCTACGTTCTGGTTGGTGACGAAGAAGAGGCGGCCGCCCGGCATGTACACGGGGTAGGTCTGGTCGAAGGGCCCGTCGGTGATCTGGCAGGCGCCCTGGGATACTTTGCCTGCCTTGGCGTCGCAGGGGTTGGTGCCGTCGAGATTGATGCGGTAAACGTGGAACCGATCGCCACCGGGTGCGCGGGCCGAGAACGTCAGCTCCCGGGCGTCGAAGGACAAGTCTGCGGAGATGATTTCCGCGCCCTTCCAGTTGGTCAGGTTCTTCTTCACGCCGCTCGCCGTGGGGGGCGTGAGGGTGAAGATGTTGGCGTCACTTCCGTCGCTGGTGTAGTCGAACACGTTGCCCGTGCTCTGTACCGTGCGTTGGATGTAAACGATCGACGAAACACCCGAAAGGACATTGGCTTGGCCGTCGTCGCAGCCAGCCTGGGCAAGCAGGCCCAACCCTAAGGCCGTGGTGCTCAGCACCGATATGAGTTGCCTTCGCATTGTTTCACCCTCCGGGACCCTTACAAAGCAAGGTCTGGGCCGGATTTTCGCCGAGTGATTTCAGTTAGTTGAGTCTGGTTCGGGGGTGGTCTTGGGGGTTTCTGACCCCGGGCTGGAGGCCGACTTGGGGGGCTGTGCCCCCTTTGGCTCAACGCGTTGATCATCACGCAGGTCCGCTTCGGAATCGGCTGGCGCGGGCTGCGTGGTGGGCAGCTTGAGCGGCAGTTTTTCGGACTGCAGGTCACCCTTGGGATCGGCCGAATAGTCGGCGCGCTCGCCGGGGCCGGAGTAGTCGATCCAGAACGCGTCGACCTTGCGTCCCACGTCGAGGTGGACGAAGTCGGAGTTGGGATAGTAGCCGACGCCGACCTTGTGAAAGGTGGTGCGCACGTAGTCGCGCAGCGTGGTGGTGGCGATGCCCTCGACGCGGAAGTCGCAGGCGAGGCCCTTGGGATGCGGGCTCTTGGGGTTGCCTTTTTCACGCGCGATGCGCGGCGCACGGTAGCCAGCGACGATGAGCACGCGATGGCCGTCGAAGTGCGTGGCGATCCGGTAGAGAAAACCGGCCAGGAGCGGCGACACGTTGTGCACCCGCTGCGTGTGATGACAGCGCAGGAAGCGGTTCCAGCCGCGCAGCTGAAGACCGCCGAAACGGCCGTTGAGCGCCGGTCGCAGGAGATAGGTCTCGTGCGTGTTGAGCGTCGTCAGCGTGATGGCGCGCGCCAGCTTGACGACCTTTTTCATCGTCGGTGACGCAGGCCTGGCCACCGCGTGCGCGGGGCTGGCCAGCAACGAGGCGCCGAGCGCCGTCAGGACGAGAAGTCGCAACGCTACAAGGATAGCTGAATCTGCAGACAGGGCTAATTTGCCGGCAGCACGCCGAGCTCGAAGCGCTGACTGTGCTGGGGATCGTCGAGCGGCGCCGATTTCTTGAGCTCGCGCAGGGAGGCGTCGAAGCGCGCCCGCGGCAGCCCCTCAGCCTCGAGAAAAGCCATCACACTGTTGAGGCGGCGACGGGACAGGGGCAGCGAGGTGACGCTCTCGTCCGCCAGGACCTCGAGTCGCAGCGGCGCGCCGGCGAAATAACCGCCGAGATCGGACACCGCCGCGAGATCGGCAGCGGCGTCGGTGGTGAGCTGGTCGACCACCCGATCGGGTCCGGCCACGAAATGGATGAGGAGCGGCCGCGACAGGATCGGCGGAGCACCTTGGACTGGGTCCCAGCGACGGGCGGGAGCGGGGGTGGGCGCGGGTTTCGGGGGCAACGCGCTGATGGTGCGGGCGGTGGCGCCTTCACCCGTGCCGAGGCCGAGTCGCTGTGCATCGGCGACGAGCGTGTCGAACAGCGTCTGGCCTGGGCCGAGATAGCGCCAGTTGTCGGCGAGCGTGGCAGGGCGCATGCGGCCGAGGGCACTCTTGGTCTCATCGCTGGACTGGCCGAGCGCGCGCCCGATGATCGCCGTCGCCGTGGCGTTGGCGGTGGCCAGCTCGGTGTTGCCCTCCAACCAGCCGGCAACGAGGACGCGGAAGGCCTCGACCCGCGCTTCGACGAGAGGCGTGCGGGCGAACAGCACCGATGGTGTGGCTCCGGACGCGGTCGCCGTCGAGAACAAGACGCGCAGCTTGGGCGGATGACACGCCTCGGCCAGAAGCGGCTGCGGCAACACCGCGGCGGCGACCTCGCCGTGGACGACGGCGTCGAACACATCGCGCGCGGCGCGGACCTCGACGTGACTGAGCAAGGCCGAGGTCTCACTGAGGCCTGCGCCCGGACGGACGCGGCCGAGGAGCTGGCTCAGAAAGGCGGGCCCGCCGGAGCGCGAGGCGGCCAGGTGCTCCGACAGCAATTGGTCGAGGTTGTGAATGCGGGCCGAGGCGACGATGCCGATCTGGCCAGATCCCACGGCAGCGACAAAAACCGACGTCACCGACGGACGCGCACCCGGTTTCGACGACGGCGGCAAGAGCGCATAGGCATCGAGCGGGAGGAGGAGCACGTCGAGCTGGCCGGTGTCGAACGCCGACAAGCGCTCCTTGGCACCGCGGATGACGCGGAGCTCGACGTCGAGGCCGGCGGCGGTGAAGCGTGAGGCGGGACCGGGTTTGAGACCGTCGTTGGCGACGATGCCGCCCCACCCCGCCGCGTCGTCCGGCATGCCGACCACGAGATGGCCGAGACGCGGGCCTTCGGACGCCGGCGCGGGATTGGTGATGGGCGCTGTGGTTTCGCGTCGCCGCTGCACGAGATGCAGCCCCACCAACGCCAGCGCTGCGGCGCTGAGGACGACGATGGCGTAGACGAGCGGGCGGGGCATTTCGACTTTTCTACCGCGTCACCGCGCGCTGAGCCATATCCGATTGACCAGGTGGCATGGCGACGCTGCCGACGATTGTCAGATTGTCGTCGCTGCAGCGGTTGGGCTGGGGTTGTCGAGGCGGACGTGTGTGGCATGCGAGTTGCTGTAGGGCCGAGCATGCGTGTGCTGACGGCCTGTCTGGTGATCCTGTCTTTCTGGAGGGAGATGGCTTCTGCGAGTCCCAAGAAAGACCTCGTCGCCGTGACGGAGCCCCAGCCTGCGCCTCCTCACGAGGGCCGGCCGAAGCTGCGTGGCGACGAAGACAAGCCGCCGCTAGACCTGCCCGGCGAGAAAGAGTTCGTCGGCTGCAAGAAATACCCCGACGGCAAACGGTTTCGTTGGGGGGTGCGCGGCGAAGTGGGCGTGACCGAGCTGGTGGCGTCACTCGGAGAAATCAGCTGCCAGGCGATGGTCATCAATCCGCTCCTGGCGACGCGGGCCGGCAAGGTGTCGTTACAAGTGCCGGATTTGTTGACTGCCGACGAGGTGTACCGGCTGTTTTACTCGTCGCTGGAGGTGATGGGCCTGACCATCGAGCGCAGCGGCAAGGTGTGGAAGATCGTCGACGGTGGGCGGGGCCGTGAGCTGTCGTCGGCCTCATCTGCGGCCACACCGGGTGACGCCTGGGTGACCAAGCTCGTGCGCCTGACCTATGCGCGGCCGGCCGAGATCGCCGACATCCTCGCCAAGATCCGCGGCAAGGAGGGCGAGGTCACGCCTTATGCGCCTGGCCGCGCGTTGCTGGTGACCGATCGCGCCAGCAACGTCAGGCGCATGGAGGAGATCGTGTCTTTACTCGACGCGCCGCGAACCATCGACGGCGACCGCATCTTTCTGGTGTCGACCCATCGACAGGGCGCGGCCGAGCTCGGCGCCACCCTCGAGAAGATCCTGGCGGCGACGCGACGTGATGCGGCGGCCTCCGACGGCAAAGCCGGATCGACACCAGCCACGGCCATCTTGGCCGACGGCGTTTCGGCCGTCGTGCCGATCGAGTCGGTGCGCGGTCTGGCGATCATCGGCAGCGAGATCGGCTTTCACCGCGTGCTGTCCCTGTTGCAGCGCATCGATCCGCCGCTCTTGCCTGGCGAAGAACAAGGGGGCCAGGCCCACGTCGTCTATCTCCTCAACACCAACGCCGAAGAGATGGCGGCCACCCTGGGGCTGCTGGGGCTCGGCTCGCGTGGTGGGTTGTCTCCGGCGCCGGGAGCGCCGCGACCGGTCGCGCCGCAAGCCTCGTCGGCAGCGGTGTCGGGCGACGTGCGCATCGCGCCGGACAAGGTGGCCAATGCGCTGGTGGTGGTGGCCTCGAACATCGACTTTCCCCTGGTGCGCGATCTCATCGCCCGGCTCGATGTGCCGCGACGGCAAGTCTATGTCGAGGCCACCATCCTCGATGTGTCGGTCGATCGCAATCGCAGCCTGGGTTTGTCGTTTCACTGGGGCGGCCAGGCCGGCACCGGCACCGCGTTCGGCTCAAGCTCGTCGAGCACGGTCAATTCGGCGGTCGTCGACGCCAGTCAGCTCGCCGGCCTCTTGTCGGGTGGCGGCGCGCTGGCCGGCATCCTCGGGCCGAGCGTGACCATCGCCGGCCAGAGCGTGCCGTCCTTCGGCGTGGTGCTGAAGGCGCTCGAGCAGCAACGCGACATCCACGTGTTGTCGCGGCCGCATCTGTTGACCATCGACAACATCAAGTCGACCTTGTCGGTGGGCCAGACCTTTCCCTATCTCGCCTCGTCGCTGGGCGCGGCGGGATCGGCCACCAACAGCGTGATCCAGACCTACGCCAAACAAGAGGTGGCGCTGAAGATGGACCTGACACCGCATCTCAACGACTCCGACTCGGTGCGCCTCGAGATCGAAGCCGAGATCTCCGATGTACCCGAGGGCGCCAGCGTGACGACGGCGGGCGGCCCCATCACCAACAAGCGCACCATCAAGACGCAGGTGGTGGTGCAGGACGGCGAGGTGGTGGTCCTCGGCGGCCTGCAGAAAGAGAGTGACTCCGAGACCGTCGACAAGGTGCCGTTTCTCGGCGACATCCCGGTGCTGGGGCGGCTGTTTCAGACCAAGACGCGGCAGCGCATCAAGCAAGATCTGCTGATCATTCTGCAACCGCGGGTCATTCGCGGGCCGGAGGATCTGAGGCGCATTCATGCCGAGCGCGAGAGCGAGCAGCGCGAGTTTCTGGAGCGCTACTCGGCATTCCGGGACGAGCGGATTTATGAGTCTCGGGTGGATTACCGACGGAAACGCGGCCTGCTGGAGGAAATTCGGCAGACCTCGTTGCATGCCGAGACGGAGGCGCGGTCGCTGGCCGAAGCAAAGCGACAGCTGCGGCGGGGGATGGAGGACGGAATCGTGGAGTAGTGCGATCGCGTCGGACGACTCGTCGTATGATGCGCGCACATGGGCGAGGTCATCGGGATCGTTTTTCTGGTGTTGCTGGGGTTGGGCTTCGTCGTGCTGTCGATCGTGATGCCGATTGTCGCGTTCGTGCGCAGTGGGCGGGCGCGGGAACAGGCCATCGTGTTGCGGCGCGAGGTCGATGCGCTGCAGCGACGGTTGAGCGAGCTCGAGCACACGCGTGCGGTGGCCGTGGTCGCGCCGGCGGTTGCGGCTTCAGTGGAGGTCGCAACGCCCGTGGTGGCAGTCGCTGAGCCCGTCGCTGTGCCGGCCGAACAGGTGGCGATCCCGACCGAAGCGGCCATCCCGACCGAAACCGCCGCTTCGACTCCTCCCGTCGAGGAAGCGGTTCCAGCGGCGATGGTGGCTGGGGCACCGACTTCCGCTGCCGCGGAGCCTGCGCCTTCTGAATCGGCCGCCCGCCCCGCGTCTCCGTCGGCCGCAAGCGGCGCCGCCCAACCGTCTGCCGCCGCCGAGCCCGCGACGATTCCCGTCGCTGCTGCCGAGCTCGCCGCGCGCATGGCCGAGGCCGCCGGCCCCGCGTCCCCGCCGCCACCTCAGCCACCATCGGGCACGCCCCCGTCGGCGCCCAAGCCTCCCGAGGCCACCAGCCTCGAGGAAAAGATCGCCCTCGTGTGGTTCACCCGCATCGGCGCCGTCGCCCTGCTCCTCGGCGCCGCGTTCTTCTTCAAGGTCGCCGTCGACAACAACTGGATCGGCCCCTGGGGTCGCGTCGCGCTCGGCGCCGTGCTCGGCATCGGCGCACTCGGCATCGGCGAGCTGACCCGCGCAAGCACCCGTCCGGTCTGGACGCAGGTCATCACCGGCGTCGGTCTCTCGCTCTTGCTGTTGTCGGCGTACGCCAGCTTCGTCTTCTATCACCTCGTCGGCTTCGAGGCCGCCTTCGCCGCCTTCTTCGTCATCTCGCTCCTCGGCGGCGCGCTGGCCATCCATCACAAGGCCGAAGCGATTCTGATTTTCTCTTTGGCGGCGGCCCTGTCGGCCCCGCCCTTGTTGTCGACCAACCACGACAACCCGGCGGGCCTGTTCGGCTATCTGCTGCTGGTCACCAGCCTGTCGCATTTTGCGTCGCTGAAGATGCAGTTCCGCTGGTCGATGTGGCTCGGCATCGCCGGCAGCGGCATCCTGTTTCTCGGTTGGTATGCCGCCTGGTTCAACATCGCGCCCGCCCCCGCGCACCCGTATGTCGACGAGCCGGTCAAGGCCGGCGCCTATCTGGAGATGTCGGCGCGTACCATTCCGCTCGGCGCCGTGACGGCCTTCCTGATTCAGTGGGTGGCCCTGTGGGCAATAGCCCGTCGCGACAAGCCGCGCCTGTGGCCGGTGGCCGTTCTCGTTGCTGCGGCCGTCCTGGCGCATGTCGGCTACACGCTCCTCCTTCATGATCATCCGCTCATCCTCGGCGTCGTGCTGGTCGCGCTCGGCCTTGGTGCGACGGTGATCTTGACGCGTGAGAACAAGAGTCATCTGTTGTCCATCCCGCTCGGTGCGTCGTTCTTGATGTTCCTGTTCACGACGCATCAGGCCCATGAGCAGCCGCTGCCGATGATGTTGCTGCTGCTGTTGTGGGCGTCGATCTACGTCGTCGGCTTTTTGCGGCAGCCGCGACCCAATGTGGTGCCGACGGCCGGGACGCTGGCCTTGGTGGGCATCACCGGCTTCCTCTTGGCGGTGTCGGCAGCGACGGTGCTCGGCAAGCACCATCCGTTGTCGTTCGAGCTCTTGATCGTGGTCTTGTCGCTGGCTTACGCGGTACTGGCGGCGATGTATTCGGTGGCGGTCATGTCCACCGTGGCGGTGGGTCTGTCGTTCCTGTTCGTGCTCGCGACGCTGCCGCACGGACACGACACCACCGACTTCAAGTTCGTCGGCGTCGCCGCGCTGTGGTCGTCGGTCTATCTCGGCGCCATCGCCTGGGAGCTGGTGTGGAAACGGCGACCAGCGACGGCGTTACGTCTGGTGACATTCTCCGGCGCCGGTCTGGCATTCGTGCTGCTGGCGCTGGCCCACATCAGTGACGGGCCCGAGGCCGGGACGCTGCGCGCGGTGCTGCTTGCCGCGGTGGGTCTGTGCGATCTGCTTCTCGGCGCCGCTCTGTTGCGCCGCCCGGATCACGACGCACGCGGCGCAGCGACGGTGGTTCTCGGCCAGGCCCTGGGGCTCTTCGTAGCCGCGGTGGGCACCATGTGGAGCGGCGCGACCGTGACCGTGGTGTGGGCGGTGTTCGCCGCCGTCGTGGTGTGGCTCGGTGGTCGCGAGCGCAATGCCTGGTGGCTCGCCGGTGGGCTCACGCTGTTCGGCCTCACGCTCATTCACCTCGTCAGTGTCGACGTCCCCGAGCCCGCCAAGCAGACGGCGTTGTTCATCTCGACCGGCGGCAAAGAGGGCGTCTTGTCCGTGCCGTTCTTGTTCAACCAATGCAGCCTCGGCCTACTCGGCTGCGGCATCGCGTTCTTCGTCGGTGGCCGTGGCGCGCGGCGGGCGGGGACGTCGGGCTTCAGCATCTCCGGCAGCGTCCTACAGTCGCTCGGTCACTGGATGCTCTTGGCCTTGACGGTGACCGAAGTCCATCGCCTGGTGCAGCGCATCCCGACGCCCCCGACGGGCCGCGTCGACAATGCCGAGTTCTCGGCCTTCCTGTCGCTGTACGCGCAGGCGCAGGTCCATCAGCGTCAAGAGCTGGCGATGTGGACCACGCTGGTCTTCGGGCTCTACGCTGCCACCCTGCTCGGGGTCGGCTTCGGCATCAAGGACCGGCTGCATCGCTATCTGGGTCTCGGCCTCTTCTCGCTGACGCTGCTCAAGCTCGGCTTGTGGGACGTTTGGAAATTGGAGCGTATCTTTCAGGTCATGGTGCTCCTCGGTGTGGGCGGTCTGTTGCTCGGCTCCGGCTTTCTGTACGCGCGCTTCGGCAAACGTCTTCTGGCGGTGCTGCGCGACGGGGCGGTCAAGGCGGGAGTGGTGCTCTTGGCGCTGTGGGGCGGCGGTGCGTTCGGCTTTCCCAAGGCGGATCTGGCCGAGATGCGCAGCGTCGACGGCGTGGCCGGCCCGGGCTTTTATCGGGTGGAGGTAGACGCCGATCTCTATCGACGCACGCGGGATGACGGCAGCCCACTCGGCGATCTGCGACTGGCCGGGCCCGACGGCAACGAGGTCGGCTATCTGATCCGTGACGTGCCCGTCGAGGCCCAGGCCACGGTGCCGACCAACATGGTTGACCCCGTGACGTTGAAGGACGGCTCGGTGCAGGCGGTGTTCGACCTCGGTCTGTCCGGGCTGCGCCACAGCCGCGTCAGCCTCAGTATCGACGGGGATTCGTACTTTCGGCGCACGCGGGTGGAGAGCTCGCAGGACGAAAAAACCTGGGGCAAGCTGACCGAGGGCAGCTGGGTCTATCGGGTGGTCACCGTCGGTGGGACATCGAGTGAGACCACCATCAGCTATCCCGTTTCCGACGCGCGCTATCTGCGCGTGACGGTGCTGGCCGGTCCAGAGACGGTGCGACGGATCACCGGTGGCCAGGTGGCGTTTGCACCGCCGGCGTCATTGCCCGTATTGCGCTCCTTGCCGTTGAAAGTGACGGAGCGGTCCAAGGACGAGCCGGGCAAACGGTCGCTGTATGCCTTCGATCTCGGCTCGCCAGGGCTGCCCATCGAGGCGCTCGAACTGACGATCACCGGCGCGGCGTTCGAGCGGATGGCCTGGGTGTCGGGCACCAATTTCCTCGGCTACTGGGCGCCGTTTGGCGGCGGCTGGCTCCATCGGACCGTCGGTGGCACCCAGTCGGGCGGCGCGCGGGAGAATACGCGCCTCACCTTCTCACCCAACCGCAAACGCTATCTGCGCGTCGAGATCCACGACCGCGACGATGCCGCGCTGGTCGTCGAAAGCGGCGTCGCCCTCTATCGTGCGCAGGAGCTCGTCTTCCGCGCCGAGACCGCCGGCAGCTACCAGCTCTATGTCGGCAGCACCAAGCTCGGCACACCAAGCTACGAGCTCGCCCAGGTGATGGCGCGCGCCAAAGAAGTTCAGGTGCTGCCAGCGACGCTGGGCCCCCTCGCCGCCAATCCCGACTTTGGTAAGCATGCCGAGGCGCCCACGCCGTTCACCGAGCGTCACAAGCTGTTGTTCGGGCTTGGGCTCGGGGGCGTGCTGGTGCTGCTGGCGCTGTGGGCGTTCTCGCTGTTACGGAAGGCCAAGCCGGCCGACAGCTGATCCGTCAACCTGATGCTAAGCTGCGCCCGTGCTGCGTGGCTTTCTGTTGGCTTTGATGATCGGCGCTGGGCTTCTCGGCGTGGGCGCCTATGCGGTCTACAAGCGCACCGACGGGTGCCTCTGGCGCTGCGGTAAAAGCACGCACTGTGTAGAAAAGCTGTGTGTCGCGGTCGAAGCACCGCTGCCGTCCCCGCCCGAGAAAAGAGATGAGAAAAAGCGCCGCCGCCGAGCCCCCCTCGACGGCGCAGCGCCGGCCGTGACCTTGCAGCCCGGCGACGAGCGCATGGTCAGTCAGGGCGACACGCTCGGCCGGCCGCAGAAGATCGATTTCTCGAAAGGCGGCGACGACGGGCGAGAGCTTTCGCAGGACGAGCTCGACGGCATCTTCAAAGGCGCCCATCCTGCCATCACCCGCTGCATGACCGATGCCGTCGCTGATGCGCCTCTCGAGACGGGCAAGGTCGAGGTCGGCGTGCGCGTCGGCGAAGGCGGCGACGTGCAAAAGATCCGCGTCGAGGGCCCGGCGCTGCTGATGCGGCGGGGCCTCTACAAGTGCGTCCGCGGCGCGGTCCAGGCGCTGCATTTCCCCAAGTCCGGCGGCGCCTCCGTCGTGACCTGGCCGTTCGAGCTCAAGTGAGGGCGACGTGACGCTGGCCTTCGCGGTCGCGGCGTTCTCGGCGGTGTTCTCGGTGGTGGATCCGCCGGGCGCAGTGCCGGTGTTTTTGGCCATGACCACGCACGACAGCCCCGAGCACAAGCGACGCACGGCGCTGCGGGCGGCGGTGACGATGGTGCTGGCGCTGTTTCTGTTCGCCGCGCTCGGTGCCTACATCTTGAAGTTCTTCGGCATCTCCATTGCGTCGTTCCGGATCGCCGGCGGCGTGCTGTTGTTCATGCTGGCGGTGGACATGCTGCGCGCGCAACCGTCGCGGCAACGCACCACCCCCGAGGAGACCGCCGAGGGCCTCGAAAAAGAAGACGTTTCCATCTTTCCGCTGGGCATTCCCATCTTGTCGGGCCCGGGCTCGTTCGCGACGGTGATGTTGCTCATGAGCAAGGCCACCAATCTGGGCCAAAAAGCGGTCGTGTTCGGTGCCGTGCTTCTCACCGGTGTCATCGCCTACGCCGTGTTGAGAACCGCGGCGGCTTTCGAAAAGCGCATCAGCCGCACCAGCATGAATGTCTTCAACCGCGTGATGGGCCTCTTGATCGCGGCCATCGCGGTCCAGTTTCTCGTCGACGGCATCCACGAAGTGCTGCCGGCTCTGATGGCCAGATAGCAGCCCGCAAGATACGGCCATCGCCCCCGGTTCCTTCCCCAAGAACTTTCGTCGCTGGGTGGGGTCCAAGCAGCATGCGTTCGATCTACTTGACGGGTCTGTTGTTCTTCAGCGCCACTGCGACGGCCAAACCAGTACCGAGCCAGGCGGCGCTGGGGCTCTATGTGCGGGCGCCGCTCACCTGGGCCGTTGGTGGCCCGGGCGCGGTACGCATCGCATCACACTGGGCCAGCGACGAGAAGACCACCGGTCCCGAGCGCGATGTCGAGGTGGCAGTGCGCCTCGCCGGCACCGGCCACAAAGCCGAGCTGTTCAGCGGCCGCACCGACAGCGACGGCCTGGTCGAGGCGCGCTTCGTCACCCCGAGCTGGCCGTCCGGCCGTTACACCCTCGAGGTCGAGGGTCACGCGCGCGGCAAGACCACCATCGAGACCACCGCCATCGAGCTCCGCTCCGGCGAGAAGCTCATGCTGCAGAGCGACAAGCCCATCTACCAGCCATCGCAACCCGTGCGGCTGCGCGCGGTCGCCGTGCGGCCCGTCGACGGCAAACCGGTGCCGGGTTTACCGATCCGCTTCCTCCTCAGCGATCCGCGCGGCAACATCATCGCCCGCTCCGACGCCAAGACCAGCACGTTCGGCATCGCGTCGGCCGAGTTCGCTCTGGCCGACGAGATCCTGCTCGGCAACTACCGCGCCACCGTGTCGACGACGGCCGACGGCGCGGCCCAGTCGGCGTCGCTGGACCTGCCCGTCGACCGCTATCGACTGCCCAAGCTCAAGGTCGCGCTCGACTCCGACCGTCGCTGGTATGGCCCAGGCCAGCGCGCCATCTTGAACGTCGACGCGCGCTATTTCTTCGGCAAGCCCGTCGCAGGCACGGTCCGCATCGAGCCACACATCCAGGTGGGGCGCATCGGCATCAAGCTGGCGCGGATCACCGCCAAGCTCGACGCCGACGGCAAAGCGCGCGTGGACATTCCGCTGCTCACCACCATGGCCCCCGGCGCCGAAGGACGCGTGGTGTTCGAGGCTACGGTGACCGACACCGCGCGGCAGGAGCAAACAGCGCGGCGCGAGCTCCCCTACAGCGACGGTAGCCCGCGACTCGAGATCTCCACCGAGGCGAACACGTTGGTGCAAGGCGTCGAGCAGCGCGTGTGGGTGACGGCGGCCAAGCCGGATGGGTCGACGCTGGCCGATACGATGGTCGAGTTTGTGGGTTTGGAGCAGCCGCAGACGGCCAAGACCAACGCGCTCGGCGTGGCCACTTTCGTCGTGCGCGGGCGTCCGTTTCCGACGTCGGATTGTCCGCGCAACGAGGTCGCGCTGTTGGCGCGGATCGCGGGCCAGGACGGCTCGGCGTCGACCACACGCTGTGTGGCTGCGGCTCCGCCAGGCACCTTGCTGGTGAGACCCGACCACGCGCTCTACGCGCCGGGCGCACCGATCCAGATCGACATCTTCGGCGCCAGGCCGGGTCCGGTCCTGGTGGATGTCGTCAAAGATGGCCAGCTCGTCGACGTGACCGCCGCCACGGCCAAGGACGGCGTGGCCGCGCTGCGCCTCGCTGCCGACGATCGGCGCTTCGGCACCTTGCAGCTCCTCGCCTATCAGATCGGTCCCGACGGCAAGAAATCCACCGGCACGCGTCTCATCTGGGTCGAGCGTCCGAGTGCGCTCCGTGTCGAGGCACGCTGGGAGGCACAGCGCGGCGAGACCTGGGCCGCCCAGGCCGACGGCGCGAGCTTTGCGCCTGGCAGTCGCGGTCGGCTGCATGTCCAGGTGCTCGACGGTAAATCTGGCGCTGGCGTCGCCGCTCAGCTCTCGGCGGTCATGGTCGACGAATCACTGTTGGCGCTCAGAGCCGCCAAGCCGTCGGTGACGCGGCTGTTCTTTCAGCTCGCCGAACAAGCGTCCCGCGCCGGGCAAAACCTCAAGCTGAAGCCGGGCGGCTACACCATGGAGAGCACGGTCAACGAGACGGTCGAGCCCGTGCTCCGCGACACCGCAGCGACGATCCTCCTCGCCGGCGCACTGCCACCGTGGGATCTCGGTTGGCAGTCCGACCCGTGGGGGGAGCGTGGCCAAGCGTACGACCAACAGCTCGAGCGCCTGAGCACCGAGCTGCGGGACTGGATCACCAAGCATCCCGCTGGTGAGCGCGTCGGCAAACGCTGGCGCTGGCGCCGCGATCTGGGCTCGGTGATGCTGGCCGACTCTCGGGACGCCCGCGATCCCTGGGGCCGACGCATCAGCGGCACCGTCCTCGTCGAGAGAGCCGGCCTCGGCGACTTCGACAGCTGGGCCCACGAGCAGCTCGATGAACAACTGCGCCGCATCTACATCACCCTCAGAAAAGAAGGCGTCGTCGGCCGCTTGCCCTTCGAGCCGCAAGCCGACAACAGGGCCAAGTCACGGATTCTCACCCTGGCCGACCTCGAGACTATGGTCACGGCGGGCAAGCTGCCGCGCCAGCTGTTGACCGATCCTTGGGGCCAGCCGCTGCGCGTCTTTCGCGGCAAGCGGACGGTGTGGGTGGCCGGCTTGCGATCCCGCTATCTCGTCGCATCCGCCGGCCCTGACGGCCTCTTCGACACCAAAGACGACTCCTACGCGATCGACTATTTCGGCGGCAGTGACCTCAAGGTGGCGCTCGCCGACATCCAGATCCGCGGTGCGGCCATCGGCGACGCCTTCGGTCACGGCGGCCTCGGGCTTATCGGCACCGGCGTCGGCGGCGGCGGTATGGGCTACGGCACCATCGGTCTCGGCAATATCGGCACCATCGGACGCGGCAGTGGCACGGGCTCTGGTTATGGCTCCGGCTCCGGACGTCTCGGTGGCCGCAGCGTCGGTGGCGGCGAAGAGCCGCGGGTCCGTCGTGAGTTTCCCGAGACCATGTTGTGGCGCCCCGACATCCTCACCGATACCGCCGGCAAAGCCACCGTCGACGTGGATTTTGCCGATTCGATCACTGCCTGGCAACTCGGCCTCGAGGCCATGTCCAGCGACGGTCGCATCGGCCAGCTGAGCCAGTCGGTGAAGGTCTTCCAGGACTTCTTCGTCGATCTCGATCTGCCGGCGGCGATCACCCAGCACGACGCGCTGTCGGTGCCAGTCGCGGTCTACAATTATTTGCCGACCGCGCAGCGCATCACGCTCGAGCTCGACAGCGCCGCCTGGTTCAGTCACGACTCGCCCAAGACCGAAACCATCGAGCTCGGCCCCAACGCCGTCGGAGTTCGCTATTTCCGCATCGGCGCACGCGGGGTGGGGGCGCAGAAGCTGTTGGTCCGCGCCCGCGGCACCAGCCTCTCCGACGCCATCGAGCGCTCCATCTGGGTCCGGCCCGACGGCATCGAGGTCGGCGCCTCATTCCAGGACCGCATGCGCGGCGATCACGTGACGCACGAGCTGACCATTCCCGCCGACGCCATCGCCGATGCCTCGATTGCCACGCTCAAGGCCTATCCGTCGGCCGCGACCCACGTCATCGAAGGACTCGACTCCATGTTGCGCATGCCCGGAGGCTGCTTCGAGCAAACGTCGTCGACGACCTACCCCAACGCGCTCATCCTCGACTATCTGCGCAAGACCGGAAAATCGACACCCGCCGTCGAGAAAAAGGCGACAACCTATCTGGCGGCCGGTTACCAGAAGCTGTTGGCATTCGAGGTCAAGGGCGGCGGCTTCTCCTGGTTCGGCCAGGCGCCAGCCAACAAGATCCTGACGGCTTACGGCGTCCTGGAATTCGACGACATGGCCAAGGTCTACCCCATCGACCACGCGGTCATCGACCGCACCCAACGCTGGCTGGCGTCGCTGCAACAGCCCGACGGCAGCTGGGCGCCAGACACAAACTTCATCAACGAAGGCGCCACCAACCACTTCAACCGCGACGTCACCCGCATCACCGCCTACATCGCCGTCGCCTTGCAACGCACCGGCTGGCGCGGCGCCACCGTCGAGCACGCGGTCGCCTTCGTGCGCCGGGAGCTGGAGCGCGGTACGGTCAACGACGCCTACACCCTCGCGTTGTGCGCCGAGCTGCTCGGCCAAAATGCGACAACTGCCGGTGCCAAGACCGCGCTCGAGGCCGTGCTCGACAAGCTGTGGGATGGCCGCAAGGAACAGGCGACGGGGCAAGTCGCCTTCGCCGCCGCCGACAAGACGCTCACCTACGGCGACGGCAAATCAGGGACGGTGGAGACCACTGCGCGCGCGGCCACCGCCTTGATGTTCGGCCGGGATCGCGGCCGTGTCGACCGCGCCATCGGCTATCTGTTGTCGTCGAAGGACAGCTTCGGCAACTGGTACTCCACCCAGGCGACCATCCTGTCGCTCAAGGCCTTGCTCGGCGCCGGAGAACGACAGCGCGGCCGCGGTCGTCTCACGGTCACCATCGACGGCGTCGAAGCCGCCTCGCTCGACGTCGATCTCGGCGATGATCTGTTGTCCTCGGCGTCGCTGCCGTCGCTGATGCGGCCGGGCAAGCACCAGATCGCGCTTGGGTGGACCGGCAAAGGCCCACTCGACTGCCAGCTCGTCGGGCACTGGTTCGAGCCGCGCCGCACCCAGCCGGCCGGTGACGATC